>Ga0114129_10011313_pt1 | contig 12713 bp, 14 predicted proteins | sample RhiMetdeltSRZDD1_FD_80071 | JGI IMG/M metagenome (GOLD analysis project Ga0114129, IMG submission 80071) | Populus rhizosphere microbial communities from Tennessee, USA - Rhizosphere MetaG P. deltoides SRZDD1 (version 2) (version 2) | ecosystem: Host-associated > Plants > Roots > Rhizosphere >...
CCCTCACTGCCCAACACCAAGCATACGGGACCGCGCAAGTCCGCCGCCCACGGCGCGATACCGTCTCGGATGGCCGAGCCGTAGACCCAAATCCCCGATTCCTTGATCCTTTCGACCGCGGAAACGAGGTTGGTCGCGCGCGCAACCGGGACGCGCTCGAGGGCCCCCATCGCGGTTCTGGCGGCTGCGTCGGTCAGCCCGACCGCATGGTGCTTGGGGATGACGACCCCGTGGACGCCGAAGGCTTCGGCGGTTCTCAGGATCGCGCCGAGGTTCCGCGGATCCTGGATCTGGTCGAGGACCAGATAGAATGGCGGCTCTCCGCGCTCGACCGGCTCGGCCAACAGATCGTCGACGTCGACGTACTCCGCCGAAGTCACCCGGGCAACCACTCCCTGGTGCTCCGCGGAGCCCGCCATCGCGGTCAGCTGATCGCGCGTGCGAAACGACACCTTCACGCCGGCGCGCCGGGCGAGTGCCACCACCTCGCCGAGTGGGCCCCGCCCGCCGGCCAGGACAGCGATCTCGTCCGCGCGCCGACCGCCACTCCGCAGCAGCGCGAGCACGGGATTGCGGCCGTAGACGCGGTCCTCGGCCATCAGCTGCTCTTGCGCGTGAGCCGTGGCCCGGCTGGCGTGTCCTCCACCAGCCAGCCGAGCGCCTGGATCTCGGCACGAAGCTCGTCCGAGCGGCGAAAATCCCGCCGCCCGCGTACCGCTGTCCGCTCGGCGACGAGACGCTCGACGGCCGGCGGCGGTCCGCCGCTCGCCGTTCGCCCGGTGAACAGTCCCAGCGCGTTCCCGAGGCGCCGCAGCTCCGCCACCCCGGCCGCGAGCGCCGGCACGTCGCCACGCTCGCGATCCTCGTTCACCAGGCGCGCCATCTCGAACAGCACCGCGAGCGCCTGCGGTGTATTGAAGTCGTCGTCCATCGCCGCGTCGAACTCCGCGCGCAGCGCGACCAGCCGCGGCCCGGGGGCGCCCGGCGGCACGGACGTAACGCGCGGGTCGTCGAGCAGCCGCGTGAAACGCTCGAGGGCGCGCGCGGCTTCGTGTACGCGCTCCTCCGACCACTCGAGCTGATTGCGATATAGCGTGCCCAGCATCCACAGCCGGAGCGCGTCGCGATCATGGCGCTCGAGCATGGCGCGGATCGTGAGGGTGTTGCCGAGCGACTTGGACATCTTCTCCGCGCCGAGGTTCACCATCCCGTTGTGCAGCCAGTAGCGCGCGAACGTCTTGCCGGTGTCCGCCTCGGACTGCGCGATCTCGCACTCGTGATGCGGAAAGATGAGGTCCGTGCCGCCACCGTGGATGTCGAACGTCTCGCCGAGATACCGTGAAGCCATCACCGAGCACTCGATGTGCCAGCCGGGACGTCCGGGACCCCACGGACTCGGCCACGACGGCTCCCCGGGCTTCGCCGCCTTCCACAGGGCGAAGTCCCGCGGATCGCGCTTGCGCTCGTCGACCTCGACGCGCGCGCCGGCGAGCAGATCCTCCAGGTTGCGGCCCGACAACTTGCCGTATTCCGGGAAGCGCCGGATCTCGAAATAGACGTCCCCGTCGACCACGTATGCGATGCCCCGCGCGAGGAGCCTCCCGATGAGCGCAATCATGCCCTCGACGTGCTCCGTCGCCTTCGGGGCGACGCTCGGCAGCAGGACGCCGAGCGCCTCCATGTCCCTCGCCTCGGCCTCGATGTAGCGCTGGGCGATCTCCGAGGCCGGCACGGCCTCCTGGTTGGCCCGCGTGATGATCTTGTCGTCGATGTCGGTGTAGTTCCGCACCGTCGTGACCCGGAAGCCCCTGTACTCGAGCCAGCGGCGGATGACGTCGAACGCCACGGCGCTGCGCGCATGGCCGATGTGCGAGTAGTCGTAGGGCGTGACGCCGCAGACGTACATGCGCACCTCGCCGGCCGTTCCCGGCACGAGGTCTTCTTTCGTCCGCGTCATCGTGTTGTAGACCTTCACGCGACCTCCAGCATCACCACGGCCATCGCTGCGATCCCCTCGCGGCGACCCAGTAGTCCCAATCCCTCGGGGCTCTTGGCTTTGACGCTCACCGCCTCGACGCCGATTCCGAGGGTGTCCGACAGGCGCTTGGCCATATCCGGCAGGAGCGGCGACAGCTTCGGTGCCTGCGCCAGCACGGTGGCGTCGACGTTGATGAGCCGGGCTCCACGCGCCGTCACGAGGTCGAGCGATCCCTTCAGGAGCACCAGGCTCGAGACGCCTCGCCAGCGCGGGTCGGTGTCGGGGAAGTGACGGCCGAGATCGCCGAGCGCGAGCGCCCCCAGCAGCGCCTCCGCGACCGCGTGCGTCAGCACGTCGGCGTCGGAGTGGCCGTCGAGCCCCTTCTCGGACGGCACCGTGACGCCGCCGAGCACCAGCGGACGGCCGGCGACCAGCGGATGGAGGTCGAACCCGAGGCCGACGCGCGTCACGATCGCGGCCCGGTCGGCGTGCGACCCCCGCGTGCCCGCCGCAAATCGTCGGGCGTCGTGATCTTCACGTTTCCAGCGAGACCGGGCACCACGCGCACGCGATGGCCGAGCCGCTCGACCAGCATGGCGTCGTCGGTGCCTGTCACGCCGTCGCGGCGCGCCTTGTCGTGGGCCTCGCGCAAGATCTCCGCGCGAAACGCCTGCGGCGTCTGCACGGTCCAGAGACCGCTCCGATCCACCGTTTCCTCCACCAGGCCATCGCGGACGCGCTTGACGGTCTCCGCCACCGGCAGCGCACAGATGGCGGCACCATCGGCGCGCGCCGTCGCCAGTACCGCATCGATGAGCGCGCGCGTGATGAACGGGCGGACGGCGTCGTGCACCAGCACGATGCGCGTTCCGTGGGGCGCCGCCTCCAGCGCCAGCCGCACAGACTCTTGTCGTGTCGCGCCGCCGGCCACGACCGTGACGCCGGGACCGAGCAGGCGTCGGGCACGCTCGCTATGGGCGGCGGGCGCAGCGACCACGATCGCGGCCAGCCGCGGATGGCGCCGGAAATGCCGAACCGTCGCCGCCAGGATCGCCTCGCCGCCGACGCTCAGAAACTGCTTCGGCGTGCGCCGGCCCAGACGCGTCCCGATCCCGCCCGCCGGGATGAGGACGGCGACGTCACGCATCGCGCGTGTCCTCGCCTGCGCTCCTGGGACGCGCGAACACCATGCGGCCGGCCGACGTCTGCAGCGCGCTCGTCACCACCACCGGCACCTCCTGGCCCAGCAGGCGGCGTCCCTGCTCGATGACGACCATCGTACCGTCGTCGAGGAATCCCACGCCTTGCCCCGGTTCCTTGCCTTCGCGCAGCACCTGCACGCGCAGACTCTCACCCGGCAGCACCACGGGCTTCAGCGCATTGGCGAGATCGTTCACGTTCAGGACCCTCACGCCGCTCAGCTCGGCCACGCGATTGAGATTGTAGTCGGTGGTGACGACACGCGCGCCGCGACGACGCGCCAGCTCCACCAGCTTACCGTCCACGTCGCTGGCGTCGGCGACGTCGTCCTCGAGGATCTCCACGCTGTGGAGATCTTGAAGGCGCTTGAGGATCTCGAATCCGCGCTTGCCGCGGTTGCGACGCAAAGCATCGCCGCCGTCGGCGAGCCGCTGCAGCTCGCGCAGGACGAACCGCGGCACGAGCAGGCGGCCCTCCAGATAGCCGGTGGCCGCGACGTCCGCGATTCGGCCATCGATGATCGCGGAGGTGTCGAGCAGCTTCGCGGTATCCGCATGCGCCGCGCGCGCCACCGCAGGCGGCTCACGTCGGAGCGCGACGAGGAGCTCCAGGCCGACGGCGGCGGCGCCGATGGCCGCGCCCGCCAGCGCCGCCGGTGCTGGCGCCGCTCGCAGCGCCACGGCGATCGCCACGCCCGCCAGCGCCGCCACGACGATCACGAGCACGCGAATGCTCGTGACGATCAGGGCAGCAGCGCCTCGAGGGCCTCGCTCACCGTGGCCACGCCGCGCACGCTCAGCGGCGCCGAACGCGCGTCGGCCGCACCGCTCTTCGGGATCACCGCGGAACGGAAGCCGAGCTGCGCGGCCGCTCGCAGCCGCGCGTCCAACCCCGCCACCGCGCGCACTTCCCCGGTGAGGCCGACCTCGCCGAGCACCACGACGTCCGGCGGCAATGGGCGCTCCATGTAAGAGGATGCTGCCGCGAGAACCACCGCCAGATCGGCGGCCGGCTCGACGATGCGCCCACCGCCCGCCACGTTGACGAACACGTCCTGATTGCCGATCGGCAGCTGCGCGCGCTTCTCCAGCACCGCCAGCAGCAGACAGACGCGATTGTAGTCGGCGCCGAGCACGGTGCGCCGCGGCGTGCCGAACGAGGCGCGCGACACGAGCGCCTGCAGCTCGAGCAGCATCGGACGCGTGCCCTCGAGGCTTGCCACCACGACGGAGCCCGGCGCGCCGACCGGCCGCTCCGAGAGAAAGAATCCGGACGGATTGGCGACCTCGACGAGCCCGCGCGCGGTCATCTCGAAGACGCCGATCTCGTTGGTCGACCCGAACCGGTTCTTGACCGCGCGAAGCACGCGATACGCGTGGTGCGCCTCGCCCTCGAAGTACAGCACGGTATCCACGAGGTGCTCCAGCACGCGCGGCCCCGCCAGCGCGCCCTCCTTGGTGACGTGGCCGACCAGGAACGTCGCGAGGCCCCGACCCTTGGCCTGCGTCATGAGACGCGCGCCGCACTCGCGCACCTGCGCGACGGAGCCCGGCGCCGACTCGAGGTCCGGCAGGAAGACCGTCTGGATGGAGTCCACGATGAGCGCCTGCGGCTTGACGTCGTCGAGCGCCGCCTGCACCGCGTTCAGATCCGTCTCGGCCCACAGCAGGAGCCCGTCGCCCGCGATGCCAAGCCGATCGGCGCGCATCTTCACCTGCGCGGCCGATTCTTCGGCGGAGACGTAGAGCACCGGCGGCCGGGCTTTGGCGAGCGCGCGCGCGGCATCCAGCAGCAGGGTCGACTTGCCGGCGCCGGGTTCTCCGCCGATCAGGACCAGCGAGCCGCGCACCACGCCGCCACCGAGCACGCGATCGAGCTCACCGATGCCGGTGGGCAGCCGGTCGCCGGCCTCGAGCGCCACGTCCTTGAGCGGCTGCGGACGCCCCGACGACGGCGCGGCGCCGCGTCGCCCGCGCGCCGGAGCCTCCGCGCGCTCTTCGACGAGCTGCACGTAAGCGCCGGAGGCACGGAGGCAGTCGGGGCACGTGCCGGGCTTGGGGCTCGCGAAGCCACATTCCTGGCAGCGATAGACCGACGTCGATCGCGGGCTCACTCACCCTCCTTGGGCTTGCCACCGCCACCGAGGCCGCGCAACAGCCCGCGAAGCAGGAACGAGCGCTGTGCGCCGTCGAGGATGGAGACGAGGCGCTCGTACACGGTCGGATCGGCGATGAGCGCGCCGAGGGTGCCCTCGCCTTCGTTGATCTTGGCCGTGATGTCCTTGAGGTTGGCGAGCGCCGCCTGCAGATCACGCGAGGCCTGGCGGATGCCGGCGTCGGCCGGCTCGTCTTTCACGAGGCCACCGAGCGTGCCCTTGCCGCCGACCAGCCGGTCCGAGACCTCGCGGAAGTTGTGCGCGGTGACCTTGAGGTCCTCCAGGACGTTCTTGTACTTCGGGTCGAACAGCAACGCCGGCACGAGGCCCTCCTCGCTGGTGCCCGGCTGCTCCGCGACACGCGCGAGCTTCTCCATCGCCGCCACGAACCGTCGCGCAGCGGCGGTCGACTGCGCCGAGGTCAGCACCCCCGCCGCCCCCTCCCCACGCTCGACGCGGTCGAGCAGGCGCTGCGTGGTGGCGATCACGTCGTTCATCTTCCGCAGCGCCACGGGCTCCTCGTAGATCAGCGCATGCGCCCACCCGCGCCCCTTCTCGATCTCGTCGACCATGCGCGCCACCCGATCGGTGACCCGCCGCGTCGAGGCCATCGTGGCCGAGGCGTCCTCGACGAGCTTGGACTGCCGCAGCGTGTCGGCGGTCATCTTCAGGCTCTCGGCCAGCGCGGCCACGTTTTTCATCGTCTCCGCGCCCTGGCCGACGATCTTGCTGAAGTCGGTCGGATCGCGGGCGACGATGACGTCGCCGTCGCGGGTCGGCGGCGCGTCCGCCGTGCCGACGGTCAGCTCCACGATGCGATCGCCGAGCAGCCCCTGCGTCTCGATGCGCGCGACGGAGTTCTTGCGCACGCGGTTCTCGAACTGCCTGGCAATGGACAGGTCCACGCGGACCTTGCCGCCGGGCTCCGCCGGCAGGTTCACGCGCTTCACGCGGCCGATCTGCACGCCCGCCAGCCGCACCGTCGCGCCCTCGTTGAGGCCGCCGACCTCCGTGAAGTCGGCGTGAACCGTGTATCGGGACTCGAAGAGCCGCGCCCGCGCGCCGAGCGCGTAGACGAGGGCGATGCCCGCGATCAGCGCCACCAGCACGAACACGCCGACGCGGAGCTTCTTGCCGAGCTCGCTTCGCTCATCGTTCACGTGATCACCTCGCTTCGCCCGCCAGAAACGCCTGCACGGCGGGGTCGCCGGACGTCATCACCTCGGTCGGACGACCCACCATGGCGAAACGGCCGTCCATCAGAATGGCGAGCCGGTCGGCCACCGTCCGCGCGAGCTCGACATCGTGCGTGACGACGATGGACGTGTCGCCGACACCACCCTTGAGCTGCACGATCAGCTCGCCAACCATCTTGGAGTTCGTCGGATCGAGTCCCGCCGTCGGCTCGTCGAAAAGCATCAGCTCCGGCTCGATGACGAGCGCGCGGGCGATGCCCACGCGTTTTCGCATGCCGCCCGAGAGCTCCGAGGGCAGCAGCGGCAGCACGTCCTCGCCGAGGCCGACCAGCGACAGGACGTGCACGACGCGCTCGTGGATCTCGCGCTCCGCCAGGCTCGTGTGCTCGTGCAAGGGAAAGGCGACGTTCTCGTGGACCGAGAGCGAGTCGAACAACGCCGCGCCCTGGAAGACGTAGCCCATACGGCGCCGGATCGGCAGCAGCTCCTCCTCCGAGAGCCGCTCGATCCCGAGGCCGAAGACGCGCACGTCGCCCGCATCGGGACGGATCAGACCGGCCACGTGGCGCAGCAGGACGGTCTTGCCGGAGCCGCTGCCGCCCATCACCACGAGCGTCTCGCCCCGGTCGAGCTGGAACGACACCCCGCGCAGCACCTCGGCCCGGTCGAACGACTTGCGCAGCCCCGTGACGTCGACGACGGTTGGCGCCATCGATCACCAGAAGATCATCAGGAAGATCTTGGTGAGGAAGAAGTCCGAGACGATCACGCCCATGGTGACGTGCACGACGGTGGCGGTGGTGGCGCGCCCGAGCCCTTCGGTACCGCCCGTGGTCGATAGCCCGTTGTAGCAGCCGATCAGCGTGACGATGCCGCCGAAGAAGAACGACTTGCCGATGCCCATGAGGAAATCGCGGGGGATGACCCAGTAGCTCGTCACGTTCCAGTAGGTGTACATGTCGGCGCCGCGCTCGATCCACATGATGACCATGCCGCCCAGCACGCCGAGCACGTCGGCCAGGATCGTCAGCAGCGGGAACACGACGAGCGCGGCCAGCACGCGCGGCACGATCAGGCGCTTGACGTAGTTGACGCCGAGCGTTCGCAGCGCGTCGATCTGCTCGGTCACCCGCATGGAGCCGAGCTCCGCCGTGATGCCGGAGGCCACCTTGCCGCCGACGAGGATCGCGGTCAGCACCGGGCCCAGCTCGCGCAGGATGGCGAGCGCCGCGAGCGGCCCCACGTACGCCTCGGCGCCGAAGCGCGCCATGTTCACGGCGCTCTGGATCGCGAAGACCATGCCCGTGAAGATGGCGGCCGTCAGCGCCACGCCGAGCGAGCGCACGCCCATGACCTCGATCTCGTTGGTGATCAGGCGGAAATACTTGGGCGGCAGCGCCAAGCTGCGGAAGACCTGCGCGGTGAGCAGACCGACGCCGCCGTACCACATCGCCGTCCGCCTCAGGTAGGCTTCCATCACTCACTCCATCGCGAAGCTCTGCACGAAGCGCCCGAAATCCGCGCGGCTGCCGTCGAACTCCTCGGGCGGCGCCACGTAGAGCAGGTCATACACGCAGCGGGCGTCCTTGACCACGTAGCTCTCGATGCGCATGCGGCCCTCGCCGTCACGGGGACGCCCCTCCACGACCAGATGCGCCGCGCGCCGGCCGGCGAGGTCGGCCGCGCCGTCTTCGAGCGTCGCGCGATCCCGCAGGCCGAGCAACAGGTGACGTTCGAGCAGACCGTAGTCGCGGCGCGCCGCGTCGGAGCGGCAGGTCGCGTGGACCAGCATACCCGCGACGCCGTCCGCGCGCCGCAGCTCGAGCTCGGCACGCGAGCCGTCCACCACGACCCACCTGGGCCCGGGAATCGTCACGCGGAAGCCGTGCTCGGAGCGATACACACCATCGTGCAGGCGCCGTCCGGCACACCCGGCGAGGATGGCGAAGGCGACGGCCGTGACGAGCGCCGCGCGCCGGGCGCCGGCGCTCACGCGTTAACCTCGCGAAGCCGCGCGCTCCCGGTGCCGGCGCGCCAGCTCCTCGAGGACGTCCTGGAGCGCGATGCCCCGCTCTCCGAGCAACACCAGCGTGTGAAACCAGAGGTCGGCGACCTCCGATACGACACGGGCGTCGCCCTCGCCGCCGAGCGCCGCCGTCACAACCTCGATCGCTTCCTCGCCGATCTTTCGGCACACCGCGGCCTCGCCTTTGGCGAGCAGGCCCGCGACGTACGAGGCCGGCGCCGCCGACGGCGCCGATTTCCGCTGCTGGACGATGCGCTCGATGCGCTCGAGCATGTTGGCGGCGGGGACCGGTCCCGACAGCGCGTTGAAGAAGCAGCTGCGCGCGCCGGTGTGACAGGCGACGCCCTCTTGGTGGACCTGCACGACGAGCGTATCGCCATCGCAATCGGCGTACACGCCTTGCACGTGCTGCACGTGACCCGACGTCTCGCCCTTTTGCCACGGCGCCTGTCGCGAGCGCGACCAGAAGTGCGTGAGACCGCTCGTGAGCGTCTTGCCCACGGCGTCACGGTCCATCCACGCGACCATGAGCACCTCGCCGGTCTCCGCCTCCTGCACGACGGCCGGGATCAGACCGCGCTCGTCGTAGGTCAGCTCGTCCGGAGTCACCGCCGCACCTCGACGCCGCGCTCGGCCAGATAGCGCTTCGTCTCCGCGATCGTGTGAATGCCGAAATGAAAGAGCGAGGCCGCGAGCGCCGCGTCCGCGCGCCCGTCGACCAACGCCTCGTGGAAGTGCTCGAGCGTGCCAGCACCACCCGACGCGATCACCGGCACCGTCACGGCCTCCGACACCGCGCGCGTCAGCTCGAGGTCGTAGCCGTCTTTGGTGCCGTCGCGGTCCATGCTCGTGAGAAGGATCTCACCGGCCCCGAGGGCGACGGCCTCCTGCGCCCACGCCACGGCGTCGCGCCCCGTGGCATTTCGACCGCCGTGTGTGAATACTTGCCAGGTCGTAGCGGGTGCCGTGGTGGCGCGCTTGGCGTCGATGGCGACGACGATGCACTGGCTGCCGAACCGCTCGGCGGCTTCGCGGATCAGCGCGGGGCGCGCGAGCGCGGCGGTGTTCAGCGAGATCTTGTCGGCGCCCGCGCGCAAGAGCTGCCGGACGTCGTCGACCGCGCGGATCCCGCCGCCGACCGTCAGCGGCATGTAGATGCCCTCGGCGGTGCGTCGAACGACGTCGAGCATGATGTCGCGTGCCTCGTGCGAGGCCGTGATGTCGAGGAACACCAGCTCGTCGGCGCCCTGCGCATCGTACGCGATCGCCGCCTCGACGGGATCGCCCGCGTCCCGGAGGTCGACGAAGCGCACCCCCTTGACCACGCGGCCGTCCTTGACGTCGAGGCACGGGATGATGCGCTTGGCGAGCATCGGTCAGGCCCGGCGCGCCGCACGCATCGCCTCGGCCAGCGACACCGCGCCGGTGTAGAGCGCGCGCCCGATCACGACGCCCTCGATCCCGGCGTCCGCCACCGCCGCCAGCGCGGCGACGTCGGCCACGCTGCCGACCCCGCCGGAGGCGAGGATCGGAATTCCCGACGCCTTCGCCAGGGCAACCGTGTCCTCGACGTTCGGCCCGCGACCCGTGCCGTCACGGCTCACGTCGGTGTAGAGCAGTGCGCCGATGCGCGACGCGCCGCCCTGCTCTCGCAGCGCCAGCGCGAACTCGATCGGCGTCAGCGCCGAGAGATCGACCCAGCCTTTGAGCGCTACCTTCCCATCACGCGAGTCGACCGCCACGATCACGCGTCGACCGAACCGGCGGCTGATGTCGTCCAGGAACGGCCGCTCGAGTGCCCGCGTGCCGACGACGACCCAGTGCGCGCCGGCTTCGAGCACGGATTCGATGGCGCCAACGTCGCGCAGGCCGCCGCCGACCTCGACGGGCAGCGGCGCGACGGCGGCGATGATCTTGGCGATCACCGCCGTCTGCCGCGCCTTGCCAAAGGCGCCATCGAGATCGACCACGTGCAGGCGTTGAGCGCCGCGCGCCGCCCATTGCGTGGCCATCGCCACCGGGTCCTCGGAGAACACGGTCTCGGCGTCGGCGCGGCCCTCTCGGAGCCGCACGCACCGGCCGTCCTTGACGTCCACGGCGGGGATGACGATCACGCCGACTCCTTGACGACCGCGGCGAAATTCTCGAGCATGCGCAGGCCCCAGCCCTGGCTCTTCTCCGGGTGAAACTGCGTGGCGTGGATGCGTCCGAGCTCCACGGCGGCGGCGAATCTCACACCGTACTCGCACCACGCCTGCTTCAGCGGCCCAGCGCCGCGGGTCACGCAGTCCGTCGTGCGCGCTTCGGGGTAGTAGGAGTGCACGAAGTAGAAGCGCGAGCCGTCGGGCACGCCGTCGAACAGCCGCAGGCGGCCGCCGTGCTCGACGCGGTTCCAACCCATGTGCGGCACCTTGCGCCCTGTCGGAAACCGGCGCACGACACCCGGAATGATGTCGAGACCGAGGCCCTCGCCAAACTCCTCGCTGCTCGTGAAGAGCAGCTGGTAGCCGAGGCAAATGCCGAGAAACGGCCGTGTGCCGTCCAGCGCCCGGCGCAGCGCGGGAAGGAGCCCGAGGCGGCCGAGATTCGCCATCGCGTCGTGGAAGGCGCCGTCGCCGGGCAGCACCACGGCGCGCGCGTCGTCCACGGCCCGCGGATCCTGCGTCACGGCCGCCGGCACCCCGACGCGCGCGAACGCCTTCTCGACCGAGCCGAGGTTGCCCCGGCCGTAATCGACGATGGCAATCAACTACAGCGTTCCTTTGGTGGATGGCAGAATACCGGCGATCCGCGGATCGTGGCGGGTCGCCTGCGCCAATGCACGACCGACCGCCTTGAAGACGGCCTCGGTGATGTGGTGGAGGTTGTGGCCATAGTGCATCGTCACGTGCAGGGTGATCTCGGCGTTGAACGCAAAGGCGCGGAAGAACTCCTGCAGCAGGTCGCAGTCGAAATTCGAGACCCGACCGCGCGCCACCGGCACGCTGAACACGAGGAAGGGCCGCCCGGAGAGATCCACCGCCGCGGACACCAGCGTTTCGTCCATCGGAATCGCCGCGGTCCCGAAGCGAACGATCCCCTTCTTGTCGCCGAGCGCCTGCTTGAGCGCCTGCCCGAGCACGATGCCGACGTCCTCCACCGTGTGGTGCTGATCCACGTCGACGTCGCCCTGCGCCTCCACGGCGAGGTCCACGAGGCCGTGCTTGGAGAAGGCCTCGAGCATGTGACTGAAGAACGGGATCGGCGTCTTGACCTTCGAGGCGCCGATGCCGTCCAGCCCGAGTGACAGCGTAATCTCCGTCTCCTTCGTCTTTCGCTCCACGCGCGCCTGCCGTCCCTCGCTCATGTGTGCCCCCCTGGGGGTACGCGCGCCTCGGCGGCGCTGCCGTGCGCCGTCAACCCCTCGATCCGTGACAGCGTCGTAAGGTGCGGCAGTGCCGCCGCCAGTCCCGACGGCGAGTATTCCAGCACGCTCGACCGCTTCACGAAGTCCTCGGTGCCGAGCGGCGAGGCGAAGCGCGCGGTGCCCGCGGTGGGCAGGACGTGGTTCGGACCCGCCACGTAATCGCCGACGACCTCCGGTGTGTGGGCGCCGAGAAACACGGCGCCGGCGTGACGCACGCGCGGAAGCAGCGCCGCGGGCACCGCGACCATCAGCTCGAGGTGCTCCGGCGCCAGCCGATTGACGATCTCGACGGCGCTCTCGAGGCTTTCCACCAGTATCAGCGCGCCGTGGTCGCGCAGGGCGGCGGCGGCGATCTCGCGCCGCGGCAGCGCGCCCAGACGTATGGCCACGGCCGCCTCGACCCGCGGCGCCAGCGCGGGCGCGTCCGTGATCAACACCGCGCGCGCCATCGGATCGTGCTCGGCCTGGGCGAGCAGGTCGGCGGCGACCCAGTCCGGATCGGCGCCGGCGTCGGCAACGACGATCACCTCGCTCGGCCCCGCCATCATGTCGATGCCGACCTCGCCGAACACACGCGTCTTGGCGAGCGCGACGTAGATGTTGCCAGGACCGACGATCTTGTCGACGCGCCGGATGGTCGAAGTCCCATAGGCCAGCGCGGCCACCGCCTGCGCGCCGCCGAGCCGCCATCCCTCGGTCACGCCGGCGACCCGCGCCGCGGCCAGCACGACGGGATTCACACGGCCGTCGCG
>Ga0114129_10011314_pt1 | contig 12713 bp, 8 predicted proteins | sample RhiMetdeltSRZDD1_FD_80071 | JGI IMG/M metagenome (GOLD analysis project Ga0114129, IMG submission 80071) | Populus rhizosphere microbial communities from Tennessee, USA - Rhizosphere MetaG P. deltoides SRZDD1 (version 2) (version 2) | ecosystem: Host-associated > Plants > Roots > Rhizosphere >...
TACCACGCAGTTATTATTTACTACCATCCAATTTTTAGTGAGTATGACTCTTTGTACTTGTTCCTGCCCATTTCGAAATCGATCTTACTGGGAAACGGCTTGAACCACGATTTTTATCTGGGATCAGATGTTAATATGCTATATCCTCCATTTACGCAGGTAGTTAACTCATGGCTAATTCATTCATTTGAATATTCCAGTGTGCGTTTGTTTCCTATATACTACATATTTTTAGCCGGTTTACTTGTTTATTTGTTTGCAAGAAATGTATTTACTAAGATTAGTAACACAAAAGAATCTACATTTCTCGGTCTAATAGCTTCAAGTGCATTTCTAATAACACCGGCATTATTAGTTGTGTCCTCACGGTTTAGTCTTCAACAAGATCTTGTATTCTTGTTCATACTTGCCGCAAGTTTTTATTTTTTATCCGAAATTGTCAGGTCCAGGAAACCATCTAGGACAAGCCTATTGATGTTAAGCGTTACATTGGCGTTAATGGCTTTGACAAGAGAGATAGGGTTAGTTGTCTCTACAGCCATTTTCTTTCTAGTACCAGCCATCAAATTCACCGGTAATAATCTAAAATTAAGAGCAATTTTTACGGTATTGTCGTTTCTTCCTCTTTACTTATATTATTTTGTGTTTTATGAAGCTGTGGAAATTGCTTCTGGTCTGCTGTTAGTAATAAGCAATATTGCTGTATTTTTTATTGTTTCTCAATTAAAAAATCAAAATAAATTTTCCTCTCTGATAAGACCAGTATCCAATATTACCTATATCACTCCTTTAGTCATTCCAGCTATTTTCATTCTAACTAATGTTATAATAATTAATGGGGTTTATCCTGGTATCGTTTTTTCAGAAAGGTACTATAAACTTGTTGATATCGATGTAGGAATATTTGCAAAGCCGATCAACAAATATCTAGATATATCCGATATGATAATGGGAATTCCAAGGATAGATGTTCTAATTATATCCGTGGCACTGGGTTCAGTAACAATATTTTTCAAGTTAGTAGGATTTGGCAAATTAATTCGTCATTTGAAGAATAATTATGAATATTCTCTGGTACTTATCCTAGTAATATTCTTAATAGTAACATGGTCTTTTTTGCTTCAATCCGGTTTCAAAATTTCTCTTATAAGGCATGTACTCTACTTTGCTCCGCTATTTTCAGTAATTCTCATTATGGGGATGAAAATAGGAGGAGAATCATCCAACTATTGGAAATTATACTATTATGGAATTATAGTGTTCATGACTTATTATTTCCTAAAATATAATCTAGTTTCTTTGAATTATAATAACTTTGTTGGTATTTTTATTGATCCTTATAAAAGTCCGATTATTAGTATTGTTGATCTCGCAATTGCTGCGATACTCGTCTCACCTTTGCTAATACATAAAATATGGAAATTTTATTTTCCTGGGCCAAGACAGGCAGAAAATCGCTCATTTCCAAATGTGTTAGTTGTCACAATTTTTTCCGTGTTGTTGGTAATGCAGGTATATACGTTAAGCTCTAGCGGAGCAAACTTGATTCCTCTTATAGGAAATGAACAAATACCACCACTTGGCTGGGAAAATAATATTTTTGAAGTTATTGACTACTTGAAAAATGCACAACAAGGAAACGTTCTTTCCGTACGTGCCCCAGCAATTCCATTTTTTACTAATAGAACAAACTTTGATCTATTTAATTTTCAAGCATTTGCATACAACATTTCAGATATCCTATCGAGTAGCACTGCAAATGTTTTCAAAAATAGCTTATTAGATATGGGTATAAAATACATTATTTTACCTAGTGAAAGAAGCAATCTACACTACGCAGTAGAAAATCTTACTACGAGATATCCAATCTTAGAAACGTTAAGTACTGACAAAGAATTTGAAAATGTAAGTCTTAGACATTTCGATGTATATAAATACATTCCAACCGCTACAGGAAGAATAGATCTCCTAGATAAGAATCATAATTGGAAACCATTTGGCCAAACTACTATTGTACAAAATATAGGCAATCTCATTGTCGCAGTAGGTAGTGACAAGGAACAGAAAATCTACAATAGAGCATATTTGCAAACTGTATTAAAATTAGCAGAAAAGCCTCTTCTCTTTAATTTAGAATATAAAGTAGAAACAAAAATAGGAGATGCTACATATTCTGTTGAAATTCGAGATGAAAAAACTAATAGGGTCATCTTCAATAGTTTACTAAATAGTACGGTCGGTAGTTCATCAAGTAATACATTTTTACTTCCTAGAGACATTGTGAACAAGCCATTGGAGTTTAGATTTTATATTATCACAGAAGATCCCGGTCAACACGCGCTAGTTGTAAAAAAAGCTACCATATCGTATACTTGACAGAACGAGATTTCTGTGTTACCTATTATAAAAAATAATTTAATAATTGATACTAAGGTACAAAACAAAGTGAAAATAAGGGCAAAAAGTTATGGTGACTCATGTGGTGCAGAAAAATCTTTATTTATTTATACTGAACCAATTAGATTAAAATGGAATTGGGATTGAATTTGAGATCCTAAAAATAAAAGGTGGTTATCAAACTAAAATGATAAAACTAAACAAAATATTCTATCCATTTCACATTTTCTGAGCCTCTTATTTTCCATATGTGCAATGCTTGCATAGAAAACATAGTACACCAGCTGCATGCTGAATCTAAATTAAGATGATATTTCATACCCCCTCGATCTTCACCGGTAGAAATATAAAAATCGAAGAGTCGTAAGAGTAATCTGTTAATTAGATTATCCAATTCAGAGATATCTACAGATTTCTCTAATTGGGAACGACACAAGATTAACAGACGTAATAGCTGAGCGGTGCAATCGGACTGCTCAAGGGAGCCTTCTCCCGTATTCGAAGGGAGTCCTCCTTTCATGCTTGAAAGAGCATAATCCATCGCCCATCTAATGCCCCTCAATCCTGCAGAATAATGACTGTGCATGGATTGGCTCAGTCCGGAATAGATGAGACCTTCACATGAGTAAAGATGCGGATGAAGATATGTAATATCTGATTCTGGATTTGTTATAAACTGACCATTAGATTTTTGAAGAGTTATTGAATAATCACAGATTGAGTCTGATACCTCTTTGAACAATTTGTTATTGGTTAATCTTGATAATTCCAACAATCCTATTGATAATTTAGAGTGGTAACTCCCAGATATTGTTGACCACTTAACTGTACCACCGTTTTCATTTTCGGTTATCGGGTTGTACAATTCATCCAAACGCGCAGTTAATTTTGAACCATCAAAAAAACGATCAATCAAAGTTTTTCCCATGTACTCTGCAATCTTGAGAAGTTTCGGATCCTTGATTATCTTGTACAAATTCAGCAGTCCTATCATTATCATCCCATTATCGAATGCATAGTACAGACTTTTTGTCTGATCTGATTTATTGGAATCTGATAATCGAGCAACAAGGATATAGGATCTCATATTTTTAATTATCCACTCTGAGGCATCCTTTGCGGCCTGTAAAGCATATTTGTTACTATATTGCGAGTAGATCCATGAGAAACAGGTTATGCTATATCCAGTAATTTCACTGTAGATGAATGGAAAAGATATGGGATTCAAATTCTTCCAACCAAATAGCGCTCCCTTATTTTTACCATCTTTTATTCTTATGTCCGAATTTAACAACCATTTCAGGTTGTCTTGAAAAATTTGGCTGGATTTTTGATAGCTTTCACTCATAAATAATCAGGCCTGCTGCTTATTAAATCGTATATCAAATCAATTCATCCAAAAAATTTTTATGTATAATAACCTCTAAAAGAATTAACTCCATTGCAGCTTGGAAGTGCATAAAAAGAAAGTTCATTTTATTATTTGGGAACGTACCGCGAATATAATATTGTTTTGTAAAAAATTTCACTTGTAAAGAGAACTCAAATATTCTGCCTCTTCATCATCCTTATTTTCATCCTTATTTTCATCCTTATTTTCATATTGCATTAAAAAACCGGACAAAGCCATTAAGATACGAAACCAGATGCAAGCTATTTGTAGAAATAAATTATTTATCTTCATTTCGATTACGTTCAACAATCTTCTTTACAGTAAGAGAAACCGTGTCTTTGCTGGAGTGATTAATTTGCCAACCTGTTTTTTTTAGCTTATCTGTGGAAAGCAACATATTTTTTATATCACCTATCCATCCTCTTCCGTCCTTTGATTTGGAGGCATATGTTATTTGTGGATCCACCCCTAGTTCAGTAATAATTATCTGAGCAATCGTATTGGTATCAATCTGATCATCAGATCCTACGTTAAATATTTCTAATCCAGAACTGAACTGATAGAGCCCAACAGCTAGAGCATTAATGCAATCGTCTATATACAAGTACGATTTTCTCTGATTTCCATCCCCTAATATTTCAAGATATTTTCCTTTAGATTGTTTCAGTTTTTTAAAGAAATCAAAAATTATACCATGCCCAATGGATGGTCCTATAACGTTTGCTAACCTAAAGATCACTGCATCAATTCCAAATGTGCCCACATAGCCGCATATAAGGGCTTCGGACGCTAACTTGGATGCACCGTACAGGGAAATTGGCTTCAAGGGGCCATAATTCTCGGGTGTTGGAATTACAAGAGGCTCGCCATATACGACTGACGACGATGTAAAAATGATTTTCTTACACTTGTCACTAACTCTCATGCTTTCAAGTACGTTACGAGTTGCAACGATATTATTTATAAAATCGATCTCTGTATCCTGATGACCACTTCTGACATCCACGTTTGCAGCTAAATGAAAGATTAAATCACACTCTTTGATTACATCCTTTAATTCCTTTTCTTCAAGTAAGTCAATTCTAACAAACTCAAAATTATCGACAGAAAAAAAAGGTTCTAGACCTTGCAGTTTACTTTTGGGTCGGTGATCTACTACTGTTACATGATAATTTCTGGTTAGGAGTAAAGGTACTAGAGCAGATCCTATAAAGCCAGCACCTCCTGTTACCAATATATACTTTGATCCTCCGATGGTCATCTTCAATGAAGTTTCCACCTCTCTTTCATGATCAGACCAAATATATTCTATTAATTATAATGCTCATGGTTTAATGAGCTCAACTTGGAACTGATATAATGCCACATTCTCACAAAAGATTCGGAAGAGTGCGACTAAAAGCCTTAAATCCTTTCAATACTTGACTCTGCTATTTAATTTAACACCTTAAAGTCAACCATCGTGTAAGGAATAAGCAGTGACTTGAATAGTAAAGATTTGTCATCCCATGGAGCAAAGTTTAACTCTAAGAAAGCTTTACAAGAACATAAAATTGAGTATAAGATGAGTAAGCTAAATGCATCGCGAAGAAAGAAATTTTGTTGGAGAACTTACAGAAAAAATGCCTGAAAAGAAGATGTTGAAGTAGCAATTATTGGATACTCAATTGAATTTACCCCACAATTTGCCTTAGTAATGCCAATACAAAATGAAATCGCCATTTGTGATATTATTAGTGAAATATACCACACGATGGTAAAAAATAACCCATATTCTATTGAAGTTGTTATTTCGATAGATGGTGGCATAAGTAAGACCAGAGAAGTGATCATAAATCTGAGAACAAAGTTTCCTTAAAGGCAAGTCTATCAAAAACCAAAAGATGTTATGCTCTAGGTATACAGGATAGCCTTGAATTGGTTTCGGCTCCTTACGTTATTATCTTAGATCCTTATAATGAACTTATGTTGCAGGATTTTTTTAAATTGAAAGAACGATTGGATCAAAATAGCGATACAAAACAAGTTATTATTAATGGAAGCAGAAAAATAAGAGTGAAAGATCTTTACAGGGAAATAATTTCAAATCCAGCTCAAAGACCTATATAGGTTAATTTGCCACTAAGAAAGTCTTCTTTTCTTAATACTCTGACAGCATCGACTATTATGCAACCTTTTTTGAAATCAGTGGGGGTCAAAGTGGAATATAGAGAGTGACCGGTGGATATAATCACACAATCTGCTTTCCCCAGGACATAACTCAATTCAGAGCTAAATTTAGCACCAAACGATTCATTTGAATACGGATCGTGTAAAATAATATTACGAAATCCCTCTTTCTTCAAGGCCAAAACCATGGTTTGAGTGGGTGAATATCTAGTATCGTTAACGTCAGGTTTATAGGAGACACCCAAAATTGAAATCTTGAAGTACTTTTTATTTTTCTTCTTTGATCGCATGGTACTTATTAAGATATCAACTATATGGGAAGGCATAGAATCGTTTATGCGTCTAGCTGTTGTTACAATAGATTTTTCAAAATTCTTTCCCATTACTAGTAAATAAGGATCTTTTGGTAAACATGGACCGCCAACCCCAGGTCCGGGCTTATGGATATTTACACGTGGATGTGTATTAGCTAACTTGATAACATCTTGGACATCCACTTTTGACTCCCCACATATAATTGCCAGTTCATTTGCAAACGCTATATTTATATCGCGATAAGAATTTTCAGCAAGTTTTGATATTTCTGCTGTGGTCGTATCGGTTCGATGTATTTTTCCATTTGTGATCCTTTTGAATAGACTGAGCGTAGACAGGTAGCTTTGATCATCGTTTGCTCCTATGATTCTGTCGTTTTTAATAAATTCTTGCAAGGCATTCCCAGGTGAAAATCTTTCTGGACAAAATGAGATGAGAAAATCCACATATGCTTTTTTATTAGAAAGACGTTCAATTAATGGAATAATATAACTCTTCATAGACCCTGGAGGGATAGTACTTTCAATAATGATTAGTTTTACTATTGTCGAGTATTTTGCGACTGATTCTATCGCACTTTGCATGAACTTCATATCTACACTAGAACCAGTATTGTCCAAGGGTGTAGGTACACAAACAATTATGACGTCAGCAGAAGATAAATCATCGGGAAGAAACGTTAGACTAAATAAACCATTCCGTATAAATCTATTAATCAAATCTTTGAAACCTAGTTCAGGGAGTGGGCTTAAACCTGCTTTTAGCTTTTGAATTAATTTTTCATTAACATCATATCCTAATACTTTGTAACCCAAATTCAGAAAAGACAAGGCCGTAGGGAGGCCAACCTGTCCTAGACCTATAACACAAATAACCGCCGTTTTTTGGTCAAGTTTTCTAGAAAGGTCGTTCAAATCGTCCGTAACTTCCATATTAATTCAATCACTCGTTATGGTTCTTTACCAATTGAAATCATTATATTTTATACTGATTAGTCGGTATCTGATTCTGTTTGCAGTTATTTTTAACATCATATCATATAGTGAATACTAGCTCACTTATATAGATGAAATTTATTCATATATTTTCATATTTTAACGTTCATTCTAACGATAAGTTTATGAGTAAACATAATGTGGGATTAGCGATCGTCGTAGCGCAAATAATTTTCTTTATGGTGACAAGCGATATAATTAATTAATAAATATCATATGTAAATTCAACCAAAAGCTAACTACCTTGGTGTGCGAATGGAGTTCCAATTATCTCAATTTGCTTATTACCATGTTTAAACTCAACTGCTAGTACTCTTAGAAGATTAGAGCTCTGAATTTCATTAGCAGCTGCTCTCTGTCCATCTACTAGAATTGAATATGGGACATCGATATTGGAAGGGTTCTTTGCATCTATCAGAATTCTTGGAACTTTAATTAATACTATTCCATTCGTAGTCGAATTAAAATTTAAAAGCATTTTTTCCCGATTTTGATCCGCATTAATACTAAAATTTTTAGCTCCATGAATGTCATATCCAATAGGGTATGTTTTATTCCCAATATTCAGATTATAACTCAGGAAACGTTTACTATCCAAGAACCGAGCTATATTTTCCGTATTATTTTCCAACATTTTAAGATTTTCTAGACTCAACGTAGAGTGACTCGGTCCTCCTTCAGTGATAATATATAACCTAAATTCTATTTGTTTGTTTAATACATTGCTAGGAAGTAGAAATGTTTCATTTCGTAATTTGCCTGATGTATCATTTAGAAATGCGTTCCACAGAATTTTACTACTATTATCGCCTCTTATTTCCATTATAAATATAGGCTTCCTATTTGGTGGATGTAAGACGTGCTTTGATGCATAATCTAATGTCAGGACGGGAGGTGCAATAATTGATGAATTTACTTGCGTCGGTAGGAAAGCACGATTAAATATCTTTTTAGGATTTTCAGTTATGATTGAAATGGTCAAATTTCCATTGGTATGTGAAACATAAGTCGGCTTGAATGGTTTCCAATTATGATTCTCATCAGTAAGATTCGCCAACAGTCCTGTTACATTTAATGCTTGGGCCTGGACGATGGATAAACCTAAATGGGAACCCAAACTCAGGAGGGTAATGCTGACAAAAAAAGGTACAACTATGATTATTGCAATCGTTAGCCACTGCATAAATCTAATTATTGTAATACAATATAACTATTATGACCCTATCGATATCTTCTTGTAATTTATTAACCAAAGTAGATTCTTCTAAATTAATCAGAAAGAGGCGATGGAAATGACATTTGTACTGATAACTGATATTCTGAAAATATCACTGTCTTCTAGGAAGAGAGTCGGTGGGAGTACAAAGCGCAAAACTTCGAAGGACCGGACCCGGATGGTAGAGATGGCATACCCAGGATTACCCAAGAAGGTGTACGTAGTAACATATAAGTAACAATAGATATAGAGACCAACTAAATCTTCTAGGGTTGGGTTGCAGGGACTATCCTAAATACGGCTCCCTGATCATCTGTGTTACTAGTTAAAATGTATAGATACCCATCAGGTCCAATTGCTAAATCAGTTATACGTCCAAACCCTCGCCCAAAAATAACACGTTCAAGTTCTTCCATGTTATTAGCTGTCTTATCAGCAAGTGATTTGTAGATGGCTAGACCTGTTCTGTTCTCGTCTAAATCAAAACGATAAATATTTCCAAATTTGGCATCGGCCACGAACATATCATTCCTATATTGGGGACCCAATTTATCAGATGTCAAAAATTTCAAGGCTGTTGGTGCAACTGGATAGCTCCAAACAAACTCAGGATCGCTGTATTTTCCGGGCTTTCCCCCCTGACCAATATTTACGAACTCATCTGGATAGAAAGGATTCACCAAAAATCCTTGTTGCCTTTTCCAGCCACTGTTAAAGCCAGGCTCAACAAGATTGATCTCGTCACCATAATTAGGTCCATTTTCTGTGTCCCATAGATTACCTGTGACAGGATCAAAGTCTAATCCAAAACTATTCCGTATGCCATAGGCAAAGAATTTATTAATTAGTGTATTGTTCCCAAATGGATTGCCCGGAGCTGGATTCCCGTCCTGAGTTAACCTGTATATTACACTCGTACCATCGGGTGGTGGTCCTGTCTGATTGTTCTGAGCTTTAGTCTTGCGTTCTCGGAGATCTCCCACAATTAAATATAAATTTTGATCGGGACCTAACAATAGTTTTCCACCATTATGCCCTCCGTCCATTTTTGATGACAAAGCGGAGATACTTAGAAGCAATTTTGGGTCAACAAGCTTGTTATCTTTTAGTTCATATCTATAAAGACGATTGCCCGACTCCCCTTTTAGATTATTAGAGTCTTGTGAATTTGAAGATTGAGTGAAATATAAGAAAACAAAGTTAGGTCTTGAATTATTATGAGCAGCAACGGTAACCCCCAACATTCCTCTTCCACCTTTATGGTTAACCGGTACGTCAAGTAGCGGCTGATCTTGCACCGTACCATTTACTATCCTCTGAACTGTACCATTTGCCTTCTCTAGAACTATCATATCATTTGGCCCTAGGAAGGCCATACTCGTGGGGAAATCAAGCCCATCAATCACCTTCTCCACCTTCAAGCTCGGATCTTTGAGTATTGGATTAGTATAATTGATAGGAGGTAGTTCTTCACCAGAATCTTCGACCTTTTGTTCTGCTCCAATCAAGCCGTCAATAAAAGGGACTTCGGCAAAAACCATTTTTTCCGTAGGTAGCAAACAAATTGCTAAAGTTGAAATTGTGAAAAGTGTGACGATGATTCCTGAATTTCTCAATATTACAAACTTTTTGCCATGTGTCATATTCTAATCTAACTATATTTCACTATTCTATTTCATTCTCCGCCCTTCATATTCCTACTTTTATCTATCTTGAATATTGCCCCCATCTTGAAAGAAAGAATATAGATGCAACCGTCTGGTCCGACTTCTATATCAGTAATATCTTCAAATCCGTGTCCAAAGAAAACCTTCTGAAGCTCATACTTAGTGTCTGCTACTTTATCACGAAGCGGGCCGCTAAGATTCAACTTATTTCTCTGCTTGTTTAAGTCAAAATGGTAAAGATTGCCGTCCTTGACATCTCCTACAAACATGTCATTCTCGTATTGTTTGCCTAATTTATTAGAGTTCATGAATTTAAGTGCAGTGGGTGCGACGGTATGATACCATGTAAACTCTGGAGGACTGTAAGTACCCTTGCCCTTAAAATCTACTAACCCTTCAGGTTTTAGTGGCGCTACATCTCCAGCAATACTTTCATTTAATGGGTTTGGTTTCCATATGCCTTCAACACTTCTAGATCCACTGTTAAATCCAGGTTCAACGAGGTTTATTTCATCTCCAAAATTAGGACCGTTCTCCGTATCCCAAAGCCTTCCCGTCACAGGATCAAAGTCCATCCCAAAACTATTCCTTATTCCGTAAGCATAATACTTGTCTAGGGCAGGAGTATCACCAAGGATACTTCCTCCTTTTACTGGATCGCCGTCTTGATTAACCCTGAGTATGCCACTAGATCCGTCAGGTCGGTCGCCAAACTCTACATTTTGAGCCAGCGTATCACGGCCAGAAAGCTCGCCTACGACCAAGTATACATTTTGGTCTGGCCCAACCAGAATTTTGCCACCATTATGAAACTCATTAGCTTTATTACCCACTCCGCGTGAACCTGAAACATCTAAAAGCAACTTTGGATGTATCAACTTGTCATTTACCAACTCATATCTATAAAGACGAGCCTTTCCACCCGTTTGGGCGTCTACATCTTTTTTCCCTGATAATTCAATAAAGTATAAGAAAACGTATCTCGGTCCACCGTTTTCATGCTTAGCGACAGCGATTCCCAACATGCCTCTTCCTCCTCCTGTTGCAACGTTTACATCAAGCACGGGTTTCGGTTGCAATGTTCCATTTAATATTCTCTTTACAGTTCCGTTATTTTTTTCCAAAACTAACAAATCATTTGGACCTAAAAATGCCATACTGGTTGGGAACTTTAATCCTTTGAACAGCGCCTCGACCTTTATATTGGGATCTTTGATTATTGGCCCACCATTAGCGTAGAAGTTTTTTACAGTCAACATAGAATGACTCGGTCCTCCTTCAGTGATAATATATAACCTAAATTCTATTGGTTTGTTTAATACATCACTAGGAAGTGTAAATGCTTCATTTCGTAATTTGCCTGATGTATCATTTAGAGGTGCACCCCACAGAATTTTACTTCCATTATCGGTTCTTATCTGAATTTTGAATGTAGGATTTCTATTTTGTTGATCTAAGAAATTCTTTGACGCATAATCTAATGTCAAAACAGGATTTGCAATAGTTGAAGTATTTAGCTGTGTCTGTAAGACAGCCCGATTGGATATCGTTTGAGTTTTGTTAGTTATAATTGATATCGTCAAATTTCCATTTGTCTGTGCGACATTCGTCGACTTGGATGGTTTCCAGTTATGGTTCTCATCAGTAAGATTCGCCAACAGTCCTGTTACATCTAATGGTTGGGCTTGGGCGATGAATAAACCCAAATGGGAACCTAAACTTATGAGCGTAATGCTGACAAAAAATGGAACAACTATGATTATTGCAATCGTTAACCGCTGCACAAATCTAATTATTGTAATACCATATAACTATTATGAACGCAATTAATCTACAAATTCTGAATTATCGTTTCACAAATTATTTAAGCTAAAATAAAGAAGTTTACATTTTAATTTATCGTGGAATTAGATGTTTTGTGACTTTTTAATGGAAGAATTACTATAAATCAATAGATGAGTAAGATATTTATCATAGTAATTCTTCAATCTGATAGAGCTTGGCAAATATACTATGCTTATTTAATTCAATTTACTTTTTAGAAATGATAAAGATCCATCTAAAAGTTGAGCAATAAAATGGAACATCAGAATTTGATATCAGTCATAATACCAGCCTTAAACGAGGAACTTGGAATTAAAAAGACATTGCTTGGTATTCCTAAAAAGGAATTATCTGACCAGGGCTATGATTTGGAAATACTTGTTATCGACGGGAATTCAAACGATCTGACACGCCACGTTGCTGGAAAATTGGGGGCAAAAGTTATTATTGAAACAAGGAAAGGATATGGGCGAGCCTATAAGACCGGCCTACAAGAGGCAAAAGGTTGCATAGTAGTTACACTTGATGCAGACGGTACTTACCCAGCAAGTCTTTTACCTAACTACATAAAAGAACTGAAAGAGAGTTCATTAGACTTTATTACAGTTAATAGATTTTCTAGAATGGAAGATAATGCTATGGCATTTTCTCACAGAATTGGAAATAAATTATTAACCTTTGTAATGTTTCTTTTGTATTCAGTTAAGATAAAAGATTCTCAATCCGGAATGTGGGTA
>Ga0114129_10011315_pt1 | contig 12712 bp, 11 predicted proteins | sample RhiMetdeltSRZDD1_FD_80071 | JGI IMG/M metagenome (GOLD analysis project Ga0114129, IMG submission 80071) | Populus rhizosphere microbial communities from Tennessee, USA - Rhizosphere MetaG P. deltoides SRZDD1 (version 2) (version 2) | ecosystem: Host-associated > Plants > Roots > Rhizosphere >...
AGTAGGCTTTCGCTTCAACAGATTTCCCACGAGCTAAATAGATTGGGAGTAAAAACTTACCACAATCATGATATTTGGGCGGGCACAAGCATTCGCAGTTTGCTTATAAATACCACTTACTCTGGGTATTTCTATTACAACAAGAGCAAAAGGCAAGGCAGAAAGAAAGTCCAAAGAGATCCATCCGAATGGATCAGGATTGAATGCACTCCGATTATTCCTACTGACATATTTGAAGCCGCCCAAGAGATCCTAAAATACAATAGGGAATACGTACGAAGACGCCCCAAGCGCTTTTACCTGCTTTCCAGTATGGTTATTTGCTCGGATTGTAAACGTGCTTATGCAAGTTACACAAGAAAAGCCGGCCATAAAAGACTGAAAAATGATCAGGTGGCTTATACGCATCGAATTTCTCAAGGCCATTGTTCAAATAAGTGGATAGGAGCAAAAACCTTGGAGCCTTTGGTTTGGAACAAGGTAGTTCAGATCCTCCTAAACCCGAAATCTCTTCGCGAAGGATATCAGGAGAACATGGAAAGGGAACAGCAAAAGCAGGCACGCCAAATCCAACACATTGAGACTTTGCAAAGAGCAATCGAAAAACTTCAAGCCAAAAAGCTAAGGCTTCAGAAAACATACCTTGACCCTGATATTGGCATGACCAAGGAAGAATTTCTTGAAGAAAAGCGCGCTTTGGATGAGCAAATAAAAACTGCAAACTTCGATTTGGAAAAACTCGCAGATGAAATTCAAAGGGTACCAAGCGAAAGCGATCTTGAAAGCCTAGAGCAGATGGCATTTAAAATCGTGAGTTCATTGGGCAACAATCTTGATATATCCCCTCAAGACAAAAGACAGGTGATGCAAATGCTTAACCTAAAGGTACTTATTTCAAGAGATGGAAGGATCAAATTAGAAGGTTGGTTTGCGACGGAAAGTTACGGTTTTTTGATCAACTCATCGTAATGGCTTTCCAGCCGGGCGCTGGCTCCCCGCAAACCCGCCACCACCTTTTCTGTCCATAACAGGTATTCCTGCTTGCGCTCCAGAGACCAGCTGCGCGGCGGCGAATCGATCAGATCGCGCACATTGCAGATCTTGTCTGCCAGTTTCAGCAGTTTTGCGCTATGGCTTTTAAAGGGTGCCGTTTCGATCTGGTGTTGCTTCCTGACCTCTTTTGGCAGACTCTTGTCGTCGGTCACCTCCAGCACCAGGGCGAGAACTGCCTCACCGAATTGCTCCCTGATCTCTTCCGGAGATGTCGCTGTATCTTCGATCGTGTCATGTAAAATGGAGGCGACCAGCAGGGTGTTCTCACGGACCTCGCCCACCGTCCAGAGCATTTCAGCGACCTGGATGGGATGATTGATATAGGGCGAGGACTTTGAGTCCTTGCGTCGTTGATCGCTATGTTTCTTTGCGGCAAAGCGAATTGCTTTTAGGATCAATCCAACCGAATCATCCATTCCGTCAATTCCCTGGAATATAGCCTGCGCATCGTATAGAAAACGCAGGACGGGGTACCATCCCGTCCCACTCGATCTCACATCGACTTCGCTCGCTCCGCCATCTGGGCCCTCAAAGCGTTTGTATCCTTCTCAATGGTAAAGAGCGCCCCAAGATAGAAGATAAAGCATAAGACCCAGGCGACAATGCAAATACTCAGGATGGCAAAGGTCTTATCGCCTGAGGATACAATGATCGCGCCCGTCAGTGCAGGCGCGGCGACCGCGCCGCTGTTCTCGACGAAGTATTCGATGGCCTGGGCCGTCGAGCGGACCTCCGGCACCGTTACGTCATAGACAGTTGCGATTACATTGGCAGAGGAGAGCGGCATAAAGAGGGCAGTCAGACACATGAAGATAAAGAATTGATTGGGTCGATCCAGAGGGGTGGTCATCGCCAGATAAATAAAGATGGCGCCCAACAGAACACCCGCGCTGGAAATAAGGATGCGCCCCTTCTTGGTCCGCCTGAAAAGCAGGTCGCCGATAAACCCACCTATAAAGTAGCCTGCTGCCAGGATGAGAATAACCGGCGCCATGGTGCCGATGATCGCATCGCTGTCATAGCCGCGCTCTGTTTCGAGATATCCAAAGAAGAAGAACACGATCACGTTCCAGGGAAAGACACCCGCAAAGCCCTGCAGGAAGACAAACCACATGGTGCGTTTCCGGAAGATCTCTTTGGCTTCCGCCCAGGAGAAGCGAAACGTCGCCATCTCAGGCATGTTCTCGAATTCGGGTTCTGCCTGGCCGCGCGGCATTTCCCTGACACCAAAGTAGATCAGGAGGGCCACCAAGATCCCCAAGCCGCCAGTAATGTAAAAGACAGAACGCCAGCCGCCGATCATCGGCGCGACCACCTGTCCGAGGACCAGGCCAGCCAGAAACCCCAACGGTTGTGCCAGCTGCAAGATGCCATAGACCTTGCCGCGCAGGTTCGGACCGAAATAATCGGCTATCAGGGTAAAAATGCCCGGGTACGACGAGTCATCAATGCCGGTCGAGGCGCGAGTGATCAGAAAGCCAGTATAGGTGCGGACGATTGCATTCAACCAGGTGGTCGCGCCCCATATAAAGGAAGCCAGCGCCAATAGTTTAGCACGTGCATAGCGGTCGTATAAGTATCCCCAGATTGGGTAAAGAACCGTGGCGATCGCCAGTGCCCCTGAATTCACAAGCCCCCATTTGAAATCGTCCAGCCCAAAGGTCTCGCTGATGGGCACCTGCAGCGAACCGATCATTAGCTTGTCGGTCTGGTGCAGAAGCATGAAGAAGAAAAAGACAACGACAACGAACCAGCGGTAACGTGAGCTTTGTGGCGACATGGATACCTCTGCGATGATACAGTAGATTTATGATAAGAACACGTTCAAGAGCATGGAGTGTCGGTAAGTGCAGACAACGAACCCGTCAGACAACCTGTTTGGCTCATAAACACTTTATATGTCGTGTGGGATTCCCAGATAGGGGAACTCCGCCAGATAGTTCGTGTGCGGATGCACCAAATCATCCTTCATTTTTCCCTGAGTCATAATCTCGACGAGATTATCGACAATATCATCCGTGAGCTGGCGGCCGTTGGGGTATCCGGCTGCGCTCATGTAATTATAGGGCAATATGTCTGGCAGCCAACCCATGGCGAGAGTGGTCGCCTCTGCCTCTGAGTAGCCAAATTCCTTAAACATTGTCACATATTGAGAAGAAAATTGTTCCCGCTGCTGCGCTGGCGAAATGCTGTTGGTATCACACCCCTGCCGAAAGACGTTAGTCCCGGGACGTCCCATCTGGTTGACCGGGGTAAGCGTGCCGTGGACCAATGCCATGGTTCGCCCCCATATACCAATTTGAGGCTGGGATCCCAGGTCACTGTTTGGCACCTCCAACACGATACCAAATATGTTCTTGCCCGCCCAACCATCGCGACCCGTCCACCGCATGTTATCGACAAACCCGTCTGGATCGGCAAAGAATGGCTCGCTTCGAAGACCTGCAAAGAACTGATATTGTCCTTCCGTCGTGAGGAGGGCCTCTTGTGTAAAGGAGACCGGCGCATCCCGGATCACGACATCGCCTATTGGCCCCGTGCTTTGTGCAGCGACGCCGGTCGCCCTGTATAGGGTTGCCATTTGCTGACCATCGTCGAGGGTTATGAACAGGATGTGAAAGGCAATGTCGGCTTCAAAATCGCCATTGGTATCGATTTTAAATTCATAGCTCGCCTGAGGGTCAAACGCGCTTGCGCGATGTTCAGGGTTGACATTCAAAATCAGGATCGATTTTGAGGCATCGGTTGGCTTTTGAAAAACGTAGAGATCTGCAATGTCAGTTCGCGGGTCCAAATCTGGCGCATCTTTATGGTGCATACCAACCTCCTATCGCCTGATGTTACCGCGTAATTAAAGCAGATGGGAAAATTGTATGGCAAGAAGATTGCAGCTAAACGTCAGGATCGTCTTCGTAAATGATCTGCTTCGCAAGCTCGCGCAAATCTTCCGCCTCATTTATTTTTGCGGAATCGAAGTACTGCGTGAGGAGGTCGAGCGGGCTTAGGCTGCTGATCGCCTGTCCCTGTGGGATACGGACGCGCGCTTCTATTTTCGGTTTCTTTACCAGATGGAACTCGAAGGCATGTTCAGCGTATTTCCGTAAGGCTGTCTCATCGATCAGCACATCCAGCTCACGCGGATATTCCACAGTCAGGCGAACGATGGCTTCCTTCATATCTTTTGGCTTGGGCATGTTGAATGTGAGAAATTCCGTCACATTATCACTGGACTGGAGGATGGCGCGCCGCTCGATAAAGGGCCGCGTCCCATCGATCTTTCGCCAATCGACTTTCGTTTCCCCGCAGGCGATCTCCGCAATGACAAAGAACTTATCGTCCATCGCTTCGCCGAAGTCGACGCGTTCGATCGAGCCGGGGTAGATCACCGGCGGATGATAGCCCTCGTTCAAATCCTGCGGCTTATGGATGTGTCCCAGGGCGACGTAATCGAGGCGCCTGTCCTTGACGAGCGAGGTCGGCAGGACCAGGTCGGCGCCCAGCATCACCATTCGCTCGGCGCCGAACACGGCGCCTTCCACAGAGGCATGCGCCGTAAAAATAAGCGGAAGGCTTTTATCCGCTTCATTGATCCAATCTTCCACGAGCTCAGAGATGCGGGTCTCGATCTTTGAGAACAACTCTCGCGTATCTGTTCCGCTCTCTTCGATAGACGCCATCAGCCCGGAGCGCGAAACCCACGGCATGGCAATCACCTGGACCGGCAGATCCCATAGATCAGCAGGTTTATAAAATTGAGGCTTTTGCAGGACGCGCACATAGGGTACTTCCAGCGTGTCAAACTCCTGGATAGCATGGGCACGTCCGGTGGCGGGCGAGAGATCGTGATTCCCGACGAGCAACAGGGTTGGGATTTTTGCACGAGATAAACGGATGATGCGTTTTCCCCACTCCCGTTGAAAGGTCGGTGCAGGTGAGCGATCCTTGTACGCGTCTCCTGCGAAAATGACCATGTCCACTTTTTCCGAGATCGCCGCGTCCACGATCGTATCCAGCGCCTTGAGAAAATCCAGCACGCGCAGAGGCAGACCGGTCTCAGGATCGTGCTTTCCGTAGTTCGCCATATCGATGTGGGCATCTGCGAAGTGAAGTAGTTTCATGGTGTCTGCTCCAGCCGCGGTCCTCGGCGGCGTTTATGTTGAATCCAGCGCCGTCCCCGGCGCCGGAGCGAGCGATTGGATTACGGTTGTACCCCCAGATCCTGCATGGCTTGCGTGGCAGGGATCCACTGGGGATGGACTTTCAGGGCAGCGCGATAATCATTCACGGCGAGGTCGGTTTTACCAGCCATGTAGTAAGCCATTCCGCGCCAGTAGAGAGACTCCTCCAGCACGGGCTCGGCAATCGTATCGTTCAGGGTGGTATCTGCCAGGTTGATCACATCGGCAAAGCGGTTGGTATAGTAATACGCCTTGTAAGGTCCGGTCTGGTACCACATCATACGATACGGGCGGACCGAATCGTTGGTATCGAGATCGGCATAGACGTTGAAGGCGTAATTGTAGGCGACCGCCGCGTCTGCATATTGCAGCAAGGCAATGTGACTGGTGCCCACGTTAAACCAGGCAAAGAAACGGTCAATATCGGCAAGGGATTGCGCCTCAGACTGCGCGACGCTCAATGCATGCTGGCTCGCCCACTGCTCATCCGCCAGCGGACCGAGGAGAGCCATTACTTGACCTTCTTTTTCATTGGGATACACAACAATAAACACATAATTGAAGGCACGCCAACCCTCAATAAAAGTGGATGTTTTGATCTTGCGGTTGGGTCCGGGCTCGGCACCGGCAGGCTGATAGGTATCCTGATAGATGATCAGATCCTGGGTATCGTCATAGCCCGTGACGAAGGCATAATGTCCCATCCAGCCATACTTGCCGTTGACATCCAGCTCGTAAATGCCTTTTTCCACAACCACGGGAAAACCTGCCGCGACCAATCGCTTAAGCATCTCAAGATCGCCGCCGTAACGGATAACCGCTGACATGCCCGGCACGTTATCAATAATGTAATCCTGAAGCTCGTAAGGCATTACATTTTTGTCTTTATCGGTCGGCTTCACAGCCTTCCCGATCACATCGCGGTTCCCCGTCCAGCCCCAATAGGTAAGCGCCATCGAGAAGTTGGCAGGACCGCAATAGTTCAGGCGTCCATGCTGGTGCTCATACTTGATCCCCTCCAACATAACGGTGGCAGGCAGAGGCGTGGTTGTGATCGTCGGTCTGAGGGTGGGACCCGGCTTGGGCGTGGAAGTTGCTGAAACGGCGGGTGGTGTCAACGTCCCCTGGAGCGTCTGGATCATTTTCGTTACTGCCAGATTGACCTGTGCCTGCTCGGTCGGCTGGAAGACAGCCTCCTCAGGCGGCTTGACCATGTATCTGAGCTGGGTACGAAACGATTCAAGCCGCCAGGCAAGGCGGCTGTGGATCGGAGGGATGTAGTAGAGCACGATCAGTATGACTATGAAAATGGGGGCAAGCCACACACGGTTAAAGCGGTTTTGCATTTCGAGGATTATATAACAAAAAAGACCCCGGGATTTTTGATTCCCGGGGTCTCATCTTATTCTTATTCTCGGACTTCGCCTTCGATCACATCATCCCCATTTTGGGGAGGTGTTGCCGGGCCGCCGGGCGCTTCCGGCTGGGGCTGTCCCTGCGCATACAGCTGCTGGCTGAGCGCATGGAACGTCTGCTGGACTTCCTCGCTCGCCTGCTTGATGCGGTTGAGGTCTTCGCCCTGGGCAGCCTGTTTGAGATTGCTGATCTTGTCCTCAATCGTGGCGCGTTCGGCAGAGGGGACCTTATCGCCCAGATCGCGGAGCGCTTTCTCGGTCTGGTAGACCAGGCTGTCGGCGTTGTTGCGGGCGTCGATCAGCTCGCGGCGCTTCTTATCTTCCGCTTCGTGCTGGCGTGCTTCCTGCACCATGCGATCGATATCGCCCTTGTTCAGGTTGGTGGAGGCAGTGATCGTCACCTTCTGTTCCTTGCCGGTTGCCTTATCCTTCGCCGTGACGTGCAGGATGCCGTTGGCGTCGATGTCAAAGGTCACTTCGACTTGAGGCATGCCGCGCGGTGCTGGTGGAATACCGTCCAGGCGGAACCGCCCGAGCGACATATTATCGGCAGCCATCGGCCGCTCACCCTGCAGCACATGGATATCCACAGCTGTCTGACTGTCCGCGGCGGTGGAGTACACCTCGGTCTTGCGAACCGGGATCGTGGTGTTGCGCTCGATCATCTTGGTCATCACGCTGCCCATCGTTTCAACGCCCAGGGAAAGCGGGGTGACGTCGAGGAGCAGGATGTCTTTCACGTCGCCGCCGAGCACGCCGCCCTGAATGGCTGCGCCCACGGAAACAACTTCGTCAGGGTTCACGCCCTTGTTCGGTTCCTTGCCATTGGTCAACCGGCGGACCAGTTCCTGAACCATAGGCATGCGGGTCGAACCACCTACCAGCACCACTTCATTGAGTTTGCTGGCATCCAACCCTGCATCCTTCAGTGCCGCTTCGAATGGCTTGCGGCAGCGCTCAAGCAGGTCATCTGTCATCTGCTCGAACCTGGAGCGGGTAAGTTTTGCCTGTAAGTGTTTCGGTCCACTTGCATCTGCCGTGATATAGGGCAGGTTGATCTCCGTTTCCATCACGCTGGAGAGCTCGATCTTGGCTTTTTCAGCAGCCTCGCGCAGACGCTGGAGTGCCTGGCGATCGCTGCGCAGGTCGATACCCTGCTCACGCTTGAATTCATCCGCCGCCCAGTTGACGATGCGCTGGTCCCAGTCATCACCACCGAGGTGGGTGTCACCGTTCGTGGCTTTGACTTCGATCACACCTTCGCCCACTTCCAGCACGGACACGTCGAACGTACCACCACCGAGGTCGAAGACCAGAATGGTCTCGTTCTTTTTCTTATCGAGTCCATAAGCAAGTGCGGAGGCAGTCGGCTCGTTAATGATGCGCAGGACTTCCAGCCCGGCGATCTTGCCGGCGTCCTTGGTTGCCTGCCGCTGGCTGTCGTTGAAGTAAGCGGGCACGGTAATCACTGCCTGTGTGACAGACTGACCCAGATAGGCTTCCGCATCGGCTTTCAACTTGCCGAGGATCATGGCACTGATTTCCTGGGGGGAATACTCACGTCCGGTGACCGGGATCTTCACGCGCACATCGCTCGAAGGACCGGGAACCACTTCATAGGAAACCATTTTGCGTTCTGATTCGACTTCGTCGTAGTGACGGCCGATAAAACGCTTGATGGAATAGACTGTATTTTCTGAATTGATGACGGCCTGGCGCTTCGCGGTCTGACCGACAAGGCGCTCGCCGTTTTTATTGAAGGCAACCACCGATGGACATAATCTCCCGCCCTCCGAGGTAGAGATCACGGTCGGTGTACCACCTTCCATGACAGACACAACGGAGTTGGTTGTGCCGAGGTCAATGCCGATAATTTTTGCCATAAAATACTCCTTGCATTTGATTCATATGCATAGCTGGCTGATATGGATCGCCACTACACAATTACTTGGTTTAGCTTCCCCATCTTACCTGCCCAATGCAAGAATAGTATTAACGAAGTGTAGAAATTGAATTGGAGACCACCACCGCTGCCGAAGCGGCACCTCCGCCAAATACACCGTAAAGACTTTCATTAAGAATGAAGGATTCAGCGTGCATTTGGGGGAGGCTGGGAGGGGGTTAAGGCTCGCTGACCTTTACCCAATCGAACGCAGCAATGACTGGGGTGTTCTCAAACGAGGAAGCCGTGACCCCAACTTTTCCCCCGCTCAGCTCGAACCGGCTCACATCAACGCTGCGTATGATGGTTTGGTCAATCAATAATGAAAGAGTGGTGCCGGAACAGAGCAACCCGATCTCCTGGGAGGAGCCGCTCGCCAGGATCGCGTTCGAGGACCCCGAAAGCACCGGAAGATAATCGGCTATCCCATTCGCCAGCCATTGACCATAGAGCACACTATACGTCCCATCGCTGTAAACGTTATATTCAAGCCAGCCATCGGTCTCGCTGTAGCGACAAATCAAACCAATGGATGCCGGGCTGCCCCCCTGATTTGTAAAGCGGGCATTGATGTGGATATCGCCATATTCCTGCGCATCGTAGATGGTATAGACCCAGGTAAACGGGGTGTCCATTTGCAGAGTCAGGGTGCTGTTCTCCGCATTGACTTTTGGGGCTGTATCGCTCCCTGTCTGAAGGATCACCCAGCCGGCGAGCGGTGAGTCGAATTCATTTGTAAAAAGCCGCGGCAAGGGGGTTGGTGTAAATTCCAGTGTAGGAGTCGGTACAGGAGTATCGGTAAGGGGTATCGGCGTCGGCGAGGCAGGAATTGTCGCTGTCGGAGAGAGGGTAGCTACAGGAACGGGTGTCGCAGACTGGCAGGCAGTGACGAATAGAAGGCATGCGAGGAGAATTTTTTTCATGGCGCTTATTAAAACACAATTGCCTGGCGCTTTGTTCCAGGCAATCGAGGCTTACCCTACCATTTCCTTCTCAATTAATCACAGCGTAATCCCTGCAGACAATAAATTTCTTCCAGCATCAACCCACCCCAGGTAAATACGATCAGCAAAAGAATGGCGGCACCAACGATCACGTTGAGAGTGTAGGGTCCTCTTTTTCCCTCCGTTCCTTTTCTTTTTAATAGCGGCTGAAGGTTGAGCGCGAACGCTATTGGCAAAAGCAATAATCCACCATAGATGACGATACGACCCAGTAGCTTTATCTCTCCCTGTTGGCCCTCTATCGTAAGCAGCTCGTTGAGTGGTTTTACCAGCGGCTCGATGTCGAACATAAATGCCAGAAACATGAGCCCAAGTGGCAGGGCAATGACAAAACTCGTGATTGCTGCTGAGGCTGGATTGGCGAGAATGTTTTTCACGGCATTTCCTTCCATGAGTATCAATAGATGTTCGCGAATGATTCCGAGAGCTGTTTCGGCAAAAATTGCCAACAGGAAGAATCCATGGTCAGGTTGCTGTTTTTGTTCCCGGCAGAGGTCATGGAATGTTTGCTCCATGGACTCCCCAAGCTGCTCCCTGAACGCTCGTGGATAGAAGCTGAGGAGTTTCCTATAGAGAGCAGAAATCATGTTTCGGTCAAACGCCATAGCTGCTCATCGGTGAGCATTAAGGCAGGATGGGATGGTGAACGCAAAACCTTCATGGCCGAACTGTCCAAATTTGCACCCGAATCCAGCCATCTGGTGCCGGACGGAGTTCCTGTGTAGCGAGGCAGTGTTGGGCCGCTTACCAGGCTCAGGCTTGATCAGCCTTGCTTGCGTTTAGTTCGGGCGCTGGCGTTTCTGCCGACCCGGATTTCCAAAGCAAAAATCCCTGCCAGATACTGATCACTATTCCAAGCATCCCTGCAAGCCCTTCCATATCTGGCAAAAGATACACAAATAGGGAGACCGTCCCTCCCACTAAATACAGCACACTCAATACGCGGGGAAGCAGGTTGGTCGTCCAACCTGCCGAACCAACCAGCAGCAGTGCCCAACCCAGAAAGTGCCATCCTGCCCCGGTCACGCCTGCCACGAGGGTGGTCCACACGATGAGAACAGTCGAAGAGTTCTCCAGATGCCACTCAGGATGAATCAGATGGTAATGACGGTTGGCAGATCGTATACAGGCAACCGCAATCATGGCTCCTGCCGCGAGGACCGCCGCCAGCAGCGCCAGTGACATACGGCGCGGCGCACGCTCGCCAATCCGCTCCCGGAGTGTGAAGAACAGCGCGACCAGGCTGGCAGCCCATACCGGTCCGTACAGGAAATCGGCCACGGCATAGGCAAACGGTCCCATGGCATCTCGCAAATTCCCAAACAAGTAGATCGTCGGCGCTACGATAAAAGCCACTGCCAACAGAATGGAGCTGATCAGCGCGGTGGACCTGGGGATTGCAGTTGTATTTTTCATTGTGGCTCCTTCTGTAATTAACAGCACATGTTCCCTGATGATTCCCAGGGCGGTTTCGACAAAAACCCAAAGAACAAATCCGGACCATTTGTATTCCGCCTGCTGGCTCCGTTCCTTGCACAAGTCGTTGAACGTTTGCTCCATGGACTCGCCAAGCCGCTCTCTGAAGCCTCGTGGATAAAGGCGGAGAAGTTTCTTGTAAAGCGTGTGAATTATCCTTTGATCATACGCCATGCGCAAAATTTCCTCTAATCACAGTTTGGAACACCTATAATACAGGGCCATTGATCCACGATCAGGCCGACGACGCCTGCTGCGAAGAAGAATGAAATTACGACGATAATGATCAGATGGATGGGATGAGCAAACAGGCTGCCTCCGGCCCGCAAGGTGTTGACGATCGGCCTACCGGCAATGATCCCTGCCGCTATTGGGAATAAGATGAGGCCGAGGGAGAGCAGCTGACCAGGGAGATAAGCCACTTCAGGGTTCGGGCCATTGAACAGACGATCCAGTGACAGCCAGCCAACGGAATTCAGCAACGGGAGTATGCCAGGGGCAAGGAACAGGGCGATGCTAATCAGCGCGGTCGACCTGGGGTTTGTGAGGAGAGTGTTCTTTTGCACAGGAACGGGATTCGCCATGTCATGGTTCCCTGTCTGTCTGCCACGCACGATCGGCAGTAGGATGAGGCTGACGGCGAACAGGTTGAGCCAGAAGACGAAAAACAGCATGAAGGGGAAATCTTCATTGAAATTCCGCCGGTTGACGACTTCCATGACCATGAATGGAAGGATAAGGAGAAAACTAATGAGCACCGCTGATCCGAGGGGCTTAAGTATGGATTGCATAACATCTCCTGGCGAAATAAGCGATAGATGCTCTCTAAAAATTCCTATGGCAGTTTCGATGAACGTCCAGAGTACAAAGCCGAACAATTCTTTTCTTGTTTGCCGTTTTTCATTCCAAAGATCCTGGAAGGTCCGCTCCATAGACTCTCCAAGCTGCTCCTTAAAAGTTTGCGGATAAAGCGCAAGGAGTTTCCTGTAGAGGGTATGAACTATTTTCTGTTCATAGATCATATGCAAAGGTCTTCGGGAACAGTTTCCGCTGTTGCGCGATCGAGACGATACGCTGATAACGCTCGAGCTCTGCTTCCAGCGCTTTCACGCCAATACCTGTAATCTGGTAATAAATACGACGCTCGTCGTCCATTTCGGGATCAACGCGCTTGTCGCTCTCCCGGACCAGGCCCGCATCGAGCATCCGCTTGAGGGAGCCATAGAGCGTGCCGGGACCCATGTTCACCTTACCCTGCGAATCGGCCTCGACCTGTTTCATGATGCCGTAGCCGTGACGCTCTCCGTTCGAGAGCGCCAGAAGAATGTGAAAAACTGCTGGTGTAAGCGGTGGGATGGAGTTTGTGGTCGTCATTGACCACAACTATATCCGCGGCGGATATAGTTGTCAAGCGAATAATTAAAACAGATAAACCGGCACGGTTTATCTGTTTAGTGGAGATGGCGGGAATTGAACCCGCGTCCGAAAGATTCGACCCTCGAAACTCTACGAGCGTAGCCTGCCGAAGTTTGTCATCACAGAGATCTCGGCGGGCAGGATTCCCTGTGACCATCTGCTGGTCTTAAGCACATTTAGCAGAGTCATGTGCAGCACTCACACCATTGTTTCGCCCGATCCGTCACC
>Ga0114129_10011316_pt1 | contig 12712 bp, 12 predicted proteins | sample RhiMetdeltSRZDD1_FD_80071 | JGI IMG/M metagenome (GOLD analysis project Ga0114129, IMG submission 80071) | Populus rhizosphere microbial communities from Tennessee, USA - Rhizosphere MetaG P. deltoides SRZDD1 (version 2) (version 2) | ecosystem: Host-associated > Plants > Roots > Rhizosphere >...
ACGCTGCGACAGACGGGCGGCCGACTCGCGCAAGCGGCGCGTCGGCTGGGCATCAGCCGAACGACGCTGTGGCGGCGTCTCCGGGCGGAGCGTAGATGACGACCTGAGAGGGTCGAGGGCGAAGGGTACTAACGGCACGCGGCCGGCGTTCAGCGACGCCGGCCGTCCTGTTTTCACGGGAGCTACGTCCGGCGACCCGCGGCGGTCTCGCGTACCGAGCGGCTCGCAGAGGTGCCGGGAACGTGCCCGCCCAGGTCCACGGCGGACGCGAGCGTGTCGCTGGCGTGGCGGGTGGGTGGTCCGCATGTTGTAACGGTTACCCGGCCTTCAAATGAACGAGACGATCCGCCTGACCGCGGCCCTCGCCGGCCGCTACGCGATCGAGCGCGAGCTCGGCGCCGGCGGGATGGCCACGGTCTATCTCGCCCGGGACCTGAGGCACGATCGCGACGTTGCGCTCAAGGTGTTGCGCCCGGAACTCGCGGCGGTTCTCGGCGCCGAGCGGTTCCTCCGAGAGGTCAGCATCAGCGCCCGGCTCGACCACCCCCACATCCTCACCCTCATCGACTCGGGCGAGAGCGAGGGGTTCGTGTGGTATGTGCTGCCCTACGTGAGGGGCGAGTCGCTGCGCAACAAGCTCACGCGCGAGCAGCAGCTCTCCATCGAAGAGACGGTGCGCATCGCGACGCAGGTCGCGAGCGCCCTGGACTACGCCCACCGTCACGGGGTGATTCACCGCGACATCAAGCCGGAGAACATCCTCCTGCACGAGGGCGAGGCGGTGGTGGCGGACTTCGGGATCGCGCTGGCACTGCGGGAGGCGGGGGGCCCGCGTCTCACCGAGACGGGCCTCTCGCTCGGCACGCCGCAGTACATGAGCCCGGAGCAGGCGACAGGGGGACGGGAGCTCGATGCCCGTTCCGATGTGTATTCGCTCGCCGCGGTGGTCTACGAGATGCTGGCGGGGGAGCCGCCGCACACCGGGCCGACCGTGCAGGCGGTGATCGCGAAGTTGCTCACGGAGCGGCCGACCCGGCTTCGAACCGTGCGCGACACCGTCCCGGAGGGCATCGACGCCGCGGTGGCGAAGGCGCTGGCGAAAGTGCCGGCGGATCGGTTCGTGGGCGCGACGGAGTTCGTGGCTGCGCTCGCGGTATCGCCGGCCGAGCCAACCGCGGGTGGACGGCGCCGCGTGGTCGTTGTGGCTGGCATCGTGGGCGCGCTCGCCATCGGGGTGGGCCTCTGGCTCGGGGTGCGCGCGGCGGCAAGCCGAAGGGGCCCCGCCTTCGTCGCCCTCGACCGTTCCCAGCTCACGTTCACGGGGAACGCGACCAGTCCGGCGATCTCTGGGGACGGCAAGCAGGTGGCGTACGTCGTCAAGCGCTGCACCGGCGCCACCTGCTTGTACGGAATAGAGATTCAGGACGTGGGTGGTGGGGAGAGCCGTCGTCTTATCGACGGCGCCACGGCCCTGTACAACATCAGGTGGAGCCCGGACCGTCGTTTTCTGATCTTTGTGGGGACCATCGCGTCGCGGTTCGGGGATTACATCGTCTCCACGCTCCATGGCGCCCCCCGGTATCTGGGGATCGTGATGGCGACGTTCTTCCCCGACGGCGACTCCCTACTGGTGGCGCCATTTAAAGACCGCGAGAGCACCGTGTGGGTGTGGATCACGACGTTGGATGGCGATCACCGCGACAGCATCCGGATCGAGGACGTGAACCTCCCAGGGGTGGCCCCGGTAGCAGGCGGCCGCTGGATGGTCGTTCAGTCGTCGATGGAGGAGAGCCCCGAGTGGCGCATCGTGGATCGGCGAGGTCGCGTGCGAGACCGGTTTCGATTGTCCGGCGCCCCGCCCGACTTTTCCCGCCCGCACACTGCGGGCGGCGCGCTCTGGCTGCAGCTGCGTAAGCAGGGCTCGCGGCGCTGGGCAGTCGTTCGCGTGCCGATCGACGCGCGCAGCGGCACCTTCGCGGGCCCTCCCGACACCGTGCTCGTCACCTCGCAAGGGGACTTCGACATCACCGCCGACGGTGGCGCTATCGTGTACGGCGAAGGGACCGACCAGTACAGCGTCTGGGCGCTGGAGCTGACCGACGCGCTGCGCGGGCGGTTTGCTGTGGAACAGCGTCTCCTGTCGTCCACGTCGCAAACGTGGGCCGCCGTGGCTCCAGATGGGAATCGGGTTGTCATCACCCACCGCGGCCCCGGTTTGGGCGGCGAGCGGGACGTGATCGACGTTGTGTCCTCTGCCGGCCGTGCGGAGCTGACCCACGCACCGAGCGGCGCATTAGTCTCTGCTTATGATGTCCGTTGGATGCCGGACGGTGCGGCGTTCTTCTACGCCGAGCGCGCCGACAGCACAGTCCGCTTCGTCACCGTGGACGGGCGTACAGGACAACGCCTCGGCACGTTTGCGATCGGAGACTCCGCAGTGAATAGCTTCGATCCGCTCCCGGGAGGCGGTTGGGTATGGATTTCACCCACATTAAACGGCCTTCGCCTCCAACGCCCCGGCGAACCGCAGCCGCGTGATCTTCCCAAGCCGGATCCCAACGGGAACGTGTTCTCGGTTGCGGCAGCGCCCGACGGCGCCAGGCTCGTGACCATCGGATGGAACGCGACGAACGACTCGATGCGCGTCCACATGATTTCGTTGCCGGACGGGCGGCCCACGCGCTGGGCGACGTTCTTCGGTGAAGATGTGGCCAAGGCCAAGTTCCTCGCTGACGGCTCCGTTGTGATCCCGGTGTGGGAGACGCAAGAGAGCGTCACCCTCCATCGCCTGCGTGGCCCGGGCCGCATCGAGCGCGTCGGTACCATTCCTCGGCCGGTGGATCAAATGAGCGTGGCGTCCGACGGGCGTCGGGTGGTCGTTTCCACGAGGGAATTCCAGGGGGACATCTGGCTCGCCCGCATCGCGCGGGTGGGCCCTTGACTGCGGTTTAATGCGGTGCGTGACCGCCAACCCGCTCCCTGCGTTAACTGACGACCCCAGCGATACATGTGCAAAATCCGGGTACACACGATCGGCGGCCCGCTCTTGCGCTCCAGCCCGAGGTGGGGGGATATGGGGGCCGCCCTTCCACCGCCGTCCACAGGGGGATCGCCATGGCCGTCCGGTTCGCTCGTCGCACGCTCGTCGTGCCTGCGCTCGTCATCGTGGTCCACACAGCCGCCCTCGCGCAGACCGCCGCCGCTCCCGCCCGCCCCCCGGCCGGTCCCACCGGCACCACCGCGGCATGGACGCTCAAGCTGACGGGCGACGTGCGCTGGCAGCAGGTGACGCCGGCGGGCGTGCTGCTCGTCTCGACCGATGCGGCGCTCGCCGGAGTCGATATCGATCGGGGTCAGGTCCTGTGGGAAAAGACCGACCTCGGCGGGTTACCGACCGACAGCGTCCGCCTGGTCGAGGGGTCACTGCTCGTAGAGGCGGCTCGACCCGGTCTCCTGGTGATCCTCGATCCGGTTACCGGCGCCGTCCTGTTCGATTCCCGGCGGCCGGGACTGACCCAAATCGTCACGCGGCGCGTGCTGCCACAGAGCGGCACGCTGTTGGTGCACGGGCGACGGGCGAGCGGACCCGCGGTCGTCGCACTGTACGATCTCGTGACGGGCGAACAGCGCTGGGTAAACGACGGGCTGTTCGAGCAGACCGAACCGAAAAAGAAGGGGTTGGGCGGTCTGATGCAGGGGCTCGTGCGCGCGGCCTCCGAGGCCACGGCGCTCGAGGTCTTGCAGGCTGGCCCGGACATGATCGTCGTCCACACGCTCATGGGTCTGCGCGCGCTCGATGCGCATTCGGGCGCGGTGCGGTGGTCGGCGACGTTGCCCACCGCCCGCGCGGGCAACCCCGCGCGCCACGTGCGGCTGTTTCCGTCGCTCGACAAGACGGACCGCATTTACGTGGGCTTCGACGACCGGCTCATGGCCTACAGCCTCGCCGACGGTCAGGCCCTGTGGCCCAAGCCCGCGGCCATCGACGGCTGGGTGCACGGCATCGTGCAGCACCCCGATGGGATCATCATTCTCCCGGAATCACCGCCCGCCAATCAGGCGACGGGCAACGTGCGCATCGTGAACGGAGTCGTGCAGACGGGGCTCAACGTCGCCCGATACGCAGACGGGACCACGATCGCCGACAAGCCGCTGCGGATGCGCGGGACGGTCACGGACGCGCTCATCAGCGGCGGCTCCGCCGTGCTCGCGGTGGACGCCGAGTCGCGTACTTTCGTGAACGTGCTCGACGTCGCCACGGCGACGGTCCGTTTGAAAAAGGATGTGAAGATCAAGGGCCAGCTCGCCTACGCCGAGCTGACACCGGCGGGTCTGCTCTACATCTCGCGGCCCGACCCGGCGACGAACGCCGAGGTGAACGTCATCGATCTCGCCACGGGTGAGCAGAAGTTCAAGGACGCAATCGAGAGCGGCAAGCCGTGGGGAGGAAATCCGGACGACTACAACGCCGCGGGCTACTCGCTGCATCATGTGGTCGAAGGCACGACGCTTTACGTCTTTGCAAGCCACGACCACCGGCTGTACGCCGTGGATCGCACCGCGGGCACGTACCAGGCGCTCGGCGGGGAGATCAAACTGCAGGGCGGTGAGGACCCGACGGCCATGGAGATCCGGCCCGCGGGGCTCGTCCTCATCTCGCCGCAGAACCTGGTGGTCGTGGCGCGGGACGGTCAGGTGAAGCAACAGGTCTATTACCCGGCACCCCAGCTCCCCGGACTGCTGCGGGCGCTCTACCGCATCAACGCGGTGCGCGCCGGCTTGTACGGCGCCGCGGCGTCCGCGTACGGCGACGCTTTCGCCCAGGCGTCGCGCAACGCCACGGACACCACCGCGCGTCGCCTCACCGGGCAGATGGCGACGGCGTACTCCCAAGGTGGGGCGCAGCTCGCCGGCTATTCGCACCAGGCGGCCGCGCTCGCCACGAAGCGCTTCAAGGCGTCGCTCACCGTCTCGGGATCGGTCTTCATGCTGACGCGGGCGCCCGAAGGGAACGGCAACGTCCTGCTGCAGATCGACAAGGACAGCGCGCAGCCCCGCTCGCGCGTGGATCTCGGCAAGGAGCGCGAGCCGGTGTACGCGGTGGACGATGTCGCCAACATGCTGTTTCTCCGAACCGCGACGGGCACGCTCGTCGGCTATCGACTCTGATCGCCGCCCGTGGCACCGGGCGACTCTCCAGGGGTAACCCTGTGAGAATCAACTGTCCGTTTTGGTCCTTTCGATCGGAGCCGTGATGCGCGTATCCACGTGGACCACGAGCCTCGCCTGCGCCGGCCTGCTCGGCACGGTACTCTCGGGCTGCCGATCCCGCGAGGACGCGTTTCGCGCCACCCGCGTCCCGGTGGCCCGCTTCGACTCCGTTCTCAAGACCGCCGACAGCGTCCGGCTGCCCCTCGCCGACGCGCGCCTGCTCCTGGCCGTGGCGGCCGACAGCACTTTCGCCGTGAAAGCACCGCACGACACCATGACGATGAAGGACATTCTGGCGTGGGAGCGTGCGGAGCAGGCGCGGAAGGCCCAGGTGGATGCGGCGGCACTCGTGGCGGAGCGGGCGCGTCTGGACAGCGTCCGGAAGCTCCTCGAGCCGCTGGTCGTCGTGACGGTGGTGAAGAAAACCTACCTCCCGAGAAACCCCGACTCGGAGCAGTACGAGGACTACATCTCGCTGGCTTTCGCGTATCAGAACAAGGGAGAGAAGGCGATTCGCGCGTTCCAGGGTGACGCGACCTTCCTCGACACATTCGGAGACTCCATCTACAGTGCCCATCTCAAGGTCGACTTACCGCTCACCCCCGGACAAACGCGACGCGAACCGGCCCGGATCGTTCGGGTCAATCCGTTCCGGGTCGCGCATCAGCGCCTGCGGGACACGCCGCTCGAGAAGATGAAGCTGGTGTGGCAGACCAGTGACGTCGTCTTTGCCGACGGCAGTCGGCTGAGTCTCTCCGCTCCCTAGACTCCGTTCCTTGCCGTCGGGCGCAGCGGCCTCCATGTTCGTCCTTTCCTAGGACGACGGGAACACACCGCGATGCGCCCGGCCTTCACATCTCTGCTCACCATCATGACCCTCGCGACTCCGCTCGCCGGCCAGGCCGCGCCCGGGCGTGTCTATTGGGTCGGTTTCTATCAGGCGCTGCCCGGGAAGGCCGCAGCGTACAACAAGGCGCTCAGCGACATCGCTGATCCGGTCTTGGACGAGCTGGTGCGGCGCAAGCAGATGATCTCCCACGTGCAGCTCGCGCAGTACACGGGCGCCGGTGAGAACAGCAATCTCGTGATTCTGGAATTCCCCAATTGGGCGGCGCTCGACACGTACGAGGCAAAGCTCGAGGAAGCGTCGCAGGTGGTGCTCCACAAACCCTGGAGCGAAGCGACGGCCGGCTTCGCCGAGCTGCGGCGACTGGTGCGCCTCGAGATCTACACGCCGGTTCATGATTCCGTACGGCGGTGAGAGCCTTCGGGGCGAGCCCCAGGACTTCCGGATTCCCCGCACTGGTGATCGGGACCTGTCGTTCCGCGGCTGGCTCTTGAGCCACGCCGAAGAGCGCGGCGGGTCCCCCGGGCTCACGCGCGGCGTGGATATCGACATCTACCTGACGATCCGGTTGCGGCTCGCGGCGCACCTGTGTCGCTGGTCGTTACGGGAGGGCGAGGGGCTGAGAGAAGACCACCGCGTCGCCGCGCACGACTCGGCGGCCAAGTTGATCGAGTGGCTGAAGCACGAGAACGCCGGCAGACTGGATGCGCCCAGCAAGCGGGCCTGGGTACGCGCGTGCCAGGCCTGGCCGGGTCTCAAAAACGAGGCCGTCGAGCGCGTGGATTGACGGCTCGCGCGCCGCGTACGAGCGTATGGGTATGCCACCGGCGTTCCAGTGGGCTCGTCTGAAGGCGGACGTGAAGTGCGCCCTTCGTAAGGGCGCCTGGTACCGCATCCTGAAGCTGACGTCCACTGAGGTCGTGCTCGACGTCCGAGGAAAGCCCCTCTCGGTGCCACGCGGACAGTTGCAGCTCTCGTCTGAGCCGGCGCTGCGGTGGTCCGTCGTCCCGAGCCCCAAGCACACCGCCCGCTTCCCCGCGACCTGGGGAGCGAGCTACGCTGTCTGCCCCAACTGTCGCGACCGGGCGAAGCTCGAGGGCCACCCCGCCAGCATGCGCTGCCAGCGGTGCAATGGGTCCTTCGAGATCGCCTGGAACGAATCGAGCCGCGCCGCGGGGTAGCCGACCGCGCCGCGGGTCGTGCGGTTACTGGGTGAAAATGGTGAACGAGTTACTCGACGCCGATTTGGCGCCCGGTGCGGTGGCCTGGAGGACATATCCTGCGGCCGACGTGTTGATCACCAGATCGCCGAATAGCGCAATGCCATTGACGGGCGCGACGCCCAACGTGCCGGACAACCGGCCGCCGACCGGATTTACGCTGATGCTCATGGTGATGGTACCCGCGAAGGCCGAGTCCGGGATGCCGAGGCTGTCCCGCACCAGCACTTGAATGGCCGGCGTGATGATGTTGCCCGCGGTGGCGCTACTGGGCTGGACCGTGAAGGCGAGGGCGTCGGGACCTGTGCCGCCGCCACCGCCGCCCCCGATCGCGAACCCGCCACTGCTCGTGAGCAGATGGTCGTACGGGCAGGCGGCAGTCAGGAGCGCCGCCACCGCCACAGTCACGTACGGGAGCCTCATGCCCATATAGACGTGTTCCCACCCCGCGCCGTTGCGGAAAAGGTCACAGACGCACCGCCGGTCAGGCCCTCACATGATTGTAAAAGGCCCCGTACGCCGCAAGAGCCCGAGCGACGCCTTTGTCCACCTCGCCTGCCACGTAGAGGGCGAGATTCCCGGCCCGGCTCGCGATCCCGGCCGCGCCCGCCGGCGCCGCCCCCCCGGGCTTGAGCCCGCGGTAGTGATCGGTGAGCCCGGCGGCCACGGCCTCGAGCACCCAGGGCTTCATCTCGACCGTCGCCTTGGTGACGACGACCCCGCGCACGGCACCCTGCGGCGTGAAGCCCACCGCCACTTCGATCGGTCCGTGAGGCGTGTCCACACGCACGAACTCGAGCGCGCCGACCGACGCGGATCCCGCCGTGCCCCCGTAGAAGACGAGCACGCCGTCCTCGGGACTCCAGTCCACGGCCTCGTGCAGTCGGTGCGCGTCTGTGCCGCTCAAGTGGACCTCACGGGCCACGTAAGCATCGGCCCCCGGCAGCAGCGCCTGCACGGCATCCGGACGCTTGACCAGCACGACGACGGGAGTGATATGGAGCAGCGCGGCGATCGCCGCCGCGCGAATCAGCAAGTTCATGGGTCAGCCCCTTTCGTGAGACAACCACATCCGGTGGACGGCCAACGCCGCGACGATGAGATAGGCGACGCCCATCGCCCAGCCACCGGCGAGGGTCACGATCGCGAAACGCGGCGAGGCCAGCTTGGTGAGCCACATGCCGGCGAAGTCGAGCCAGGGCGCGGCAAACAGGAGCGCGATCAGGCAGAGCGCCCTGCCTCGCGGCAACGAGAGCCCGGCGACCACGACGCCCAGAGCGGCGGCGATGAGTCCGTACATCGGGACGTGCACGTGAGTGTCCTGAATCAGCAACTTGGTATCGACGGTGTGGACCTCGGGCCCCGCGAAGTCGGCCATCGACATCGGACGCTGCACGACCACCGTGGTCTCGGGCGGCATCGGCATGGACATCTCGGCGCCGGCGTATGTCGCCGCTACGCTCTGGGGCGTGAACCCAGCGTACAACGCGACCATGGCCGCCCCGAACAGGTAGGACAGCCCCAACGTGGCGAGCAGACCCGTTACGAGCCACTTGATGCGGACGTCCGCACGTCGCAAGTCGTACAGCATGGATGACCTCTCCCTCCCCTAGAACACGTAGACCAGTTCGAGCACGCCCTTGGTGTTGGAGCGCTGCAGCGCCCCGGTGGCGTCGGTGAAGAACGGCGCTGAGGACCAGTCCGCGCGGACGGCGGCGCGCAACGCGATCTGCGGAAGGTGGAATCGTGTGTGCTCGATGTTGCTGAAGATCCCCTCGCGCGCGGTCGAGAAGTACCACATCGGACCCACCGTGACCGAGCGCAGGGTCTGTGGCGTCCCCGTGAGCAGGCCGTCGGTGTCTTCCATTTGATCGTACCGCGCCGTCAACCCGACTTGGCGGCTCATCTTCAGGAATGCCGTGACCGCGGCTCCGCGCCACGAGGGATTGCCGCCGCTCTGCTGCTCCCGCCCGAAGTTGGCCTCGGCGCCCACGATCAGGCGTCCCCGGTCGATAGTGAGGTCGCTCGACAAGAGGGACCGCTGATGCGCATCGGTCGAGTCGCGCTCGGGTCCGTACACGCCGCTGACCCCCAGCGTGACCCAGGGGATCGGGATCCATTGGATTCGGGCCAGCCCTGTCTTGCCGCGATTGTTGTCCACCGTCACGTCCCAGCCGTTCGCGACCACCCCCCACACGTCGACCCGCGACGACGCGGTGTAGTGGACCTGGACGCCCGTGAGCTTGCCGGGCCGACCATAGATGAAGTTGAACGAATTCGTGGGAATCAGATTGAGGGGCTCGTCATCCCGCTCGAAGCCGATGGGTGCGTCGAACCGGCCGATCGCCAGGGACCACTTGTTCGCGGTATGCGGTGTCCAGCTGACGAGCAGGTTGTCGATATCGGTGGACGTCGCGCCGTCTTCGAGCGCCGTCGTGAGCTGCGCGAACAGATAGGCGTCACCCACTGGCTTGAAGAAGCTCACACCGATCTTCCCGGCCGTGAACGTGTTGCTGCGGGTCACCCGATCGTAGTCGGCCCGCCCGACCGCGAAGCCCGTGATGGCGACGGGCGACGGCTCTTCGAATGTCACGGTCCGCTCCTGCGCGGCGGCGCTTATCCCAGCGCCGCAGAGCAGGGCGCTCCAAAGCGCACTGCGCATAGATCCTCCGAATTGTGGGTGGCTAGGGCGTTAAATCAGCCGAGGCCGTTCGGAGGGGGAGGCGTGGGGCTGAACGAAGGGGAAGGGGGAAGCGGGAAGAGGGACGGATACATCAGGACCTGTTCCGGCACCGCGATTGCGGGCGACGCGGGCAGCGGCGCCGGCACGGCCACCGACAGGGCGAGGTCCGCGCTCCCGGTCATCTGGCCGCAGAAACACGGCCCGTCCGTTGGCGCCCCGTGGCCGGGGTGCGATTGGTGCAGCGCGTGATGGCGGCACGCCAACACGGCTTGCAGTGTCGTACCGCCCGGACCCGCGGCGAGCCAGCAGGCCGCCGCCAGGGTGAACAGGATCAGCCGTGGTGTGCGACGCATCGCTCCAAGTGTACGGCCAACGTTTCGCCTGGCGCAACCCCGGCCGGGCCGTGTAGACTGCCTGGCCATGGGCGAGCGCATCGAGTACCGCGACGGTCGTTGGGTGGTCCCGACCCACCCCATCATCCCCTTCATCGAAGGCGACGGCACCGGGCCCGACATCTGGCGTGCCGCCCGGCGCGTGTTCGACGCGACCGTGCGGAAAGTGTCCGGCGGTAAGCGCCAGATCGATTGGCTCGAGGTGCTGGCGGGCGAGAAAGCCTTCAAGCAGGTCGGGAATTGGCTTCCCGATGCCACTCTGGACGCGATCCGGACACACCGCGTGGCAATCAAGGGCCCGCTGACCACTCCCGTCGGAGGGGGGATCCGATCCCTCAACGTCACCCTGCGCCAGCTGCTCGACCTGTACGCCTGCATCCGGCCGGTGCGCTACTTCGAGGGCGTGCCCAGCCCGATGCGCGAGCCGCAGAAGCTCGACGTGGTCATTTTCCGCGAGAACATCGAGGATGTGTACTCCGGGATCGAGTACCGGGCCGGCAGCCCAGAGGCCGATGCCGTGATCGGGTTCTTGAGCGAGCGGTTCGCGGCCAAGATCCGCCCCGGGAGCGCGATCGGCATCAAGCCGATGTCCAAGTTCGGCTCCCAGCGCTTGGTCGCGAAGGCGATCGAGTACGCCCTGCGTGCCAGTCGCCATTCGGTCACACTGGTTCACAAGGGCAACATCATGAAGTTCACCGAGGGCGGGTTCCGGGAGTGGGGGTACGAGGTCGCGAAGGAGCGCTTCGGAGACAAGACAATCACCGAGGACGAAACGGGAAAGGGGAAAGGGGAAGCGGGAAAGGTGATCATGAAGGACCGGATTACCGACGCGATGTTCGCCCAGCTCGTGCTGCGTCCCGACGAGTACTCGGTGATCGCCGCGCCCAACTTGAACGGCGACCTGCTGTCGGACGCCGCCGCGGCCCAGGTAGGCGGGCTCGGACTCGCCCCCGGCGGCAATGTGGGCGACGGCTTCGCCGTGTTCGAGGCGACCCACGGCACCGCGCCCAAGTACGCGGGGCAGGACAAAGTGAACCCGGGAAGCGTGATCCTCTCGGGAGCGATGATGTTCGAGGAGCTCGGGTGGGATGACGTGGCGACGGCGATCGCGCGCGGGCTCGGCGGGGCGATCCGGTCGCGCCGCGTCACATACGATCTCGCGCGGCTGATGCCCGGTGCGACCGAGGTCTCGACCTCGGCTTTTGCCGAGTGCATAATCGAGCATGTCTAAGATGACCAGCGGCGTCGCGAGCGCGCCGCTCGCCCAGGTCGATGCGCCGCTCCTCGCCGTCGCCCTGGCGCAGGGGAGCGCGCTTCCCACCTCCCTCGCCGACTTGGACCGCGCGGCGGGCGGTGTCGTGGCGCGCGTCATTACGAGCGGCGACTTCAAGGGAAAGCGCGACGAGACGACGCTGCTCTACCCGACCGGCGCCAAGTCGGAGCGCGTCCTGCTGGTCGGCCTGGGGAAGCCGGGTGAGGTCACGCGCAACACCATTCGGCGCGCGGCCGCCGTCGCGGCCAAGCGGGCTCGGGCGCTCGGCGCCAAACAGCTCGCCTTCGGCGTCGCCCCCGAGGCGCGAAACGGCGTATCGGCCCGGGATCTGGGCCAGGCGGCGGTCGAGGGCGCCGCGCAAGGCGCCTGGGCGTTCACCGAGCTCAAAGCCACCCCCGACGAGCCGAAGCCCGAGGTCGAGGCCGTCACGCTCGTGTGCGATCCAAAGGAGATGAAAGAGGTCGCCGCCGGCCAGCGCGTCGGCGACGCCGTTGCGGCGGGGCACCGGCTCACCCGGCAGCTGCAGATGCTGCCCGGCAACGTCTGCACACCCAGCTACCTTGCGGAGCGGGCGAAGCAGCTGGCGGATCAGCACGGCTTCAAGCTCACCGTGTTCGACCGGGCCAAGCTGCAGCAGGAAGGGATGGGGGCGCTGCTCGCTGTCGCCCAGGGCAGCGACCAGGAGCCGCGGTTCATCGTGCTCGAGTATCGCGGCGCCGGTGACGCGCCCCCGGTGGCGCTCGTCGGCAAGGGCGTCACGTTCGATTCCGGCGGCATTTCCATCAAGCCCGCGCAGAACATGGAGGACATGAAGTTCGACATGTCCGGCGCGGCGGCGGTGCTCGGCACCTTCGAGACGCTCGGGCTACTCAAGCCGAAGGTCAATGTCGTGGGGCTCATTCCCGCCACCGAAAACCTCCCCTCCGGCCACGCCGTGAAACCGGGCGATGTCGTGAAGAGCCATTTCGGCAAGACCATCGAGATCATCAACACCGACGCCGAGGGACGCCTGATTCTGTGTGACGCGCTGTCGTACGTCCGGCGCTTCAAGCCGGCGGCGGTCATCGACATCGCGACGCTCACCGG
>Ga0114129_10011317_pt1 | contig 12711 bp, 11 predicted proteins | sample RhiMetdeltSRZDD1_FD_80071 | JGI IMG/M metagenome (GOLD analysis project Ga0114129, IMG submission 80071) | Populus rhizosphere microbial communities from Tennessee, USA - Rhizosphere MetaG P. deltoides SRZDD1 (version 2) (version 2) | ecosystem: Host-associated > Plants > Roots > Rhizosphere >...
GGTCGACAACGCATTTTTGGCAGCAGCAACGGCGCCGTGGGTATCGGCACCCTGCGCGATCAGTTTATCGAGCATTTCAATAACGCCATACGAACGTTGTTTAAGAGGCACCATGAATTTCTCCCATGCCCTTTGCTTGCTTTCGCGCACTATTTCCTTGGCCCTGGTTTCAACCTCTTCCAGTTCTTCTTCACTGGCCAGGGTATTTTCAAGGATCCATTCACGCATTTTTTTATTGCCGTCCCATTCGCGTTCCCAGGCAAGCCGTTCGGGGCTTTTATACCGTTCGTGACTGCCCGAAGTAGAATGTCCCTGAGGTTGCGTTACTTCTTCAACATGAAAAAGCGCCGGCACATGGGTTTCGCGCATACGCGTAATAGCGGCTTCAAACACTTCGCACATGCCCGCATAATCCCATGCCTTTACTTTATAAATATCAAATCCGTTGGTGTTGTCTTTTTTCTGCATACCGCGCATGGCTTCTGAAATAGAACCTTTAACGGTTTGCATACGGCGCGGCACCGAAATGCCATAACCATCGTCCCACACAAAAACAGCGAGCGGAATCTGCATCACACCGGCGGCGTTCAATGCTTCCCAAAAGTGACCTTCCGACGTAGAAGCATCGCCGATAGTGCAAAAACAGATCTCATTGCCGTTATTGCTCAAATTATTTAAATGTTTGAGGGAGTCGGAATTACGGAACAACTTCGAGGCAAGGGCCATTCCCAAAGCCCGGGGCATTTGGCCGGCAGTGGGGGCCAAACCGGCAGCAATATTTTTGCGGTTTACCAGATCGAGCCATTCGCCCTGAGCATCTACCATAGGGGTGGCAAAATGCGAATTCATCTGGCGGCCGCCGCTGTGAGGGTCATTGTTGATATCGGGGTCGGCATACAGCTGCGAAAAAAACTCTTCCAGTGTAGCCTGACCGGTGGCAAAAGCAATCGTTTGATCGCGGTAATAACCCGATAAAAAATCACCGGGCTGGAAAAACTTGGAAGCAGCGATCTGTGCAACCTCTTTGCCATCACCAAAAATGCCAAATTTGGCCTTACCGGTGAGAACTTCTTTACGACCCAGTAAACTGGCCTCCCGGCTTTCGCAGGCCAGGCGGTAATCTTTTAATACTTCTTCGCGAAATTTATCGAAAGACAGCTTCTCGCCGGCAAGCGATTGAATGTGAGTGCTATTTTCCATGCGACAAAAATATCGATTATACTGCCAATTTTCGGAGTTGTTAAAAAAATGTCATTAGCCCGAAAATTTATTGGCAGATAGGTCGTTAAACCTGTAATTTTGAACAGTTTATCGTTGTTGTTTTTTATCGACACAATTGTTATTATGCTTTCAAATAATTATGTAGCTTAGCTTTTGCAGGACGAAAACCATAAAATAATGTACATAATGAAGAAATCAATTTTGGCGGTTTGTTTTGCTGCATTTTCATTAACCATGCAGGCACAAACAGCTACCCCGGCCGATACCAAACCAGCTGAAGTATTGCAGCTAAAGGAAATCACCTATAATTTTGGAAAAATACAGCAGGGACGCCCGGTAACGCATAATTTTGAGATCGTGAACACGGGTAAAGATGCGCTGATGCTTGAAAATGTACAGGCTTCCTGCGGTTGTACAACGCCGGAATGGAGCCGCGATGCTATTCAGGCTGGCGCTACCTCGGTAATAAAAGTTGGTTATAATGCTGCGAATGAAGGGGCTTTTCAAAAAACCATTACCATTCAGTACAATAACCATCAAACCAAAACACTGACCATTTCAGGAACAGTTTTTAAAGGGCCTACAACCTCTGCCCCTGTTAATGCGTCTTTATCACTATTAAAAAACTAATAAACTAATAAACACATGAAAAAAATTGTATTGGCATTTGCAGCTATGATTATATCTGCCGGAATGTATGCTCAGGCGCAGCCTCAAACACAAACGCAAACGGCTCCTGCTGCTGCTACCGTTAAAAAAACCGACAACTTTGTTAAATTCAAAGAAGTTGTGCACGATTTCGGCAAGATTAAACAAGGTGTACCTGTTACATACAGCTTTGCTTTTTCGAATATTTCTGATAAACCTGTTGTAATTGAATCAGCAACAGCTTCATGTGGCTGTACCACACCCGTTAAACCCGAGGCTCCTATTGCCAAAGGAAAAGATGACAAGATCACAGCCGGTTTCAATGCCGCGGCGGCGGGCGTATTTAATAAAACCATTTATGTTAAAGTAGCCGGGGCCGATCAGCCAATGGAACTGAAAATAACCGGTGAAGTGTTGAACGCCGATGATTATGCCAAATTCGAAAAAGAAAAAGGAACTAAAAAAGGATAAATTTTTCTTTTAATAAATTGGAATCCTCACGGCAAACGCAGTGAGGATTTTTTTTGCCCACGCCCCCATCCCCTAAAGGGGTGTAAATCTTATCCCCTAAAGGGGTGTAAATCTTATCCTCTAAAGGGTGTCCTTAGGGTTTGTTTCTGAAGGGGCGGGATGGCTATAGAGAATATATATTGCCTTTTACACGTTACAAATTGATGTTTATCACTTAATTGGGGCCATTTGTACAGGAGCGCCTGTACAGTACCCCGAAAATGAACTGAACAATTATCTTTGCCAAATGCTAACAATCAGTAGTCGCGGACAACTTATGCCGCCCTCACCTATTCGTAAACTGGTGCCCTATGCCGAGGCCGCCAAAAAGAAAGGTGTTAAGGTATACCACCTTAATATTGGCCAGCCTGATATCGAAACTCCCGAACTCATTTTAAATGCCGTTCGGCACGCCGATTTTAAAGTACTTGAATACAGCCATAGCGCGGGTAATGAAAGTTACCGGCGCAAACTGGTACAATATTATAAGAAAGCAGGGATCGATATTGATTATACACAAATAATTGTAACCACCGGCGGCTCCGAAGCCATCTTGTTTGGCTTTATGGGTTGTTTGGATGCGGGCGACGAAGTAATCATTCCTGAACCATTTTATGCCAACTATAATGGATTTGCCGTAGCGGCCGGGGTAAACGTAGTTCCGGTTACTTCGCATATCGAAAACGGCTTTGCCCTGCCTCCTGGTTCGGAATTTGAAAAGCTGATCACACCAAAAACAAAAGCGATACTCATCTGCAATCCCAATAATCCTACCGGTTATTTATACAGCCGCGAGGAAATGGAAACATTAAAGCAGATCGTAATAAAACACAACCTGTATTTATTCTCCGATGAAGCCTACCGCGAATTTTGTTACGGCGGCGAGCACATCAGCGCCATGCAACTGGAAGGATTGAATGAACATGTTGTGCTGATGGACACTATTTCGAAAAGATACAGTGCGTGCGGCGGGCGCATAGGCGCTTTGATCACCCGTAACAAACAGGTGCTCGATACCACTATGAAATTTGCACAGGCAAGGTTAAGTCCGCCTTCGTTTGCCCAGATACTGGGTGAAGCGGCCATAGATCTGCCCGACAATTATTTTGATGCCACCAAAGCCGAGTACCTTAAACGCCGCGATACCCTGATAAAACGATTAAATGCAATGAATGGCGTATGCTGCCCCACCCCCGGCGGCGCGTTTTATGCCATTGCGCGGTTGCCCATCGACGATACCGATGTATTTTGTCAATGGCTGCTTGAATCTTTTTCATATAAAGATCAAACGTTGATGCTGGCCCCTGCCACCGGTTTTTATGGAACCCAGGGATTAGGGAAAGATGAAGTGCGGCTGGCTTATGTACTGAATGTGGCTGATTTGAACAAAGCCATGGATTGTTTGGAGAAAGCGCTGGACGTTTATCCGGGAAGAAAAAAATAAAAAAATTCTCTATACCATTTAAAAGCCTTCCCGGCAAGCCGGGAGGGCTTTTTTTAGTTTTAACATATTTTGTGTACAACTAACGATGTAGCATAACGCAAATAGTTATACCTTGCGCCCCCTTTAAGTTTTTTTAATGGTAAACAACTACCGTTAAATAACACACGTAATAAAATTTTTAATAATCCGGGGATGATAATCGGTAACAGGCATAACGGTACAGGATGGGTTGCACCTTTAAAAGGTATAGGGTTTAAATATGCGCGAACTGTCAGAAACTTTTTTCAGTTGAATACTTTGTTTCTAAAATTTCCGAACTATATTTGCGCCAGATTAAATGTACTTCTGACGTTTAACACAACACATCCCCTCCGATTGCAGGAAAAATCTGAATTGCCACCAGGTAATTATTAAAACTCCAGATGCATACCATTGTATGCTATGGTTATAACTTGCTGCCTTTTAATTGATCGTAACCACCTGCGCTAAAGCCAACAGTCGCCCAATGATATTGCATGCCATTGCCGTCTGCTTGCATCTATAGCTGCTGCAACGTATAGCTTGCACCCAATGATCTATTGCCGGTATTGCATACCGTGAATGGTTATCGTTAGAAAAAGTAACTGAAAAAACGACTGCTTACCATATGCCGTTGTTGACGCCGCTTATTGCGTTAACTTATATAACGTAGATGATTATACTGTAAATAGTTTTTAACACATAAAGAAGTAAACAATGAATTACAAGATCCTGATCCCTCTGTTTATGTTTAGCGTATCAATTTTAGCCTGTTCTAAAACCGATACCGAAACACGCCCCGCCAATGGAGAAACCGTTGTTTCGACCTATTATTCTGGCAAAACATTATTGATCGATGAGCTGGCTATGTATACCAGCAATGGCATCATAAAAGATCCTGAAACTATTCAGCAATACCTGAACCGTAATTTCAATAGCCAGGATATTCAGAAGCGTTTTTATGTTAATAAAACCTCTGTAGACAATCATGGTATTGCTACATCATTGAATTTCCTGTACGGAAACAAGGTTCAGTTAAACGACAAGGTTATGGAAATTACAGGAAACAGGGATGGTATGATGCTGGTTGCAGAATATGATTATACCGACGCTCCATCAAGCTTTTCAAGCTGTGATATTTTAATGGACAAAGTACCTGGTTTCAGTTCGCAAACCGACTGCCCGTCGAACGACTGTACCAAATACCGCAAAACGTATCCGATCATCGTATCGGGCGAGGATTTCTATTTGCCCATTATATATTTTGGCGTTTCGAATTCACACAAAGAGTTTATCAATGGGGTTGAAACGGATGTAAAATGTGCCACTGTTGCGCAGCAATACCCCATGATCAACGTATTGAACGAAAACCTGTCTTCTTCGCTCACAGAAGGTGATACCGTACTGGTTCAAACCGGCAGATTACCACTTGTAAGCAAAAAATCATAACACGGTTATAAAAAGCTTCTCATAGGTTGTTATTAAAAGGGTTATCCCGCCACATACGGCGGGATTTTTTTATATCAACAATTCGTGGTCTTATATATCTTTCTACCAAAGAAGATGGTAATTATTTTCAGGTACTGGTTATAATTTATTTCATCAAGGGTTGTATAGTCGGGTACAAAGCCTGTGCCCCTGCATATTTCCTGAATAACTATTTTAGCCTGTGTATCACTGTTCGAGGCGACCGCCATTCTGCGGCGGCGCCGGGCTCCTTCTCTTTTTTCAAATACAACAATTGAATAATAGGGCATGGTTCAGGTTTATAGTTCCTGGTAGGTTAATACAATATTATTTCATTGCGCCAGATCAACGGGGCATCAACGTGCAGTTTCTGCAATAAATAGGTGATTTCGTTTAGGCGGTGATACAGGAAAGATGTACTGTAACAATAAACGATAGTGGTAGTAAATAGAATGGAATGAACCGGTGAGTATTACCGGTAAAAAAATTGCTTTCATTGTAGGGGTAATTCGGATTACAAAATGGTACGTGGGCCAAAGATAATATGGTACAACCAACAATGAAAGTGATATATAAAAAAAGGGGGCTGATAGAAATAACGCCCCCGGTTAAATCCAATATCCTTTGAATATCCTGCGCACTTCAATGCAAATTATATTCCAACTGTTTTGTATTTCTGCTGTTTATTGATAGTAATTGTGGAAACAGTTATTTCTTTTTATGCGTTGTATGATTTTATCATCATAAAAAAGTTGTTTGAATTAGCCTTATCGCATTAACAATATCATTAATAAATCAGCCACAACGCGGCTTTCATGAAGTTGCAGTAAAACATCTATCTTTGAAACATTAAAACAATTCATCATAGATCATGTGGATAAATGATTTAATTACTAAATATAAAATCAGCAACAATACCCACTTGCCTGATGTTTTAGTTTCAATACAAATTCTTCATTTCGTAACTCTTTACTTTTGCCATTATTTCATAGTTCATTAACAGATCAACCAAACATCATGACTACCACATTACAAAAATCCAGCGATGCACTCACCAGCCTGTTTGTTGAAGAAAGCCAGATACCCGAAGCCTACAGAATAGAACCGATTCACCAGCGGGAATATTTATGCAATGGAGAAATGAAAAAGTGGGATGGTCCGGTAACAGAGGTATATTCATCCGTGCACACTGCAGGCCCCGAAGGATTAAAAAAAGTGCTCATAGGCAGTTATCCGGTTATGACGGCCAGCAATGCCATGGAGTCGATGGATGCCGCCGTAGCAGCCTGGAACAATGGTTTGGGCGAATGGCCTACCATGCGCGTGAGCGATCGTATTAAATGCATGGAAACCTTCGTTTACAAAATGATCGCACAGCGCGAACTGGTTGTAAAACTGCTGATGTGGGAAATTGCCAAATCATATGCAGATGCGGCGAAAGAGTTTGACAGAACAGTAACTTATATAAAAGACACCATTGATGCTTTAAAAGATACCGATCGCCAGTCGTCGCGGTTCGAAATAAAAGAAGGTTATGTGGCGCAGATACGCCGCTCACCGCTTGGCGTTGTGTTATCGATGGGGCCATTCAATTATCCGCTCAACGAAACCTTTACCACCCTTATACCAGCGATCATCATGGGTAACACCGTGGTGTTTAAAACACCCAAACATGGTGTATTACTTTTTTATCCTTTGCTGAAAGCATTCCAGGAATCATTCCCCAAAGGAGTCATCAACACTATTTATGGCCGTGGCGCCGAGATTACGCCACCCCTTATGCAAACCGGAAAAATAAACGTGCTGGCTTTTATCGGAAGCAGTAAAGTAGCCAATGAACTGAAGAAACAACACCCGCGCGTAAACCGGTTGCGGGCGGTATTAAGTCTGGACGCAAAAAATGCCGGCATCGTTACGCGCAATGCCAATCTTCCCCTCGCCGTAAACGAATGCATAAGCGGTGCGCTGTCGTATAACGGGCAACGCTGTACAGCTATTAAAATTATTTTCGTGCACAGAGATATTGCCGATAATTTTTTACAACAACTGAATGCAGCTGTTGACAAACTGGTTTTAGGCATGCCCTGGCAAAGCAATGTGCAAATAACACCGGTGGCCGAAGCCGGCAAACCTGCTTATCTGAAAGAAATTATTGAAGAGGCAATTGCCAAAGGCGCCAAAGTGGTAAACAAAAACGGGGGCGATATGTCGGCCTCATTTGTTCACCCGGCGGTTGTATATCCTGTTAATTCGGGTATGCGATTGTACCACGAAGAACAATTTGGTCCGGTTATTCCGGTTGTGCCCTTTGATACTATTCAGGAGGTGATCGATTACCAGGTGAATGCCACGCATGGTTTACAGGTAAGTATCTTCAGCGACAATGCCAAAGAGGTGGCATCACTGGTTGATCCCTTTGTAAACCTGGTAGGCCGTGTAAACGTAAACAGTTCCTGCCAGCGCGGGCCCGATACATTCCCCTTCACCGGCCGAAAAGATAGTGCCGAAGGCACTTTATCAGTAAGCGATGCGCTTCGCTCTTTTTCGATACGTTCGTGTGTGGCCACCAAAATGAGCGACGACAGCAAGCAGCTGATCAATGAAATTATCATCCATCGCGATTCGAATTTTTTAAGTACGGATTATATCTTTTAAACCGCGTACATTTTATTGTTGCATAAAAAAAGAAAAAGTCCTGAAGATGAGCCTTCAGGACTTTTTCTTTTATAGAAGCATCATTTTCGTTCGCTGATAAGCTTTAATACAAACTCCATTTGCGTATCGCGGTTATGCATAAAGTCGTCAAATGTTGGCCACACTTCATAGTCGGGAATGATGCCTCTTCCCTGTGGCTGATTAGATTTAACAGGCGCATCCTGCTCAACATGTACGATAGAAAATTTGGTTTTAATTTTTGAATGAGGCAGTTCATAAATAAGCGCCATGTGGCCATTATGATAATAGTATCCACCTGTAGTTTCAACTCCAACAATAGTAGTATTGCGGCCATAGGCTTTCACCAGCGAAGCGAGGTGTGAAGCTGCAGAGGCCACGTCTTCATCGATCAGTAAATACAGATGTCCGGCGAATTGCGGATTTTTTGGATAGTACACCGGATTATGTTTTGCATCCTGCATGTTTCTTCCGTTCTGTAACCGGGGGAAATAATCTTTCAACATCTTTTTGCCTTCTTCCTTTTCCTTTTCACTCATTTTAACGGCTGTAGAAATACCCCAGAAATATTCCATATAAGGTATTTCATCAAAAATAATATAGGCCAGGGAATTTTCTTTAAAGGGATGGTTTGTCAGGTACATCATTGGCTGTTCAAAAGTAGGATCGCTTCCTCCGGGATTGCCCCGTATATCCATGATCAGGTTCGGCACGCCATTTTTATGCAGCTCATTAAAAACACTATCAATAAAACGTACGTATACTGCAAAAGCCGGATCATCTTTATCTGAAGCCATGGAGAAGATCCTTAAATTCAATACCCCTGTTGAAGGGTTTAACATGCTGAAACTATACTTTGGCTGAACTTTATAATCAACTACACTGTCTACAGGCGCACTATGTCGCAGTACAAGATTTTTTTGCCGCTGTTCAAGGTTCACACCGGGTACCGTAACAGTTTGTTGCAAGGTACTCCCGGGCGGTAAAAAGGTGATCGCAAAGCTGTCTTTTATACCATACTCAAGTATGTATCGCAGTCCGTAGCTTCGGGTTACGCTGCCTGATAATTTTTGGGTTTGGATAATTCCATCGGCCGGCATGTATTTGTAAAATGACCGCATCAAAGTTGTATCCGGTATACCATTGATACTAATAATTCGTGCGCCCACAGGTATTTGATCAGATATGCTATTGAAGATCATTTTACCCTCAATATATTTCAGCACATATGGGAAAAAGCCACTTTGCCTGTTTAAGTAGCTGAAAAGGTCGCCTGCCGGTTCGGTATAATTATGACAGCTTCCTTCAAAGTCGGTTAGTTGTAAAATGATCCTGTAAAATTCCAAACTACGAAGCGGCTTTTTAATTTCCCTGTACGCCCATTTGTAAATACTGTCTATTTGCTTTTTTGATCTGTAGTGGTACAAACCCGAATTTGCTTTTTCCCTGATATCTCTGAAAAGCTTCAGGTCCTGCTTCATGTCATTCGCCGAAAGCAGTTTATCGTAAAATGGCAAACTGTCAACCGCATGAGGACCGGCATTTTGCTGTGCCAGTACGTGCTGAGATAGCAATATGAAGAACAATATCTTTTTCATGAATAAGCGTTAGTAAAAGGTTATATATACGTTTAATCAAACGGGTTGGGAAGATACGAAACCTGGGTATTACTTAAAACTTTCGAAATAACGCTTTACTTTAATATTTTTACGGCTGGTAAACAGCAAGCATATGAACGGCCAATACAGAAAAGAGATTTACCCCGGACTGGAGGTAGCCATTATACTTAAAAAGGATCAGCGAAGTGGAAAGCTTACTTATGGCATTGTTAAGGATATTCTTACATCAGCCGCCTTTCATTCAAGAGGCATAAAGGTGCGCCTGGAAGATGGGCAGGTTGGCCGGGTAGCGGAAACGGATGTGGTTGACCCGGATGGGGAATAAGAGGGGGTTTCATGAGGCAAGCACCTTCCCTACCCGTTCGTCAGTTGCAGAAACCACCCTATAATTTAAGGCGGCAGTTGTACCGCATGTTATATCAACTGTAACGCCCGTTATTTTGCCCGCCATATCAGAACACAGGAATACTGCAAGATTAGCGATATCTGACATCAATGGAAGCTTTTTCAGCATAGTGTCTGCTTCCATTTTTTGGAGTACAAGCTTCATTGCACCGGGGTCATGGTCAATAGCTTCTTTAAATACCTGTGAGTCGGGCGAACCTGCCGAGCGCATATTTACAACCCGCACACCATATACGCCTAACTCTGAAGCCAGGTTTTGTGAAAAGGTTTCAATGGCGGTACATGCCGGTGCAAATCCGCCTGTATATGGATAACCGATACCTGCGGGTGTAGCTGTAAGTGATAAAATAACTCCAGATCCCTGCTTCATCATTACTTTACCAGCGGCAATTGCTGTTAAAAAGCGGGTTTGCATCATTAAGGTCAGCGGGTTAATAAAATCGTCGACGGTCATATTCGTTAAAGGAATATTTTGAACAACCTTAGTTGCGGTAGCGTTGAAAGATATATCTACTGTACCGGCTTGCTGTACAACCTTATTTAAATGGCTGTTGATTTCCTTTTCATTCAACGCGTCAACCTGATCTGCATCTGCGCTATCTCCTGAAGCGATGATATCATTGGCGACTTTTTGCACAGAACTGATTGTGCGGCCTGTTAAAAATACTTTTGCGCCGGAAGCGGCAAGCGCTTTTGCTACTGCCCCGCCCAATGAGCCACCGGCCCCATAAATAACTGCATTTTTATTCTGAAGCATGTCACTATTTTTTAATGATTAACACAATCTGACAGGTGTAAATCTACCGTTAAAATAAGCTTTTCAACGGGGTTAATAGCGACAATAAAAGGGGGGTATTGCGACAGGGGTAAGTTCTTTCCAGGGTTATTGCGTATATCCTTTGCCTTTATTGATTTCTCAATTTGTAGATAATTTCAGCTTAAACCCCACGGCATCCCGGCTTTCATAAAACCAGGGAACACCATTTTTCATGACAATTTTTGCCTGCAGTTCATCCTCATCATACGGGACGCAGGAATTGAAGGAAACCTGTTCAATTTGTACCCATTTACCTTCCCGGAATGTATAACAGGAAACATTATTCATACAGGTAACTATATACTTTGAGAAAACTGTGATTTCATCTTTTCCGTCATGATTGAGATCACCTTCGTTAATAACATAAACAGCAGCGCCTTTGATATCCCGTAATTCCCCTACTCTATTACCCTTGAAACGGAGGAGATATTCATAAATAACAGAGTCAGCATGATCATCCTCTTCGCCTTTAACCTGCTCATTTTCCGGCTCATATTGATGTTCGCTTTTATGTACAAGCACAAAGTATCCGGAGTCAGGAATATTGTCTCCATCAAAGTTACCAATAACAGCTAATGAATCTTTTTCATCCTCAGCAGGTATTTCAGCAGTTTCCGGAGTTATAACAATATGATTGTTCGCAATTGGAGTGTCACGAATGATTGCAGGTTGTTTACTTTCCGAAGAATTACAAGCTATAATTAGCATGATAGGTAGGCCGGCGTATAGGGCTTTGCGCATGGTACTAAAGTAGAAAAATTGGGGTAAAAAACTACATTCAGGCATCAATTCTTCGGTTTTCTAATTATTTCCACCGGAATGCAACGCTCTCCTTTATTTAACGATCAACGTGCCAGTTCTCACTATAAACCAACCAAAGATGAAACTGCTTTATTCACTTGTAATACTGGCCAGCCTGTTCCTTTTTTCCTGTACCAAAGAAGGTGGCAGCAAAAATGCCAGCACAACAGACGAATTGTTTTCTGGTATTACTGGTACTTCCAGCAATCCCGGGGGTTCCGGCAATAATCAAGCAGGTGTGATCACCGCCGGTGAATGGAATGATCTGAATCACTGGGATTTCTGGCTCAACCTACATGACAAAGATGTATTTAACGAAGTAAAAAGTAGCTACAGATACGATCTTGCTGCAAAGATCACGGTTAAATTGCTTTCTGCTGATAACGTACCCCTGGAAGATGAACCTGTTTCTGTGCAAAAATCAGATGGAACTATTTTGTGGGAGTCGCATACCGACAATAAAGGTATTGCACAACTTTTCATTGGTAAAGCTCAGCGTACAGCTTCCTTTAAAATATATGTGCCTGATCGTGGCTTCAGCGCTCCGGGCGTGTATTCAACAGAAATCCGTGAATACCAGGTACCTGTTACAGTGGGCACTGTTAGTAATGCCGATATTGCTTTTGTAGTAGATGCAACAGGCTCTATGGGAGATGAGATTACCTATTTAAAAACTGAACTTTTGGATGTGATAAACCGTGTAAAATCGAATCATCCTGATATGGTACTGCGTACAGGTTCGATATTTTATCGCGATGAAGGCGATGAGTATGTTACTAGGAAAAGCGACTTCTCCGGTAACAGCAGCACGACCATTGATTTTATTCGTAACCAAAGTGCCGGCGGTGGCGGAGACTTCCCCGAGGCAGTTCATACGGCAGTAAAGGAAGCCGTGGAGCAGCTTGCATGGTCTGCAAAAGCTAAAAGCAAGATTATGTTCCTGATACTGGACGCTCCACCACATGAAAACGAGGCTGTTTTGGCTACCCTGGAAGCACAGGTGAAAGCGGCTGCCAGAAAAGGCATCAGGATAGTGCCAGTAACTGCCAGCGGCATCAATAAACTTACAGAGTACCTCATGCGCCAGA
>Ga0114129_10011318_pt1 | contig 12709 bp, 12 predicted proteins | sample RhiMetdeltSRZDD1_FD_80071 | JGI IMG/M metagenome (GOLD analysis project Ga0114129, IMG submission 80071) | Populus rhizosphere microbial communities from Tennessee, USA - Rhizosphere MetaG P. deltoides SRZDD1 (version 2) (version 2) | ecosystem: Host-associated > Plants > Roots > Rhizosphere >...
ACGGCGTGACGACTTCGTCTCCGGCGGCGTCCGCTTCATCGGCGAGCGCCTGTCAGCGGACATCGGCATGGTCGTACCGCTCGTCGAGACGCCGACCGCCTTCCCGATCGTCAGCTTCGCGTGGCACTTCTGACGACGGTCCACCGTCCAGCGCAGAGGCGATGCGCGCGCGCGCCAGCGACCGGAGCCGCGACATCTCCGCGCGATCCGACGACGCCGGCGCGATCGGCTCGTGCACCACGACGTCGATCGGGCCGCGCCGCACGAGCCATTCGTCTGGCGCAAGGACACGCCGCGTCCCCAGGAGCGTCACCGGGACGATCGGCCGGCCCGCCTCGACGGCCGCGCGAAACGCGCCAAGCCTGAACGGCAGCATCCCGCCGCTGCCGGCGCGCGTCCCTTCCGGGTAGACGATCAGCGACACGCCGTCACTGAGCGCCGCGGTCATCGCCTCCCCGCACGCGAGCTGCGCGTCCTTCGAGCCGCGATCGACGGTCAAATGTCCGGCCTTGCGCAGCACCGTCCCGATGACCGGTATGTCGAGGACGCCGTGGTTCGCGACGAACCGGAAATCGGCTGGAAGCGTCGCCAGCAGGATCAGCGAATCGATGTAGCTCTCATGGTTCGACACGCAGACGACGGCGCCGCCGCTCGAGGGGATGGCGCCGGTCAGCCTCACACGGCAGCCGCTCGCGCGGATGAGCGCCCGCGTCCACGCGCGCGCGAGCCGATTCGCCCGGGGGCCATCCGGCACGATGGCGAGCAGCAGCCGAAGCGATCCGGCGGCCAGCAGCAGCACGACGCCGACGTACGCGGTGAACAGCAGCGCCACGACGTCAGGCTCGCGCGGCGCGTGGTCGCCGCAAATCCGGCTTCGCCGCTGCCGGCGGACACAGCTGATACAACGCGTTCGACACGTCGGCCAGCCGATCGCGCGCCGGCTCCGCCATCGGACAAATCTGTACCCAGTTCCGCTCTACGAGATATCGGCTGTGGGCGCCGATCAGGTATCCCCGCGCGGCCATCGCGTCGGCGACGGCCGCCGACGACACGGTTGCCGGCAGCGCGATCGTCACGACGCCAGGCGCAGCGCTGGCGTCAGGGCCGACGACGACAAACCCGAGGCGTCGCAGCCTGCCGCGCAGCCACACCGTCGCGTCGGCCACCTCGCGAAACCGCGCCGGCCAGTCGACCGTCGTCAGCGCCGCGTGGAGCGCGTCGACGAGGTTCGAGGAGTGCGTGAACGGCACGCCGTGCTCCGCGTAGAGTCCCAGATCGAGCGAGCGCGGCACGAGCGCCGGAGCCGGCGCGTGATCGGAGAACACGAGCGCCAGCCCCGGAAACGACCCGAGGCCCTTGCCGCTGACGCCGGTGGCGAGCCAGGCCGCGTGGAGAGCGACGGGCATGTTGCCGACCGAGCTGATCGCGTCCACGCAGACCTTCGCGCCGAGCGACGCCGCGATCGCGGTCAGGCCGGCGGCGTCGTTGAGCACGCCGGTCGACGTCTCGACGTGCACGAACCAGAGCCACGACGGCCGCAGCGCGGCGACGCGATCCGCGACGGCGCCGTGATCGAACGTCTCGCCCCACGCCGCGGCGACGACCTCGTGCCGCAGCCGGAACCGGAGCGCGTGATCGACGAGCCGTTCGCCGAATTCACCGTTCACGAGAATGAGGCCGCCGCCCGGCTCGAGCGACAGCTGCGCCGCAACCAGATCGTTGGCGCTGGTGCCGCTGCCGACGAGGACGGCCGCGCGGGCGGCGCCGACGAGCGCGCACAGCGATGTGCGAACCGATGCGAGCGCGGCGCCGAACGCCGCCGATCGATGCGACCGCGGCTGGCGGTCGAACGCGCGGCGGACTTCGTGGCGGACGGCAACCGGACCCGGCAGAAACCCGCCTTCGCCGGCCTGGGATCCATTGCCTGCGCGCCGAAACAGCTCGGGCGCGAGCGGCGCAAAGCGTTCGAGCGTGACCATCATCGGCTGGAAGCGCGCCGCCTCGGTGCCCACGAGCGGCCCGAACGGCTCGAACCCGAGGTGCGCGTACAGCTTCAGCTGCCGCGTCGTGCCCGAGATGACGGCGAGATCGAACCCCTCGCGCAGGCAATGCCGCCACACGTAGTCGAAGAGAATCTGCACGACGCGGCTGCGCCGCTCATCGCGCTCGACGGCGAGGAGCCGCAGCTCGCACGCCACGCGGCCCGGCGGCAGATACGCGTCGAGATCGCCGAGGCGCTCGTCGAGCGAGAACGGCCGGCGGCCGCGGATGGCGATCATGCCGACCACGCGCCGGCCGCGCACGGCGATCACATACGTGTTGTCGCGATGGAATCGATCGACGAGACGCCGCGCCGCGTTCGCCTCGTAGCGTGGGATCTCCTCGGCGAACGTGCGGTGGTTGAGCGAGTGGATCTGCTCGAACTCCCACGCTTTGCTCGCGACTTTCGCGCGGACCGCAGGCGCGCTGGCCATAGGCGCAGCCGACATCATACGCTCGCCCGCCGTGTAGTATTACGCCGTGCCGGCGCGCGATGACCGCCGCGAGATCTTCGGCTGGGTGATGTACGACTGGGCGAATTCGGCCTTCCAGACCACAGTCCTCACCGTTCTTGCCGGTCCGTATCTGACCGCGCTTGCACAGCACGCCGCCGGCGAGAACGGCGTCGTGCTCGACCTGGGCCCGCTCGGCTCGGTCACCGCCAAGTCGCTCTTCCCGTACTGCATCTCGCTGTCGGTGTTCCTGCAGGTGTTCCTGCTGCCCGTCCTCGGCGCGATTGCGGACTACACGCACCTGAAGAAGACGCTGATGGCGGTGTTCTGCTACGTCGGCGCGGCGACGACGTGCCTGATGTTCTTCGTCGGCGACGGCCGGCATCTCGTCGGCGGCGCGCTGCTCATCGTCGCGAACGTGTGCTTCGGCGCCACGCTCGTGCTCTACAACGCGTACCTGAACGACGTCGCCTCGGAGGATCGGCGCGATGCGGTGTCGAGCCGCGGCTACGCGCTCGGCTATCTCGGCGGCGGGCTGCTGCTCGCGTGCAATCTCGCGCTCGTGTCGTCGGCCGGCGCGCTCGGCATCTCGAGGGCGCTTGCCGTCCGGCTGTCGCTCGCCTCGGCCGGCGTCTGGTGGGGCGGCTTCGCGCTGCTGACGTTCACGCGGCTGAAGGCCCGCGCCGCCGTGAAGGCGCCGCCGCGCGAGCGCTCGATCGTGGCGGCGGGCTTCCGACAGGTGGCCCGGTCGTTTCGGGAGCTCGCCCGACTTCCGCACACGCTCCGCTATCTCGCGGGCTACATGTGCTTCAACGACGGGATTCAAACCGTCGTCACGGTGTCATCGGTGTTCCTCGCGCAGGAGCTCTTCGTCGCGAAGGGGTTGCCGGCGCCGGAGTCGTTCCTCATCGGGCTGGTCCTGATGGTGCAGTTCGTCGCGTTCTTCGGCGCACTCGTCTTCGAGCGCATCGCGGCCGCGATCGGGACCAAGCGCGCGATCCTCCTCTCGCTCGCGGTCTGGACCGCCATCGTCGTCTACGCGTACGGCTCTCTCGAAACCGTGGCGCAGGCGTGGGCGATGGGCGCGGTCATCGCAGTCGTCCTCGGCGGTTCGCAGGCGCTCTCGCGATCGCTCTTTTCGCAGATGATCCCGCCCGGACGGGAGGCGTCGTTCTTCGGCCTCTACGAGATCTCGGAGCGTGGCACGTCGTGGCTCGGCCCTGCCATCTTCGGCGCCGTCGTCAGCATCACCAACTCGTACCGGCAGGCGATCCTGTCGCTGATCGTGCTGTTCGTCGGCGGCATGGTGGTGCTCGCGCTCACCGATACCGATCGCGCGGTGCGTGACGCGCGGCTCGCGCAGCCGCTCGATGGATCGTCCCTTGCTACCTAGCGCCACCGCAATGGGATCGCGTCCGGTTGTGACCAACGTTCAGCTGGCGCTCGCGATCGTGCTCGTCGGCGGCAACGTCGCGCGGGCGCAGGAGGGCAATCGCTTCGCGCTCGGCGGCAACATCCAGCTGCGGGCGGCAGAGACCGCGGAAACCGCCGGCAGCAAAGGTCCAGGTCTGCAGTTGCGGTTCGGTCACAGCGAAACCGGCTGGGGTTGGGCCTACGGCCTCAACTGGTTTGCCACTGATGTCAACACGCCCGTCGCGGGCGCGTCGACCGAGTTGGGCGAGCTCAGGGTCCGTCCGTTCATGGGCGGATACGGTTATACGCGTCGCTTCGGTGCCGTTGCGATCACGGCGAACATGCTCGGCGGCTGGGCCTTGACGTCGTTCCACCTCACGCCGCAGGCGAGCGACGCGTACCGCGATCGGCTCGGCGCGCGCACGCTCGATGTCCGATCCGGCAGCACGTTCGTGGCCATGCCCGAGGTCGAGGCGTGGATCGACGTCGGCAGAAAGTACGGCGTGAAGCTCAGCGCGGGTTACATGATCGCCCGGCCGCGGCTTCGACTGTCGAGCTCGCTCGGACGGGAGGATCGCCGCGTCCGCGCCGATAACGTCATGCTCACGCTGGGCGTTGTCTACAAGATCTTCTAGGAAACACGTGTAGCGCGGGGCCTTCGGGTCACGGGTTCGTCGACCCGATGCCGAACACGAGACCGACGAGCAGTCGAGGTCCGCCAACCTCGGGCCGCCGCGGCACGAACACGTCGCTGCCCAGCACGCGAACGACGAGCCCCGATCTCGTCGCGATGTCGACCCCGGCTCCCGGGTGAATCGCCACACCGCCCGAGCTCAGGTCGCTGATCGCGGCGCCGACGAGCAGCTGCCCGAAGACCCTGAAGTCCAATGGCTCGCCGCCGCCCACGTGGAGAAACGGCGTCGAGACGCGCGGCCCGATACCGACGCCGTAGACGAGAGCGTCCTCGACGCGGCGGGTGCGCGCGGATCGCACCGTTTGGTGAGCCACTCCCGCTTCCGCCGTGATGCCGAACACCTCCGAGAAGTTCTTCGCGGCGGCGAACGACCAGCCGACATGGACGTTCTCGACCCCGTTGCTGTTGATGAACACGTTGAACGTGATCGCGGCAGCCACGTCGGCCGCCGGGGTATCGACCCCGGCCGAGAACGAGGGACCCCTCGCGCCCTGAGCGAACCCGCTCCGCGCGACGATCAGCATCACGACGACCAGAAGGGGAATTCGCCGCATGTCATCCTCCAAGGGAGAATGCGCAAGGCAGGCGGCGATCGGCTCACGCGGCTCGTTTGGTCGACCGCGCGATGGCCAGCGCGAGAATGCCGACGCCCCAGGCGAGCAGCGCGAGCGCCTCCGGCCATAACGTCTCGAGCCCGACGCCTTTCAGGAAGATCGACCGGAGGATGACCAGGTAGTAGCGCAGCGGGATGAGATACGTGATCGGCTGGATCACGGCGGGCATGTTCTCGATCGGGAACACGAAGCCGGACAGGTACATCATCGGCATCAGGAAAAAGAACATCGTGCTCATCATCGCCTGCTGCTGGGTCGACGAGATGGTCGAGACGAAGAGTCCGAGGCCGAGAGTCGTCAGCAGGTAGACGAGCGTCATCGCGATCAGCAGCAGCGCGCTGCCGCGCAGCGGAATCTGGAACCACAGGATCGCGACCGGAAGCACGAGCAGCACGTCGATCATCCCGACGAGCGCGTACGGCAGCAGCTTTCCGACGATGAGCTCCCACCGGCGCAGCGGCGTCACGTTCAACTGCTCGAGCGTCCCGACCTCCTTCTCGCGCACGATGCCCATCGACGACAGGTTGGTCGTGACGAGCAGCAGCAGCAGCGCGAGAATGCCGGGGATCATGAAGTCGCGGCTCTCGAGCCGCGAGTTGAACCAGATGCGCACGCGCGGCTCCACGCCGGGCGGCGGCGGCAGGTCGAGCGCCTTCGCGCGCGCCGCGGCCAGCTGCTGCGCGTAGCCCGCGACGAGGCTCGTCGCGTATCCCAACCCGATGTTCGCCGAGTTCGCGTCGCTTCCGTCCGCGACCACCTGCAGAACCTGCGCGCGGCCCGCGGCGATCGCGTCGCCGTAGCCTGCGGGAATCGCCAGCGCCATCCACGCGCGGCCGCGCTCGAGGTACGGATCGATGTCGTCGGCGGCCGTCACGATGTCGACGACGACGAAGCTGCGCGAGGCCGTGAACCGTTCGATGAGCGCGCGGCTCCCCGGGCTGCGATCCGCGTCGGCGATGACCACCGGCACGTTCCGGATGTCTGTCGTGGCGGCGTAGCCGAGCATCAACAGCTGGACAATCGGCGCGACGATGACCACGCCGAACAGACGCGGATCCTGCCGGAGCTCGATCAGCTCCTTCCAGACGAGCAGGCCGACGCGTCGCAGCCGCCTCAGGCCCATTGCCGCCTCAATCTGAGCGAGGCGAGCGCCAGAACCGCGACCGCAAACGCCGCCATCGCGAGCAGGTCGATCCAGTAGGCCTCGACGCCGACGCCCTTGAGCACGATCGCCCGCAGCGCGATCAGAAAGTACTTCGCGGGCACCGCGTACGTGATCGCGCGGAGGAACGCGGGCATGCTTGCGATCGGAAAGACGAACCCCGACAGCAGCATCGTCGGCAGGAACGAGATCAGCGCGGCGAGCTGAAACGCGACCTGCTGCGTGTCGGCGAGGCTGGAGACGAACAGGCCGAGCGCCAGCGCGCACAGCAGGAACAGCGACACCGCGACCAGCAGCAGCAGCCACGAGCCTCGCATCGGCAGGCCGAAGAGCGCCATCGACGCGAGGATGATGCCCATCGCGGAAATCAACGCGACGACGAAATATGGAATCGTCTTGCCGATGACGAACATCGAGGCGCCGAGCGGCGCCATCCGCACCTGCTCCATCGTGCCGCGCTCTTTCTCGCGGACGACCGACAGCGCAGTCGACACCGCGGCCGACAGCATCGCGATGTACGCGATCAGCCCGGGCACGAGGAACAGCGTGCTGCGAAGCTCGGGGTTGTACCAGACGCGCGGTTCGACAGACAACAGCGGCGCCCGCGCGGCATCGGTCGGCACGATCCCGCCAGGGCCGCCGGACGCGCCGGAGCCGGCGGCGTACTTCGCCGACTCGTTCTGCAGAATCGTCAGCGCGTACGACAGCACCGTCGTCGCCGTGTTGGCATTGTCGCCGTTGATGATCACCTGAACGGGCACCTGCCTGCCGCGGCGCAGATCGCGCCCGAAGCCGGCTGGAATGACGACGACGGCGCGCGCCTGGTTGGCGTTCACCAGGGCCGGAATGTCCGCGGCGTCCGTCGACGCGACGAGATCGAAGTAGCCCGAATTGACGAAGGCGGAGACGATCGAGCGGCTCTCCGGCGTTCTGTCCGCGTCGTCGACGGCGAGACGGACGTGGCGGATGTCCCAGTTGAGCGCATAGCCGAACAGCAGCAGGAAGAAGATCGGGACGACGAGCAGCATCGTCAGCGAGAGCCGATCGCGCGCGATCTGGCGGAATTCCTTCCTGGCAACCGCGATCGCCTTCCTCATCGCCGCACGGCCTCCTCGGTCCCGCGCTGCGCGACATCGAGAAACACGTCCTCGAGCGACGGCTGCACGCGGGCGACCGACTCGACCGGTACACCGGCGGCTTCGAGACACGCCGCGAGCGCCTCCGGCGACAGCGCGCGTTCGGGCCGCAGCACGGCGTGGACGGCCGTTCCGAACACGCTCGTCTTCTCCACCTCGGGAAGCTCGTCGAGCCGGCGCATCGTCTCGACCGGATTCGCGGCGTGGATTTCGACGATCACCCGATCGCCGAACACGCCTTTCAATTCGTCGGCCGACCCCAGCGCGGCCAGCCGACCGGCGTGGATGATCGCAATTCGATGGCAGTGCTCCGCCTCGTCGAGGTAATGCGTCGTCACCAGGACGGTGACGCCCGAGGCCGACAACCGATCGATCAGCTCCCAGAAGCGGCGGCGCGACAGCGGATCGACGCCGCCCGTGGGCTCGTCGAGAAAGACGATCCGCGGCTCATGGAGGATGGCCGTGCCGAGCGCGAGGCGCTGGCGCCAGCCGCCGGCGAGATCCGCCGTTCGCGTGTGCTCGTGGCCCTGCAGGCCCGCCATCTCGATGGCGAATCGCCGCCGCGCCTCGAGACGCGTCCCCTCGAGGCCGTAGATGCCGCCGAAGAACGTGATGTTCTGATCCACGGTCAGCGCCTCGTAGAGCGAGAAGCGCTGGGACATGTAGCCGATGCGCTGCTTCACGCCTTCGGGATCGCGGCTCACGTCGACGCCGCCGACGATCGCCGTGCCGCTGGTCGGTTCGAGCAGACCCGACAGCATGCGAATCGTCGTCGACTTGCCGGCGCCGTTGCTGCCGAGGAAGCCGAAGATCTCGCCTTCGCGTACCGTGAAGGTCAGACGATCGACCGCGACGAACGCGCCGAACCGGCGGGTCAGATCCCGAACGACGATCGCGTCGGCCATGGGCTATCTCCCAAGCGCCCGATCGAGCCGCGCTTCCGCCAGCCGCGTGTTGGCGATCGCCTGCGTTCGATCGAGCTCCGACTGCAGCAGCGCGACCTGCGCGTCGAGCAGGTCGGTGCTCGTCGCGATGCCGGCGGCAAAGCGGTCGCCGACCACGCGCTGCGCGTCGGCCGCCGCGCGCACGCCATCGGCTGCCGCCGACACGGCCGCCTGTGCCGACTCCAACTCGCTGACGCGCTGGCGTACTTCGACCGCCAGGGTCGCGTCGATGTCGGCCAGCCGCTCCTTGAGCGCCCGTGCGGTCGCCGCGGCCCCGGCCGTCTCGGCGCGGGTCCGGCCGCCGTCGAACAGCGACCAGCTCACGTTGACGCCGGCGTCCCACGACTCACGCCACGATCGCTGGCGCGGAAAGATCCGCGGGTTCGGCCGGCCGTAGTCGACGCCGCCGCCAATGGCGACGACCGGTTTGTTGCCGGCAGCCGCGGCCTGCTGCCGCTCCGCTGCCGCATCGAGCCGCCTGGAGACGGCCGCCCGCTCGGCGCGCTGCCGCCGGGCGGTGTCGACGAGCGCGGCGAGATCGTAACGGGGCTCGGATTCGGCTCGGGGCGCCTCGGGCGGCGCCACCGGCTCGATCGCCGTGCCTGGCGCCGCGCCGACGAGCCGCGCCAGATCGGCTTCGACGATGTCGCGGTTCGCGCGCGCCTGGATCTGGAGGACGCGCTGGCGCGACCGCTGCGCCTCGACGCTCGACACGTCGTTCGGCGGCACGAGCCCCGCGGCGAACTGATTGCGCACGTCGCGCAGATGCGCGTCGACGCGCGCGACGGATTGATCGACCACGCGCACCGACTCGATCGCCGTGACGAGCGCCCAGAAGGCGCGCGTGATCTCGAGCCGCAGATCCGCGCGCGCGGCCATCAGATCGTCCGACGCGGCCGCGGCGTCGCTCCGGGACGCGCGCTCCAGCGCGTCGAGCCGGCCCGCCGTGTAGATCGGCCACTGCAGGTCGAGCCGCGTGCGGTAGTTGTCGGGAATGTCGGGATAGATCACGCGCAGCTGGCCGGTCGGCAGCAGGACGCCGAACGTGTCGATGTGATTGGTGCGCGTGTAGCCGGCCTGGGCGGCAATCTGCGGCAGCAGCGCCGCGTGCCGCTCGTCCGCAGCCGCGGCCGCCGCCTCGCCGCGGGCAGCGGCCTCGGCGAGCCGATGACTGTTCGCCAGACCCTGCGCGAGCGCCTCGTCCAGCGTCAATCGGATTGGGTCGGGCGCCACGGCCACGGCCGCCGCCAGCGCGATCAGGATGGTCATGATGGGCTCTCGAGTTTGGCGATGAACACGTCTTCGAGCGACGGCGGGATGGCCCTGACGCCGCGCGTGGCCAGACCGGCGTCGCGAAGCGCGGCCGCGATGCGTTCGGCGGCGCCGCGATCGCCGCCGCCGACGCGGACGTGCATCCGCTCGCCGAACATCTGCACGTCGGACACGCCCGGAAGCCGCCGCAGCACGTCGGCCGCGCGGCGGCGATCGGGCGCGATCACCTCGTATAAAGAGCCCGACAGCGCGCGGGTCAGCGCGCCGGGCGAATCGAGCGCGAGCAGCGCGCCCCGATCGAGCAGCGCGACGCGCGAGCAGCGCTCGGCTTCGTCCAGATACGGCGTCGACATCACGATCGTGATCCCCTGCGACAGGAACTCGGACAACAGCTTCCAGAACTCGCGGCGCGAGACGGGATCGACGCCGGTCGTCGGCTCGTCGAGCACGATCAGATCGGGCTCGTGGACGAGCGTGCACGCGAGCGCGAGCTTCTGTTTCATCCCGCCGGACAGCCGATCCGCGAGCCGATCGCGGAACGGCGCGAGCCCGGTCAGCTCGAGCAGCCGCGTGCGCCGCGCCGCGTAGTCGAACACGCCGTGGATCTCCGCGAAGAAGGCGACGTTCTCGTCGACGCTGAGGTCGCCGTACAGGCTGAACCGCTGCGAGAGGTAGCCGACCGAGTCGGTCAGGCGCCGGTGCTCGCGAACCGGATCGAGGCCGAGCACGCGGACGGTGCCGCCATCCGCCGCGAGCAGCCCGCACATGATCCGGATCGTCGTCGTCTTGCCGGCGCCGTCGGGACCGATCAAGCCGAACATCTCGCCGCGTTCCACGGCGAACGACAGCGCCGAGACGGCGACCGTCGCGCCGTAACGTTTTGTCACGCCGGCGAGCGTAATCGCCGCGGCGACGCTATCGTGCGAAGACAACTTCCGCCTCGACGGGCATTCCGGGTTTGAGCACCCCGCTTCGGTTGTCGACCGACACTTTGATGCGGTAGACGAGCTTCGATCGCTCGTTGGCCGTCTGCACGTTGCGCGGCGTGAATTCGGCCTTCGTCGAGATGTAGCTGATCGTGCCGCCAAGACCCGGCCCGGCGGCATCGGTGAAGACCGTCGCCGGCTGCCCGAGCTTGAGCCTCGGCACGAGCGGCTCGTCGACGAACACGGTGGCCCACGCGTGATCGAGATCCGTGATGACCACGAGCGGCTTGATCGGCTGCATCAGCTCGCCGGCGTCGGCCAGCTTCTCGGTCACGATGCCGGCAACCGGCGCGACGACGGTCGCGTCGGCGATCGTCTTCCGGATGGCGGCCATCTGCGCGTCGAGCGCCGCGACGCGCGCCCGCGCGGCGTCGATCTCCTGCGGCCGTGCGCCCGCGCGCAACCGGGCGACGGCCTCGCGCGCGGCCCGCGCCTGATCCTGCGCCGCCCGCACGCGCTCTCGCGCCACGTCGCGTCGGGTCACCGCGTCGTCGCGCTGCTTTCGCGACCCGGAATTCGACGCCAGCAGCGCCTCGAATCGATCGACGTCGGCCTGCGCGGCCCTGAGCTCGACCTCCGCGGAACCAACGTTCGCCTGCGCGGCCGCGAGCTGCGCTTCCGCCTGGCGGATGTCTTCGGGGCGCGCGCCGGCGAGCAGCAGGCGCAGCTGCGCGTCGGCCTGCTGCTTCTCGGCCGCCGCGCGCGCGAGCGCGAGGTCGGCATCGGTCGTGTCGAGCCGCGCGATCACGTCGCCCGTCGCGACGCGATCGCCTTCGGCAACGCGCAGCTCGACGAGCCGTCCTCCGACCTGCGCGGCGACCTGCACGTCGGTGGCTTCGACCTGGCCGGAGACGCGCACGCGGTCCGACGGCGGTTTCTGGCGGCACGACGCGCCGAGCGCGGCGGCCAGCGCCACGACCAGCCAAAGCGACGCGCGGGTGGAGCGAGCGGGCTTCATGATGTCGGCCTCGGGGGCGGCTGCGGATCGCGCGCGAGTGCGCGGCGCAGCGCGTCCTGCATGTGCTGGACGAAATCGTCGGTTGACGGGAACCGCAGGTCGGCGAGGTTCAGCGCGCCGAGCTCGCGGCGGATCGGATCGGCGGCCATATAAAAGATGATCGGCGCGACGATCGTGAAGTAGGCGAAGAGCGGCGGCACCGCACGGAACGCGCCATGCTGGATGCCCTCCTGCACGATCGCGGCGACGGCGCGGGGCACGTTCGCGAGCGCGACGAGCGTCTCGCGATCCAGATGGGCGCCGCCTTCGGCGACTTCGCGGAGCATGATCGCGGGGATGTGCTCGTGCTCGCGGACGAGCGCCGCGAAGGCCGAGACGACGCGGGCGATCTTCTCCTCGGAGCCGCCCTCGGCCGCTGCGACCGCCCACAGGCGATTCGCGGCTGTGGTGAAGGTGCGGCGCAGCAGCGCGCGGTACAACCCCTGTTTGCTCTTGAAGTGGTAATAGAGCATCGCCTTGTTGACGCGGGCGCGGCGGGCGATGCGGTCGACGCGGGCGCCGGCGAAGCCGCGGGCGGCGAATTCGACGGCGGCGGCGTCGAGGATGCGGGCGGGCGAGACGCGAGCGGGGCGGGGCATATTCGTGCGACGTGCTTCGTGCTGCGTGCTCGTGCTCGTGCTCGTGCTCGTGCTACGTGCTCGTGCTACGTGCTCGTGCCGCGTGCTCGTGCTGGTGCTGCCTGCTGGTGCTGCGTGCTCGTGCCACCTGCCGCGTGGAACGCCTGCGGTCCGAGCGGGCGCGAGAGTTAAACTAAACGGTTAGTTAATATGAATCGGCCCATGACGTCAAGTGACAGGCGGCCGCGAGCACGCCGCACGAGCACGTCGCACGAGCACGTCGCACGAGCACCGCACGACGCACGAGCATGCCGCACGAAGCTCGTCGCACGAGCACGCCGCACGAGCACGTCGCACGCCGCACGAGCACGTCGCACGAAGCACGTCGCACGAAGCACGTCGCACGTGGCACGCCGCACGA
>Ga0114129_10011319_pt1 | contig 12708 bp, 14 predicted proteins | sample RhiMetdeltSRZDD1_FD_80071 | JGI IMG/M metagenome (GOLD analysis project Ga0114129, IMG submission 80071) | Populus rhizosphere microbial communities from Tennessee, USA - Rhizosphere MetaG P. deltoides SRZDD1 (version 2) (version 2) | ecosystem: Host-associated > Plants > Roots > Rhizosphere >...
ACGGCGCAGCATGCTTCGCATCTGGAACGTGACGCTCGTGATCGTGACGTTCTTCCTGACGATCTTCGGCACCTTCATGACGCGGTCGGGCATCGTCCAATCGGTGCATTCGTTCGGCGACGATCCGCAGCTTGCGTGGCTGTTCACGATCTTCATGGTGGTCATTCTGGGTGTCAGCTTCGGGCTCGTCATCTGGCGCCTGCCGCTGCTGAGGGCCCGCAACGAGCTCGACTCGTGGGTGTCGCGCGAAGCGGCGTTTCTCGTGAACAACTGGATCCTGCTGTTCTCGGCGTTGTTCGTGCTCTTCGGCACGATGTTCCCGACGCTGAGCGAAGCTGTGACCGGGAACCGGCTCACGGTCGCCGGGCCATTCTTCAACAAGTGGATGACTCCGATCGGCCTGATCCTGCTGTTCCTGACCGGTGTCGGACCGCTGCTCGCCTGGCGGAAGTCCACGCTGACAAATCTCCGTTATCAGTTCATGTGGCCGGTCCTCGCCGCATTTTCGACTGGCGGCGCGTTCGCTGCCCTCGGCGGCCGCGTGTGGACGTCCGGGATCTGCTTCGCGCTTTGCGCGCTGGTCACCGCCACGATCGCGCAGGAATTTTTCCGCGGCGCGAACATACGGCGGCGGAACACCGGCACCGATATCTTCACGGCGCTCGTCGGACTCGTCGGCCGAAACAAACGGCGGTATGGCGGCTACGTCGCTCACCTGGGGTTCGTGCTCATCCTTCTGGGGTTTGCAGGGACCGCCTTCAACAAGGACACGCAGCTGCAGCTGAAGGCGGGGCAGGAGACGAAGATCGGCCGCTACACGCTCCGAAACACGTCTCTGAAGGTCAGCGACGACGGCCAGAAGCAGATGGTCACGGCGTACATCGCGGTGTTCGCCGACGGCACGCAGATCGACACGCTGTATCCGGCGAAATGGTTCTTCCGGAAACACGAGCAAGAGCCGACGACCGAGGTGGCCATCCGACGATCGCTCGCCGAGGATCTCTATGTCACGCTCGGAGGCTACGAAGTCGCGGAACAAGCGGCGAACCTCGAGATTCACATCAACCCGCTCGTGAACTGGGTGTGGCTGGGTTTCGGCGTGTTGGCGCTCGGAACCGGCATCGCGCTCCTGCCGGAGCGCATGTACTCCTTCGCGCTCGCGCGCATGCCGATCGAGGCGGCGGCGACGACGACCGCGCTGACGCTGCTGTTGGCGTTGCTGCTCGCGGCGCCGGCGTCGGCGCAGCCGGGCATGGGTTCCGATGTGAACACGCGGACGTCTTACTACGCGCGCAACGAGCTCGAGAAACAGCTGCAGCACGAAATCGTCTGCACGTGCGGCGCCTGCGGCCACGCGAATCTGGCGGAGTGTCGAAAGGATCCCTGCTCGACATCGCACCACATGCGCGCCGAGCTCGCGGCGCTCATCGATCAGGGCAAGGGGCACGACGAGATCATCCAGGCCTTCATCACGAAGTACGGCAGCGAGGAGATGCTGGGCGCGCCGCTCGACAAGGGGTTCAACCGGCTTGCCTGGCTCGTTCCGTATCTCCTCGGCGCAACCGGCGCGGCGGCGATTGGCTTTGCCGCGGTGAAATGGACGCGCAAGTCCGATACGCCAGAAGAGAGCCTTCCGAACGATTCCGCCATCGAGGAGCGCATCGACGATGAGCTCCGAGACCTCGACTGAAAAGATGGTGCTGCCCGCCTCCGCCAAGGCCACGGCGGGTCCGCCGAATCTCCGCGACGGCGGAAAGCAAGACACGACGGACGACAACGTCCGGCACAGGCCGGATCAGAGCCTCCAGCCGTGGCAGTTTTTCGTACTTGCTGCGCTCGGCTGCGCCACGGCCGTGACCTTCATCGCCCGGGGTCAGGGCGTGACGTCGGTGATTCTTCTCACGATCTTGATGGCGACCGCAGCCTTCGTCGGCTTCGCCGCGCTTCGCGCGCTGCGCCCGCTGGTCAGCGGCGAAGAAGATCGCACGGCGATGATCGGCCAGCGTACGCGCGTCGCCCTCGAGCGCGAGAAGATGCTCGCGCTCCGATCGATCAAAGAGCTCGAATTCGATCGCGCCATGGGGAAGCTGTCGGATGCCGACTGGAAGGAGATGTCGGGCCGTTTGCGGGCCCGGGCCGGTCGACTGATGCGTCAGCTCGACGCTGGTGCCGGCTATCGCGGTCAGATCGAGCGCGACCTGGAGAAACGACTCGGCGAGAAGGCGACGATGGCGGTCGCATCCGCGCGCGCGTGTGCGTCATGCGCAACCGTGAATGACGCCGACGCGCGCTTCTGCAAGTCGTGCGGACAAGCTCTTTCGCAGGTGTAATTGGACACAATGGACACGAAGGACACAAAGGGAACAACAAGGCATCTCGTTTCTCTGATCGTTTGCGTCCTTTGTGTCCTTTGGGGTGGTTCAGCGGTGGTGCGTGGCCAGTTCCAGATGCCGGACCCGAAGCAGATGTCCGGTATCCCGCGGCCCGTTACCGATCTGCCCGACAAATCGATCTCGGTTCGCGTCATTCGCGGAGAGCTCTCCAACAACATCACGAACCAGCCGGTCGAATTGCACGTCGGCGGCAAGGTCCTGACGGCAAAAACCGACGAGGCGGGACGTGCGCAGTTCGACAACGTCACGCCGGGCGCCACGGTGAAGGCGTCGACGACCGTCGGCGGTGAACGGCTGGAGTCTCAGGAATTCGCCGCGCCGGCACGCGGCGGGATCCGGCTGATGCTGGTGGCGACCGATCCGAACAAGGCGCCGGCGACCCAGCCGAATGCCCCGGCCGTGAACGGCGAAGTCGTGATCGCAGGCGAATCTCGAGTCGTCATCGAGCCTGTCGAGGAAGCGGTCCAGGTGTTTTACCTGCTCGACATCGCGAACAACGCGCGCGTACCGGTGAACCCGTCTGCGCCGTTCGAGTTCGATCTGCCGACGGGCGCCGCCGGCGCGACCGTCATGGAGGGCTCATCGCCGAACGCGGCCGCTGAAGGGGCTCACATCAGCGTGCAGGGTCCGTTCGCGCCGGGTCATACGTACGTCCAGGCGGCATATCAGCTGTCGGCCGGCAGCGGATCGGTGCGTATCGCGCAGCGTTTTCCTGCGACGTTGGAGCAGCTCGCCGTCGTCGTCAAGAAAGTGGGGGACACCAGGCTCTCGTCGCCGCAGCTGAAAGAGCAGCGCGAACTGCCGGCTCAGGGTGAGATGTTCATCGCGGCGACCGGCGGTTCGTTGGCCGCAGGGCAGGCGCTGGAGCTCGAAGTCGACGGCATCCCGCACCATAGCGCTGCGCCGAGGGCGATCGCGCTTGGCCTGGCGGGACTCGTGGTGGTGGTCGGAGTGTGGGCGTCCGGCCGCCCGGCGGGCGATCCGTCGGGCGACGCCGCCGAGCGAAAGCGCCTGATCGCGCGCCGCGATCGCTTGTTCAACGACCTCGTTCGACTCGAGCGCGATCACCGCAGCGGGCGCGGCGACGAGCGCCGCTATTCCATACGCCGCGAGGAGATCATGACGGCGCTCGAGAACGTCTACAGCACGCTCGACAGCGGCGGCGACGCCCCAGACTCTTCAGACCGCGCAGGCCTCGCCGCAACCCCCGACGCGTCGAAAGCCTCCCGACCAGCCTCTCGAGACGACAGGCTCGGGGCCGCCTGAAGCCGCCGAAGGCCGTGACTGTCGACTTCGATACAGTCAGCCTCCTCGACGTTTCCAGACACTTCGGCCGCCGACGGGCGATCGCGCAACTCTCGCTGAGCGCGCGCGCGGGCGACATCCTGGGTTTGCTCGGACCGAATGGCGCCGGGAAGTCGACACTTATCGGCGTCCTTGCGACCTTGGTGGCGCCGACCTCCGGCGAGGTGCAGTACGCGGGCCGTAGCCCGCGCGTCTGGGGGCCGCCGCTGCGGCGCCGCATCGGGATCCTGTCGCACGAGCTGTTCCTTTACGGCGAGCTATCCGCTCGCCAGAACCTCAAGTTCTTCGCCGAGCTTTATGGCCTCGACACCCGTGAGGCCGTGGCCGCCGCACTCGAACGCGCAGGGCTGGCCGATCGCGCCGACGAGGATGTGAGCACGTTCTCGCGCGGCATGCGGCAGCGCCTTGCGCTCGAGCGCGCTCTGCTGCATGGGCCGAGGCTCGTTCTCCTCGATGAGCCATTCACCGGACTGGACGACCGAGCCGTGGGGTTCGTGTCCCATCGCGTGCGTGAGATCGCGTCGGCGGGCGCCATCGTCGTCGTCGCAACCCACGATCTCGATCTGGCGGAAGGACTCGTCACCCGCGTGGCGCTCATCCGCGAAGGACGGCTGGTGGCGGACGAGGCGGCCGGAACGGGCTTGCGCGCGCGATATCGCGGCGCCGTGGGTCAGGCGTAACCGATGTTCTTGCGCACGGCGCTGCTCGTGCTGCGAAAAGACTTCGCCATCGAGGTCAAGAGCCGCGAGATCCTCTATACGACGCTCCTGTTCGCCTTGTCGTGCGTCCTCGTATTCTCGATTGCGTTCGTCAGAGAAGGCGAGCCGCTCGAGGACGCTGCGGCCGGAATCCTGTGGATTGCCATCGAGTTCGCGGGGACGCTGGCGTTGGGCAGGACCTTCGAGCGCGAACGCTACGGGGAGACGCTTCGAGCGCTGCTGCTTGCGCCGGCCTCGCGCGCGGCCATCTACATCGGCAAAATGCTGGGTATCGTCCTGTTGCTCGCGGTGTGCGAAGTGGTGCTCGTGCCTCTGGTCGCCCTGCTGTTTCGAGCTGAGCTCTTCAGGGCGCCCCTGCTGCTCGTTGTTTTGCTCCTCGCCGGCACGATAGGTTTTGCCGTCGTTGGATCGCTGTTTGCCGCGATGCTCGTTCGTGCGCGAACACGCGACGTGATGCTGCCGATTCTCTTGTATCCGATGACCGTGCCGCTCATGATTGCAGGCGTGCGCGGCACCGTCGCACTGACGCACACGCCCACCGATGCGGCGAGTGCGGTAATGTGGATCTCGCTGCTCACGTCCATGGATGTAGTGTTTCTGGTTCTGGCGCTCTGGACGTTCGAGGCAGTCATGACAGAATGAACAACAAGGACACCAAGGACGCCAGGGACACATAGGAAAGTCGCAATGAAAAAGGCGTTTGTTCCGTTGCTTCTCCTGACCGCCGCGATGTTTGCGTACGCGCCGGTGATAATTGCCCACGCCGACTACGAGTCGACGATGGGGCTCGTGCAGAAGGTGATGTACTTTCACGCGCCGTCCGGCATGGTGATGCTGATTTCGGCCGTCGTGTGCGGCGTGGCGAGCGCGATGTATCTCTGGCGTAAGAATCCGTCCGCAGATCGCGTCGCGATTGCGGCGGCGGAGCTCACCGCGCTGTTCGGGCTCATCGTGCTGGTCACTGGACCGCTCTGGGCGCGGAAGGCGTGGGGCGTCTGGTGGGTGTGGGAAGCGCGCCTGACGATGTCGTTCGTCGGATGGCTGATTGCGGTCGGCTATCTCTTCGTCCGAAAGTACGGTGGACCAGGCTCGGACAAGCTCGGGGCCGCACTCGCCGTGTTCGGGACGGCGAACGTACCCTTCATTTACGTGTCGGTCAACATCTGGCGCACGATGCATCCGATGACGACCGTGGTCCCCACGCTTCAAGCGGGAATGCGCGGGGCGTTCTGGTTCAGCGCGTTGACCCTCTTCATGTTGTACGGCTTGTTGCTGACCGCGCGCATCCATCTCGAGCGTCAGCGCGCGGCGCTCGACGAGTTATATCTGGCCGAGGAAAACTGACCATGATCCGCCGTCTGCTTCTCAGCGTGTCGATGCTGATCGTCGCGGCCGTTCCCGTGTGGGCGCTTCAGCCCCCGGCGGCGCAGAGCGAGTACGTTCCGGTCAAGGACTTGCCGCCGGTGGATCAGCTGCCGGCAGCGCCGTTGCTCGTGGCGGCGTACTCGTTCATCTGGCTTGCCGCGATGTTCTACCTCTGGACGATCTGGCGGCGCCTGGGCCGCGTCGAAACCGAAATGCGCGCGCTCGAGCAGCGCCGGCAGCGCAGTGGCAGCAAATGACCGCCGGACATTTCATCTTCATCCCGGCCGTTCTGCTGATCGGCGTCATCGTCGGATGGATTCTAGGCTCGCGCGCGGCGAGGGACGCGTACGCCGCCGAGCTGCGGAGACGGGAAGAGCGGGAAAAGAAACTTAAAAGTTAAAACTTAACTTTAAACACTTCAACTTTTCTCTTTTAACTTTTCTCTTTTAACTTTACCGACCCACTCCGAGCCTCTGCGCGAGGACTTCGGGTAGCCCAGCGTCGATAATCTTGCCCTGGGTGATCTCCACGGGATACTGCAGGCGGAACAGCTCGACGACCCTCGCTTTGGTGTCGGCGATTGCGTAGGCTGCCCGCGGATCGCCGTCGCGCGGCTGACCGACCGCGCCAGGATTCACCAGGTACTTCGCGCCCTCACGAAGGACGAGCCGGATTTCCGCCGATGTTGCCGGGCCGGCGCTGTCGAAACGATCCGCCGACAGCTCGAACGTCATCGGGTAATGCGTGTGGCCGAAAAGGCAAAGCTGCCGGGTGGACACCTTCAACGCCCGGACAGCGTCGAGCTCGTCGAAGATGTACGCGTCTTCGTCGAACGGGGATCCGTGGCAGATCTCCACGATCTCGTCGACGATGGTTGGGCCCTCGGGAAGCTCGCAGAGCCACGTCCGATGCTCCGGCTTGAGCGTCTCGAGCGTCCAGCGTGCCGCGCTCTTCGCCACCGAATTGAACCCCTCGGCCTGGTCGAGGCCGCAGGCGACCTTGTCATGATTACCGCGCACGATCGCCACCGGACCCAACTCCTGCACCCGTTCGACGACGGCGTTGGGGTCCGCGCCGTAGCCAACGAGATCTCCGAGCACCAGCGTCGCGCCGCACGACCGGGCGCGCGCGTCGGCCAGACAGGCGTCGAGCGCTTCGAGATTGGCGTGGATGTCGGTCAGGACGAGATAACGCATCGCTCCGGTGTCACGGTGTCACGTGCCATAGTGTCAGGTGCTAACGGTCCAACCAATCCACCAACTGCTCGACGAGCGCGTCCACGCTGGCCCGTCCCGCATCGAGCCGGAAGTGCGCCTGCTCGTACGCCGCGCGCCGCTGATGATACAGGTGTTCGAAGCTGGCGCGGTCGGCCGCGAGCGGACGGCGTCCATCGGCCGGCACTCGAGCGATCAGGCGCTCCAGCGGCACGTCCAGCCACACGGACACGCCATCGCGATTGATCGCGGCCCGATTCTGCGGGTCCGCAAACGTGCCTCCGCCCGTGGCCACGACGATGTGACGCGGCGGAAGCTGCTCGGCGAGCACTTGCCGTTCAGCTGATCGAAAGTACCCTTCGCCATGCTTCGCAAAAATCTCGGCCACCGGCGCATGCTCGCGTTGCTCGATCAGCTCGTCGATGTCCACGGCGCGCCAGTCGAGGCGTTTCGCCAGTGCGCGCGCCAGCGTGGTCTTGCCCGCCGCCATGAAGCCCACGAGATACACCTTGTCGGCCTTCACGCGACGAGACGCTCGAGCGTTTCGAAGAAACCTGGGTAGGAGATGTCGACGACGTCGGCCCCGTCAATCGTGGACGGCCCGTCAGCGGAGAGCGCGGCAATGGCGAATGCCATCGCCATCCGATGATCGCCGCGCGCATCCGCGACGCCGCCCTTCGGGCGACCGGCGGACGGACCGCGGATGCTGAAGCCGTCGCGGTGCTCGTCGGCGTCGATCCCGAGCGCCCGGAAGCCGGCGACGAGCGCGGCGATGCGATCGCTTTCCTTGACGCGCAGCTCGGCGGCGCCGCGGACGACGACTTCACCGCCGTGCGCGGCGAGCGCCGCAATAGCCGGCAGCTCGTCGATGAGGCCCGGCACTTCTGCCGGCGCGATCTCGAGCGCCCCGCGTCGAACCCCTTCGACGACCACGGTGCCGCGAGGTTCTCCCGCTTCGCCTGCGGTCAGCTCGACGTCGACGCGCGCTCCGAAACGTCTGAGGACGTCGAGAAGAGACGACCGCGTGGGGTTGAGGCCGACGTTGTCGATTTCGACACGAGCGCCCGGTAGGGCGGCGGCGGCGACCATCCAGAAGGCCGCGGATGAAAAGTCGCCGGGAACCGTGAGCGTCTGGCCGCGAAGATGCTGGCCGCCAGCGACGGTCACGGTGAGGCCGGCCACCGTCGCCTGGCCGCCGAATGCCGCGAGGGCGCGCTCGGTATGGTCGCGCGTGGCAGCCGGCTCGGTGACGCTGGTCTCCCCGTCGGCGTGCAGGCCGGCCAGCAGAACGGCGCTCTTCACCTGGGCGCTCGGCGTTTCCGAGCGATGAGCGATGCCGCGCAGGCGTGCGCCGTGAATCGAGAGCGGGGCGTGGCCCTCCTGTGCTTCGAGGCGCGCCCCCATGCGCTCAAGGGGCTCCATCACGCGGCGCATCGGACGGCGCGACAACGAGGCGTCGCCGGTCAGCGTGCTCGAAAACGGGTGGCCCGCCAGGACGCCAGCCAGCAGCCTCATCGTCGTCCCGGAATTACCGGCGTCGAGGGGGCCCTCCGGCGAACGGAGTTGGCCCAAACCTCGTCCCATTAAAGTGACGGTGCCGGCCGGACCTTCCTCAATCGCCACGCCGAGCCGCCGCAGGCAATTCAGGGTCGACCGGCAGTCGGCGCCGGGCGCAAAGTTGTGCAGCATCGAGGAGCCGTGGGCGAGCGCCGCGAAAATCGCATAGCGGTGGGCGATCGATTTGTCCCCGGGCACGCTGAGGCGGCCCCGCAGGCGCCGGGCCGGCGTAATGGTGGCGGCGGGCGAAAGGGACATCTGGGATGGATCTTACGCGACAGATGGTATTCTTGGGCCTCCTGACGGATCAATGACGCCCAACGGCCATCAGATTGTCCGCCTCGAATTCACCAGCGCGTTCGAAATGCTGGATTTTGTGCAGGTCGTCAGCGACCATCTGGCGCGCCGCGTGGGGTTGGATGAAGACGCGATGCACTGGGTGAGCGTGGCCATCCGCGAGTCGGTCATCAACGCCATCAAACACGGAAATCGCAACGACGCCAGCAAGCGCGTCTTCGTCGAGTTCGGCACGTCGACGGGCGCGGTGCCCGAGCTTTCGATTCGCGTGCGCGATCAGGGCGAAGGATTCGATCCCGAGCTCGTGGCCAACCCGCTCGATCCCGAGAACCTTCTGAAATCGAGCGGCCGCGGCATTTTCCTGATTCGCAATTTCATGGACGACGTCCAATTGCGGCGCGCGCCCGAGGGCGGGATGGAAATCCGCATGCTCAAGCGCGTCCCGCCGACCCCCGCCGACGGAACTGTTCGGGCGTAGCCGAACGTCTGTCCGTTCAATCCGAAGGAGATCTGCCACGAAGACACGAAGACACGAAGGAAATAAATCTCGCTTCGTGATTTCGTGTTTTCGTGGCGACGGCGATCGAAACTGGTTCCGGCAACATAGTCCCACATCGCGTGAGAAGCGCTCGTCGTGCCGCCGCCGCCAATTTTCCTGACCACCGCGATCGAGGCCGTGGTTCGTGCCGGCGCGCTTCAGATGGCGCAGCTCGGGCGCACGATCCGGATCGACAAGAAAGGGATCACCGATCTGGTCACCGAAGTGGACCTCGCGGTCGAGCGCATGTTTCGGGACCTGATCGCGGAGCGATTCCCGGATCATCAAGTGCTCGCAGAGGAGATGGGCGGCTCAGCGACCGTTCCATCAGGGCCGTGCTGGGTGTTCGATCCGATTGACGGCACCACGAATTACGCGCACGGCGTGCCGATCTTCTGCGCGTCGCTCGCGCTCGAAATCAACGGCGTGCCGGAGGTCGCGGCGGTTTACGATCCCAATCGCAAGGAGCTGTTCACGGCCGAACGCGGTGGGGGAGCGTTTCTCAACGGTGTGCCGCTCGCTGTCTCGTCGGCGGAGCAGCTGGTCGATGCGCTGCTCGTCACCGGGTTTCCATATGACGTGCACACACGGATCGACGAGGTCGTCGGGCTGTTCGGCGCGTTTGTCGCGAAGGCGCGTGCCGTGCGCCGACTGGGATCGGCGGCGATCGATCTTTGCTGGGTTGCGGCGGGACGGATGGACGGCTTCTGGGAGGCCGATCTGAAGCCGTGGGATCTTGCCGGCGGCGCACTCGTCGTGGCTGAAGCCGGTGGGGTCGTGACCGACATCAACGGCGCTCCGTTCACCTCGCGCGGGGGACACGTCGTGGCGAGCAACGGCCGGCTTCACGAGGCGATGCTCGATGTGATTCGCACGTTCAAGTTGCGACACGTCACACCACCTACGGCCTGATCGGAGTCACCAGACCCGGACGATCTGTTCTCCGCGAGAGACACCCGTCACGGAAATGTCACGATTCCGGCCGCTTTGACGCCGTTTTTCTGGCACCTCTTCTGCTATTCCCCGAGCGTGATGCAAAGGAGCGCGACCATGCGTCGATTCGTTTCGTTCGTCCTTGGTGCCCTGGTGGTCGGAATTCTGAGCGCGCCGCCGGCGTCGGCGCAACAGTCTCTGAATCTCTACGTCGGTGGCTTCACGCCCCGGGCCTTCGACGCCCGCGACCGGAATGACGTGCTGGTGAACAACCTGAATTTCCTCGCGTTCAACATCAAGGATTTCAACTCGGCCGCGCTCGGCGGCGAGTGGCTCGTGGGTTTGGGCGATGTGCTCGAGGGCGGCCTCGGGATCGGATTTCAAACGCGAACGGTCCCGACGGTGTACGCCAATTTCGTGAATACCAACGGCGGTGAAATCGAGCAGGACCTGAAATTGCGCGTCGTTCCGTTCACGGCGACCGTCCGGTTCCTTCCGCTGGGACATCACCACGGCATCGAGCCGTACATCGGCGCCGGCGTTGGTGTGTTCAACTATCGCTATTCCGAAAGCGGACAGTTCCTCGCGACCGATCGCACGATCTTCCGCGACTCATTCGTTGGAAGCGGGACGGCGACCGGCCCCGTCATCCTGGGAGGCATTCGATTCCCCGTCGGATCGTGGGGTGTCGGCGGCGAGATTCGGTATCAGTCGGCGAAAGGCGATTTGCCGAGCGATCAGGACTTCGCCGGCACGAAGATCGATCTGGGTGGGTTCAATTACCTGTTCACGGTGAACGTTCGGTTCTGACGGAGTCGGGGCTAGGGGACTTGGAGCTAGCCCCGAGTCCCTACCGTCTCTTGTACAGCGCCAACCCCGCCCCTTCGCAGACGCGGCGGTAACCGTCGAGAAAATGCGGGCGTTCGCGCGCGAGGCGTGCGAGCACATCGCCGCCTTCGGCCTTCTCCTCAATCAGAATCCATTGCGCGAAGGGATACGGTCCGTCTAGCGCAGTAAGCCACAGGTCGCCGTTGCCTTCGTGCAGGAAGTCGCGAATGGAGAAGCCGGCGCTCGACGCTTCCTGCATGTAGTGCCCGAGCGAGCCCATGCTCGCCATGATCTTCACGCCTCGCGCGGGATGGCCCAGGCAAGCCGTCACCTGCGCGCGTGCCGGTTGGTTGGGGCGATCCCATTGCGCTTCGACGACCATCGGCGCGGACGCGTCGAGCGGGCGCAGCTCGTACGCGGCGACGGCTAGAACGACGACCGCGCAGCCAACGGTCGCGCGCCGCCACACGCCTGCGAGCACACCGGCACCGATGGCCTCCATGGCGATGAGCGGCACCATGTATCGAATGCGGTACGGATGGCCTTGCAGAAACGCGGCCCAGGGGATGGCCGCCATCGCCACGAGCGACGCGGCGACGAGAGCCGAACTGCGAGTGCGGCTCGCCAGACCTGTCGCGACGATCACGGCGAGTCCTGCGAGGCCGATGCCCACGAGCAACGGACCGCTCAGCATCTTCGTGCCCCACGCAATCTCTTTCACGGCCATGAATGGATCGCCGAGCGCTTTGTTTTCGGGCACGAAGAAGTCGCCGCTCACGAACCACCGGCCGACGACGACACGGCTGAAGACAGCGAACGCGGCGACGGCGCAGGCGGGATAGAGCGCCACACGTCGCGTTTCACGAGCGACGTTCGAGAGAGTCGAACCGCGCCGCCAGCTTGCCCATGCCGCTCCGGCCAACGCCGCGGCTGTCACCGGCCAGGCCTCGTAACGCGTGAGACACGCGAGGGCCAACACCCAGCCTGTCGCGGTATCGGATGCCCCATCCGGCACCGCCGTGAGCATCGCGACGCCAACGAGCGTCAGCGCAAGCAGCAGCGGCTCCGTCATCGGCGTGGAGTGGAGATACAGGACGTTCGGGTTGAGCGCGAATACGGCGGCGGCTGCGACGGCGGCGACTCGCGATTCAGTGATGGTAAGAGCAATCCATGCGATCGCCGTTGTCGAGACAGCGAAGGCGACGACGGAGAACATCACCGCGGACGCGCCTGTCCGATAGAAGTAGTCGATCTGCACCGGCAGCGCGTTGAGAAGGTGCGGCAGCGGCAGCCACACGGCGCCGACCTGCTGCCATCCCGGCGTGATGCTGTCGATGATGCGCCGCGCGACGACGAGATGGCCGCGCGCATCGTAGTGGCTGAGCGTCAGCCCGAGCCGATGGTAGTGCAGCGCCGTCAGTGCGCCGCCGCAGAACGCTGCGAGGGCAATGCCGATCGCAAGTCGGCGGCGCGCCGACGGTATAATCACCACCTCATTCTATGGGGAGACTCGTCGGCCGCATCGGCGCGCTCGCGCTGGCGCTCGGTGCGCCGGGGCT
>Ga0114129_10011321_pt1 | contig 12708 bp, 10 predicted proteins | sample RhiMetdeltSRZDD1_FD_80071 | JGI IMG/M metagenome (GOLD analysis project Ga0114129, IMG submission 80071) | Populus rhizosphere microbial communities from Tennessee, USA - Rhizosphere MetaG P. deltoides SRZDD1 (version 2) (version 2) | ecosystem: Host-associated > Plants > Roots > Rhizosphere >...
GGCCGGGCGGTACGCCTGCCACGACCTGCTGCGCGCGTTCGCCGCCGATCTGGGCCGCGCGACCGACGGGGACGGCGAGCGTCGCGCGGCTACGCACCGGCTGCTCGACGGGTACCTCCACACCGCCCACGCCGCCGCGCTCGCTCTCGATCCGCACCGTGACGCGCCCACCCTCGCCCCGGCCCGGGCCGGGGCCGTGTGCGACGACGTCGCCGACCACGCCTCCGCGCTGGCCTGGCTCGGCGCCGAACGGGCCACCCTGCTCGCCGCCGTCGACCGCGCGGCCGTGTCGGGCTTCGACACCCACGTGTGGCAGCTCGCGTGGGCGCTCTCCGACGTACTCGACCGGCAGGGTCACTGGCAGGACGGCGTCGCCACCCAGCAGGCCGCGGTCGCCGCCGCCCGCCGGCTCGCCGATCCGGCGGCGCAGGCCCGGGCGCACCGCCTCCTCGCGCGCACCTTCCTGCGGTTGCGCCGCTACCGCGACGCGTACGACCACCTCTGGAGTGCCGTCGAGCTCTCCGCGGCGGCCGGCGACCGCGTCGGCCAGGCGCACACCCATCTCAACCTTTCCGAGGCGTACGCACGCGGCGGCGCCACCGTCGGGGGAGTGGCCGACGCGCTGCACCACGCCCGACGCGCGCTCGACCTCTTCCGGATCGCGGGCCACCGGCCGGGCCAGACGCTCGCGCTGAACGCGGTCGGCTGGTTCCAGGCGCAGCTCGGCGACCACCGGCAGGCGGTCGACAGCTGCCGGCAGGCGCTGGACCTGGCCCAGGAGACCGGTGACCGCCCCGCCGAGGCAGCCACGTGGGACAGCCTCGGCCTCGCCTACCGCGAGCTGGGTGAGCACGACGAAGCCGTGCGGTGCTACGAGCACGCGATCGCGTGGTACGCGGAGCTCGGCGACCGGTACGAGGAAGCCACCTCGCTCGGCAACCTCGCTGACGCCTACGCGGACCTCCGGCCCGACGCGGCCCTGACGGCGGGGAAACGCGCGTTGGCGATCCTCGACGAGCTCGGCCACCCGGACGCCGACGTGCTCCGCGAGCGCCTCTCCGCCATGGCGTGACCGCGCGGTCACCCCATCGTCTTGGCGCCATCGATCGACTCGCGCAGGATGTCGGCGTGGCCGGCGTGCTGGGACGTCTCGGCGATGAGGTGCAGGAGCACCCGCCGCACCGACCACGTCTTGTTGGGCTCGAACCACGGCGCCTCGGGCAGCGGGTGCGCGGTGTCGAGGTCGAGCTTCGTGACCAGCCCGTCGGTCTCCTCGGCCACCCCGGCATAGAAGTCGAGCAGGCCCGCGAGCGTCTCGCCCTCGGTCATGCGGAACCCGTTGACCCAGTCCACCGGCTCGCTCTGCATCGCCGCCGCACCCCCGACGGCGAACCGCATCCAGCCCCGCTCGGTCGCCGCCACATGCTTGATCAGGCCACCGAGACACAACTCGCTCACCGTGGTGCGCTGCGCCGCCTGCTCGTCGGTCAGGTCGCGGACGGTGTAGAGCAGGAAACCACGGTGCCGGCGGAGCGTCTCCAGCAGGTCGGCCCGCTCCGGGGAGATGCCCGTCTCGGAGGTCGTCATGATCGCGTGCCCCTCTCCATGTGATCTCTACGGGCTCAGCCTAGAGCTCACCCCCGACATTCCTGCGGACCTCGAATGCCCGTCGATCGTGGCCTGTCAGCGTGCCGAGGAGGGGTGCATGATGTGCAGAGTCAGCGAGGCGGCGTTATTCGAGGAGGGTCCGGTGTACCGCGTCTTCCTCAGCCACGCGGTGGAGGACTTCGGGTTCGCCCAGGCACTGGCGACCGCGCTCGCCGCGGAACGGTTGTTCGGTTTTCTCGCGCCGACCGACATCGTTCCCGGCACCGAATGGATCATCACGCTCGAGGGCGAACTACGCCGGTGTGGTGCTCTGGTCGCGCTGATTACGCCCGCATTCCAGCGCAGCAAATGGTGTGATCATGAGGTGGGGTACGCAATGGGCCTCGGGCATCCGGTCGTGCCCGTCCGCATCCACGACACCGACCCCCCGCCGTACGGACTGCTGGGGCGATACCAGGCGATAACGGTGGACGGTCGCGGGGCGCCGGCAGTGGCCGCGGAGATTCTCGACGCGCTCCTCGCCCACGAGCACTCCCGGCCCGCGGCGATCGACACCGTCCTCGACTCACTGGCGCATCATCGAGAGGCGACACGGGTCAGCCGGTACGTTGATCGGCTGGCCCGGATCGGTAATGTGCTGAGCGACGACCAGCGTTCCCGGATAGCGCAACTTGCAGAACGTCATGCGGTCCTGCGACTCGACTCGGACATGCGTACGAGGCTGTCCGGCATATTGGAGCAATGACACGATCATGGTCAAGCGGTCGAAGACGAAGAAGATTGCCGCGCACCAGTTGGAGCACGTGGCGCTCGGTGTGGTGCAGACCCGGGTCTACCAGCGGGGCAAGGAGCTGGCGATCGTCGTGCTGTACGGCGATTGGCACGGCGCCGACTTCGTACCGGTCCGGCTCCAGTCGGCCTGCGCCTACGGCGAGATTCTCGGTGCCGCCGACTGTGACTGCCGATCGCAGCTCGAGGAATCGTTCAACATCTTCGACAAGTCGACCCGGGGGATTCTCATCCACCTCAACCAGGAGGGTCGGGGTGCGGGCCTGGCCGTCAAGGCGAAGGCGTACGAACTGCAGCAGCGCGAGGACCTGGACACGGTCGAGGCGTACGAGCGCCTGGGCGTGCTTCCCGACCAGCGCCGGTACGAAATCGCGGCGGGCATTCTGCATGACCTCCGCGTGCGCCAGGTCAAACTGCTGACCAACAATCCTCGTAAGATCGCGCAGCTGTCCCGCCATCGGGAGTTCGTGGTGACGAGAGAACCATTGGTGGGCGCGATGACGCGGCACAACCAGGCCTATCTAACGGTGAAGCAGGGCAAGCTCGGTCACGATCTGGGGCTAGGAGTCGGCTGACCGCCACGGTATCGTGTCGCTTGGTGAGCTAATCGTCGCCCATCGTGGCGGTTGATGAGGGGCACCATTTCTGATAACGGTCACCAAGCCGGAGGATCTTGTTGGCCCTCATCAAGCGAGCGGAGCACCGTAGCTTCCACCGCGTCCTGGGTAGCGTGACACTCACCCTCTACGAGTCGGAAAACGACCACGCGCTCGTCCTCTTCTACGGTGACCGTGTCTCGCGGCGCGACGTACTGGTCCGCATCCAGACGGCGTGTACGTATGGCGACGCGCTATCCATCTCGGAATGCGACTGCCAGCAGCAATTGGAGGACACCTTCGGCCGGTTCCTGGAGAATCGCCAGGGCGTACTCATCTATCTCCTGAGCCCGGGGTACGGCGCCGGGCTGCGCGTCCAGGCCGAGGCCTGCCAGGTGAGTCGGGACCAATCCGTCGACATCGTCGCGGCGTACGGCCGGCTCGGCGTGGCCCCCGCGGAGCACACCTATCCGCTGGTCGTGGAGATTCTGCGGGACATCGGTACCGACGCCGTCGCGCTGTTGACCAACAACCAGCACAAGGCCGCCGCGATCGAGGCCGCGGGGTTCGCGGTCGCGCTGGAACAGATGCCGGTCCGGCCGACGGTCGACAACCTCGCCTTCCTCGAGGCGAAGCAGACCCGGCTCAACCAGTCACTCGGCCTGACCCCGTCCGGCGACGACCGGTCGGGCAGCCGTCGCTGCTTCGTCATCGGCGCCGCGGTGATGGATCACGTCTTCGAGGTCCGGCACAGCCCGTCGATCGGCCGGGCCCGGCAGGCGGCCCGCTACCGCCGCCGGCCCGGCGGCAAGGCGTTCAACCAGGCGGTGGCGCTGTCCCGGCTCGGCGCGAACGCGACGCTGCTGACCGTACGCGGCAACGACGCCGACTCCGCCGAGGTGTCGAACGTGCTCGCGATGGAGCGGGTACGGGACGTCCACGTCAAGATGCCCGAAGGGCTGCGTACCCCGCAGACGGTCGTCCTGCAGCCGCCGGCCGGGTCGTCGACGTACGTGGGCTGGCTGGGTGCCGAGCACCGCATACTCCGCAAGCATGCGATCGTCCAGCACCAGACCGAGATCGAGGGCAGCCACGCGGTGCTGGTGACGCTGGAGGCGTCGGAGGACGCGGTCGACCTGACGGTCCGCCTCGCGCGCGCGAACGCACTGGTGCTGCTCAACGCGTCACCGATCGCGGAGGCGCCGTACGACCTCAGCACCGACACGCTCGAGCACACCGACGTACTCGTCGGGACCAAGGACGAGCTGACCGCTCTCATCCCGCCGCGCCACCGCCGGCGGGCACCCGACGCGTCCGACGAGTTCGAGGTCGCGTACACGCTGGCCCGGCTGTGCCGGAACACGGTCATCCTCACCGACTTCCGGGCCACCCGCCCGTGGGTGCTCGCCGTCAACCACGTCGTCGAGACGCCGGTGCGCGTGTACGCCGGTGAGGTGCGCCGCAGCCGCGGCTCGGACGCGATCGGGGCCACCGACGCGTTCTGCGCCGCGCTGGCGCTCCGGATGCTCGACCTGCCGGACGCGATGGAGCTGCCGCGCCGTACGGGTGTCTGGCGCGACGAGGCCTCCCCGCTGGCCAAGCGGACCAACCTCGTCGACGCGATCATGCTGGCGCTCGGCGCCGAGGCGTACGTGGCCCGGTCGCGCGGCGGGTACAAGGAGTTCCCCCGGCAGGACATCGAATTCGAGCAATGGTGTCGCGACCATCGCCCCGACCTGGAGCCGACCGACGTCACCGCGCAGGCGTTCGATCGCCGTACGGGCGAGGGCTGAACTCGAGCCGTCCGGACCGCACCGGAAAATGCGACCCGGAGTGTCGGACCGGTCGGGTACGTTCTCGGTGCACCGCATCCGGGGGTGGAGGCTCACATGAGCACAACCGCATGAGCACCTCGGTCGCTGCCGACGCGGACCCGTACGGGGATGACGCCGAGGTCGAGTTGCCCTCGTGGCATGCGCACGCCCGCGCTCAGATGTCGACCGGTCTGGGCGCGATGGTCCGCCGGATGCCAGGCCTGTTGCGCGTCTCACTCGGGTTGGCGTGGCGGGCCAGCCGGGTGGACACGATGGTGGCGGTCGTGGCGCAGGTCGTGGTCGGCGTCTCGACCGCGCTCGGCCTGCTCGCCACCCGCGACGTCGCGACCGCGGTACTGGCCGGCGGGCCGACCGTCGAGCGCCTGCGGTCCGCCCTGCCGGCGCTGGTCACGCTCGGCGTGGTGATGGCCGCCCGATCGGGTGTCAGCATCCTGGCCGGGTGGGCGCAGGCCCGCCTGGAGCCGCGCGTGCTCGCCGAGGCGGAGACGGCGTTCCACGACATGACGACCCGGGTCGAGTTGGCCGCATTCGACGATCCGGGGTTCGCCGACGAGATGGAGCGGGCGCGCAGCCGGGGCACCGACTCCGCGCCGAGGATCGTCAACGACGTGATCGACCTGCTCACCGGCTGCGTCGGCCTCGCCGCGACCGCCGCCGCGCTCGCCGTCCTGCACCCGTTGCTGCTGCCCGCTCTCGCACTGGCCGCGGTCCCGATCGCCTGGGCCGCTGTGCGTACCGCCCGCCAGCAGTATCTCAGCGTGTTCTCCCGGATCACCCGGATGCGCCGTCTCTGGATCCTGGAAGGGCTGATGGCCAACCGGCACACCGCGGCCGAGCTCCGTGCGTACACGATGAGGGGTTTCCTGCTCGCCCGCTACCGCGCGGTGACCGCGGCCGAGACCGCCGCGCAGCTCAGGATGGCGACCCAGCAGACCGCCACCCGTACGATCGGCGCCGCGCTGGGCGGCGTCGCGGGCCTCGGGATGTACGCGGCGCTGGCGTGGCTGCTCGTCGTGGGTGCGTTGCCGCTCGGGTCGGCCGCCGCGGCGGTGCTCGCGCTGCAGACCGCCGCCGCCACCCTGCGGATCTCGGTGATGACCGCGAACCGGCTCTACGAGGACGGTCTCTACCTCGGCGACTACACCGACTTCATGGCCCGCGCCGAGCAGCGGCTCCCGCAACAGCGGGCTCCCGCGCCGACCGGGTTCACCGAGATCGAGCTGCGCGACGTCGGCCTGCGCTACCCGGGCGCGGACACCGACGCGGTCAGCGGCGTGAGTCTCACGCTGCGGCGTGACGAGACCATCGCGCTCGTCGGGGAGAACGGCTCCGGCAAGACGAGTCTCGCCAAAGTGATCGCGGGGCTCTACCGGCCCACCGCGGGGCAGATCCGGTGGGACGGGCAGCCTCTCGACGACGTCGATCCCGAGTTGCTGCGCGAGTCGGTGGCGGTGATGATCCAGGATGTGTGGCACTGGCCCTTCACGGCCCGGCAGAACATCACGATGGGTCGGCACGCCCGCGACCACCGCGCCGAGGAGGTCCACGCGGCCGCCATCGCGGCCGAGGCCCACGACATGATCCAAAATCTCAGCCGGGGGTACGCGACGCTGCTCGATCGCGCCTTCGTCGGTGGCGTCGAGCTGTCCGGCGGCCAGTGGCAGCGCATCGCCGGCGCCCGCGGCTTCTACCGGGACGCGCCGCTGCTCATCTGCGACGAGCCGTCGGCCGCCCTCGACGCCCGGGCCGAGCACGCGCTGTTCTCGGCGCTGCGGGAGAAGGCGGCCGGCCGTACGGTCGTGCTCATCACGCACCGGCTGGCCAACGTCCGGCACGCCGACCGGATCTACGTCATGCACGAGGGCCGGATCGTCGAGCACGGTACGCACGACGAGCTGATGGCGGCGCCGACGAGGTATGCCGAGCTGTTCACGCTGCAGGCGAGCGGTTACCTGCCACGGCAGCGGGCGGGGTGAGCCGGATACCATCGAAGGCATGACGGATCCGTTGTCCCGATACGAGTCCGCCGTCGACCGCGAGATCCGCCTGGCCCAGGAACGCGGCGACTTCGACAACCTGCCGGGCGCGGGCAAGCCGTTGCCGGGCGCGGGCCAACCCGACGACGAGCTGTGGTGGGTCAAGGGGTACCTGCAGCGCGAGAAGCTGCCGACCGAGGCGCTGCTCCCGCCGTCCCTCCAGCTCGCGCGGGAGGTGGAGCGGTTCCCGGACCGGGTCGCCGCCCTGCCGTCGGAGCAGGCGGTCCGCGAGGCGGTCGCCGCGTTGAACAAGCGCATCACCGACTACATGCGGATCCCCACGCCGCCGACCGTCCACCTGCGACTGTTCACTGTGGACAGTGCGGTGGCGTCGTGGCACGAAGCCCACGCGGCACCGGCACCGGCGCCCGCCGAGCCGCATCCGGCGCCAGTGCGCGAGCGGCGCCGCTGGTTCCGCCACCGCGCCCCGAGCCGCTGACCACCGCGCCGGGCGGGGCCACCGCGTACGCGTACGCGGTGACCCCGCTACGCGCTCAGATCTGGTAGACGTGCCAGCCTTGGCCGAACGTGGGAGCCCGTACGGTCTCCTGCTGGAACCCGTTCGTGTCGTTGCGTACCCAGCACCCGCCGACGGCCGGCCGGTAGACGACGACGTAGCCGTTGTACGTGACGTCGAAGGACTCGACTCCGTACTCGCCGACGACCTGGGTGTGCGGCGGTACGGTCGCCTGTACCGAGACGCCGATCGAGGTCGTCGTGGACTGGGTGATCGACGCGCTCACGTTGATGGTCAGGAACTGCCAGAGCGGCCCGATCGACACTGACGTCGAACCCGTGATGCTGAACGTGGTCGACGTGGTGGAGCTGAAGGTGACCGTCTGCGGCGTGTCCTGGTCGTTGATCGCGAACCGGACGTCGGACGCCTGGAAGACGGGGTTCGCGGCCACCACGCTCTGCGGGTCGCCCTGCCAGCCGGTCCGGCCGTAGTCGACCCAGGACGGGCACGGCACCTGGTGTACCGCGACCGCGGTGTCGGCGAACGCCACCGCGGGGTCGGCGACGATCAGCCCACCGGTGGTGACCACGCTCACCGCCAACGCGCCGATGACTCGGGCTAATCGTGACATTCGCTACCTCCCTCGTTGCAGGAACAATGCCGGTTGTCAATATAGAGGGAGATGGATGGATCGGGCATGCCCGCACGCGAAATTTCCGGCCCGCCAACGGACGCTCTGGTAGTTTCCGTCGGCATGGCGGACGCGCGGGACGATCGGCTCGACGGCCGGTTCGTCCGGCTGTGGGCGGCCAGCGCGACATCGGCCCTCGGCAGCGGGGTGGCGACGATCGCGGCGCCCCTGCTGGTCGCCTCCCGGACGAGCGACCCGCTCGTCGTGTCCGCCGCCTTCGCGGTCGCCTGGCTGCCGTGGCTGCTGTTCTCGCTGCCCGGCGGCGTACTCGTCGACCGGGTGGACCGGCGCCGGCTGATGATCGTCGTGGACGCCGTACGGGTCGTGGCGATGGGCCTGCTCGCGGTCGCGATCGTGGTCGGGCACGCGCCGATCGCGCTGCTGTACGCTGTCCTGTTCAGCGTGAACGCCGGTGAGGTGGTCTTCCGTACGGCGAGCCAGGCGCTGATCCCGGCCGTCGTCCCCCGCGCCCGCCTCGAACGGGCCAACGGCTGGCTCGCCGGCGGGTACACGCTGATGCAGGGCATGGTCGCCGGACCGGTCGGCGGGTTCCTGTTCCTGGCCGCGGCGAGCATCCCGTTCTTCGTCAACGCGGGCACCTACGCGGCGAGCGCGATCCTCATCGCGACGGTCGCGGGAAGCTACCGCGGCACCGAAGCCCGGGGCATCCTCGACGCCCGCCCGAGGTCGGTACGCGCCGACGTGGTCGAGGGCTTCCGTTGGCTGATCGGCCAGCGGCTCCTGCGTACCATGTCGGTGCTCATCGGTTTGTTGAACGTGACCCTGACCGCGGCGCTGGCCGTGCTGGTGCTGCTGGCCAAGGAGCGGCTGCATCTCGGCTCGGTGGGCTACGGCCTGCTGTTCACCGCGATGGCCGTGGGCGGTGTGCTCGGTGCCGTGACCGGTGACCGGCTGGTGTCGTGGTTCAGCGCGACCTGGACGATCCGCGTCGGGCTGGTAATCGAGGCCGCCACCCATCTCGTGCTCGCGGCGTCGCGCAGCGCGTACCTGGTCGGGTTCGCGCTGTTCGCCTTCGGCGTGCACGGCGCGCTGTGGGGCATCGTGAACAGCTCGCTGCGCCAGCGCCTCACCCCGCACGCGATGCTCGGGCGGGTGGGCAGCGCGAGCCTGTTCATCGCGGCCGGCGGGAACTGCGTCGGCGCGCTCCTTGGCGGCGCGGTCGCGACGCGGTACGGGCTGGCCGCGCCCTACTGGGTCGGCTTCGTGGTCGCCGTGCTCGTCACCGCGGCCACGTGGCGCGTGTTCGACCGCGCGACGGTGGCCGCGGCGTACGCGGTTCCGGCGGAGGAGCCGCGTCTCACGCCGTCGGCGTGATCACGGGCCGGGCGGCGCCGGAATCTCGTCCAGGTCCCCTTCCGGGACCGTGTCCAGCACCCGGCGCAGTACCCGCTCCAGTTGCTCGTCGGACACGACGGCGTTGTTGTGGTCCCGTAGCAGCTGCAGGATCTCGCCGGCCAGCAGCGGGGCCAGCTGCGCGCTCAGCGCCGTGGTCTCCTTCTGCGCGGCGGCGGCGATCTTGGCGATCTCGTCGTCGCTGATCTCCACCTTCTGGGCGATCACCTTGAGCAGCTCGACAGCCTGCCAGGCGGCCGCGTTCGCACCCACGACGAACTCCTGGGCCGAGAAGTCGAACCTGCTGCCGCCCGGCCCCACACCCTTGAACCGCGCGGCCCACACATCCGCTGCGCTCACGTCGTCCTCTCCTTTCATGCGGGCGATCGGGTCGTAGTCGGCAGCGCCCGCCCAGGTGTCCATGTCGCTGCGACCGGAGACGTGCACGTGGTCCTTGTCCGTCGACCCCCGGCTCGCCTTGTGCGGCTCCCACGAGACGTGGGTGCACACTCCGTCCTCGTCGGTCCAGTTGAGGTACTTGATCCACTCTGTGCCCGGAACCCTCGCGTCCTTGTCCGCGATGAGTTGCCGGGCGATGTCCGCGTTCTCCTTGCGGTGTAAGAAGCTGTCGCTGCGGGGCATGATGTCCAGCCCGCGCGCGTTCCACCGCGCGTTCCGCCCCGGCCAGCCGGACTCGGAGTACGGCGTGTGGTCCTCGGGCGGCTCGTCCTTCTGGTGGGTCTCGTCCGGCCAGTGCCAGACGGTGATGCCGTACGCCCGGATCCGGCGTGCGAGGTCGCGGGCCGGCTGGATCAGCACGTACGGCTGGCCGGCGGCGATCCACTCGTGGAATCCCCGTGACGCCATGATGCTCAGTACCTCCTCGACTCCCAACCAGGGTCACCACGGAGCGTGGTTGACGCAATCCCCCTCGTGTACGACAAGCCGACTGTGGACAACATCCGACACCACGCGGCGCGCGGGTAGGGTACGGCGGGTGGATCGCGCGGCGGTACGGGAGCGGGCGGAGGAGGTCCTGCGGCAACTCGCCGGGCCACAGGCGAGGCTGCGGCCCGACCAGTGGACCGCCATCGAAGCGCTCGCGGTCGAAGCGCGCCGGGTGCTGTGCGTCCAGCGGACCGGCTGGGGCAAGTCGGCGGTCTACTTCGTCGCGACCGCGCTGCGCCGGGCGGCCGGGGCCGGGCCGACCGTCATCGTCTCGCCGCTGCTCGCGTTGATGCGCAACCAGGTGGAGGCGGCCGAACGCGCCGGCATCCGCGCCCACACCATCAACTCGGCCAACCTCGACGAGTGGGACGCCATCACCGCCGGAGTGCACGCCGGTGCGGTCGACGTGCTGCTGATCAGCCCGGAACGGTTGAACAATCCCGGGTTCCGCGAGACCGTGCTGCCGAAGCTGGCCGCCACCACCGGACTGCTCGTGGTCGACGAGGCGCACTGCGTCTCCGACTGGGGCCACGACTTCCGCCCCGACTACCGGCGCCTGCGGGATCTGCTCGCCGACCTGCCGATCGGTACGCCGGTGCTCGCGACGACCGCGACCGCCAACGCCCGGGTCACGGCCGACGTCGCCGAACAGCTGGGCGACGCGCTCGTGCTGCGCGGCGCGCTCGACCGCGAGTCGTTGCGGCTGGCGGTCGTCGACCTGCCGTCGGCGGCGCACCGGCTCGCCTGGCTGGCCGACCAGCTCGACCGGCTGCCGGGCTCGGGCATCGTCTACACGTTGACCGTCGCCGGCGCGACCGAGACGGCGGAGTTCCTGCGCTCGCGCGGGTTCGCCGTCGCGGCGTACTCCGGCCAGGCCGAGGACGCCGACCGGCAGGCCGCCGAGCGCGACCTCCTCGACAACCGCCTCAAGGCCATTGTCGCGACGTCCGCGCTGGGCATGGGGTTCGACAAGCCGGACCTGGGGTTCGTCGTGCACCTCGGCGCGCCGCCGTCTCCCATCGCGTACTACCAGCAGGTCGGCCGGGCCGGTCGCGCGGTCACGTCCGCCGAGGTGATCCTCCTTCCGGGTACCGAGGACGCGGCCATCTGGCGGTACTTCGCCTCACTGGCCTTCCCGCCCGAGGACCAGGTACGGCGGACTCTCGACGCACTGTCCGCGAGCGACCGTCCACTGTCGACACCCGCGCTGGAGGCGCAGGTCGACCTGCGCCGCGGCCGGCTGGAGATGATGCTCAAGGTGCTCGACGTGGACGGGGCGGTCACCCGCGTACGCGGTGGCTGGACCGCGACCGGCGCGCCGTGGGCGTACGACCGCGCCCGGCACGAGCGCGTGGCCGCGGCCCGGCAGGTCGAACAGGCGGCGATGCGGGCGTACGCCTCGACGACCGCCTGCCGGATGGAGTTCCTGCGCCGGTGCCTCGACGATCCGGGCGCCGTCCCGTGTGGACGGTGCGACACCTGCGCCGAGCCCGTGTGGCCGGTCGAGGTCACCGGCGAGGCGCTCGGCGCGGCCCGGGCGTTCCTCGCCCGGCCGGGTGTGCCGCTGGCCCCGCGCCGGCAGTGGCCGACCGGGCTGGCGGCGGTGGGCGTACCGCTCACCGGGAAGATCCCGCTGGACGAGCAGGCCGACTCCGGCCGGGCGGTCGGCCGGCTCACCGATCTCGGCTGGGGCGGGCGGCTGCGTACCCTCCTGGACGACTCCACTGCCGACGGTCCCGTACCCGACGACGTGTTCGCCGCCGTCGTGCAGGTGCTGGCCGGCTGGGCGCGCGGTGACGACCCGTGGCCGGAGCGGCCCACCGGCATCGTCGCCGTCGAGTCCCGCCGCCGGCCCGTCCTCGTCGCCGACCTCGCCCGGCGCGTCGGCGAGGTCGGGCGGCTGCCCGTCCTCGGTACGGTGTCGCGCGTAGACGCTCCGCCGCGCGCCGGAGGGGAGCCCACCAACAGCGCGCAGCGCGTCCGGGCGCTGTTCGGCACGTTCGCCGTACCCTCCACTGTGGACGGTGTCGTCCTGCTCGTCGACGACCTCGTGGACTCTGGCTGGACCGTGGCCCTCGTCGCGCGGGAGCTGCGCCGGGCCGGCTGCACCCGCGTACTCCCGATGGCGCTGGCCCTGTCGGGCTGAGGCCGCGCCCGGCGCGCCCGCCGCACCCGGCGCGCCCACCCCGCCCGCTGGCCGCTATATCGACGCACGGCAATGTGGGGTCCCGCGACATTGCCCGTCACCCCGCCGGTTCGTAGCGTCCACCGGACCAACCCTGCCTAGCGAAGGGGAGTCCGATGCGTCGCAACAGGTACGTGTCCCTCGGGATCGCGGCGCTGGCCGGTCTCGCCGCGGTCGTGGCGACCGCGCTGCCGGCCCGTGCCGCCGCCC
>Ga0114129_10011322_pt1 | contig 12707 bp, 25 predicted proteins | sample RhiMetdeltSRZDD1_FD_80071 | JGI IMG/M metagenome (GOLD analysis project Ga0114129, IMG submission 80071) | Populus rhizosphere microbial communities from Tennessee, USA - Rhizosphere MetaG P. deltoides SRZDD1 (version 2) (version 2) | ecosystem: Host-associated > Plants > Roots > Rhizosphere >...
CTATTTGAATCGGTAGGTGATCCGGCCGCGCGTGAGATCGTACGGCGATAGCTCCACCTTCACGCGGTCACCGGGCAGGATGCGAATGAAGTTCATCCGCATCTTGCCGCTCACGTGGGCGAGGACCCGGTGGCCGTTCTCCAGCTCCACCCGGAACATCGCGTTCGGCAACGGCTCCACCACGGTTCCCTCGACCTCGATCGCGTCTTCTTTCGCCATCTAGGACGCCCCCACCGCGCGGCCGGTGGCGCGCGTCAGCACCTCGGGCGCGTCCTCCGTGACCGCCACCGTGTGCTCGAAGTGCGCGGCGAGGCTTCCGTCACGGGTGACCGCGGTCCAGCCATCGTCGAGGACTTTCACTTCCCAGCTGCCCATCGTCACCATCGGCTCGATGGCGAGCACCATCCCCGGCCGAAGCTGCGGTCCCCGTCCCGGCTCCCCGAAGTTCGGCACCTGCGGCTCCTCGTGCAGCGCGCGCCCGATGCCATGGCCGACGAAGGCGCGCACGACCCCGAAGCCATGCCGCTCCACGTGACTCTGCACCGCGTGTGAGATGTCGGACAGGCGGCGGCCGGGCCGGCACTGCTCGATAGCGAGATCGAGGCTTTCGCGGGTGACGTCGAGAAGCTTCTGGACGTTCGCCGGAACCTCGCCGACCGCGAGCGTGAACGCGCAATCGGCGTAATACCCCTCCACGATACACCCGAGATCAAGGCCGACGATGTCGCCCTCCTTCACGCGCCGGTGCGCGGACGGGATTCCGTGTACGACTTCCTCGTTGATCGAGATGCACGCGGTGGCCGGGAAGCCGCGGTATCCCTTGAAGGCGGCGGTGGCGCCGTGGCGTCGGATGAAGTCCTCGACCTCCTCGTCGATCTCAGCGGTGGAGAGACCAGGGCGAACGCTCTCGTGCAGCATGTCCACCACACCGGCCAGGACGTGCCCGGCCTGGCGCATGAGGTCGATCTCCCGCGCGGACTTGTAGTAGATCACGCGGCGCCGGCCGCCTCGCGGATGTCGGCGCGGATCGTATCGATGGCGCCCTCGGCGGGGACGGACGTGAGGAGCCCGCGGTGTCGATAGTAGTCGAGCAACGGAGCGGTCTGCTCGCCGTAGACCCGGAGACGCGTGCGGACGGTGTCCTCGCGATCGTCCACGCGCTGCACGAGCGGGGTGCCGTCGTTGTCGCACACGGCATCGCGCCGTGGCGGCGCCGACACCAGGTGGTAGGTCGATTGACAGACCGGGCACGAGCGCCGCCCCGTGAGCCGCCGGAGCAACTCGCCTTCGGAGACGTCGAAGTAGAGGACGCGGTCGAGTTCCTGGCCCCGGTCCTTCAGCATGCGCGCGAGCGCCTCCGCCTGCGCGAGCGTGCGCGGAAAACCGTCCAGGATGAAGCCGCGCGCCGCGTCCGGCTGCCCGAGGCGTTCGCCGACGAGGCCCACCATCACGTCGTCGGGGACGAGAACGCCCGCGTCCATGTAGCGCTTCGCCTCCCGGCCCAGCGGCGTGCCCGCCGCCACCGCCTCGCGCAGCATGTCGCCGGTAGCCACGTGGGGCACCCGCCACTCCCGTGCGAGCTCGCGCGCCTGCGTGCCCTTGCCGGCGCCGGGGGGCCCGAGAAAGGCGACCCGCACGGGATCACGTCCTCCGCGCGAAGGCACCGGTCCCCGAGCGGCTCTTCGACCGCTTGAGGAAGCCCTCGTAGTTGCGCATGAGCAGGTGGGACTCCATCTGGCGCACGGTGTCGAGGGCGACGCCGACCACGATGAGCAAGCTCGTGCCGCCGAAGTAGAACGGCACGTTGAACCAGCGGATCAGGAAGTCGGGAAGCACGGAGATGAGCGCGAGGAAGAGCGCGCCCGGCAGCGTGATCCGGGTCAGCGTGCGCTCGATGTACTCCGCGGTCTTCTTGCCGGGGCGGACGCCCGGGATGAAGCCGCCGTACTTCTTCATGTTGTCGGCGAGGTCGATGGGGTTGAACACGATCGCCGTGTAGAAGTACGTGAAGAACACGATGAGCCCCATGTAGAGCATCGTGTAGGTGAAGCGCCCCGGCGACAGCGCATCGGCGATCGCCTGCATCCAGGGATGCGGCACGAAGCGGGTCAGCGTGGCCGGGAACAGGATCAGCGACGACGCGAAGATCACGGGGATGACGCCGGCCGTGTTGATGCGGAGCGGGATGTGGGTGGACTGGCCACCGTAGACACGCCGGCCCACCACGCGCTTGGCGTACTGCACGGGGATCTTGCGCTGGCCCTCCTGCATGAGTACGACCGCTGCCGTCACCCCCACCATGAGGAGGCCGATGGCGACGAACACGAACAGCTTCAGCTCACCGGTGGTCATCAGCGTGTAGGAGGCGATGATGGCGGACGGCAGGCGCACCACGATGCCGGCGAAGATGATGAGCGAGATCCCGTTGCCGATGCCCTTCTCGGAAATCTGCTCGCCGATCCACATGATGAGCGCGGTGCCTGCCGTGAGCGTGAGCATGGTGAGGAGGCGGAAGCCCCAGCCCGGATTGGGAACGATGGAAATCCCGGTCGGGCTGCGCATGCCTTCGAGCCCGTAGGCGATGCCGAGCGACTGCACGACGGAAAGCACCATGGTGCCGTAGCGCGTGTACTGCGTGATCTTCTTCCGGCCCGCCTCCCCTTCCTTCGCGATCCGTTCCAGGCTCGGAATCACGACGGTGAGGAGCTGCAGGATGATCGACGCCGAGATGTACGGCATGATGCCGAGGGCGAAGATCGACAGCCGGCGCAGATTCCCACCCGAGAAGAGATCGACCATCCCGAGCAGCGTCCCCTGCACCTGATCGAAGAACTGGGAGAGGGCGTGGCCGTCGATGCCGGGGGTGGGAACGTGGGCGCCGATCCGGTAGGCGATGAGGAGCACCGCCGTCATGATGATGCGGCGCTTCAGCTCCGGGATCTTGAAGACGTTCTGGAACGAGTAAATGCTCTCGATCACGAGTCCGACACCTTCGCCGCGAGCACTTCCACCCGACCGCCCTTCGCCTCGATCTTCGCCCGCGCCGACTCGCTCACGGCATGGACCTTCACGGTGAGGGCATGGGCGACGTCGCCGTCACCGAGGATCTTCACGCGGTCACGACCACTGCGCTTGATGAGCCCCGCCTCCACCAGTCCCGCCGGATCCACCACCGCGTCGGCGGGGAAGGCCGCGAGCGCCTTGAGGTTCACGATCGCCCAGTCGTCGCCGGCGCGGTAGGGCAAGAAGCCGCGCTTGGGGAGCCGGCGGTACAGCGGCATCTGACCGCCTTCGAAGCCACCCGTCTTGCCGCCGCCGGAGCGTGCCTTGTGCCCCTTGTGGCCCTTCGTGGATGTCTTCCCATGCCCGGAGGACGGTCCGCGCCCGACCCGCTTGCGCTTCTTCTTGGCGCCGGTGGCGGGGCGCAGCTCATTGAGCTTCATGAGTCACCTCCAGCACGTGCGGCACCTTCGCGATCATTCCCCGGACGGTCTCCGTGTCGGCGTGGGTGACGCGCTGGTTGATCCGCCGCAAGCCAAGCGCCTTCACGGTCGCCTCCTGCTTGGGGCTGAGGCCGATGATGCTGCGCGTGAGCCTAATTTGCAGCGGCTTCTGACTTGGCACCCGCGGCCTCCTGCGTCCCGTCACCGTCGCTCGGCCGACGCCGGGCGGTCTGGAGATCTTGCAGCCGCTTGATGCGGCGCAACGCATCGATCGTCGCTTTGAGGACGTTGTGAGGATTGTTCGATCCGAGCGTCTTGGTGAGGATGTCCTGCACGCCCGCCGCTTCGAGCACCGGACGCACGGCGCCGCCCGCGATGACGCCGGTGCCGGGAACGGCCGGTTTCAGGAACACGCGGCCGGCCCCGAAGTGGCCGGTGATCTCGCACGGGATCGTCGTCTCCTTGAGCGGCACGAAGATCAGGTCCTTCTTCGCGTGTTCCACCGCCTTGCGGATGGCCTCCGGCACCTCGTGCGCCTTGCCGAGACCCACGCCGACGTGCCCGCGTCCGTCGCCCACCACCACGAGCGCCGTGAACGAGAACCGACGACCACCCTTCACGACCTTGGCGACCCGGTTGATCGACACCACCCGGTCATTCAGCTCCAGAACGCTCGGATCAATCTTTGCTTCGGCCACTCACTGTCTCCCCACGCTACTCTCCCGTCCCCTCATTGTCCCCATTGGTCTTTGCCTACCGGCAACTCCGCCACCGCAATTCCCGCGACGATACCCTTGCTCCCGTCCGAGCGCCGGCTTTGCCGGCGCAACTCCCGCCTGGGGGAGGCGGAGGCCACCGAAGCCCCCTCGAATTAAAACTGAAGCCCACCCTTGCGTGCCGCGTCCGCCAGCGCTTTCACGCGGCCGTGGTACTTGTACCCGCCGCGGTCGAACACCACGCTCTCGATGCCGCGCCCCTTCGCCTTCTGCGCCAGCAGCTCGCCCACCACGGCCGCGGCCGCCACGTTTCCGCCCGAGGCCTGGCGCCCGCGGAAATCGGCGCCGCGGCTGTCCACGGCGACCAGCGTGTGTCCGGCGTCGTCGTCCACGAGCTGGGCGTAGATGTGGTTCAAGCTCCGGAACACCGCCAGCCGCGGCCGCGCCGCAGAGCCGCGGACGTAGCGGCGCAGCCGGTGATGCCGCTTGTCCCGCGGTCCGCGTCGATCCTTCGTGATCACTTCGCGCCCGCCTTCTTGCCGACTTTCCGGCGGATGACCTCGTCCGCGTACTTGATGCCTTTGCCCTTGTAGGGGTCCGGCTTGCGCAGCTCGCGCAGCTTGGCCGCGGTCTCGCCGAGGAGCGCCTTGTCGGGCCCGCGCAGCGTGATCGCCGTCTGCTTCTCGATTTCGGCGGTGATGCCCTCCGGAAGCGGGAAGATGACGGGATGCGAGTAACCGAGCGCGAGCTGGATGTTCCGCCCCTGGAGCTGGGCCCGGTACCCGATCCCGACGATGTCGAGCTTGCGCTCGAAGCCGTCCTTGACCCCGGAGACCATGTTGGCCAGCAGCGAGCGAGCGAGGCCGTGGAGGGCGCGCACCTGCCGTGCGTCGCCTTCCCGGGCCACCACCATGTGGCCGTTTTCCACGGCCACCGAGAGGCCCGCCGGCACGCGCTGGCTGAGCTTGCCCTTCGGTCCTTCTGCGCGCACCAGGTCCTTCTCGATCTGGACCTTGACGCCTTGCGGGATGACGATCGGTTTCTTGCCGATGCGTGACATGGTCGTCCTTTACCACACGTAGGCGAGGACTTCCCCACCCACCTTCTGTTTGCGTGCGACGCGGTCGGTAAAGACCCCCCGCGAAGTCGAGAGCAGCGCCACGCCCATACCGCCCAGGATGGACGGGATGCGGTCGTGCCCCACGTACACGCGCCGGCCCGGCGTGGACACGCGGACGAGGCCCGAGATCACCTTCTCGTTGCCGGCGCCGTATTTGAGGTACACCCGGAGCGTTCCCTGCTTGTTGTCGTCGAGGACCCGGAAGTTCTTGATGAACCCCTCTTCCTTGAGCAGCTCCGCGATGCGGACTTTCAACCTCGAGCTGGGGATGTCGACCTTCTCGTGCTCGGCGCGGCTCGCGTTCCGGATGCGGGTGAGCAGATCGGCGATGGGATCGCTGCGCATGGGCGTTACCAGCTCGCCTTCACGACACCGGGGACCTCGCCCTTGAGCGCGAGCTCCCGGAAGCAGAGCCGGCAGAGCTGGAACTTGCGGAGGTAGCCGCGGGGCCGCCCGCACAGCTTGCAGCGGTAGTACCCCCGTGTCTTGAACTTCGGCGGGCGCTGCGATTTCACGATGAGGGATGTCTTGGCCATGGCGATCCTTACTCCCTGAACGGCATGCCGAGTTGGCTGAGGAGGGCCTTCGCCTCCTCGTCCGTCCTCGCGGTGGTCACGATGATGATGTCCATGCCCCGGGTCTTGTCGATCTTGTCGTACACGATCTCGGGGAAGATCAGCTGCTCGCGGAGGCCGAGCGCATAGTTACCGCGGCCGTCGAAGGCCTTGGGGGAAACGCCCTTGAAGTCGCGCACGCGCGGCAGGGCGACGTTGACGAGGCGATCGAGGAACTCGTACATGCGCGCCGCCCGCAGCGTGACCTTGGCCCCGATCGGCACGCCCTCGCGCAGCTTGAAGTTGGCGATCGACTTCTTGGCGCGGGTGACGATGGGCTTCTGGCCCGCGATCTGCCGGAGATCGGACGTCGCGAAGTCGAGGACCTTGGCGTTGTCGCGGCCTTCACCGACGCCCATGTTGATCACGATCTTGTCCAGCCGCGGCACCTGGAACGGGTTGGTGTAGCCGCGCTCCTTCATGAGCGTCGGCACCACCGTCTGCCGGTACCGGTCGCGCAGGCGCGGCGCGACGTCGCCCGTGCCCTTCGGGCGCCCTTTGGCGGTTGGCGCGGCCGGCGCACCGCCCTTGTCGCCCTTGCGGGGCGCGGCCTTGCCGGCGGGCGCCGGGGTCTTCGGCTTCGCGGGCTTCGCGGGGGCGGCGTCGGCCTTGGCCATGACTTATCCCTTGTCGACGGGCTCGCCGCAGCGCTTGCACGTGCGGACCTTGCGCCCGTTCGCGAGTATCTTCACGCCGGTGCGGCTGGGCTTGTCGCAGCGCGAGCACACGAGCAGCACGTTGGAGATCGCAAACGCGCCCTCGCGCTCGATGATCCCGCCCTGGCGCAGCTTCTGCGTCGGCCGCTGATGCTTCTTGATCATGTTCACGTGCTCGACGAGCACGCGGCCCGCCTCCGGCAGCACGCGCAGAACCTTGCCGCGCTTGCCGCGCTCGCGGCCCGCGATGACGCCCACCGTGTCTCCGCGATGAATATGTGCTTCTGCCATCAGATGACCTCGGGCGCGAGTGAGATGATCTTCGTGAACTGCCGCTCCCGGAGCTCGCGCGCCACCGGGCCGAAGATCCGTGTCCCCACCGGATTCTCGTCCGCCTTGATGAGCACGACCGCGTTGCGATCGAAGCGGATGTAGGAGCCGTCCTTCCGCCGCACTTCCTTCACCGTCCGCACCACCACTGCCCGCGCCACCTCGCCCTTTTTCACGGTGCCGTCCGGCGCCGCTTCCTTGATGGCCACCATGACGGTGTCGCCGAGCGAGGCGTAGCGCTTGTTGGCGCCGCCCATGACCCGGATGCACTGCACCTTCTTGGCGCCGGAGTTGTCGGCCACGTCGAGCATGGAGCGCGGCTGGATCATCGCCTTAGGACACGCGGTGCACGATCGACCGGATCCGCCACCGCTTCTCCTTCGAGAGCGGTCGCGTCTCCTCGATGATGACCCGATCGCCCACGCGGCTCTCGTTGCGCTCATCGTGGGCCTTCAGCTTCTTCGACTGCGTCACCACGCGCTGGTACTGCGGATGGCGGAAGACGCGCTCGATCCTCACCACGCGCGTCTTCTGCATGGCGTCGCTCACGACCACGCCTTCTCGCGTCTTGCGGTCGCCCACCGGGCTCATGTCATCCCTTCTTCGTGCGTTCGCGCAGCACCGTCTGCGCCCGCGCCAGATCCTTGCGGGCCTGGTTCACCCGCGCCGGGTTCTTGGCCACGCCCATCGACAGCTGGAAGCGGAGATTGAAAACCTCCTCCGTGAGCTCCGACATCTTCTGTCGAATCTCGTCCTCGGAGAGATCACGCCACTTCGCCACTTTCATGCCCCGTCTCCCGCCTCAGAGCGCGCGCGCCCGCATCACGAACTTGGTTGCGATCCCGATCTTCTGCGCCGCCGTCCGGAACGCCTCGCGCGCGTCGGACTCGGGCACGCCCTGCATCTCGTAGAGGATGCGGCCCGGCTTCACGACCGCCACCCACTCCTCGGGGTTGCCCTTGCCCTTTCCCATGCGGGTCTCGGCCGGCTTCTTCGTCACCGGCTTGTCCGGAAAGACCCGGATCCACACCTTGCCGCCCCGCTTGAGGCTCCGCGTGAGCGCGACCCGCGCCGCCTCGATCTGGCGATTGGTCACCCACCCCGGCTCGAGCGCTTTCAGACCGTATTCGCCGAAGGAGAGGCTGGAGCCGCGCTGGGCCTTGCCCTTCATGCGGCCGCGCTGGGCCTTCCGGTATTTGACGCGCTTGGGCATCAACATGACGAAGTCGCCTCACGCCTCGCCGGGGGCCGCGCGCAGGACCTCGCCCTTGAAGATCCACACCTTCACGCCGATGGTCCCGTACGTGGTGTGGGCGGTGGCGAGGCCGTAGTCGATGTCGGCACGGATCGTGTGCAGCGGCACGCGGCCGTCGCGGTACCACTCGCGGCGCGCGATCTCACCGCCTCCCAGCCGCCCCGCGCACGCGATCCGGATCCCGTCCGCGCCCAGGCGCAGCGCCGACGTCACCGCCTTCTTCATGGCGCGGCGGAAGGCGACGCGCTTCTGGAGCTGGAGAGCGACGTTCTCGGCCACGAGTTGGGCGTCCAGCTCGGGATGGATCACTTCCTCGATGTTGAGGTAGATCTCCTTTCCCGTGCGCGCCTGCAGCTCGTTCTTCAGCTTCTCCACCTCCGAGCCCTTGCGGCCGATGATGATGCCGGGGCGGGCGGTGGCGATCGTGATGCGGGCGCGGTTCGCGGAGCGCTCGAGGTCGATGCGCGCGATGCCGGCGTGGTAGAGCTGATCCTTGATGTAGCGTCGTATCTTCACGTCCTCGTGGAGCAGGCTCGCGTAGTTCTTGGTGGCGAACCACCGCGAGCTCCACGTGCGCGTCGAGCCGAGGCGGAAGCCGATCGGATGTGTCTTCTGGCCCATCGCTACTTTTTCTCCTTCGGCTTCTTCGTGGCCGCCTTCTCCGTACGCTTGCCCGCCGGCCGCCGCCCGCGCTTCGGAGGCGTCTCCGCGCGCGCGGGCGCCTTCCCGGGCGCGGGCGTCGCCGGGCGCCGCGCGGGAGGCGCCGCGGGCGTCATCGCGGGCGCACCGTTCGTCTCGTCGCTGACCCCGATCGTGAGATGGCTCATCTTGTGGCGAATGAAGAAGGCGCGGCCCATCGCCCGCGGCTGCACCCGCTTCATCGACGGTCCGCCGTCGGCCGCGGCGTGCACGATGCGCAGGTCGTCGAGGTTACGCACCTGATGGTTGTGCTCCGCGTTCGCCACCGCCGAGCGCACGACCTTCTCGATGAGACGCGCCGCCGCCCGCGGCGTGTACTGCAGCGTGGCGAGCGCCTCCCCCACCGGCTTGCCGCGGATCTGATCGAGGACGAGGCGGGCCTTGCGGGCCGACACCCGGACGAACCGCGCCCGCGCGATCGTTCGCATGGACTATGACTTACCCGTGGGCGAGGCGGACGCCTTCTCGGCGGCACCGTGCACCTTGAACGTCCGCGTGAGCGCGAACTCGCCGAGCCGATGCCCGACCATGTTCTCCGTCACGTAGACGGGGATGAACTTCTTGCCGTTGTGAACGGCAAGCGTATGCCCCACGAACTCGGGGGCGATGGTGGAGCGCCGCGACCACGTCTTGAGGACCTTCTTCTGGCGGGTCCGGTTCAGCTCTTCGACGCGCTCGAGCAACCGGTCGTCGATGAACGGTCCCTTCTTCAGCGAACGACCCATGGCGTGCTCCTATTTGGTCCGGCGGGTGACGATACTACGGTCGGACGGCCGCGCGCCCCGCCGTGTCTTGTAGCCCTTGGTGGGCTTCCCCCACGGCGTCATCGGATGGTTGCCCTTCCCCTTGCCCTCGCCGCCGCCCATGGGGTGGTCCACCGGGTTCATGACGGTGCCGCGCACGGTCGGTCGGAAACCCTTCCAGCGGACGCGGCCCGCCTTGCCCACGGAGACGTTCTCGTGGTCGAGATTCCCGACCTGCCCCACCGTCGCCATGCACTCGAGCTGGATCGTCCGGACTTCGCCGGACGGCAGCTTGAGCGTGGCGAGGTCGCCCTCCTTGGCGAGCAGCTGCGCCTGCGCGCCCGCGCTCCGGCAGAGCTGGGCGCCGCGTCCCGGCTGAAGCTCCAGGTTGTGCACGAGCGTGCCGAGCGGAATGTTCCGCAGCGGGAGCGCATTGCCGGGCAGGATGTCCGCCTGCGGCCCCGACATCACGGTGTCGCCCACCTTGAGGCCGAGCGGCGCCACGATGTAGCGCTTCTCGCCGTCGCGATAGAAGAGGAGGGCGAGACGGCCGGAGCGGTTGGGATCGTACTCGATGGCGGCTACCCGCGCCGGGATGCCGTGCTTGTCGCGCCGGAAATCGACCTGGCGCAGCATGCGCTTCGCCCCACCGCCCCGGTGGCGCACGGTGATGCGCCCGTAAGCGTTGCGGCCGTTGGTCCGCCGCTTGGGTAAGAGCAGGCTCTTCTCCGGCTCCTTCTTCGTGATGTCTTCGCCGGTGACGTACGTGAGATAGCGACGGGCGGGCGACGTGGGCTTGAGCGTGCGAATGCCCATGACCTACGCGCCCTCCACGAGCTCGATCTTGTGCCCCTTCGCCAGCGTCACGATCGCCTTCTTCCAGTCCGAACGTCGGCCCTGATGCCGTCCCATCCGCTTCAGCTTCCCCTCGAACGACGCGGTCCGGACGGAGGTTACCTTCACGTTGAAGACGCTCTCCACCGCGGAGCGGATTTCGACCTTGTTGGCGTCGGGACGCACCTGGAACGCCACCGTGTTCTGCTCTTCCTTCTGCCGCATGCTCTTTTCGGTCATCAGCGGTCGAATGATGATCTCGCGCGCGTTCCGGCTCATTCCGCAAGCGCCTCCTGGAGCGCGAGCAGCGCCGCGCGCTCGAACACAACCCGACGCGCCTGCAACAACTGGTAGACGGAGACATGGGACGGCGTCTCCACCGTGAGCCACGGCACGTTCCGCGCCGCGCGCGACAGCGCGGGCGCGAGCGTGGCCGCCACCACGAGCGTCGCCGCCTGCTCCGCGCCGAGGAGCGCGAGCCGCTCCACCAGCGACTTCGTCTTGCCATCGACCTCGAGCACCTCCACCACCGCCACATCGCCCGCCGCCACCTTCGCCGCCACCGCCGTCCGCAGCGCCTCGCGTCGCATCGCGCGCGGCATATCCTGTTCGTAGCTGCGCGGCGTGGGCCCGAACGGCTTGCCGCCGCCCTTCCACTGAGTGGCGCGAATGGAGCCCTGGCGCGCGCGCCCGGTCCCCTTCTGCTTCCACGGCTTCCTTCCGCCGCCGGAGACCTCGCTACGGCCCTTGGTGTCGTGGGTCCCCGCTCGACGATCGGCGAGCTCACGCGTGACCGCCTGATGGAGCAACGGCACGCGGATCTCGACGCCGAAGACGTCCGGTCGGAGCTCGACCGTTCCCGCCTGCTTGCCCTTCGCGTCCAGTACGTTCACGCTCGGCATGGTGAGCCTACTTCTTCTCTTTCTGCTGCTGCGCCTTCGTCGTCTTGACGCTCTTGCGGATCATCACGAGCGACCCGTTCGCCCCCGGCACCGCGCCGCGCACGAGCACGAGGTTCTGCTCCGGCATGACGCGAGCGACGCTGACGTTCAGCACCGTCCGTTGCTGGCCGCCCATGCGACCGGGCAACCGGTGTCCCGGCCACACGCGCGAAGGATCCGAAGAGGCGCCGATGGAGCCCGGCGCGCGGTGGAACATCGAGCCGTGGCTCGCCTCGCCTCCTAGCCAGCCGTGGCGCTTGACGCCGCCCTGAAAGCCCTTGCCCTTCGAGACACCGACGACGTCCACGATCTCACCCGGACTGAACATATCGACCGTGAGCGTCTGCCCCACCTCGAAGCCCTGCAGCTTCTCGGTCTTCTCCAGACGGATCTCGCGCAGGACGCGCATCGGCGCCACGCCTGCCTTCTTGAAGTGACCCGCCGCCGGCTTGGACACGTTCTTCTTCTTCGCTCCGAAGCCGAGTTGCAGCGCGTCGTACCCGTGCGTCGCCTTGCTCCGGATCCCGATCACCGTGCACGGCCCCGCCTCGATCACGGTCACGGGCACATGACTCCCGTCATCCGCGAACACCTGGGTCATCCCCACCTTCCGCCCGATCAACCCCTCTTTTCGTGCCATACGCCTATCTCGTCGCGGCCTGCCGGAGTGCGTCGGTCGATCCAACGCCGCCATCGAAGCCCGACAACCGCCCGCGGTCTAGGCCGATCAAAACTGCCCAGATGCCAGGCGGCGACGAGCGACGATGCGAGCGCGGGCTTTGCCCGCGCCCACCGGCGGGGAGGCTTCGGAGGGGGTCGCCGAGACCCCCTCCGACGGAACGACGCAGATGGGCGTTTTTCATCGGCCTAGAGTTTGATTTCGACGTCGACGCCGGCGGGGAGGTCGAGTTTCATGAGCGCATCCACCGTCTGCGGCGTGGGATCCACGATGTCGAGGAGCCGCTTGTGCGTCCGCATCTCGAACTGCTCCCGCGCCGTTTTGTCCACGTGGGGCGAGCGCAGCACCGTCCACCGGTTGATGATCGTGGGAAGCAGCACCGGCCCCGAGATGCGGGCGCCGGTACGCCGCACGGTTTCCACGATCTCCTTGACCGAACGATCGAGCAGATGATGGTCGTACGCCTTGAGGCGGATGCGGATCTTTTGATCGGTGGCGACCGTCGCCATCGCTACTCCACGACCTCCGTGACCACGCCCGCGCCCACCGTCCGTCCGCCCTCCCGGATCGCGAACCGCAGCTCCTTCTCCATCGCCACCGGCACGATCAGCTCGATCGCCATCGTCACGTTGTCCCCGGGCATCACCATCTCCACGCCCTGCGGCAACGTGCACACC
>Ga0114129_10011323_pt1 | contig 12707 bp, 4 predicted proteins | sample RhiMetdeltSRZDD1_FD_80071 | JGI IMG/M metagenome (GOLD analysis project Ga0114129, IMG submission 80071) | Populus rhizosphere microbial communities from Tennessee, USA - Rhizosphere MetaG P. deltoides SRZDD1 (version 2) (version 2) | ecosystem: Host-associated > Plants > Roots > Rhizosphere >...
CCCCCCTGCAATAATCGGATTAATGAAACGCACGTCCTTTATGGCAACGCCGAGAGAAGGAATCTGCGCAATGCGCGTTTGTGTGGCTAAGATGGCGCCGGCCTGAGTGGTCGGCACGGAGACGGGTGCTACTTTGACCGGAGTAGTAGCAACGGACTCAATTTGCTTCGCGACTGCCGGGATGGCCAAACTGCCAATGTTCACCTTCGTCGCTGCGATGGCGCTAAAAGAGGTCGGACTCACGTTGGTTTACCTCGTCCCTTTTGTATTGCGTCGGTCTTATGGCAAAGTAGACTGCCTCGATAACCGCTCGCGGTTGCGCGCTACTGTTTTCGGTAAAAACGCATTTCGTTTTTCCCTTGCCCATTCTTGTGTCCTTCCGCCAGTCGCCCGCGAGGCAGTTAGTGCAGTCCCACTAACATGTCTAAGTGTTTATCGGGATAAGCCGACAATGGTACTGAAGAAATCCGAAAAAAAGCGAGGAAGTTTTTAGCGTTGTGGATCACGATTTCGGAACAAGCGGAGCACTGCTTTTGCGTCCTTCGTTCCCAACGGTGGGATAGTATTGGCTACTGATTCAATCATGGAGAGCCGGCTAGACCGACCGGCTTAGGGAAAACCGCAGACATGCAGTATTGAGGAGCCCGGAGGCCCGCGCACTAAAGAAATCTGAATCTAATGGCGGAAATAATCTCGTACCCGCCTCAGAAAATAAACCGCGCTTGCAACTGGAACATCCGCGGCGGATCGATATTGGCGAACGCCGGAATTGCATTTGTCGCCGCCGAGTTGGTGAACGAAGTCGTCAGCACGCCAAAGTCGGGTCTCACCGCGGCCGTGTCTGCGCCTGCTGCCACAACTGAATAGATCGCCTGCCCTCGACCGAGCATATTCGCATAATTGAACAGGTTGAAGCATTCCAACCGTAGCATGATGCTATTGCTCTCAGACAAACGAATGCGGCCTTCGATAAAGGTCGAAACATCCGAACTTGGCGTGCCGCGGAAAAAGGACTTCGGAATGACCGCGCCGTCAATTACCGGTCGATCATTCGTCGCGCCGTCACCGTTGTTGTCGATGCCGGTGGTCGCATTAAACGGCCGTGAAGAGGCCAGCATCGTGGCGGTTCCGACGGTGATGTCATGCGGAAAGCGGTAGCTGAAAGTGATCACTCCACGATGACGCTGGTCGACGACGCTGGGCCCGCGCTCCTCTTCTCCCAGCCTTTCGATCGTAGCCTGGTTCGCGCCAATACCATTACCGTCCGGTTCGGACGTGTTCGTAGCTTTGGACAGGGTGTAGCTGACCGACGCGAAGATCCGGCGGTTGTCGCGATAAGTAAACAACGTCTGTAAAGCGTTGTAATCGGCTTTGCCCAGATTCATCAGCACATTCACCTGGCGCACTCCACCGTTCACGGGCAGAATCGGGCGCGTCGCATTCGCGGCAGCGACGGTACGGACCTGTCCCGGCGCTTTGCGATCAAAAACCGACGGCGCATTCAAATCAACGGTCCGATCAATGCCGGTAAGGTGCTGGTGGACGTAGTCAGCCCCAAAGAATAAACCGCGGCCTATCTCGCGCTCAGCACCAATGGTCACGACCTGGCTGCGTGGGTTATTGAACTCTTCCGGATAATTCGGCAGTCGATCGAAATCGACGTCATAACGCGCGAACTGGGCAGTGTAGAAAGCTCGCTGGCCTGCACGAATTGTGATATCGCGCGCCGGCAACTGTGACGCGGGCACTGTCTGCGGATTCACGTTCACCGGCACGCAGATGAGACAAGTGGGAAATCCGGTCTGTCCCGCTATCGCGGTGTAAGTAGTCAAACCATCCAGCCCGTTAACAAGATATCCAGCCAGGGCGTTGGTGCGAATCTGTGTGTAATACATCGCGTAGCCGCCGCGGATTAATGTCCGCGCGTCGCTGCCCGGGTGCCACGCAAAACCAATCCGAGGTTGGAAATTCTTCGTGGCCGTTGCCAGAGTCTGGCGATCGTAACGCAGGCCCAGATCCAGCGTCAGGTTCGGTTGCACGTGAAAAGTGTCCTGCACAAAAGCGGTCAGCAGCCATTGCGATAACTCATAACTGCTGATCCCGAAATTGATCGGTTGCTGGTAATTTTGCACATCAGCCAGCGTCAGTTGATCGAATGGCAGGGTCGCCCGGGCGCCGGTGCTCAGGAACGTGAACGTTCCCAGGATGGCCTGGCCCGGCTCGTTGCCGGTGCCGCCTGATGTATGGTGGAGAATGCTGCCTCCGAAGCGGAAGTAGTGCCCGCCACGCGTCCACGAGACGGTGTCAGCAAACTGGAATTGATGACCCCACAGGTCAGAGAAACGCGATTGCCCGATGGTAAACGGCACAGCGCCTGCGCGCGTGTACGTCGTCGAAATTTGCGGGCCAGTCCAAAGCGTCACGGGATCACCGTGCAGATAAGCAAACCGCGCTTCGTTGAGTAACTTCGAATTGAATACCGTCGTGTGGTTTACCTGAAATTGCCATGAGCGGCGCGCATAAAGACGCGCCACGCTCGGTGCATTGGCGCCACTGACCGCATCCTGAGGGTTGTCGTCATGGAACCTGTCAATGTTAAAGCGGAACATCAAATTCTGTTTTGACGTCAGCTTGTGATCCAAACGCCCATTAAATAGAAACTGCCGGTAGTGACCAACCCATTCGAGGTTGCCGTCCGCCGGCAGGACAAATGGCGGCAGCGTCGATGACAGAAATGTGGTGCGGTCCTGCCACGTATAATCAGTCGTTACAAAGAAGAACGTTTTGTCCTTCACAATCGGCCCGCCAATCGTTCCGGAGACCTGGCTCAACTTGTCGGGAATGTCGATCGGATTGATAGCCTGCAGCGTCGTGGGGGTCACGCAGGTCGTGATCAATGGCGGACAGTAATTCTTTGTGGAGAAGGTTTCCGCTTGCCAACTACTGGGACGATACATGAACAAGCCTTCGCCGTGATATTCATTCGTGCCCGATTTTGTGACGAAGTTGAGCGCCGGACCCGAAGTCCAGCCAAATTCTGCTGAGAATGCGTTGGAAAGCACGTTGACTTCCTGAACCGCATTCAGAGGCAAAGTTGTGATCGCGGTCTGGCGTCCCCACGCTTCATCATTGTTCGCGCCATCAAGTGTGAAGGTGGTCGCGCGCCGTGATCCGACGCCGGTAATGAAATAGGTCGAGTTGACGAACAGATCGCCAGTACCCTTGCCTTGCCGGAACGCCGAATTCAGCAGCGGCAACGTCGTCACCTTGCGGCCAAGAATCGGCGTTGCATTGATTTGCTTGGTTTCCAGCGGCAAGCCAATTTGTGGATTCGCTTTCACGCCTTCAAACGTGCCGATGACGGTAACCTCGGCCTTCGAGTTACCTACGGCGAGCATGACTTTAATCGTGGCGGTCTCGCCCGATCGCAGCGCAATATCCTTTCGGGTTTCGGTGCCAAATCCGTCTTTCGCAACAGTAACGGTATACGTTCCCGTCAGCGACAACGCCGCCACAGTCACGCTGCCTTCGCTGCCCGTCACCCCGTCGCGCGTGGCGCCGGTAGCATCGTTGACGATGGATACTCTGGCCTCCCTGACAACGGCGCCATTTTGATCTTCTCCTACGACCACCATCGAGCCGGTGTTGGGTGTCTGGGCCAAGGCCACTGCGAACGCAGTCACGAAAACGGCGGATGCAGTAATTTGGCTTAGTAACCGCTTCATCATGTTTTTGAATCCTTAAGTAGGCAACAAGGAAATTGGGAAAGCAGGAAATCTATATCAAAGGCGGTTAATACTACCAGCCGTCGTTCATGGGCGAGGCGGCTCAGAAGATCGATCGTAAGGGGTGGGCTATTCTCGAACCGACTGACTTAGAGCCAGGTCAATTTGAGTTCGCGACCGTCGATCAGATCGACAAGCTTACGGAGCGCGACGACGTCTTGAGTGTCGCACTTGTCCAGCAGCCTCGCACGAGCGGAAAAAACTAAGTGTTGCTTAGTATCAAACGACGCTTTCACGCCTATCGCCATAACATGAAGTCTTGATATAGTATCGGCTCGAAATGTCTAACTTCCGGCGCAGCGCGACCTTAGCGCTGCTGTTTTTCGCTATTCTCCTTCTGGTACAAGCTCAGACCCTCTTCCAAGTCGGATACGCCTTGCTGACACCAGATCCAGGCTCTCCCGCCCCGTTTGCCGCTCAATTGCTCAGGACCATTAATGCCGGGGGAGTTCTCGTCGGCGAAGCCTGCATTCCTGCCGTTGCGCCGACCCGTGCTGGTCTGATCTATGTTGATGAGTCGGAAACGCAAAACGCAGTGGCATTTGTGAATCCCTTCGAAAAGCCTGCCACAGTCGTATTGTTACTGAGGGATTCCGCGGGAACGATGCTCGCGCAACAACCTTTATTTCTCGCTCCCTATCAGCAGCAAGGCAAGTTTATTTCGGAATTGTTTGGAGCGGTTGCCACGAACGTCAGGGGCAGTGTGACGTTTCAAAGCGATCAACCGATCGGGTTAGCTGAATTCCGGCAGAACTTTAATGCGAGGCGCGAGCCTACCTACAGCGCCGTTCCGCTGGTGGACCTCGGGACGAACTCCAGCCAACCGGCAATCGTTCCGTATGTCCGTTCGGGCGACGGATTCGTTACAGAAGTTATCCTTCTTAACCGCTCGGGTCAACGTGCGGCCGGACGTCTTCAATTCCGCGGCAATGCCCTCCCTGATTCACCGTACGACATCCCTGCGAATGGTGTTCAACGCGTAGATATCCCTCCCTCACTTACTCCGACAGGTTATGTCGAAGTGTCGCCGGAGCTGGGAAGCGACATTCCAGCCGTGATGGCCATCGTGCAATGGAAATCGGTCGCTGGATTAATCTCGGAAACCGTGGTGCCGCAGGTGCCGGTAACTCGCACGTCACGTGTTCTCGTCGAGAGCATTGGCATGCAAACCGCCATAAACCTTGCAAATCCGAACCTGCAATCGACAGACATTACTTTCACACTGCTCGATCGTTCCGGCACAATCGTGTCTTCCGTGGCCCAGACGTTGCCCGCGCAAGGTTTTTTTTCAAGCCCCTCCGATTTGTTGTTTTCAGGCGTCTCTTCAGGGTTCGTCGGTCAAATTGAAATCCAAAGCGTCGCGCCTGTTTCGGCGGTTGCTGTCCGGTCCATCACAAATTCGAGAAACGATTTAATTCTCGGAAATGTACCCGCCGCCGACTTGACGCTCGCACCTGCGACCACGCTCGTGTTGCCTCAGGTGGTTCTCGGGGGAGGATTCTCCACGAGAGTGGTGTTCATTAATCGAAATAACCAGGTCGCGATCGCGGGCAGCATGGATTTCAGACAGTCCGACGGAACATTAATGAACACTCAGATGCCGAATCCGAAAGATGCCGCAGGAAGATATCAGATTACTGCCCGAGGAAGCCGGCAGTTGTTTCCTGGTAATCCCGCAACAGTCGAAACAGTATCGCTGCGTGATCCTTTATCGAACAAAGTGTCTACTGAGGTCACGATCAACGTCGACCAGGCCACCCGTCCGAGTGTGGTAGCAATCGACAGTTCAGGAACGGCGCGAGACGATCTCGCTGTTTCGCCGGCGGTAACAAACTCTGAGGTCGCATCGGTGGACCCAGAGACCGGGATCATTAGGGGAGTTCGGGCCGGCTTTTCGACTCTCTCGATAGCCGTCGGCGGGAAACAGCTTCAGAACCTTGCCGTGACTGTTGTTACCGTTGAAAGCAGCGGCGTGCGCGGATACAGCGGGCCAAAAGGCATTGCTGCCAGTTCAGGCAACGCACTCTATCTGGCTGCTTCCGACGATCAGACGATCCTTTTTTCACCCGATTTTCGCCAGGCACTCACACCATGGGCAGGCGTTCTTCGCTCACCGGGTTATCGGGATGATGTGCGGTTAGCATCCCTCTTCCGGAATCCGTCTTATCTGGCGAGACGCTCCGATGACACACTTTATGTCAGCGATAGCGACAACCATGTCATACGCGAAATTCCGCCGGAGTCTGATCGGATTGTCCGAACAATTGCGGGAAACGCTGGAGTGCCAGGAGCACAGGACGGAACCGGCGGCAGTGCGACATTCAGAAATCCTCAAGGCCTTGATCTGGATGACCGGGGATATTTGTGGGTGGCGGATGCCGGGAACCACACGATCCGGCGTATCAATGCCATAACCCAAGAAGTGACTACCATGGCAGGCCAGGCCGGCATGAGTGGTTTCGCAGATGGTCTGGGTACGGCAGCCCGGTTCAGTTCGCCAACCGGCATCGTATTTGAACCGATTTCATACGCACAGCAACTTGTTCTTCAAAAAAACAAACAGCGGCGGCCGGTCTCAATGATCATTGCGGACACCGGAAATAGAGTTGTTCGACGAATATTTGAAGACGGGAGAGTCGAAACTATAGCCCAGACCACACCGTTCGGCCTTTCCGCGCAAGAGTCTCCCGGCGCTTTCACCTTTGATAATCCTATTGGAGTGACTGTAGACGCGGCGGGAACGATTTTTGTCGTCGAAGCAGGAGACGTTCACGCGATCCTTACGAATGGTTCTGTCGTGCGTGCCGCCCAAGCCGGGACCGTCACGCAACCAACAGGAATCACAATTAAGTACAGTGGAGAACTTGTCATCTCCGATAAAGACGGCCCACGACAAGTTCGATACGGTGCGCCTCTAATCAAGAGCGTCACGCCCGAGCGGATTTCCAATCGCGGCGGAGTTCCCATCACTATCACCGGTGAGAACTTTGCGCCGGAAACCATCGTGGTGCTCGCCGGCACAGTAATTAGCAACCGGACACTGGTGAATACCGAGACTATCACGTTTGTGGCGCCCCCTCTGGATAGCGGGCGCACAACATTGACCGTTCAGAACCGCGGCGGCATCGCTCAACGTGACTTTCTCATCGATCCGATTCCGCTCGAGCAGCTGCCACGAGGCAGCATCACCACTATTGCGGGCGGCTCGACATTCACGGGCGATGGCGGTTTCGCGACGCAGGCATCGATTGGGTTTCCCGAATACACGGCCGTGGATGCCGCCGGCAACATCTACATCACGGATACAGACAACAATCGTATCCGGCGTGTGGATCGGGCGACGAAGACGATCATCACGATCGCCGGAACGGGAAGGACGGGATGTACGGAAGAAGGACTCGCTCTGGCCGCGAGCTTTACACGGCCTGCAGGGATTGCCGTTGACGTATCGGGTAATGTTTTTATCTCCGATACAGGGAATAACAGGATACGTAAAGTTGACGTGGCCACGGGAGTCATATCGACTGTCCTTGGCAGCCGCTGTGATAGATCGGTTGTTTCTGCGAACCTCAACTCGCCGCGTGGCCTGGCATCCGATGCTTCGGGAAACCTGTACGTGGCGGACAGCTTGGGATACAGGATACTCATGCTCACGCGCCAGGGCGTGGCGACGCCCGTTGCGGGCACGGGCGAGCCGGGGACGTCCGCGGCTCAATTGAATTACCCGAATGCGGTTGCAGTTGATCCGGGCGGAAATCTATGGATCGCAGACACCAACAATAACCGTGTTCGTCGTGTCAACGCCGTTACACGCGTCATCGAAAATGTTGAGGCCGGCGACCTGCTGCGGCCGGCCGGCGTAGCGGTTGGCACACAAGGCGATGTCTTCATCTCAGATACCGGCCACCACCGGATTTTGCGCGTGGACGCTTCAGGAACCATTTCAACCATCGCAGGGACCACTGCGCCTGGTGCTCCAATCGAAGGTGTAAACCCGACCGACTCACCTTTAAACGAACCCACTGGAATTGCGGTCAATGGCTCCGGGATCCTCGTGATCGCCGATCGAGCGAACAACCGGATTCGGGAAATAGCTCCGAGCGAGACTGCGGCATTGACACCAACGATCACAACCATCGCAGGTGACGGTCAGCCGCAGTATCTCGGAGATAATGGCCTTGCTATATTCGCATCGTTCAAAGATCCGCTCAGTGTGGTATCCGACGCTGAGGGCAACCTCTTTATTGCAGACACGGGCAATAACCGGGTCCGCCGTGTGGACCACAGTACGGGCATTATCACGACGTTTGCGGGGACGGGGGCGGTTGGCCACGGCGGAGATGAGGGGCCTGGGATTAAGGCGTCGCTAAATTTTCCCTCCGGGCTCGCCGTCGATAGTCTGGGCTCACTCTACATTGCGGATACGGACAATCAAAAGGTCCGGAAGGTCGGCCCAGACGGTATCATCCGCACTGTTGCGGACTCTTCTTCACTCAGTTTTCCTAGTGGTCTGACAATCGATTCGCAGAATAATCTGTACATTGCCGATACCGGCCATCATTTGATTCGCAAACTTACCGCTACGAGCGGATCGATTGAGATCGTTGCCGGTAACGGCAGGCAGGGATCTCCAGATAATCCGAATGACGGACGCCTCGCTACAGAGGCATCCTTGAATCAACCCACTTCGATCGCGATCGACGGGGCCGGGAACCTTTACATAGCAGATACTGGAAATCGCCGCATTCGGCGCGTCGATTTCCAAACCCGGATCATTTCGACAATACTGAGTGCGGGTGGTTTGTTTAACCCAACGTCCGTTGCGATCGACGCATCGGGCAATCTGTTGATCCTGGACGCAGGCAATCACAGGCTTTTTCAATTGCAATTGGGAGTCGCTGCGGGTCCAACAGTTATCGCGGGAACCGGTGTTGCCGGATTTTCCGGCGAGAATGGTCCCGCGACGCTAGCGATGCTATGGTTGCCCTTCCACGTCGCGATCGATCGCCGCGGCAATATTCTGATCGCAGATACGGCAAATCAGCGCATCAGAGGAATCGTTGCAAATACGCCTTGACTGTCACAGCCTGCAGGCGCGGTCTATGACGTCTATGACCGCGCCTACAGTTCAGCATCGTAGTCAGTTCACCGTCACCGTGAGGGTGTCCTGAGGCGCATTGTTCTGCTCGACAGTCGTGAATGTGGATTCTGCCCTAAATACCACAGCCGCGGTAGGAGCAAGTGTGAGCGATATGGTCTGTGGTGAATTCCTGACAAGTGTTCCCAGATTGCACACGACAATACCGGGTGTCGCAGCCGAACAGGAGCCCAGCGTGGACGTCGCCGCGGTCACAGGAAGCGGTAGAAGCCGATTGGCTGAGTCCAGGAATCGCGTGGTCACCGTCGCACGGGTTGCGGTCGAGGGCCCGTTATTTCCAACGGCGATACTTAGCCTCACAGGATTCGGACGTGTCACCGGGGTCGCTCCAGTGATGTCGATCGTTGCCGTTAAGAATGGTGCTGATATCGATTGGATCGGCGTTACGGCAACGCTGTTTTCCGGCACGCCATCCACTGTATCGTTGCTGACGACTGTTGCGTAGTTTTCGACGCGTCGGGCGGTCACGATTGGTGACAGCGTCATTTGAAAAGGGACGGTCACAGGTGTATTAACGCTCAAAAGCCCGAGATTACAAGAAAACCCCTGAGTGTTGACCAAACAAGGACTACCCGAGGGAAAAGTTACAGTAGCGGCAACCAAGCTTGAATATGGATCTGTCGGCAGAATGTCGTTAAGTGTGACATTCGGTGCGGTTGATGGCCCCTTATTTGTGACACTAAACGAGTATGCCAGGTTGGTGCAGTTGGAACACGATGCTGGACCGTTTAAGATAAGCTCCAAATCGGCCGATATTCCTGCGACCGTGGTCGCGGCGTGGCCGTTGTTATAAGAGAGCGCGTCATTCTCATTTGCTCTCACGGTCACCGTATTTACTAACCTGGCCTTCGAAGGGGCGGTAACAAGGACATCCACCACCATCGTTGCACCGGCCGCCAATCGGTCCAGATTGCAAATCAAGACATTTCCAGACGGTATCGGGCACGTGCCCTGTCGGGGGGTTGCACTCAGAAATACAGCCTCCGCCGGTAATAGATCGGTCAATTGAATCCCAGTGGCATCCCTGCCGGTGTTGGTCACAGTGATCGAATATGTCACCTGGTTTCCAGGTGCAACAGGATCCGGCGAATCTATTTGTGTCACGGCGAGATCTGTCACCGGAATTCCTAAATCGAGGGGCTGCCCATTTTGTCCAAAGAAGCGGATCTGGCCAGATGACTGTTGGCCTTTGTACCCGCTGAACAAAATGAACTGGGTGCTGAAGCCTCCATTGTCCACGAAGTGGGGAAACACTACTTCGGCTGGCGATACCAACGCATTTTCGGCGGTCGCAGGGATCGTAGTCATCAAGAAGTCGTTGTTTTCGTTATAACGCGTACGCAGCCCGAGAACCGCGATGCCGGTATCGTAGGATGCGGAAATGCGGAGAATACCCTGGAATGGAAGCGGCACCTTCTCCAGCCCCGGAATCTCATTGAGGAATTTCGCGATCTGTCCGTCTCCTGGAATCGTTATCGTGCCGCTGAATATCGGCGCACCTCCGGCCAGCGTCGTCAGTTCGAAATTCACTGGTATCGGAATAGTTGTCGCATTGGCAACGGCAACTCCTGTTGAGATCTGGCTTGGCGCACCGGACACTTCAGCGTATATGCGGACATCTGTTGCAGGCCGCGTCGCCGGCACACCGGCTTCTGAAACGGTTACGCCCCCAGTCTTATTCGAAAGGACAAGCAGTCCTGCCGGCGTGTTCGGGGCTAGGCCAGCCGTCTGGCTTGGGGTAGGCGTGATTCGAACCGTCCCGCTCAAAACGCTTGGGGAAGTGCCTGACGTCACCAACCGAACTGCGGTGCGTCTCGGAATCGAGTATGTAAATGCGGATGCAGTTTGGCCATTGAGTGTGACCGTCTGTGGCTGACCGGCGACCGTTCCGTTTCCTTGTGAGAAGAATTGCACAGTTCCCGTATTTTCGGTGTCTCCGGCGTTCACCAGAATGACTTGCGTCGTCCAGCCAGCGCCATCGACAAAGTGGGGAAAGATCGTTGCTCCAAACGTAGAAGATGTGTCGTCCAAACTGGTAACCGGTAATGTCGTCACTAAGAACTGTCCCAACTCGTTCGTTAAGCCTCGAAGCGCAATGACCGAAACGGGAACCGACGAAGTAAATGTGAATGTTCCGCGTAGCGATCTGGTGAGACTGAAGGGCGCCTCGTCCAGAAACCTCGATATTTGCCCATTTGCCGGCACGTTTATCCGGCTCGCGCCGAAATCGGTACCGCTTCCATCGGTGAAATAAATGTCAATTGCAGCCGCCTGCGCATTTGGATTGGCAACCGCGACGCCGGTTCTGACGGTTCCCAGCACCTCGGCGTAGAGGCGGCCCGACTTAATCAGCGGCGTTGCCGGCACGCCGGTCTCTGAAACCAGTACGCCCCCCGACCGTAATCCATAGATCGCAAGTCCCGAGGGCGCTGTGCTTGCGTTGTCCGGTTGAATCCGAGCATAACCAGCAACGACCGCACCGGCGCTTCCGCTCGTCGTCAACGATATACCGCCGCGGTCGGCAAGACGGTAACCGATAATAGCGTCCGCTCGGACTACTAACGAAACGAACCCAGCAATCGCGAGGACTATTAATGCAGTTGCCAGTACCCGACGTGCTAGTTTCTGCGATAGACACATTATGACACCTCAGAGGAATGTGAAGGGAGTTGGAATCTACTACATCTCCGCACGTTCGTCGATGTTTTACCATTGCGTTCGTCAACTGGCGGACCACGAGCTTACTTGTACTTATTGTTTTTGTGCTGACTATAAGCGCTGCCAATAGAGTTCAAAACCGAATTTTCCCGATGTTTTCTCGCCTCCGGACTTTGGGCATAGGAACGCCGGAGTATAATTGCCTACTTTTTCGTTCTGCTGGCGGCACAACTTTTTCGCCAATTTTGCAACAGCATGGCTTCAATTGATGTTTTTTTGAGTTATCACCGCTCCGATCGTGAATCCGTAGACACTGTTAGACAGATCCTGAATGTGCGAGGGGTCTCTACATTCCTGGACCATACGAATCTGACGGCAGGTTTGCCGTGGCCCCAGGCATTAGAACAGGCGCTCCGCAGCGTGCGAGCAGTCGCCGTGTTCGTGGGTCAAGAGCTGGGATCGTGGCAGAAGCGAGAGATGTACTTCGCACTCGACCGACAGACCGAAGAAGAACGCGCCGGCCGTTCTTTTCCGGTCATTCCCGTCTTATTGCCGCAGGCGGATCTCACGTCCGGATTTCTCTTTCTGAACACGTGGGTGGATCTGCGGAACGATCTCACCTCGACTGACGCAATCGAGGTCCTCGTTAAGGCGACGCGCGGCGACGCGGGATCCGAGGTTGGAGATGCGGCGGCGCAGCTGTGCCCTTATCAGGGCTTGAATGCTTTTCGTGAAGCGCAAGCGGGCTTCTTTTTCGGCCGTGAGGAACTTTCGGAACGGTTACTGGAAAAGGTCCGCACGGAAAAAGGCCTTGTAGCCGTGATCGGTCCATCGGGCAGCGGCAAGTCGTCAGTTGTGCAGGCCGGGCTCTTGCCACTACTGAGGCGTCAGCGGCCGCCTGCCAACACCTGGGACGCAATTTCATTCACACCGGGACAACAACCTTTCCGTAGTTTTGCCGGCGCTTTGATGCCGTTGCTGGAACACACGATGACGGAAACGGATCGCCTGGAAGAGCAAGGAAAGCTAAGTGAACGGCTCGCCGCTGGGACTGTGCGGATCGACGATGTCGCCAAACGCATCATCGAAAAATCCAAGGGTACGGA
>Ga0114129_10011325_pt1 | contig 12706 bp, 12 predicted proteins | sample RhiMetdeltSRZDD1_FD_80071 | JGI IMG/M metagenome (GOLD analysis project Ga0114129, IMG submission 80071) | Populus rhizosphere microbial communities from Tennessee, USA - Rhizosphere MetaG P. deltoides SRZDD1 (version 2) (version 2) | ecosystem: Host-associated > Plants > Roots > Rhizosphere >...
AAGCCGGGCGGCCGCGTTCCCCCGACGCCCGCTTCAGACCTTGAGCCACGTCTTGTGGAAGAAGAACCGTCCCAGGTTGTCGTAGACGAGCCCTTCCAGGTTCCGGGAGCGGACGTGGATCAATGTCTGCTCGAACGTCCCGAGGATGAACGCCTCCTCGGTGACGGTCTTCTGGAGGGCCTCGTACATCTGGAGCCGCTTCCGCGGGTCGATCTCCTTCGCGGCCGCGTCCAGTTGGGCGTCGACCTCTGGGTTGCTGTACCTCGAGCGGTTCCCCTGCGTCCCGCCCCGGATGTTCCGGGAGTGGACCGGATAGGTCATGACGCCGGGATCGGCGTTGATCTCGCCCAGGCGTCCCACGTGATGCTCGTTCATCTGGTACTTCGTGAGGGAGGCCGCGTTACTCATGGCGTCGATCTTCATCTCGATGCCGACCTGGCGGAGCATGTCCTGCACCACCTCGCCCGCCTGTGTGTACTCCGCGCGGTTCGTGGTGATGTAGAGCAGGGACAGCCGCTGCCCGTCCTTCTCGCGGATGCCACCCGCGCCGGGCTTCCAGCCCGCCGCGTCGAGGAGCGCCTTGGCCTTGTCCGGGCTGTGCCGGTAGGCCTCCTCGACGCCCTTCCAGTAGCCCGGCGTCGGCGAGGCCAGGACTCCGTAGCCGGGACGCCGCACGCCGAAGAAGAGCACGTCGACGAGCTTCTTCTGGTCGACCGCGTACTGGATCGCCTGCCGCACCCGCTTGTCGTCGAGGGGCGGCTTCGTCACGTTCAGCTGGAGGAGCTGGGGCAGGCCCGGAACGGGAATCACGTCGACGGCGAACTTGGGGTCGCTCCGGAAACGCTTGACGTCGCCGTCGGGCACGAAGTCGATCAGCTGCGACTCGCCCTTTTCCAACGCGATGAGCCGCGTCGACGACTCCGGCACGAGCCGCAGGACCACCCGGTCGAGGTAGGCCGGGCCCTTGTGATCGAGGAACGCGGGCGCCCAGTTGTAGTCGGCGAAGCGCTCGAAGACGATCTCCGACGGGGAGAACTTCGTGAGCGCGAACGGACCGGTGCCCACCAAGTTCTGTCCGAAGTCGGCGCCCCACTTCTTGACGCCGGCCGGCGACACGGGCCGGAGCGCGGTCGCGCTGAGGTAGTGGAGGAAGAGCGGGTACGGCTCCTTGAACCTCACCCGGACCTGGTGGTCACCCAGAACGTCGGTGCCATCGTAGGGGCCCAGCTGGCCGATCAGGAGCGCCTTGAGCTGGGGATCCACGATCCGGTCGAACGTGGCCTTCACCGCGGCCCCGTTGAACGGCGTCCCGTCGTGGAACTTCACGCCCTCGCGGAGCGTGAAGGTGAAGCGGGTCGCGTCCGGCGCCATCTGCCACGACGTGGCCAGTCCCGGGAGGAACTTGCCGGCCTCGGGCTGCCACACGAGGGGGTCCAGGAACGAGTTCAGCAGCCGGCCCAGGGAGTCCGAGTTCGGCACCGGCGGATCGAGGGTGTTGATCGGATCCCGGAAGGCGTGGACCAGCGTCCCGCCCCGGACCGGCTGGGCCGCCGACGGCCGCGCGGTGAGCAGGCCGGCGCCCGCCAGTCCCGCGCCGATGCCGAGTCCGATGAACGCGCGCCGGTTCAGATTGGAGCTCGATGACCCTGGCCCATGGACTCTCACGCGTCCGCTCATGGCGCTGCCCTCCCCCGCGTTCGTGTGCTCCGCGCTGCGGTCATGACCTGATTGGATGCTGCCGACGGCGCCGACGCATGCTCTCCCGGAGCCTCACCGCACCAACGCGGCGTCCAGCGCTTCCAGGCGCGCCAGCATCTCGCTCGTCGACTTCACCTTGGCGTAGATCTCGTCCATCGCGCGCACTGCCGCCTGCTGCATGTCGGCGGACCACGTCGCCGTCGCATCCTCGATGAGCAGGACCTGAAACCCGCGATCCGCCGCATCGCGGACCGCCACCTCGACGCAGCCGCTGGTCACGACACCCACGATGATCAGGTGCTGGATGCCGAGATTCCGCAGCACGTACTCGATGTTCGTGCCATTGAACGCCCCGCCGCAGGTCTTGGTGATCACGATCTCGTCGCCCTGGGGCGCCACCTCGTCGAGGATCTGGGCGTCCTTCGACCCCGGCGGGTGGTGAATGCCGAGATGCTTGTGCTCGAGGCTCCGGTCCCGGCCATCCCGGGTCAGCGACTCGATCTTGGTGTGGATCACCTCGATCCCCGCTTGTCGGCAGGCCTCCTGGAGCCGGCGGACGTTGGGGATGACCGACTCTACCAGGCGCCCGGCATAGTACTCGAACGCCGGGCCGTCGCCACGGTCACGCATCCGCTGGAGGAGCCCGTAATCCCGGTGCGCGTCGCCGTACTGGAGGTCAACCGCGAGCAGCGCGGTGTCACGGCGCCCGAGGGTCGGCTCCGGCAGGCGGGCATGACGTCGTCGCAACCGTCCATCGAGATCCATCATCCTTCCTCCGTCCCTATCCGGACACGGCCCAGCCGCGGAACACGGGGTTGCCGCTGTTCACGACACGGCGCGGGTGCTGGATGCGCACCAGCCCGGTCTTTGGCGACACGATCTCCTCGACGGTCTCACCGAAGACATCCTTGATCACCGCGATCACCTGACCGGCACGCACCCGGTCGCCGGGCTTGACCTGCGGGTGGAACACCCCTCCCCGGGTAGCATAGGCCACCCAGTTCTCGGTCATCATCATCGGGTCGCGGGACCGAGCGTGCTCGGGCTTCCCGTCGACCAGGCCGAACGCCCGCATCACGTTGCGGGCCCCCTTCAGGTGTACCGCGATCTCCGGCTCGTTGTATGTGGACAGGTATCCGGACTCCGCCACGATCGACGGGATGCCACGGTCGGCCAGCGTCCCCACCAGTGTCCCCGGATAGCCCGACTGGTGGGTCATCGACCAGACCACCTCGGTGTCCCACAGGCGCGCCATCTGCTCGGACACCGAATCGACCTCCGGCTTGCCGGTCCGGTGGAAGATGGCGAACGGGTTGAGCCACTCGGAGGCGTCCCCTCCGTGCATGTCGATGTGCCACTTGCCCCAGTTCGAGAGCACCTCGACGACGCGGTGGGCGATCACGAAGCTGACGGTGCCGTTCGTGTTGCCGGGAAAGATGCGATTCAGGTTCTGCCCGTCCATCGGGTTGGCGAACGTCTCGGCCGCTTCCCAGCCGGGCACGTTGACGATGAAGATGAAGCCGACCGCACCGCGAACGGCCTTGGGATCCAGCTCCCGGAAGAACCGGATCGCCGCTTCCTGCGCGACGTACTCCGTCCCGTGGACCCCCGCGGTGATCGACAGACGCGGCCCGTCATCGGCGCCGTTGACCAGGCCGACGGGGCAGCGGATCGGCCCGCCCGGCCGCTCCGCTACGTCGAGCCACCCGGTGACCTTGGTCCCCGGCGCGGCTCGGAGACTGCCGAACGTTTCGGATTGTCGCATTCAACCCTCCTCAGGCGGGCCGCGGGGACGGCAGCTCGCCGAGGGCCCGCTCCAACCGGTTCAAGCCTTCGGCGATCTGCTCCAGGCTGAAGCAGAAGCTCACGCGGATGTGCCCCTCGCCCTTCGGGCCGAACTCGAATCCCGGGGCAACGGCGACGCGGCCGCGCCGCAGCAGATGCTCCGCCAGCTGGAACGTGGGCAACCCCAGCCCCCGCACGTCCGGGAAGGTGAAGTAGCAGCCCTTCGGCGTGTTGCACTGCACCCCCGGGATCCGGTTGAGCCGGTCGACGAGGTAGTCACGCTTTCGCTCCAGGTTGGCGATGTTGTCGCGCAGCCAAGGCTCCATGTCGCCGGTCAGCACGGCATGGGCCGCGCGTTGCCCGACCGCCGAGCAGGCCTGGAGGGAGAAGCGCAGGATGCTGTGCATGTGATCGATGACCTTGGCGGGGCCGACCGCGTAGCCGATCCGGTACGCGGTCATGCCATACGCCTTCGAGAAGGAGAAGGCCGTCACCGTCCGCTCCTTCATGCCGGGCAGCGCCGCGATGCTGTAGTGCGTCGTCCCGTCCAGCAGGGTCTTCTCGTACTCCTCGTCCGAGAAGACCCAGAGGTCGAGCCGCCGGGCCAGGTCGGCGATCCGCTCGAGATCCTCGCGGGAGTACACGATGCCCGACGGGTTGCCGCCGTTGCTCATGACGAGGAGCTTGCTCGTGCGGGTGGCCCGGCGCGCCAGGGCCTCGAAGTCGAAGCGCCACTCGCCCTTCTCGAGCGCCAGGGGCACCGGGACGACGCGGCCGCCGGCCATCCGGATCGCCGGCTCGGTGCTCGCGTATTCGGGGTCGAACAGCAGCACCTCGTCGCCGGCGCCGACCAGGATCCGGAAGGTGCTGTCGATGACCTGCTGGGCGCCGATGGTGACGAGGATCTCGTCGTCGGCGTCCGCGAGCATCCCGTTCTCGCGCTCGAGCTTCCGCGAGATCGCCTGCCGGAGATCCCGGTGGCCCTTGACCCCCGGGTAGTGCGGATACTTGTCGACCGCCTCGCGCGCCGCGTCCCGGACGAAGTCGGGCGGCAGCCGGTCTCCGATGGTCCCGCCCGACAGGCTCACGACGTCCCCGAGCTCCTCCGAGAGGTCGCTCAGGTAGCGCGCGGCCGTTACGGGACTCGGGAGGCCCCCGTCCGCGTAGTCGAGCATCAAGGACGCCTTCATGCTGCCGGACAGCCACGGGGCGGTCGCGGACTCGGTCAGGCGGGCCTGACGCGCCTCTCGCTTGTTCTTCTCCACGGTCATTCTCCCCTTGGTGTGAGTCGCATCGGGTTCACGCCGGGCTGGCCACCCGCACGGGCTGGTCGGTGACGGCCAGCCGCGAGGCCACCAGCTCGTCGCGGAAGCGGGCGGCCGAGATCGGGCTCAGGTCGTGACGCAGCTCCAGGAGCCGCCGCCCCGGCGCCGCCGCGCGCGCCACCGCCCGCCGGGCATGGAGCGAGTGGATGATCACGTCGGTGTCGCGCAGCGCACCCGCGAGGGCGCGACTCTCCAGTGGAACCTGGCGCATCGTCGCCGCCGGCATCCAGTACTGCTCGATCAGATGGGCCATGCCGATCAGGTTGACGCGCTCCGCCACCAGCACGGCGCGGGTCGCGGTCGGCAGGGCGAGCAGCTCGGCGCGCGTCTCGGACGACAGCTCGAGGGCCAGGCCGAAGATCGGGACGGCGGTGTCCCGCAAGAGCCTCCGCACCTCCGCGTAGCTCCGCACCAGGGTGGCGACATGCTCCGGCGGCTCCCCCAGCGCCTCGACACCGCGGCGCTTGAGGTCACCCAGGAGCACCCCGACCACCTCGACGCCGAGGTCACGCACCGTCTCGGCGAGCAGCGGCCTGTAGTGGTCCACGAACTCCTGCTCGGAGCCGACGAAGGCGACGCGCGGCCGCCCCTTTCCGGCCAGTGCCCGCTGGAACCCCGCCCGGATCTCCTCCGGCGAGTAGCCGAGCGCGCGGGCCCGGTTCAACGCGGGAGCGAACAGGTCGGCCAGCGCCTCCCGCCTGAGCGACACCTGAATCCGGGCGTCCGCGCTGAGGTCCGCGACCATGACGCCCCGGCCGGGGTGACTCACGACGAGGTTCTCGGCGGCGAGCGCATCGTACGCGTGACGGACGGTCACCGTCGTCACGCGCAGGCTCGCGGCCAGCTGGCGGATCGAGGGCAGAGGAGCGCCGGGCCGAAGACGCCCGAGGGCGATCTCGTAGACGATCTGGTGCCGGATCTGAAGGTAGATCGGCAGGCCGCTCGCCCGGTCGATTGTGAGCACTCGCGATCACCCAGCCACGTGATACTGTGCTATCCGGGCAGCACAGTATCACCCTCAATCGGCGAGCGTCAACGCCCCCCTCCCGCTCCGCGCGAGGCCGCGAGGCTCTCGACCGCCCGCACCTCGTCGGAGCTGAGCGTCAGCGCGCGGCTCTCCAGGTCCTGACGCATGTGCTCGGCGTCGGTGGTGCCCGTCAGCGGGAGCATCCCGATCGCGTGCGCGAAGCGGAAGACCACCTGGGCCGGCGTCGCCTGGCCGCGCGCCGCGATGCCGACGACCAGCGGGTGGCGCAGCACTTCCGGGTTGGCGGTGAGCAGCGAGAAACCCTGGTACCCGACCTTCCGCTTCGCGCAGAACGCCCGCACGTCCCGATCCCAGCCGAGGCGGGCGAAGCAGCGGTTCTGGACGAACGCGGGGACCTCGGCGCCGGCGGCCAGCATCTCTTCGAGGTGCCGGAGGGAGACGTTGCTCACGCCGAGGAGCCGCGTGCGTCCGGCATCTCGCTCGCGGGCCATTGCGGCCCACACCTCGGCGTCGTAGTGCGTCCAGCCGTGGCCGGAGGCGGGGCCATGCAGCACGAAGCTGTCGACGTGGTCGGTCCCGAGATGCTCGAGCGAGCTGGCGAGCGACTGGGCGACCTGCGTCGACAGGTCGGCCGCGGGGTCGTACGGGAGCCGGTGGTCCTGGCCCGGCTGATAGGTGAACTTCGTCTGGAGGAAGAGATCCTCCCGCGTCACGACGCCCGCGCGGTAGGCGGCGGCGAGCCCCTGACCCACGCCGGCCTCGAAGTAGTGCCGGCGCTGGTTCGCGGTGTCGATGCCCCGGAACCCGACGCGGAGCGCGAGCTCGGTCAGCGCCGCGGTCCGGTCCTCCTTCCAGGCGGTGCCGTAGAGGAAATCAGGGCTCATTCCTCTCTGGCCGCTCGCGGCGCCACCGCGATGCCGCGCACCCCCGTTCTCTCGATCGCCCGCGCGATCAGTCCGGACGCCTTCGCGTCCTCGACGACGCCGCGGAGGTACCGGAGGCCGGCGTCGCGGCCCCTGGGAACCCCGACCGCCTGTCGTACCGCCATGAATCGCCCGTCGAGCACGCGAGAGCCGGGAAGCCGCTCGGCGAGCCCGATGAGCGCCTGCCGGAGACCGGCGAGCACGTCCGCCTGTCCGGTCGCGAGCAGGTCGAAGGCCGCGTCGGCGCTCGGCGCCCGCACGAGCTGGGCGCGCATCAGATGTCGGCCCAGGAACAGCTCGTAGTTGGCCCGGGCCGTCGCCGCCACGCGCACGCCCTCCCGGTCGACGTCCGCCACGGCGCGCACGGGTGACCCGGCCGGCACCAGATAGGTCGCCTCGATCTCCAGGTAGGCGGCGGTGAAGCTGATCTCGCCCTCGCGCGCCGGATCGATCCCGAGGAAGGCGATGTCCCAGGCTCCGGCCGTCGCCGCATCCACCATGGCGGCCACACTGTCGTAGGGGATGAGCTCCACCGGCACGGCCAGCCGCCGGCCCAGCTCCCGCGTCAGCTCGATCGCCACCCCGCGGGACTCCCCGCTGGCCGGGTCCTTGGTGGCGAGGATGAAGTTGGCGTAGTTGATCCCGGCGCGAAGCGTCCCGCTCGGCGCGAGGTCGGCCCGGACCGCCGGTGTGATCGCGGTCATCTTCGCGAAGGATGCTAGCGTACATCGTCCGCCGCGTCACCTCGGTCTCGCTCCCCCGCGGTCCCGGCGTCGCGCTACACTACCCGGAACGCCCGGGAAAGCGAGGTGGCGACCGTGACGGACAGTGCACCCAAGAGCGCGTACGAGCTCGCGATGGAACGCCTTCGCCAGAAGGACAAGGAGGGGGGCGTCGTCGAGCGCCCGCTCACCGACGAGCAGAAAGCGGCGATCGCGGAGGCGCGGCGCGTCTACGACGCCAAGGTGGCCGAGCGGGAGATCCTGCACCGCGACGCGCTGCGCCAGGCGAAGAGCCACGAGGAGGTCCAGAAGCTCAACGAGGAGCTCGCGCGGGATCGCGACCGGTTCGCCCGAGACCGCGACCGCAAGATCGGTGAGATCCGGGAGCGCCCCGCCTGATCAGCGTGGCGGCGGCGGGGCACCGGTGCGCCGCCCGTCGTGGGGCTCTCTCGTCCGATCCCGCGAGCGGGTCGTTGCCGGCGGCCTGATCCTCCTCCTGGGCGCGGCGGCCTATGTCGCCGCGTCGGGGGCGTGGCGCGGTCCATCGGCCGATCCGACCCGGCGGGCCGTCGTCTTCCTGGGAGACAGCATCACCGCCGGCGACGGCGTGGCGCCGGAGGTCACCTTCCCGAATCGGCTCGGAGCATCGCTCGGGGTCCCGATCTGGAACGCCGGCATCTCGGGAGACACGACCGCCGGCGGCCTTCGGCGTCTCGATGCCGACGTCCTCGCTCACCGGCCGCGCGTGGTGGTGGTCGAGCTCGGGGTGAATGACGAGGGAGACTATCACCGGCCGGCCGAGGAGACGCTGGCGACGCTCCGGCGGATCACGCGGAGGCTCCGCAAGAATGGCGTGGCGGTCGTGCTCGTGTACACCCCGTTCGGAGACTTTGACCACGAGGTCTACCGGCAAGGCCTCCGCGACCTCGCGCGGCGTGAGCGGGTCCGGCTCGTCGAGCACTTCTACGACGGCATCGTGCCAAGTCTGACCGTGGACGGTCTCCACCCCAGCGCCGAAGGCCACGCCCTGCTCGCGCAGCGCATGGAGCCGATTCTCCGGGAGCTCCTCGGCAAGTAGGCGCCCGGAGAGTTCGGGCGATTCCGACGCGCCGACTCCGGGCGTGGCCTCTGACGATCAGGCTCGGCTCGTCGGCGAGGATCGCACCGGAAGGGCGAACGTAAACGTCGACCCCTTCCCGACCTCGCTGGTGACCCAAATGCGTCCGCCGTGGAGCTCGATGAACTTCTTCGTGAGGGTGAGCCCCAGTCCTGTCCCCTCGCGCTTCTGCGCGCCGCTCCCCACCTGACGGAACTCCTCGAAGATGGCCGCCTGGTCCTCGGGCGCGATCCCGATCCCCGTGTCGCAGACCGCGACCTCGATCGTTTCGGCGGCCCCGCCCGCGGGCCCCGCCGTGACGCCCACCCGTCCGCCGTCCGGCGTGAACTTCACCGCGTTCGAGAGGAGGTTGAGGACGACCTGCTTGAATTTCCGCTCGTCGGCGATCAGCTCACCGAGGCCCGGGTCCACGGCCAGGTCGAGCGTGATGCCGTGGCGTCCCGCGCGCTCCCTCACGAGGGTCACCGCGTTCTGCAGGGCAGACGGCAGGTCGAAGGGCGCCAGCTCGAGCTCCATCCGCCCGGCCTCGACCTTGGAAAGGTCCAGGATGTCGTTGATCAGGGAGAGCAGATGGCGGCCGGACGTGAGGATGTCCTGGATGTACTCGGCCTGTTTGTCGTTCAGCTCCCCGAACATCCGCTCCTGGAGGACCTCCGAGAAGCCGATGATCGCGTTGAGCGGGGTCCGCAGCTCGTGGGACATGTTGGCCAGGAACTCGGACTTGTGCTGGTTGGCCGCCTCGATCTGGCGGTAGAGGCGGCCTAGCTCGTCGCTCATCCGGTTGAGATTTGCCGCCAGCGCGCCCAGCTCGTCCCGGTTGGCCACCTCGACTCGCCTGGCGAAGTCCCCGCCCGCGATTTCGCGGAGCCGGACGTCCATCTGCTTCACCGGACCGATCAGGGACCACGAGATGGCGTAGCCGAGAACCAGGGCGAGGAGGACGCTCCCCACGGCGAAGCCGACCACGACCCGTTGCGAGATCGCGTAGGCCTCCTGGCTGGCCTCGATGCCCGCCACCATGTCGGCTTCCGCCTTGTTCACCAGCTCGTTCGTCAGGCGCTCGAGCCGGTCGGCCAGAGGACTGGCCCGGCTGAGCTGCAACTCACGGCCCTCGGCCGCCCGCCCCCTCCGGATCAGCTCGATCACCTCGGTGACGACCTTGATGAACTCCTCGTAGTCCTCGCGCACACGCCCGAACAGCTCGACCTCGTCCTGGGCGACAAAGGCGAGCCGGTCGAGGTCGTAGCCGAACTGGTTCAGCTGGCGGAGGGTCGCCTCGAGGGTGCGGTCGTCGGGGACGAGGAGCGCCGAGGACACACTGTAGAGCTGGCTGGTGGTGTCGTGCTGGAGCTGCCGGTAGGCGGCGATCTTCCGCTGGAGCTTCACCATGTCCTCCGCCCGCCGGTTGACCCCGCTCAGCACCTGGAGGCCCACCGCGCCCACCGCGATCAGCAGCCCGACGATCGCGAGGAAGGCGAGGAGAAGCTTCCCGTGGACGGTGAGCGGCAGCCGCGCGACCAGCCGGGGGAGCCAGCCGATCACGGGGCCTTCGCCTCCCGCAGGAGGCTCCGGACGTCCCGCAGGAACTCGTCGGGATCGAAGCGGACGCCGAGGTACTGGACGCGGAGGGTCCCCCGCTGGTCGACGATCGAGGTCAGGAAGGTGTGATCCACGTCGCCCCGCTCGGTCTTCTTCGCGTAGATCCCGTACCGCCGCCCGACGTCCCGGATCTCGGCCGACGTGCCCGTCAGGAAGGCCCAGCCCGCAGGATCAGCCCCGTGGTTCCGGGCGTACTGCGCGAGAACCTGGGAGGTGTCGCGCTCCGGATCCACGGTGATCGACACGAACCGGACCTTCGAGCCGAAGTCGCGACCCAGCCGCTTCTGCATCCCGGCCATTTTGTCGGTCAGCAACGGACAGGTGTCGGTGCACGTGGCGTAGATGAAGGTGACCGCCACGACCTTCCCTCGCAGGTCGCTCAGCGCGAGCCGGCCGCCCTCCGCGGTCGTCAGCGCGAAGTCCGGCGCCGGGCCGATCTTCGCGAGCCGGCCGCCTTCCTTCGCCTTGTGGGCACCGCCGGGCGCTGGCCAGAGGAGTAGCGCGAGGGCAACCACCGCGGCGACGCGCGCAAAACGCCTCGGCCTCACGTGGTTCCGCACCTCGCCGGACCGTACTCGCACCGGCCGTGCCAGACTGTTCCTCATCACCTATCCTTTGAGCTCCCGCTTCAGCTCGTTGAGGAACCGCCAGTCGGCGCCCTGGGCGAGGATCCGTTGCGGAGTGTTCTTGATCATGCCGACCTCGCGCAACCTCAGCGCGTAGAAGCGTAGCGTGCCTTCCGGATCGAACTCGCGCCACCGCGTGTACGGGATTTCCCGCAGGGTCTGGATCGCGTAGTCGAGTCGGCCCGTGTACCCGCGGCTCACGATGAGCTGAGCTGCGCGGTCAGGCTCGGCGGCACAGAGGTCGGCGCCCTTCAGGATGGCGCGCAGGGCGCGCTTCGTCGCCACTGGATGCTTCCGGACATAGTCGCGGTTGGCGCCCACCATGCAGCAGAAATACTGCGACCAGGGCCGATCCGTCGTGGTCCTGAGCACGACCTCGCCGATCTTCCGGGCCCGGAGCTCCTGGGGCAGGGGTGGGAACCCCGCGAACGCGTCCACGCGGTCCTCGGCCAGGAGGCGGGTCCATTCCTCCGCCGGGGGCGATACCCATCGAATATCTCGCCGGGGATCGAGACCCACGTAGGCGACCACAGTGGACAGGAAGACGTGATCGGGCCCACCTTCGCCGAGGGTGGCCACGCGCTTGCCCTTCAGATCCCGAATGGCGCGAACCCGTGGCCCGCCGAAGACCTCGAGGCACCCGACGTGCACTCCGGCGAGCACCACGAGTGGGTCACCCGCATCGATCCGGGTCACGAAGACCCCCGCCAACTCCATCATCATGTCCGCGCCGCCGGCGGCGATCAGCTTGGCCCCGGACCCGTCGTTCGCCTCGACGTAGTCGACCTCGGTGAAGCCGTCGGCGCGGAGAAGATCCTCCGCCAGGTACTGCGGCGTCACGCAGATGGACGGGTCGTGCACCATCCTGATCCGGGTCGTCTCGAGCGGGGCCTCGGCAGCCACCGGTGCCGCCCCGATGCGGAGGAGGCCCGCGCCGACGAGGGCCGACTCGAACAGGAACGTTCTGCGATTCATGGCCCCGGCCTTATTGTGCGGCATGCTCGCCCTCCCTAGCTCATCGACCGCGAAAGGTCGTCTCACCCGTTGAGCTCGCCGCGAAGTGCGGAGGAGCACCCGGCCTCCTCCGCCCCACTTTCTCGAAATCATCGGGCCTACCCCTTCAGCTCCTTCCGAAGCTCGTTGAGGAACCGCCAGTCGGTCCCCTGGGCGAGGATCTTCTGCGGGCTCGACTTGATGAACCCTACCTCGTGGAGACGGAGAGCGTAGAAGCGGATCGTCTCCTCCGGGTTGTAGGTGCGCCACTGTCGGTAGCCGAGCTCCCTGACGAGCTGCAGGGTGGGGTCGTAGTTCTTGACAAAGCCCCGGTCGACCACCAAGCGGGCGGCGCGAGCCGGCTCGGTGGCGCAGATGTCGGCGGCCTTCAGGATGGCCCGCAGCACGCGTTTCGTCGCCACCGGCGAGGTGCGCACGAACTCTCGGCTCACGGCCACCATGCAGCAGAAATACTGGGACCACGGCCGGTCCTTGAGGGTGCTCACCAGCACGCGGCCGATCCCCTTGGCCCGGAGCTCCTGCGGCTCGGGCGGAAAGCCGAGGAACGCGTCAATCTTCCCCTCGGCGAAGAGCTGCATCGACTCACCCTCGGGGTGGACGACCCAGGTGATGTCGCGCGTCGGGTCCAGGCCGACGGACGCGGCCATGGCAGCGACGAACACGTGGCGGCCGGTTCCTAGCGCAGGGACGGCCACCATCTTTCCCTTCAGGTCGCGGATGGAATGGATCCGCTCGGTGCCGAACAACTCGTAGCACCCGGCGTGGATGCCGGCGAGGACAACGGTAGGCAGTCCCTGATCCACGCCCATGACGTGGTTCGGGGCATCGTTCATGGCGAAGTGGATCTCGCCAGCGGCCAGCGCCTTGTTCAGGTGCGGACCTCCGGGACTCTTGACGTGCTGCACGTCT
>Ga0114129_10011326_pt1 | contig 12705 bp, 14 predicted proteins | sample RhiMetdeltSRZDD1_FD_80071 | JGI IMG/M metagenome (GOLD analysis project Ga0114129, IMG submission 80071) | Populus rhizosphere microbial communities from Tennessee, USA - Rhizosphere MetaG P. deltoides SRZDD1 (version 2) (version 2) | ecosystem: Host-associated > Plants > Roots > Rhizosphere >...
ACCGGAGCGATTGTCGGAAAAGGCGATATCAAAGCACAAGTCGAACAGGTCTTCAAAAACCTGCAAACCGCCTTGAAAGCGAGTGGCGCTGGACTGGAACACATCGTCAAATGGAATATCTACATCGTACAAGGCCAGCCCCTGCGGCCTGCCTTTGAAGTATCCCAACAGATATGGGGTGGCCGTCCGAACCCGCCAGCGATCACTGTGATGTTCGTCGCAGGGCTGGCAAACCCTGATTTTTTGGTAGAAATGGACGCAATTGCTGTTATTCCGGATAATTAGTAAGAAGAACGAAAAATGGAAGTTAAGAAATTCGAAGACATTCAAAGCGAGTTTATTGATCGTGCTCAACAGGCGGTGTACTGTAACGTTGCCACAGTTGATCTCAAAAATCGTCCACGCTCACGAGTGATGCATGTAATTTGGGAGGGTCCTGTTGGATGGGTTATTACATGGCCCGAATCGCACAAGGCAAAACACCTGGCGACCAATCCCTATGTGTCACTGGCTTATGTGAACAATCCTATGAAACCGGTCTATGTGGAATGCTCTGCAAAATGGTTGGAAGAAGTCGAGGAAAAGCTGCGGATCTGGGAATTACACAAGACGATCCCGCCACCATTGGGATTTGACCCCGCGCCCCACTATGGGACGATCGAGAATAAATATTTCGGGCTGCTACAATTTACACCGTGGCGGATTGAACTGGCAGAATTGGGAAGAGAAAGCCTGATCTGGCGACCCAACACAAGCTAACTGTATAGAATGAAAAAGTGAAAAAATCTATAGGGATATGAGAAGGATCATCCCTTCAACATCTCGTCGTGATTATCCCCTTCTTCCTCAGGCCTTGCGAGCGATGGCATTTCGAGGATCGAGTTCAGACCAAAGTGCTGTAAAAATTCAGGAGTGGTGGAATATAAGATCGGTCGTCCGGGTCCGTCGGCACGGCCAGATTCAAGGATCAAGCCTTTACTTAACAGACTCTTCATCATACTGTCGCTGTTCACGCCGCGGATGGAGTCAATTTGCGGGCGCGTGACCGGTTGTTGGTACGCGATGATCGCAAGAGTCTCCAATGCGGCGCGGCTGAGATGAGTCGTCGCCTCGAGTCCGAGAAAGCGTTCGATCAATTCGGTCAGTTGCGGCGCGGTCGTCAATTGGAAGCGTCCCGCGTGTCGTTGCAGACGCAGGCCGCGGGTCGCGAGAGAAGCGTCAAGTTCGTTGAGTCCCCGCTCAACTACGGACGGAGCCACATCCAATGCAGTTGCCAATTGCGCAGTGGTTACCGGTTCCGGCGCGACGAACAGCATCGCCTCTATTTTTACAAAAAGTGGCAATTCAATTTCGGCATTTTCGTCCGGGAAAGGCTGGGGGTCGCTCATGCTATAATTGCTCCGCTTACGACTTAAAATTACTGGATTTTGAAAGAGATGAGAATAAAAACATATAGTTTTCCAATATTTCTACTGAGCCTTGTGCTCACGTCACTTGCATGTGTTATCTTTGTCGGCGGACCCGATTACTCAAACCTTCCACCAATCCCTGTTTCTGCCGAAGCCGCGGAAAGCATCAAAGAGGAAGTAAGACGAGCCGTTGAAGCAGCCGCAGATACCGGCGTTATTACTGTAAATCTTACCGAGCCACAAATAACATCATATCTGGCTGCCCGTTTGCAAACTGACCCGAGCCTTCAACAATCTGATAAAAAGCCGCTTATCACGGACCCACAGGTTTATTTACGTGATGGACAGATGCAAATCTATGGCAAGACCCAGCAGGGCATTTTTACAGCGAACATCGGCGTCATCATGGATATGGGCGTGGATGCCAATGGTCAACCACAAATCGACATTGCCTCTGCTGATTTTGGTCCCTTCCCTGCTCCTAAAGGACTCAAAGATGCGATCACTGCCATGGTCAAAGAGGCTTATACCGGTTCATTAGGTCCAGTGGCAACGGGTCTGCGGGTTGAATCGATTTCCATCGCAAATGGCGTGATGACAGTCACTGGACGAATCAGATAGCGCACGGATTATACATCGGATTAATCGCGCTGAGCGGACACTGACCCTGAACAAATTCGAGGGAGGTGAAAGACGAAGCGCATTAGGCACTATGCACCGCAACATTCCTCGCCGATTCCTGCTCACCGTACTACTGGCAATCTCTTTGCTGGTAAGTTGTCGTTCCCCCCAAGTAACAAGCGCGGATATCACGATCAGCATCACGGCTGATGGTGAATCGCACAATGTCGCGATCCCGGCAGGCAGCACTGTCGCGCAAGCACTGCAATCAGCGGGCATTACCGTTGGGAATCTGGATCGCGTTGAGCCGCCTCCGTACACTGTTCTTGGCGATGGCAATTCTGTTACTTTGACGCGCGTAAAGGAGGTCTTCGAAACACAAGAACAAATCGTTCCATTCGAGAAGCAGATTGTGCGCAATGAGTCTTTGCCTGAAGGGGAAACGCGACTCGTGCAAGCGGGCGTGAACGGAAAAGAGGAACTGACATACCGCCGCGTGCTTGAAAATGATGTCGAGCTCAGCAAGTCGATCGTTAAGTCAGTAACTCTGCAAGAGGCAGTCCCCGAAATTATGATGGTCGGCGCGCAATCCTCTTTTGCACCATTGCCGATTCCCGGTCATCTGGTTTATCTGGCTGGCGGCAATGCCTGGATCATCGACACATCCACAGCCAATCGTACTCCACTGGTTACGACCGGCGATCTAGATGGGCGCATCTTTGAACTTGCGCCAAATGGAAGTTATCTGATCTTCACCCGCAAGTCCAGCAAGCCCGCCGACCAGGAGATCAACACCTTGTGGGCTGTGCGCACAAATGGTGGCAAGCCGTTCAGCACCGGCATCTCGAACGTTGTCCATTTTGCAGATTGGATACCGGGCACAAACTCGATCGCGTATTCCACGGTCGAGCCGCGCGCGACTGCACCAGGCTGGCAGGCAAACAATGACCTATACCGTTACAGCATTTCCACCGGGGAAAGAAGAAAAATCCTGGATGCAAGCAGTGGAGGTGTATACGGTTGGTGGGGTATGACCTTTGCTTTCTCTCCGGAGGGACGTCTCGCGTATGCACGTCCCGATGGCATCGGTCTGGTTGACCTGGATGGAAAATATCTCAAGCCTTTGCTTAACATTACTCCGCTTAACACGCACAGCGACTGGGCCTGGCTGCCATCCCTAACCTGGGGTGCAGATGGAAAGACTCTTTACTTTATTTCCCATGCGCCACCCCCGAGTCTGGTCAATGAGGAGGATTCTCCATTCTTTGATATCAGCGCCACTTCTTTTGATAACAATGCAACGGTGCCGATCGTCCAGCAGACCGGCATGTTTGCTTATCCATCCGCGTCACCGTTTCAATCCAGTTCAAGAGAAAAACAATATCAGGTCGCGTATTTGCAGGCAATTTTCCCTGAGCAAAGCGAGACCAGCCGTTATCGCGTCGTTGTGATGGATCGGGATGGGTCGAACCGCCGGACCATTTTCCCTGCGAATGACGCGCCCGGCCTTGAGCCACAGACTCCGGTCTGGGCGCCGGATCCCATTGATGGGCAGTCTGGCGATTTTATCGCGGTCATTTATCAAGGCAATCTCTGGCTGGTGGATAGTGGCAACAGCCAGGCCTATCAAGTAACTGGGGATGGTCTGGTCACAAGGATCGATTGGAAATGATATGTCATTGCGAGGAGAAGAGCGACGAAGCAATCTCCTCGTTCGGGAGATTGCTTCGGGCAGAAAAACACCACCCTCGCAACACTTGCACCGCACGCACACCTGCCCTGGCGGGCAGTGCCAGGGCAGGTGTGACCTAAAATTTAGAGAGGAAATCAAATGAATATCTTAATCACTGGAGCCGCCGGGTTTCTTGGCTCGCACTTAAGTGACCGCCTTCTTTCAGAAGGACATGAGGTCATCGGCCTGGACAATTTCATTACAGGCAGCCCAGATAACATCGCGCATCTAATGGGAAACGAAAAGTTTTCTTTCCACAAACACGATGTATCGAATTACATTTTTATCCAAGGCAAAGTGGATGCGGTTTTACACTTTGCATCCCCTGCCAGCCCAAACCCCCAATCGCCCTCCGGATATTTTAATCTGCCTATTCAAACCATGAAAGCCGGCGCGCTCGGCACCCACAATTGTCTTGGCGTGGCGCGTGCACATGATGCGCGCTTCCTGCTTGCCTCCACTAGCGAAATTTATGGTGACCCGCTTGTCCACCCACAGACGGAAAGTTACGCGGGAAATGTGGATCCTGTTGGACCGCGCGCCGTCTATGATGAAGCCAAACGTTTTGCTGAATCCCTGACGATGGCCTATCACCGCGCCCATAACGTTGACACGCGTATCGTGCGCATCTTCAATACCTATGGTCCGCGCATGGACCTGGAAGATGGTCGGGCCTTGCCCAATTTATTGAAACAGGCATTGCTTGGTCAGCCGCTCACCGTCTATGGCGATGGAAGCCAGACACGTTCCTTTTGTTATGTTGATGATCTGGTCGATGGCATCATCAAATTACTTCTTTCTGAAGAGCATTTACCAGTGAATATTGGTAACCAGGATGAAATGACGATCCTGCAATTTGCCGAGACGATCAACAAGATTATAGGTAATAAAGCTGGTATTACTTTTGTAAAGGACGCACGCAGCGTCCGTGACCCGCAGCAACGTCAACCTGACATCACCCGCGCCCGCGAAATCCTCAAGTGGGAATCAAAAATCTCTCTCGAGGAAGGAATCCAAAAGACAATTCCCTATTTCAAGAAAAAACTGGGGGTGGCATGATTTTGGCTGAGACCAAAGAACGAATCCGTTTTATGAAGTTTGCCACGGTCGGCGCGCTGGGCGCCGCGATCGATTTCGGAGTCATGAACCTTATGACTCATCTATTTGATATGAAGCTGGTTTATGCAGGGACGATTTCATTTATTTGCGCAGTTATCAGTAATTTCACTTTAAACCGTTACTGGACGTATCCGGATTCACGCTCGCGTCACTTCCTTCATCAATTGGGCATGTTCTTTCTGGTCAATGCAGCCGGCATTGCCTTCCGTATCCCAACACTTCACTTTGTTGAACCTTTCATGGCAGGCAGCTTTGAGAAGGCTGGCCATTTGTCTCATACAACGGCTCAATTCCTTGCGAAGAATGCCACTCTTGCGTTTGCTATTGGCGTTGTCATGATTTGGAACTTCTTCATTAACCGCTATTGGACGTATAATGATATAGATTAATGAATCTTTGCATTAACGGGAATAGCAAATAGAGGCAGATCTATGTCCGGACATCGTATTATTCCAATCTACAGTTCGCGCGGCGAAGTAGAAGCATTCTTAGCATTTCCTTATCTTTTCAATAAAAGTGGGGAATGGATCGGCTGGGTCACTCCCCAGCGCGAAGTCTATTCGGTGATGGGATCGTACGTGGGCGCGCTGACCAACGATCCGCGTATTGTCCGTCAGCGATCCGACAATGCGTTCCGACCACGCCTGAAAGCCCCGCCGTCCCCCGGCCGGCTCAACATCCCGGCCACACTTCCTTTGGCGCCGTTGATGAGTGACCTCACTCTTAGCCTTGTAGATGTTTTCATCGAGGAGCCGGAGCGATTGCACACACTGGATAGCGGCGAACTCCGTGAAGATATAGATTGATTGAACCTTGCGAAGGTTGTTTTGAAAAGTCATGCATCCTTACGATAAACCTTCGCAAGGCTTTTGCACAAGAAACCAGAATGAGTTCCCAAAGGTCACAATTGACATGGTAAACTCATGGCAGGTTTTATTGCTATGACGAATATTCTTACACCCAAACCTGTCAGCGCCTCGCACATCACCATTTCACAATTAATGCACCTTGAACATGCCAACCTGCTCGGTAATGTACATGGTGGCTGGATCATGAAGCTGGTGGATGAAGCCGGCGCACTTTCGTGCATGCGTCACGCACAAAAGAAAGTTGTCACTGTTGCAATTGACTCGATGACATTCCGTCAGCCGATCAAACTTGGCGACCTTGTTATTCTCAACTCTGAAGTCACTTACACGGGACGTACCTCCATGGAGGTTGCAGTTGAGGTAGTGGCAGAAAATCCTTTTACAGGTGAGCGTACCCATACGAATACAGCTTATCTTGTTTATGTAGCGTTGGATGATGAAGGCAGGCCTACTTCCGTGCCGCCTGTGAAAGCAGAATCAGAAGAAGAAAAACAAAAGATGCAGCAAGCTCAGCAGCGACAGGAAAGAAGATTGAAGCAGAAATAGGGTCTCGATACGGGCGCTTCGCTGGTCGAGTAGCGTTCTTTGCATATCGAGACGAGGCGAACCGCCCTACTCGACCGCCAACTCACGAAATCATGACTGAACCCGAACTCATCCCATCCGAAGAGAAATCTGAACCAAAAGAACGCGTGGCACAGCCATTCCGTAATTTGCGCGAACTGGTGGATTATGTCGCGGGAAAATCGCTCCCGACTTTGATGCCAGAGGAGGGACGTGTCACAGAGCCGTTGCCGTTTCCATTCCTTGCGATTGTCGGTCAGCAGGAAATGAAGCTGGCTTTGCTGCTTGGGTTAATCAACCCCAACATCGGCGGAATCTTGCTTATTGGTCCGCGCGGCACCGCCAAGACCACTGCTGTCCGCAGCTTGCTTGATCTATTACCACAAGTGCAACGAAGCACCTGCCCGTATGGGTGTTTACCGGAAGATATTGAGATCGGCGGCATCGATGCTGTCTGCCCGGACTGCGCGAAAAAATATGGCGAAGGACAACCGCTCACTGCACCAGATAAGGTTCGTTTAATTGAACTGCCACTTAATTCCAAGATCGAGGATGTAGTCGGTGGTATTGACGAACGGGCCGCGATACACGAGCGCATGCGCATCCGACGCGGGATTCTGGCGCAGGCAGATCGCAATCTGCTTTATATCGATGAGATCAATTTATTAGGTGACGATATTGTCGACTCGATTCTGGACGCCTCTGCACAGGGATCGTATACGGTCCGGCGCGGTCCGGTGGTTGCAACCTATCGTTCTCGTTTCGTATTGATCGGCTCGATGAATCCTGAAGAAGGAAGATTGCGCCCGCAGATTTTGGATCGCTTCGGCTTGCGTGTCATTGTGCACGGGCTGCAAGATATGGAAGAACGTCTCGAAGCGTATCGAAGAGTACAGGCTTATCTGGCGAATCCGCGTCAAATGACAGGACAGTTTTCGGCTGAGATGGAAGCAGCTGCCTCCGAAATCCGCAGTGCGCGTGAGCTGGTGCAAAAAGTCGTTTTGCCCGACCGAATCGCCAATCCGGCCATCGAAATGGTGCAAAGAATGGGGATCGATTCTCTACGCGCGGAGATCACCTGGTTTGAATCGGCGCGTGCGTATGCCGCTGCCGATGGGCGGAATGAAGTGACCACAGAAGATTTGCAAATCGTTGCCCCAATGGCTTTGCGTTTGCGGCGCTCACAATTTATGACTGAATATCTCAATGGACAATTGAGTGAAGAAAAAGAAATGAATTCACTGTTGAGCAACTTCGGCAAAAACAGTGATCCTGAAAAGCGAGCAAAGCGAACACAACGAGCATCAAAGAAAAAATGAACCGCCCGGAATTTTCAAATCCTGCTTATCGTATTGAAACGAAGCGCCTTGTAGTGCGCTGCTATAACCCATCTGACGCGCCTATGCTGGTTGAGTCTGTCGCAGAAAGTTTTGAGCACCTGCGCCCGTGGATGCCGTGGGTGTATAACGAACCTGAACCCATTGAAGAAAAAATACAGAGACTGAAAATATTTCGCGGAAACTTTGATCTGGGCCAGAATTACACGTATGGCATCTTCAATCCAGAGGAAACAAAATTACTGGGTGGAACAGGTTTACACACTCGATTGAGTGAAAGTGAATTAGAAATTGGCTACTGGATTCACAAGGACTACATCAACCAGGGACTCGTGACCGAATCCACCGCGGCGTTGATAAAAGTTGCTTTTGAAATTATTCACATCCATCGCCTTGAAATTCATTGTGATCCTGAAAATTTTGCGTCCGCTGCTATTCCACGCAAGCTTGGCTTTACGCACGAGGGGACCTTGCGCGCGAAAACCCGTTTCCTAGATGGCTGGAGCGATTCAATGATCTGGGGGCTTCTTGAAGTTGAATATCCTAACAGCCCTTCATCCAAGGCAGAGATAAAAGCCTTCGATGCAAACGGGCAGCAAGTTTTATGAACTCTGTGTTCAAAAAGTTCGCTGAAAAACCAATCTTTCTTCTTTTAGCTGTCAACATTCTGGTTGGCTTATTTGTATTTCGTGATTATGGCTTCTCGTGGGATGAACCGCTTTTCTACAATTACGGCGACGCTCTGGGATATGCCTATTCACCCCGTGCATGGCTCAGCGGAAACTTCGATATAAACAATTCCTATGGCTCCAGTGGAGATGACCATAAGACGCGCGGGCCTGCGTACCTTCTTCTTGCGCGCGAACCCGTTTATCTTTTAGAAGCACTCGGTCTGGACAAAGCCTCAGCCTGGCACCTGATTAATTTTCTTTTTTTTCAACTGGGCGTTTACTTTCTCTATCGTTTGGCCTTACGCTGGATGAAACCATCTGCCGCGCTCGCGGCAACTGCTCTATTTTCCTGGCAGCCGCTTTTATGGGGACATTCATTCATTAACCCGAAAGATCCATCCTTTCTAGTCTTCTTCCTTGCCTCTGTCTGCCTGGGTTTTGAAATGGTGGATCGATTATCTGATGAAGCAATAACGAACAAAAAAAGATTTTCCGTTATCATTTTTCCCGCGATGATTCTGGGAATCACAACCTCCATCCGCGTGTTAGGACCCTTGGGAGGGGTACTCGTACTCATTTATGCGGTCTCAAGATTGGGTAAAAGAATAGTGACCTTTATTCCGCATTTTATCTTTTATGGAATCATCGCCCTGCTTGCCATGTTCGTCACCTGGCCTTTTCTCTGGGAAAATCCAATTGCGCGATTCGCGGAAGTCACTCAGTTCATGTCAGATAACCCCACGAATCTTTCAGTTCTCTTTGGTGGTGAAGTTTATCGCGCCGGCGAGTTGCCGCGTCGGTATTTGCCTTTTATGCTTGCCACCACCCTCACAGAACCTGTCTGGCCCTTATTCCTTTTTGGTCTTTTGCTTGGATATTTAAAATTGTTTCAACAAAACAGAAATCTCAGCGCAACCCTTCGAGAAGTGATCCCCACAGAGACCTGGAGATCGCTTCGATCTTCACTGGACTTCACGACAATAAGAAACAACGTTATTTCACTTACCCTTGTTCTACTCTGGTTTGCTGTTCCTGTAGCTTATATTCTTATACGCAGACCATCCATGTACGACGGCTTGCGACATTTTCTGTTTATTCTGCCTCCCATTTTTATTTTCACAGGGGTTGCCTTTGCCTTCCTAATAGACCGCATCGCTTTATTTTGGCTACGCGCAGGATTAGTTTTAATTCTAATTGCTCCCGGTATTGTCGGCATCACACAACTCCACCCTTATGAGTATACCTATTACAACTCATTCGTTGGCGGAACAAGTGGAGCATTTCGCAATTATGAAACAGATTACTGGCTCACCTGTTATAAGGAAGCTGTGCAACAGCTGGATCAAACAGTAGATAGTCCAGCCAATCTTTATGTTCATCGAGAAGCGTATATCGCCGCATATTACGCAAATGAAAATATCAGTGTGCGTGACCTGCGCGGCACGCTCGATGAAGTGAAATCAGGCGACTTTATCCTCGTCAACACGCGCACCAATGAAGACCACAGAGTTTTCAAAGACGCGCCAATTGTGATACAAATTGCGCGTGCAGATGCAATCTTTTGTACGATGAGACAAATCCCATGACCACGCACAAAGAACGAATCCAGGCCTGCCTCAATAACCAAATCTTTGACCGACCACCCATCGCATTGTGGCGTCACTTTCCTGTGGACGATCAAGATCCTAAATCACTCGCTGATTCAACTCTGCATTTCCAGCGTACCTATGACTTTGATCTGGTGAAAGTCACGCCGGCTTCATCGTTTTGTGTGAAGGATTGGGGTGTGGAAGATGAATGGATGGGCGATACGGAAGGAACTCGACGTTATACCATGCGCATCATTCATGATCCACGTGACTGGGAAAAATTGCCAATACTTGACCCAACCGTTCAGCATCTCGCGGGACAATTGGATTGTCTCCGTTTCATCCGCGCGGAACTTGGGCCAGGTACCCCCCTACTCCAAACGATCTTCAGTCCACTGGCACAGGCAAAGAATCTCGCGGGCAACGACATGCTGATGGCGCACTTACGTTTATTTCCTGAAGCAGTGATGAAAGGACTCGCCACCATCGCGGAAACTACCCGTCGGTTTGTAGAAGCTTGTCTCGATTCGGGCATTGACGGAATCTTTTATGCTATTCAACACGCGCAAGCCAGTTTATTAACTTTGGAAGAATATCAAACGTTTGGTTTGCCGTATGATGAAAAAGTATTAGAGCCTGCACAAGAGCTTTGGTGTAATCTTCTGCATCTGCATGGACATAATGTCTATTTCTCGCTGCTTGATTCTCTCAAATTTCAAATTGTCAATTGGCATGACCGCGAAACATCTCCGTCTCTTGCGAAAGCGCAAAATCTGTTCACGGGAGTCGTGTGCGGAGGTATAAGACAGGATACGCTGGTTTATGGGGATCAGGCTCAAGTCCAGGATGAAGCGGCGGATGCCATCCAGCAAACGGATGGAAGACGGTTCATGCTTGGAACGGGATGCGTAGTGCCAGTCATCGCGTCGCATGGAAATATTCGCGCCGCCAGAAAGAGCGTGGAATGACCCTGAGAGTCATTGCCGGGAAAGCCAAAGGGAGGAAGCTAAAATCAGTGCCAGGGGATACCACGCGTCCCATCACTGATCGCGTCAAAGAGGCATTGTTCAACATCATCGCAGGAGATATCCTTGAGTCGAATTGGTGGGATGTTTTTGCAGGTACCGGCGCGGTGGGCATTGAAGCCTTAAGTCGAGGTGCATCGTTTGTACGTTTCTCCGATTCAAACCGTGCGCCTATTGAAACAATTAAATCGAATGTGGAACATTGTGGATTCAAATCACAGGCGGAAATTCGTCGAGGAGATGCCTTTACATTGCTGGCTTCACCGCCTGATAGAAGGTTCGAATACATTTATATTGCGCCGCCGCAATATGAGGAGATGTGGGGCACGGCATTAGAGCTCGTAGATGAAAATATCGATTGGTTAACGGACGATGGCTGGGTCATCGCGCAGATCGATCCGAAAGAATACAAATCACTGGTGTTTGAAAACCTGGAAGAGTTCGAGCAACGCCGTTATGGGAGCACGCTGCTGGTTTTCTATGAAAGCAAGGATCAATAGCATATCCTTGCCTCTCTACGCTTGCGAAAGCACGCTCACCTGAACTGCGACGAACGCAGTGCGGCGCAAGTGTCGCAGCGCAATGAACTTACTTCCATGGCGCGGTGATGAGAACATTCGTTGCATCGGCTGCATGAGCAAGATAAGGCAAACTCCAGGCTTCCGAGATTGTTTTCAATAAGGAATAATGAGTGTAAGGGGTAGGGTCTTCAAATCCATTTTTGACCAGCGGGGAATATAAAACAACCGCCACACGTCCACCGCCTGGTTCCGGGAGGCCACAACAGGTATGATCTCCCTGTCCCTCTTCAAATAACATGGCAACAAAGTAGGACTCGCCGGTCCCATCCAAGGCAGGGATCAGGGTTCCGAGCAGGTTCGTCAGCCACGCATCGGTGACATCCAGGGAGCAATCGTGTGAATCGTTGCAAAGGTTCGGTTTAATGAAAAGGAAATTCGGAAGCGAATTCGTTTCAATGTCCGTTTGAAGAGCGGTAAGCGGCACAACGCTCCGCTGACAGCGCTCCGTGTTTAGTCGGATGGGGTCAAAGTAAACGAACGGATTATGTTTCTGAACGTAATCTCCCTTATCGCCAAGAAAACACGGCTCGGGCATGTCCTCCTGATAGGTCTTCCAGGTTCGACCGCTTTCTTCGATCAAGTCGGGAAGACTGCGCTCATTGATAAAACAATCTTTGCAGTTGCTATCAATTCCAAATGTGTCACCACCCATCAGCGCAATGTAGTTCGGCAGGCTGGGATGCCTGATCGCGTAATAATCTGTGAGCAACGTGTACTCATGCGCAAGTTTGTTGTAAGTGGGCATAAGCGGGTTGTCAATCACTGAGCTAAATTCCTTGTTCTCAAACATGATGATGACAATGTGATCGAAGTTTGGAACAAGAGGCCCCGGGGTGGCAGCTGTCGTTGGAGCGGGGGGAGATGTTGCGGTTGGAGGAATGGGGGTAAGAGTAAAGGTCGTCGTAGAGACAGGCGTAGGAGTCAGGGATGGTATTGAAGGTATACAAGCAGTCAACAAAACCAAAAGAAAAATGCAAAATCCAGAACGAGTCATGAAAGTCTCCGTTGAAAATAGAGTTTGGTGTGAACGTTGTGAAGATCAGGGCTTACCCGCATTGATATGCGTCGCTTTTGGTGTATTATAGACTTAATGACCGTAAAATTGCACACCTGGGATTTGACACCTGAGGAGGCTGCCCGCGTTCAGACAGATTTACGACAGCGCCTCGTTCTCACGTGGGACAATCG
>Ga0114129_10011327_pt1 | contig 12704 bp, 15 predicted proteins | sample RhiMetdeltSRZDD1_FD_80071 | JGI IMG/M metagenome (GOLD analysis project Ga0114129, IMG submission 80071) | Populus rhizosphere microbial communities from Tennessee, USA - Rhizosphere MetaG P. deltoides SRZDD1 (version 2) (version 2) | ecosystem: Host-associated > Plants > Roots > Rhizosphere >...
CGGCTTGGTCACCGAGGTCGCGAAGAAGACGGGCCTGAGCAAAGCGGAGGTCGGGCGCGTGATCGACGCGGCGATCGACACCGTCCGCGAGACGGTGGTGGAAGGCGATCGCGTCACCCTCGCGGATTTCGGAACGTTCGAACGGAAGCATCGGAACCGTCGGATCGCCCGGAATCCCCGGCAGCCCGAGGTTCCGATCGTGGTCCCCGAGCGGGATCTTCCGTCCTTCACCCCCGGGAAGGAGTTCCGGTACCAGGTCCTCGGCAACAACTCGGGCTGAGGTGGCTCTGAGTCCTCGGGCTCTCAGTCCCCAGGCTCTTCAGTCCCCAGGCTCTCAGTCCCAGGTCACGAGCCGGAGCGACCGCGCCACCGGCGCGCCGTCTCGCTGCTCGGTCTCGAACCGCACGCGTTGTCCGATCCGGAGCGTGAGCACCCCCGAACCCTCCAGGGATCCCGCGTCGATCGCCACTTCCGTTCGGTCATCGGTCAGCAAGGATCCGGTGCGCTCCCCGTCGTCGAAGTGCTTGATCGTTCCCTGATCCACGTCCCACTCCCGTCAGGTCCGCGCCGCGAGCCTCCCGGCCAGATCCATGTCCCGGCAAACGTCCAACGTCCGGCCGGGTCGTCGTTTCTCGAGCACCGTGAGGATATCGCCCGGCTCGTCCAGGTCGAATGCCAGCTCCTCCCGCTCGACGACCGCCGTCGGGAGCCCGAGCTCGGCCGCCGTCTCGAGGTGACGACGGAACGAGTCGGGACCGAAACGGCTGGGGATCGCGTCCGGCGGTCGCCGGAGCAACAGATTGGTCCCGCGCTCGTCCGCCGAGGGCGCGATCACGACCGGTCCGAGCGTGTGCAGCGCGGCCTTCAGCGCGTCGGACGTGACGAGCGGCATGTCCGCAGGGAGGATCGCGAGCGCCTCGACCTGCCGAGCGGCCGCTTCCTCCTCGATCTGATGGACCGCCGACCGAAGGGAAGGGCGGTCCTCGACGATCCCGTGGGCCCGCCGCCCCATCGAGATCTCCAGCAGGCTCTCATCCGCCGAGACGACCCACGTCTCCCATCCGTCCAGGGCGAGCGTCTCGTCGAGCACGTCCTCGAACATCGCCAGCGCCAGCGCTCCCCGCTCGAGCGGGCTCAACAGGGGGGAGAGGCGCGACTTGGCATCGCCGAGGGACTTGATCGGGAGGGCGATCGCACGCACGGGGTTGCAAGCCTAGCCGAGGCTCCGCGGTACCCTCACGGCCTCGGACCCGAAGGAGCATCCGACGGAACCCTGGTACCAGGTCGCGAAGGCGGTCTGCCTTCCACCGCTCCGGTTCTGGTTCCGGCTGTCGCACGAGCACCTGGACCGGATCCCACGGACGGGTCCGGCGATCATCGCGTGCAACCACATCTCGTACCTCGACCCGCTGACGAACGGCGACGCCGTGGTGCGCGCCGGCCGCCGGCCCCGCTTCCTCGCGAAGGAGGAGCTGTTCCGGATCCCCGTCGTCGGGCGAGCGCTCGGAGGTGCGGGACAGATCCCGGTCTCGCGAGGCACCCGAAACCGGTCCTCGCTCGATCGTGCGACGGCCGCGCTCGGCCGGGGGGAAGTGATCGTCGTGTATCCGGAGGGCACCGTCACGAAACGGGACGACGGGCTCCCGATGGACTCGAAGACGGGGGCGGTTCGCCTGGCGATCGCGACGGGGGTCCCGATCATCCCGATGGCGAGCTGGGGGTCCCAAGCCGTCTGGCAGAAGTCGGGGAAAGGGTCGCTCCGGTTCGGTCGCCCGATCTGGACAACGGTCGGCGGGCCCATCGATCTCCCCGTCACACCCGAGGGGGAGCAGGCACCGCTCCGCGAGTTGACCGCGCAGGTGATGGACGAGGTCACGCGTCTGGTCGTCGCCTTGCGCGAGCGGTATCCGGCGCGATGGACGAAGTAGGCTGCCGGCGATGAGCGACCAGGCGAAGCGGTGGCGCTTCCAGACACGCGCGGTGCACACCCATCGCCCGCCACCGCCGGAGCAGCTCTCGAGCAGCGTGCCGATCTTCCAATCGTCCACGTTCCGCTTCGAGACGAACGATGAGTTCGCCCGCGCGATCCGGTTCGACGGCCCCGGCTACGTGTACTCGCGCGGCTACGGGAACCCGACGATCGACGCGTTCCAGCTCGCGATGGCCGATCTCGAGGAGACGGAGTCCGCGATGGGCTTCGCCTCCGGCATCGCCGCCATCTCGTCGCTCTTCCTCACCGTCGCCGGGGCCGGCTCACGGATCGTCGCCGGAACGGCCCTGTACGGCGGGACCGTCTCGATCCTTCGGAACATCCTGCCCCGCTTCGGGGTCGAGGCGACCTTCGTGGATCCGACGGATCTCGACCAGGTGCGCGACGCCTTGCCCGGCGCGGACCTCTTCTACTGCGAGACGATCGTGAACCCGACGACCACGGTGCCCGACCTCGCGGCCCTGGCGAGCCTGTGCCGAGAGGCGGGCGTCGTGTCGGCTGTCGACAACACGTTCGCGTCGCCGTACCTGTGCAATCCGGTGACGCTCGGCTTCGACGTGTCGATCCACTCCGCGACCAAGTACATCGGCGGCCACGCCGACCTGATCGGCGGTGTCGCGTGCACCAACGAGGAGCTGTTCCGGAAACTCCGTGACACCGTGATCGATCTCGGGGGCACGATGCAGCCGCTCGAGGCATGGCTGTGCCTCCGGGGTCTCGCCACGCTCAGCCTGCGGATGCAGCATCACTGCGCTTCGGCGGGTCGCCTGGCGGCGGCACTCGAAGCGCACCCCTCCGTGGAGCGGGTCTTCTACCCCGGGCTCGTGTCCCATCCACAGCACGAGCTCGCGTCCCGGCAGCTCCGCGACTTCGGCGGCACCCTCGCGTTCGAAGTGGCCGGTGGGCTCGAGGCCGGGAGCCGCGTCGCGGAGGCGCTGGAGCTCGGCTGGATCGCCGGGAGCCTCGGGAGCGTGATGACGCTGGTCGCCCACCCGGCGTCGACGACGCATCGCCAGGTCGACCCGGAGGTGCGGCGGACCGCGGGCATCGGGGACGGACTCCTGCGGGTGGCCGTCGGGCTGGAGGATCCCGACGACCTGATCGAGGACTTCACGCGAGCCCTCGAGAAGGCATGAAGCGCCGCCGCGTCGCGGTCCTGTTCGGGGGCAGATCCGCGGAACACGAGATCTCGTGCATCTCCGCACGATCCGTGATCGACGCGCTCGATCCCGATCGCACGGAGGTCGTGCCGATCGGGATCAGCCGCGACGGCCGCTGGCATCGGCTTCCCGGTCCGCCGGCCCTGCCGGCGGAAACGGGACGGATGCCGGAGGTCACCGAGGGCAGCGGCGCCACCGTCGAGCTGGCGGGAGAGAGCGGCTCCTCGGAGCTCGTGGCCGCGGACGGATCGCGCGAGCCGATCGATGTCGTCTTCCCGGTCCTCCACGGCCCCTTCGGGGAGGACGGGAGCGTCCAGGGACTGATGGAGCTGGCGGGGGTTCCGTACGTCGGCGCCGGCGTCCTGGGCTCGGCCATCGGGATGGACAAGGACGTGCAGAAGCGACTGTTCCTGCAGGCCGGGCTTCCCGTGGGTCCGTTCGAGACGGTCCACGAGAAAGCCTGGGGAGACGACCCCGAGTCGGTCGAAGCCTCGACCGAAGCCCTCGGCTACCCGGTGTTCACGAAGCCGGCGACCCTCGGCTCGTCCGTGGGGGTCACCAAGGTGCACCACGCCGGCGAGCTCGCGGCCGGGCTGGCGAACGCTTTCCGCTACGCGCGGGTCGCGCTCGTCGAGCGGTCGGCGGAGGGCGCGCGAGAGATCGAATGCGCCGTCCTCGGCAACGACGAACCCGTCGCCTCCGTCGCGGGCGAGATCGTTCCCGACGGCCACGACTTCTACGACTACGAGGCCAAGTACCTGGACGAGCACGGCGCCCGCCTCCTGATCCCCGCCGACCTCAAGCCGGAGGTGCTCGAAGAGGTGCAACGGCTCGCGGTCGCGGCGTTCCGCACGATCCGATGCGCGGGGATGGCGCGGGTGGACTTCTTCCTGCTCGGCGAGGACGACCTGTGGCTGAACGAGCTGAACACGGTCCCCGGGTTCACGTCGATCTCGATGTACCCCAAGCTCTGGGAGGCGTCGGGTCTCGCCTATGCCGATCTCGTGCAGCGGCTGCTGGATCTCGCGATCGAACGCCACGAGGCCGAGCGGAAGAGCACAGGGGTTCCCGAGCTGGGCGGCTGAGGTCCTCCTGCGAGGCCTAGAGGTGAACGACCGGGCAGGTGAGGGTCCGGGTGATGCCTTCGATCGCCTGGATCCGTGCCACGACGAGCTTCCCGAGGTCGTCCACGCTGTCGGCCTCGGCGCGCACGATCACGTCGTAAGGACCGGTGACGTCCTCCGCCTCGGTCACGCCGGCGGTGCTCCGCACGGCGTTGGCGACGGAGGCGGCCTTCCCCACTTCCGTCTGGATCAGGATGTACGCGTGAACCACCTGGTGCCTCCTCGGGCTCGTCGGAACGCGGCTCATGCTAGTCGGCGGTGGGCGAGCCGAGCAACGCGGGTGCGATGATCGGGCGCGTGTTCCGGAACCGAGATGAGGCCGGCTCGCGGCTCGCCACCGCGCTGGCGGATCGCGTGTCGGGTCCCGTGACGGTGCTCGCGATCCCCCGCGGGGGTGTCGCGGTGGCCGCGCCCGTGGCGAAAGCGCTCGGGGCGCCGCTCGACGTCGTGATCCCACGGAAGCTCGGTGCACCGGACAACCCCGAGCTCGCGATCGGCGCCGTCGCGCCGGGGGTCATGGTCCTGCACGAACGAGCGGTCCGGCAGCTCCGGGTCCCCCGCGCCTACATCGAGCAGGAGGCCGCTCGTCAGGAGGCGGAGATCGTCCGGCGTGAGGCCGCCTATCGGGGCGGCCGCGCGCCGGCCCCGGTCGCCGGTCGGACGGTCGTCGTCATCGACGACGGCGTCGCGACCGGCGCCACCGCGGTCGCCGCCCTGCGCTGGGCGCGCGCGGCCGGCGCCGACCGGGTCGTCTTCGCCGCCCCGGTCGGCCCGCCGGCCGCGCGCGCCCACCTCGAGCCCGAGGCCGACGATGTCGTCCTCCTCGAGGAACCCTTCGGGTTCCTCGCGGTGGGGGAGTGGTACCGGGACTTCGACCAGGCCACCGACGATGAGGTCGTCTCGATGCTCCGGGGAGCGGACCGGTGAACGTCCTCGAGCTCGTGGTCGCCGCGATCTTGGGCTTGCTCGGGGTTCGCTCGCTCGTGCACTGGCTCCGGCGGCCGTTGGAGTCCGACGTTCGCCGCGACCACCTGCTCTACGCGCTGTTCGTCGCCTCTCGAGCCGGTCTCTGGTTCGCTCTGGGCGGGCTGTTCCTGCTCTTCGCGAGCGTCGAGACCCAGGGCCGCGCGTTCGCCGAGGATGCTGCCCGCTTCAACTGGTACTTCATCGTGCTCGCGGTGCCCGCGGCGCTCCAGTTCGTCAGCGGCTTCCTGCTGGGCCGGGATCCCGGGGGGCCTCCGCGGGACACCGACACGGAGTTCTGAGCCCGGCGGCTACCCGACGGCCTTGATGATGTCCTCGGAGAGCTCGGCGAACTGCTGCAGGTGCGCCACCCGTTCCCGCTTGAGTTGGTCCACGATCCCCCGGTACTGCTCGCTCCTGCCGGTCCGCTCGTAGAGCTGGGCCGGCCTGAGGAGCTCCGGGTCGTCGAGGTCCGGCACGTCGGTCGCCACCAGGTAGTGGAAGTCGGGGTCCTCCTCGAAGGTGATCGTCTGCTCCGCGATGCCTTTCACGCACGCCGAGGTGTGCGGGATCTTGACCTTCTTCGAGAGACCGTCGTCTTCCTTGCCGCCCACGCGACCGGTGTTCAAGAGGTACGTCTCGATCGGATGGGTGGCGAGCAGATCGAGCAGTCGGTTCCCCTGGAGGCCGTGCGGCAAAGGAAAGAAGGGATTGGTGCCGGGCACCCGGAGGAACTTGCCCTCCTCGGCCGCGCCGCCGGCGGAGGTCCCCGTCGTCTCGCCGAGCATGAAGTAGGCGGCCGACTGCTCCTGGGTGAGCTTCGCGACAGCCGGGATGATGTTCTCGTTGCGGTTCAGGATCAACAGGTAGTCGACCGGTCCCACGTTCCTCGCGTCCTCGTACGCCAGCAGGTCCCGCATCTCGAAGACGGCTCGCCCGTTCTGCGTGTAGCTCTCCTCGAAGAAGTTCACCGCGCCCGCGCCGTCCTGGTACACGTTCTCCAGGTAGGTCGTGGGTTTGGTGACGGCTCCGTAGATCGAGGGTTCGAACTCCGGATCGAGCGAGAAGGTCTTCGCGAAACACCCGTTCTCCGTCCCGTACGCGATGCCCCCGGGCATCAGCCCGACGAAGTCGTCCTGGATCGGTTTCGACCCGTTCTGGGTGGTGAACGTCGTCGTCGTCTTCCCGGTGCCGGACAGGCCGATGATCATGAAGACCTTGTCGCCCGACGCGGTCGGGATCACCTTCAGACCCGCGTGCAGCGCGAGGCCGCCCTTCTCGAAGACGATGTTGTTCCACATCCGCAGGCCGCCCTTCTTCGACTCTCCGAAGTAGTCGGAGTTGAGGACGCGGGTGACGTTGTGGTCGAGATCGACCGCGATGATCCGATCGTCGGGATAGCCGGGGGCCGGCAGACCCGGCGTGTAGATCACGAGGACCTCGGGCTCCTCGCCGTCCTCACGGGCGAAGTACAGCTTCTGTTGCATACCGGCGATGTTCGCGTAGCGCTTCTCCATCACGAGGCGCGCGCGGGTTCGGAGCGTCGGGTCGTTCCCGATCCAGCCGTCGATCTGGATCGTGTCGTGGTTCGCGAGGTAGTCGTCCTGTTGTCGGGCGATGTCGTCGAACGCCTCGCGGGTCATCGTCTTCCCGCTGGAGGGACGATCCACGACGAACGTGCTGCCGGCGCTCCTCGACAAGACCCTCGTCTGGACGTTCACGTTCCCGAACTCGGTGATCCGACATTCCGGCATCTCTTCCGTGTAGCGGCGGAGCTCCTCCGGTGTCGGGTTGACGAACACGTCTGCCACTCGGCCTCCTGGATCAGTGGTCCGCGGAACGCGTTGGGATGCGCGGGAGAACCCATAGAGTCTAGCGAACGCCCAGGAGGCTTCTCCCGGTCGGCGTGCGGGGCCACGCCGGCACGAGAGCCGAGCGCGCTGGGGGGTGGGAGCTCGATGGACGTCACCGAAGACCAACTCCTCGCGACGATCCACCGGGTCCTGTCGGGAGCCGGCCCGGAGGTGATCGTGGGTCCCGGCGACGATGCGGCGGTCGTCCGCTCCGGCTCGGGCGAGTTGGTGATGACGACGGACGCGATGGTCGAAGGCGTCCACTTCCGGACCGATCTGACGACGCCTCGCGACCTCGGCTACAAGGCGATCGCCGTCAACGTGAGCGACGTGGCAGCGATGGGCGCGAGCCCGCGGTTCGCGGTCTGCGCGTTGACGCTCTCGAGCGCGATCGACGCCGCCTGGGTCGTGGAGCTGGCCGGCGGCATGCGCGAATGCTGCGAGGAGTTCGCGCTGTCTCTCGTCGGCGGGAACCTCTCCGCCGGGGGCGAGGTGTCGATCGTCGTCACCGTCACCGGCGAGGTGGTGCCGGGGCGGGCCGTGCGCCGGAACGGCGCACGGCCCGGCGACCGACTGGTGGTGACGGGATCGCTCGGCGGTTCCGCTGCCGGGCTCCGCGTGGCCTCGCAGCGCTCCTGGTCGGATGACGAGCGTGACGCGATCAGGCGGTTCATGCGGCCCACGCCGCGCGTCGGCGAGGCGGGGGTCCTCGCGAGCCACGGCGTCACCTCGATGATCGACGTCTCCGACGGGCTCGCGCTGGATCTGTCGAGGCTCTGTCGGGCGAGCGGCACCGGCGCGCGCATCGAGCTCGCGCGGATCCCGCGGCATCCGGCGGCGACGCCGGCGGAGGCGCTCGCGGGAGGAGAGGACTACGAGTTGCTCGCGACCCTGCCGGACCTCGAAACGTTCGAGGACGCACGCTCGGAGCTCCGCAACGCCTTCGGCGTGTCGCTCGGCGACATCGGCGCCATCATCGATGAAGGGCTCGTCGCCGTCGATGAGAACGGGACGGAACGCCCCCTGATGACCGAAGGGGCGAACGCGGGTTGGGATCATTTCCGATAGCGGGTGGACCGTGGTGAGCGAAGCTCATCCGCCGCGTCCACGGGCCCTCACGATCGCCGGATCCGACTCCGGCGGCGGGGCCGGGATCCAGGCGGACCTGAAGACGTTCAGCGCGATAGGGGTCTTCGGGATGACCGCGATCACGGCGGTGACGGTGCAGAACACCAAAGGCGTGTCTCGTTTCGAGGAGCTCTCGCCCGCGCTCGTCGCCGAGCAGATCCACGCCGTCGCGGGAGACATCGGCGTCGATGCCGCGAAGACGGGGATGCTCGCCTCGGCCGGGATCGTCGAGGCGGTTGCCGAGGCGGTCGAGGACCTGCGGCTCCCGAACCTCGTGGTGGACCCGGTGTTCGTCTCGAAGCACGGCCATCCGCTGCTCGCCGATGATGCGGTCGGCGCTCTCGGCCGGCTGCTCCTCCCGCTCGCGACCCTCGTGACGCCCAACCTGCCGGAGGCCGCCGGGCTCGCGGGGTTCGACGTCGACGCACGCGAGGACATGCGTCGGGCGGCCGAGGCGATCCTGCGCCTCGGGCCGCGCGCCGTCCTCGTGAAGGGCGGTCACCTCGAGGGCGACCGCGCCGCGGACCTCTTCGTGGAGGGTGACGTCGAGGAGTGGATCGAGGCCGAACGCATCGAGACGCCGCACACCCACGGGACCGGATGCACGCTGTCGGCGGCGATCACGGCTCATCTGGCTCGAGGAACCTCCTTGGCCGACGCCGTCCGCGCCGGCAAGGCGTTCGTCACGGAGGCGATCCGACACGCCCTCCCGCTCGGCGAGGGGATCGGCCCGGTCGACCAGCTCTGGTCGACCGGGCCGACCCCTCGCGAGTGAGTCCGCTAGAGGCTGATCCAGGCGAAGCTGTTCGGTGCCACGTCGAGGCAGCCCATCCGGCACGACGTCGTGTTCACGTAGTGCGACTGGACGATCATCGAGACCGGACCGTTCGGCGCGAGCGGCGGTCCTCCCGGAACCGTGAACCGCATCGTCCGGAGGTTCGGGCGGACCACCGGAAGGGCGTCGAAGGCGTTGCCCTGCCCTCGGAAGAACACGCTCAGGGTCGCGCCCGTCTTCTTGACCGTGCCGACGTAATCGACGTTCGCGTCACCGTCGACGTTCAGGAACACCTTCACCCAGTTCGCGGCGGGCCCGAGGACGGTCTTGGGGAACGGAGCCTGGACGCGGATCGTGAAGGTGATGGGCTGTCCGCTCGCGCTCCGCACCCCTTTCACGAGCTCGAGATCGAGCTTTCCGGCGACGTCGTTCGGATCGGTGACCTGGACGAAGCTGCCGGCGCCCGCGGCGCTCGGCAGGAGGACCAGGAGCACGGCGACGAGTGCGGCGCGGCGGATCGAGCGCATGGCGATCCCCTTTCGGGTCGGCGGATCCCGCCGACGCTACGCGGGGAGCGAACCTGGGGCAACCGACAGGGGGTTCAGCGCTGGCGCTGGGGGATGCGGGTGACCCGGCCGGCTTTGATGCAGCTGGTGCAGGCGTTCACGCGGCGAGGCGTGCCGTCCACGAGTGCGCGCACGCGTTGCACGTTCGGGTCCCATCGGCGGTTGTTCCGCTTGTGCGAGAACGTCACCGACTTGCCGAACCAGGGCTTCTTGCCGCAGATGTCACACACCGCTGCCATAGGTCCGTCGAGGCTACCAGAGGGGCGGCGGAGTTCTCGACGCGGATCGTTACCCGACGATCGCCCTGAGATGGCGACGAAGGATGTTCTCCGGGATCGGGCCCGTGTAGTCGAACTCGATGCTCCCGTCGGCGCGGAAGAAGGCCGTCACCGGCTGTCCGAAGAGGCCGAGCCGGGTCTTGATCGCGTCCGGGACGTCGAAGATGCTCGGGAACGTCATCCCGAATTCCTTCATGAACGATCTCGCCTGGGTCCGCGAGTCGAGGACGTCGACGCCGAGGAACTGCACGCGATCTCCGAACTCCTCGTGGGCGGCCACCAGACGAGGCATGTCCTCGCGGCAGGGCGGGCACCACTCCCCCCAGAAGTTGACCACGACGGGCGTCCCTTTCAACTGCCCCATCAGCCGCAGGAAGGTGTCGGGATCCATCGCCGGAAGCGTGTCGGCGAACGTCGGCAAAAGAGCGGCCTCGGTGGCGTTCCGGGCGGGGGTCGTCCCGGCGGACGGGCTCGGCTCGGGCTTCGCGGTGCAGGAAGCCAGCAGGGCGAGCCCGGCGAGGAGCGCCGCCAGCGGTCGATGGGTCATACGGGGATGGTAGAACCCTTCCCGAGATCGCCCGTCCTCCCTCCACGCTCGCGCTCGACACACCGGTCCTGCTCGTGGACCGAAAGCTGGCCACGCGCCGGACCGGGCTCCGGGACAAGGGTGAGGAAGCCCACGTCATCCTGGCCGGGATGGGGATCAGGACCGTCGGCGACCTCATCCGTCACTACCCGCGCCGCTACATCGACCGATCCGCCGTGGAGAAGATCGGCGATCTCCGGATCGGGCAACAGGCGACGGTGATCGCTCGTGTCCACAAGACCGCCAAACGCTTGACCCGTCGACGCCAGTCGATGGTGACCGTCACAATCTCGGACGGCACCGGTTTCCTCGACATGACCTTCTTCAACCAGCCCTGGGCCGCCGGGATCTACAAGGAAGGACTCGAGATCGCCGTCTCGGGGACCGTGACGCGCTACCGGGGACATCTGCAGCTCGCCAACCAGGAGGCCGAGATCCTCGGCGGCGAGGAGCGCGACCTGGTGCACACCGGACGGATCACGCCCGTCCATCGGGCCTCCGAAGGCATCACGACCCGGACGATCCGTGAGCTCGTGTTCGCCGCGCTCGACGGGCTGCCGCCGATCGTCGACCCGATGCCCGTCGAGCTGATCGAGGCGGAGCGGCTGGAGGATCTCGACACCGCGCTTCGTCGGGTGCATTTCCCGGAGGACGCGGAGCAGCTGGCTCGTGCCGTCGAGCGGTTGAAGTTCGACGAACTGTTCACGCTCGAGTTGGGTGTTGCCTTCCGGAAGCATCGACTCGAATCCGAGCGGAAGGGGGTGGCCCACCACGCCGACGGCGTGCTCACGGATCGCCTGACGGCGACGACCCCGTTCGAGCCGACCAAGGCCCAGCTCCGAGCGATCGAGGAGGTCGGGGAGGCGATGGCCGCCGCGCGGCCGATGAACGTCTTGCTCCAGGGAGACGTGGGATCGGGCAAGACCCTCGTCGCGGTCCACGCCTGCCTCGTGGCGATCCAGTCCGGACATCAGGCCGCGATCATGGCGCCCACGGAGGTCCTGGCGGGCCAGCACGCACGCTCGGTCCGGGCTCTGCTCGAGGGGGTCGGCGCGCGGAACCAGCTGGAGCGCGGGCCGTCTTCGAAGGCCGGCGGGCAAGGCTCGTTGCTGGAGGCGATCGAGGAGACCGCGGACGGCGCGACGACCGACGGGGTGACCTACGCCCTACTGACCTCGGCCGTCACCGGGAAGGACCGGGCGCGGATCCTCGCCGGCATCGCCGATGGCGGCGTGGATCTCGTGATCGGCACCCATGCGCTCGTGCAGGAAGGGGTCACGTTCCACGACCTGTCACTTGCGGTCGTGGACGAGCAGCATCGGTTCGGACTGCACCAGCGGATGGCGCTCAAGGGCAAGGGCGACGGCGAGGTCGACGTGTTGATCATGACCGCGACGCCGATCCCGCGGACGCTCGCGCTCACCTACTACGGCGACCTCGACGTCGTCGTCCTCGACGAGATGCCGAAGGGCCGGCAACCGATCGGGACGGCGGCGGCGCGCTCCGAGACGGAGCGCGCCGACGCCTACGACCTGGTCCGGCGCGAGGTTCGCGCCGGACGCCAGGCCTTCGTCGTGTGCGCCGCGATCGACGAGGGCAACCGCACGCAGGTGCGCGCGGCGGAGGCCGAAGCCGAGCGGCTCGCGACCGAGGTGTTCCCCGATCTGCACGTCGAGCTGCTCCATGGACGCATGCGGCCGAAGGACAAGGATCGCGTGATGGAGGATTTCCGCACGGGCGGGGCCGACGTCTTGATCTCGACCACCGTGATCGAGGTCGGGGTCGACGTGCCCAACGCGACCGTGATGTTGATCGAGAACGCGGAGCGCTTCGGCCTCGCCCAGCTCCATCAGCTCCGCGGGCGCATCGGCCGCGGAGCGCACGTGTCGTACTGCGTGCTGTTCGACGAGTCGGACGAGACGAACGTCGACGCCCGAGCCCGGATCGAGGCGATGACCCGGACCACCGACGGGTTCGAGCTGGCAGACGAGGATCTCCGCCTCCGAGGCGAAGGGACCCTCTTCGACACGAAGCAGTCGGGGATGCCGGACCTGAAGCTCGCGCGCCTCTCCGAGGATCTCGACCTGGTGAAGCGCGCGCGAGCGCGCGCCTTCACGCAGGTCGAGCAGGATCCGACGCTGGAGGACCATCCTCGCCTCCTCGAGGAGCTCCGCGATCGGTTCGAGGACTCGATCGCCTGGCTCTTCAGCTCCTGAGGTCCCGCCGGGTCCGGCCTCGAGCCCTATCCTCGCGACGATGCGGGTCATCGCCGGGACCGCGA
>Ga0114129_10011328_pt1 | contig 12704 bp, 15 predicted proteins | sample RhiMetdeltSRZDD1_FD_80071 | JGI IMG/M metagenome (GOLD analysis project Ga0114129, IMG submission 80071) | Populus rhizosphere microbial communities from Tennessee, USA - Rhizosphere MetaG P. deltoides SRZDD1 (version 2) (version 2) | ecosystem: Host-associated > Plants > Roots > Rhizosphere >...
CGCGCAGCCGATATGGGCGCAGGCGCAGCGCGGCGAACTGATCCGATGTCGGGCCGTCCGCCCACATCGGGATGATCGACGGGTCGTAGCCGACCGGCGCCGGACCGGTCGCGAACTTCTGCCACACGGCGGCCCGGGTCTCGTCGTCGTGATACCACTCCACCAGGCACTCCGCGGTGCAAGTGTCGTGGGTGGTGGGCGCCTTTTTGACCGGGCTGGGCACCGTGGCGATCCAGCCGAACAGGTCGGTGCCGTCCCACTCCCAGATCGGATGCAGAATGCGGGTGCGGGGCCGACCGTTTTCGTCGACGGTGGCAACTGAGGCCCAGACAATCGAGTGGGCCATCTCAATGAACGCCGGCGCGATTCGCTCAAGCGGGGTCACGATTCACTAGCGTAGGCACATGCCGCCGCTGGCTCCGCGCCAGTGCCGCGGAGCTACTCTTCTAGCTTCTTCTTGAATTCCTCCGTCTTGCGGAATTCGACCTTGCCCTCCTCGGCGGTCGTTTCGATGTTGCCTTTGTCCTTCTCGTCGACCCAGTCGGTCACGGCGGTGCCTGAAACCGTCCCGCCGCTGCCGGGCAATGTGGTCGTCTGAAGGTCGTCGTCGTAGGCCTTGGCGATTTCCCTGGCCTTTTCTTTGTGCTCGTCCGTCACCTCGGGCTTCTCGGTAATTTGGCCCGATTGGGTTTGTTGCTGTTCTCCCGCTTGGTTTTGTTGCTGTTCTTCGGTACCCATGCCGTAGGGCTGCCCGATGGTCCGGCGAACGAAACGGAGTCCAGCTAACCAGCGGGAACCGCCCGCAGCGCGATAGGCAGGCTGGGCAGAAAGTGCTGCGTCGCAAACGCGCGGATATCGTCTGCGGTCTCGAGGGGTTGGGCGCTGGGCAGCAGCAGCGCCATCGCCGCGTACCGCAGGATGGTGTCGGCCAGCTCGGTGACCGCCTGCTCCCCGATGCGCTCGGCGAAGCCGGTCGGGAAGATCACCCGCAACGCCTCGGCCATCCGCTCGATCGCGGCGGCGTAATGCCGTCCGGCCAGCTCGAGCACCAGGCCGGGCTCGTCGGTCATCATCCGATCGAGCACCCGGTGCCGACGAAATTTCAGGATTGACAGTGTAAACGCCTCGACATAGTAATTCGCTTGCGGCCCAGCCTGTTTCAGCTCTAGAGCGATGTCGGCGAACAGCCGGACGTTCTCCCTCTCGATGACCGCCGCGACGAGCTCATCCTTGTTGGCGAACCGCCGGTAGATGGTCGTGCGGCTGACCCGCGCCCGACGCGCGACATCGTCGAGGGCCACCCGCCGAAAGCCATGCCGTTCGAACTCGACGACGGCGGCGTCGAGGATTGCTTCCAGGGTGGGATCAGCCCCGTGCATAGCCCTTTAGGGCATAGCCGTTGTAGCGCAGCCGCATTGGCAGATGATCCCACACCCAATTCACGGGTCGCGAACGCCAGAATGCTGCGAAGCGCTGATAGCGACGCTTCTGGCGGTCGCTCCAGCGCAGACCGAGAAGGTCGCGGCCGCGCGGCGGCAGGCCGCCTGTCGTCAGGAATGCGGCCACCGGATTGAACACGGGCGCGATGAGTCGCCACAGCGCCGGCGACACCGCCTTCGGGCGGGGGAAGCCCTTCGTCACATAGCCGACGCCGTACTTGGCGGTCGGGTGCGCGACGACGATCTCGTCCATCATCCGGTCCCAATAGCGTTCGAACTCAGCGTAATTCGCCGGCATCGGCCGGTCACTAACACCGTAGCGGCGGTACCAGGTCTTGGATTCGAGGTAGATCTGTTCCTTCTCGGTCCGTGTCAGCCGCTTGACGAATGTGTCGGCGAAGTAGAGCACCTGCTCGACGAAGGTCGCGTGCGCCCAGAAGTACGTGTCGGGGTCGAGCGCGTGATAGCGGCCGCCGTCCGGCATATCGCCCTTGACGTGGTGGTGGAAGTCGCGCACCTGGGTGCCGGCGTTGTCGCCGTCGGAGCCGTACACCGTGTTGAAGATCGGCGGGATCGTGCGCCTGAGCCGCTCGGCGGTGTCGGCGAAAGAGGTCGAGTGGTCCAGCACCCCCTGACCGAGCTCGGCGAGCATGTTCTGCAGCACCGCCGGGCGTGGGCCGATGAGATACATCCGATTGTCGCCGAAGTAGCGCCAGACCAGCGATTGCGGGCCGAGCGGCAACGCGTCGTCGGTGCGTTCGGGGCGTTCCGCAACCTCCGTCATGTGGAACAGTGTTACAGATTTCGAACTTTGTACCAACCGCGTGTGAGCGGCCTCACGGTCTCGCGTCGAGACTGCAACCACGCAGAGAAAGTTCGAGAGGGGGCCTGCTGGAATACCGTTTCGGCGAAAATTAGCCGCGCCGCAGGTGAACGATCCCGAGCACGACCAGCACCCCGGCGACCGCCGCCAACACCAGCGACAGCACCAGCAGTGGCGCGCTGTAGTCCACCGACGTCGTCTGGGGCTCGCCCTTGAGCACCGGCGCGACGACCACCGTGGAGCTGGCGGCCAGCCAGCTCAGCACGCAGCCGGCCGCCGCGATGACGGCCAGCACCAGCTCGACACGGGCCCTCATGACGCCGGCTCCGGCGGAATGCGCTCTTCGACGAGGTGGGTCAGGGCCTCCCGCAACTGGCGGTGCTTGCGGGCCCACGCCTGAGCACCGCGATCATTGGTCAACTTCAGCCCGATGCCGGTGCGCCCGCGCGGTACCCCGGTGAGCTCACCCAGTGCGCGGGATGACATCCACTTCGGCTCGTCCTCCCCCTTCGGCTCGGGGTAAATCCGCACGATGTCGTCGATGCGGACCCGTTCCGTGCCCTGGCGCAGGTGATCGGGTGTCAACTCCACCGACGTGTGGATGCGTGCGGCCTTGACCTGAATAGCGAGGAAACCGCCGACCAGCACGAAGAAGATCCCGGGAACCACCAGCTGAATGCCGTAGCCGGCCGACAGCTGGATCAGCGCCATGGCGATACCCGCCCCGGGTCCTGCCAACAGCCACCACCAGCTGGCACCCTGCTCATAGAACAACACCTCGGGTGGCGGGCCCGTATCAGTCACTGCGGCTCCTGCTCGGACGGCGACGCAGCCGAGGGTCGGGTGATCAGCACGGTTCCTGCGATCAGCGGGAGCACGGCTAGCAGCGTGAGCATATGTACCACGCCGATCACCGCAAGAATGGCGACGAGCACGACGATCGCCAGCGACAGGGCGATCCCGGCGCGGCGAAAGCGCGTATCGCCGCTGGTGCGGGTGCGGCCCGCCAAGAACGCCATCCCGGCGCCGGCGAGCACCGTGATGACGCCCCCTCCGCGGTACACCATGGGAAGTGCAGACACCGACGCGGCAATCAGACCACCGACGATCAGCAGTAACGAGGCGACCACCCAGCACCAAAATGCGGCGGTGACAACACGCGGTCGCGACTGTGGGGCTGTCATGTCCCGGAAAGCCTAACGGCTCACCGAGTGAAGAAGGCGTGCGCGTCCTTGCGATGCAACAGGTACACACCGCCCACGATCAGCACCGCCCCGATGATCGCGGTGACCGCGTACGCGACCGCTGCCGCCGGCGGCCGGTCCACCGTGAACAAATTGGTCCCCGTGTACACCACGGACGCGATGCCGCCGCCTGTCAACACCGTGCGGGCCCACCGGTAGCCCTGCCGCATCAGAATCATGAACGTCATCACGACCGCCGACAGCACGACCACGAACACTGCAGAGATCGCGTACGCGATCATCGGCGAATGACTCGCCCCGGTCACCACGACGTCGACGACGTACCCGATCACCATCAGCGGCAGCGCAGCCACCCACAGCCAGAATCCCGTGTCGACGTCGAGCGGCCGGGCTTGGGGATCGCTCACGCGAGCCAGCGGGCGACGTCGGCCGCCCAGTACGTCAGCACGATGTCGGCGCCCGCGCGCCGGATACTGGTCAACGTCTCCAGCGCCAGCGTCTGCAGATCGATCCAGCCGTTGGCGGCGGCGGCGCTGATCATCGCGTATTCGCCGGAGACCTGATACGCGGCCACCGGCACCGGTGAGATGTCCGCGGCCGCACGCACCACGTCGAGATAGCTCATCGCGGGCTTGACCATGACGATGTCGGCGCCCTCGTCGATGTCCAGCTCGATTTCGTGCACTGCCTCGCGGGCGTTGGCCGTGTCCTGCTGATACGTGCGCCGGTCGCCGCGCAGGCTGGAGCCGACGGCCTCGCGGAACGGGCCGTAGAAACCAGATGCGAACTTGGCGGCGTAGGCCAGGATCACCGTGTCGGTGTGGCCGGCGGCGTCAAGGCCGTCGCGGATCGCCGCGACCTGACCGTCCATCATTCCGCTCGGACCCACCACGTGGGCGCCCGATTCTGCTTGCGCCACAGCCAATTCCACGTATCGGGCGTTGGTGGCGTCGTTATCGACGCGGCCCGCGGCGTCAAGTACGCCGCAGTGGCCGTGATCGGTGAACTCGTCGAGGCAGGTGTCGGCCATCAGCACGGTGTCGTCGCCGAGGTCCTTGGTCAGATCGCGCAGCGCGACGTTGAGGATGCCGTCCTCGGCCACGCCCGCCGATCCGGTGGCGTCCTTGTCCTCTTCGCGCGGCACCCCGAACAGCATGAGCCCGCCGACGCCCGCGGCCACCGCGCGTTCCGCGGCGGAGCGCAGCGAGTCACGGGTGTGCTGCACGACGCCGGGCATCGAGGTGATCTCACGCGGCTCGCCGATGCCGTCGGCGACGAACATCGGCAGCACCAAATGCCTTGGCTCCAACGATGTTTGCGCGACGAGGCGACGCAACGCGGGAGTCGACCTCAGCCGACGAGGGCGATGGCTAGGAAAGGACATGCAACGCCATCCTTTGATCTATCGCCGGCGGCTCTTCTTGCGCGGGGGAGGCAGCGCGCCCTCGGCACGCAGCCGCGCGGCATGCTCGGCCAGCGCCTCGACCAGCGGACCGACCGCGGCGACGTCCGGCTGCACATCGACGCGCAGCCCGAATTCTGCTGCCGTTTCAGCGGTTTTCGGGCCGATGCACGCGACGATGGTCCGCGCGTGCGGCTTCCCCGCGATACCCACGAGGTTGCGCACCGTCGAGCTGGAGGTGAAGCAGACCGCGTCGAAGCCACCGGTTTTGATCATCTCGCGGGTCGACGCGGGCGGCGGCGCCGCGCGCACCGTGCGGTAGGCGGTGACGTCCTCGATCTCCCAACCCCGTTCGCGCAGACCCTCGGCCAGCGTCTCGGTTGCGATGTCGGCCCGCGGCAGCAGCACCCGGTTCACCGGGTCGAAAACGTCGTCATAGGGCGGGAATTCGTCGAGCAGGCCCAGCGACGACTGCTCGCCCGACGGCACCAGCTCGGGGTTGATACCGAAGGCGCGTACCCGGTCGGCGGTGGCTTGTCCTACGCAGGCGATCTTGACACCCGAGAATGCGCGGGCGTCGAGACCGAACTCGTTGAACTTCTCCCACACCGCGCGCACCGCGTTGGTGGAGGTGAACACCACCCACTGGAACCGGCCGTCGACCAAACCCTTGACGGCACGCTCCATCTGGGCGGGGCTGCGAGGAGGCTCGACGGCGATCGTCGGCACCTCGATCGGCACTGCGCCATGGCTGATCAGCTTTTCGCTCATCTCGCCGGCCTGATCCTTGGTGCGAGGCACCAGCACGGTCCAGCCGTAAAGGGCGCGGCTCTCCCACCAGTTCAGCTTGGCTCGGTTGGCGACGGTCTTGCCGATGGTCGCCACCAGCGGCCCCGCCAATGGGCCCGTCGGTTCTGTGCCCGCTAGTGTGTTCTTGTCGAGCAGGCCGGCCAGCGTGGTCTCCACCGAACGCTGTTGGCATGTCGTGCCATTCGCGGTCACGACGGCCGGCGTGGTGTCGGCCAGCCCGTACTCGATCAGTGTGCGCGCCGCGTCGGGCAGGTGAGACGCGGTGGCGTGCAAAATCAGCGGGCCGGGCGCGGCGGCCAGCGCGGCCCAGTCGACGTCACCGCGGACGTCGGCGACGGTGTGCGCCGATCCCAGCGGCAGACCCGCGTACGTGGGTACCGCGGTGGTGTCGGGCAGGCCCGGCACGATCTCGAAATTCAGGTGCGTCTTCGCCAGCGCGTTGACCTCGGTGATCACCGCGTCCACCGACAACGGGTCGCCGGCAACCAGCCGGACCACGTCGACGCCCGTGCGAGCCTCGGTGGCCAGCGTCTTGGCGACCTCCGCCGGATCACCCAGCGCGGGCCGGATGTCGGGGCCACCTGGGCCCACACGCAAGTTGGGGAAAATCACCGGAGCCGCTTTGGCGGCGTCCGAGGCTTCGGTGTCGGCTGGCTTGGTCGCCTCGGCCGGTTCAGGTCCCGACGGCGGCGGCAGCTCCGAGCCCGCAAGGGCGAGCACCGCTTCGGGCACGTCGGGATCAGTGAAGACCAGCGCGGCGTTGGCGAGCACGGTCCGCGCCCTCGTCGTCAGCAGGCCGGGGTCACCGGGACCCGAGCCGACGAACGTGATGCGGCCGGGCTTTGACTTACGCCCTCGGGTCGTCATCTCTCACTCCGCTCAATCGCCAACAGATCGCGCGCCCCCAGCTCGAACAGCTCCTCGGCCACCGAGAGCCCCAGCTCCCGTGCCCGATCGGGTGTCCCGATGCCGGACGCACGGATCACGTCGGATCCGTCCAGCGTCGCCACACAGCCGCGCAGCGACAGCTCTTCGAAGACGCGGCCCTCCTCATCGATGGACTCGACCACCTCGGCGATCGCCCCCACCGGTGCGGAACAACCCGCCTCCAGTTCGGCGAGCAGGACCCGTTCAGCGGTGACCGCTGCGCGTGTGTCGGCGTCATCCAACTCCGCCAGTAGCGCGGCGAGCTCGGTGTCGTCTGCGCGGCACTCGACCGCGAGCGCACCTTGAGCCGGCGCCGGCAACATCTGCACCGGCTCGAGAGTCTCGGTGACATCCGCCAGCCGCCCGATGCGGGCCAGTCCCGCCCGTGCGACCACGATGCCGTCGAGATCACCGTTGCTAACCCTGTTCAACCTGGTATCAAGGTTGCCTCGTAGGGGGCGGATTTCCAAACCGAGACCCAATGCTCTAAGCTGCGCGGTCCGTCGCGGGCTCGACGTCCCTATTACCGAGCCCACCGGCAACTCTCCGAGCACCATTCCGTCGCGGGCCACAAGCGCGTCGCGGGGGTCCTCTCGCGGGGGTATCGCGGCGATGTTGAACCTCGGGTCGGGTGCAGTCGGCAAATCTTTGTAGGAGTGCACGGCCATGTCCACGCGGCGTTCGTCAATGGCCTCGCGCAGCGCCGCGGTGAACACACCCACACCGATATTGGCAATCGGTCCGGTCGACCGGTCGCCTTCGGTGGAGATGATCACCAATTCGGCGGCGTGCCCGTTGGCGGCGAGGGCGTCTTTGATGACGCTGGCCTGCGTCTTCGCCAACAGGCTGCCCCGGGTGCCTATCCGGATTACTTCGTGGCTATCAGTCAAGCGCTACTCAGTCTTGTCGAGATCTTTTGTCACCAAAGGCAATTCGCTTGCGGCGACGGCGTCTACGGCCTGCTGGTCGAGCTCGAACAACTCGCGCAGAGCCTCGGCGTAGCTGTCGCCGCCAGGTGCGCTGGCCAACTGTTTGACCCGCACCGTCGGCGCGTGCAGAAGCTTGTCGACGACGCGGCGGACGGTCTTGGCGACTTCCTCGCGATGGTCGGCGTCGAGCCCTGGCAGCCGATTGTCCAGCCGCAGCAACTCAGCCTCGACCACGTCGGCGGCGCGCTGCCGCAGCGCGGTCACTGTCGGGGTGACCTCCGCCATTCGCTGTCCGGCCAGGTAATTGGCAACCTCGGCAGCGACGATCTCGCGGGCGGCATCGGCGTCGGAGGCAGCTGCGCGGGCCGACGGTTCGCGCTGAATGCGGTCCATGTCGACGACGAAGACGCCCGGGAGACCGGCGACCGCGGGATCGATGTCACGCGGCATTCCGAGGTCGCACATGACCAGCTGGTGCTCGCGGCGGGCCAGCGCGTGATGGACGTCGGCCAACGACACCACCGGCCGCACCGCACCCGTACAGCACACGACGACGTCAGCATCGGTCAGCACGGGCGGCAGGTGATCGAACGGGAAGGCGTCGGCGGCGACGCCGAGTTCACGGATGTTGTGGGCGAGCCGCTTCGCGCGCGGCAGCGTCCTGTTCACGACGTGGACGCGCTCGACCCCCGCGCGCGCCAAATGCTTGGCCGATAGCGCCCCCATCGAGCCGGCGCCGACGACAACGGCGCTGCGGCCGGCCAGGCCACCGAGTTTCGTTTCGGCCATGCCGAGCGCCACCGACACCACCGATGCCCCTGCGGAGTCGATGCCTGTTTCGGAGTGCACCCGCTTGCCTACCGCCAGGGCACGCTGGGACAGCTCGTGCAGGGTGCGCCCGACGGTGTGGTTGGCTTCGGCGGCGGCATATGCACGCCGGACCTGGCCGAGCACCTGCTGCTCGCCGATAACTGCGGAGTCCAGGCCGCTGGTCACGGCGAAGAGATGCTCGACGGCAGCTTCGGCGTACCGCACGTAGGCGTACTTCGTCAGGTCGCCCAGCGACATTCCGGAGTGTTCGGAGAGCACTGAGCCGATCACCGACAAGCCGCCGTGGAACGCCTCGACAACGGCGTAGACCTCGACGCGGTTGCAGGTCGACAGCACCATGGCCTCGGTCACCAACGAGGACTGCAGCACCTGGTCGACGATCTTGGCCTGATCGTCCTCGTCGGTGCTCAACTGCTCCAGCACCGACACCGGCGCGCTGCGATGCGAAACCCCGAAAAGCAAGACGCTCACGGCTTGTCCACCACGTCATCCAAGGTAATCGGTGACCAGCGAGCTCACCAAATTATCGACGTTGCCGAGATGGGACTTTCGACACGTCTGACGGCCGCAATCCGTACCGGAACCTTATTTCGGCGGCGGTTTCCGGAGATCCGCCCGCAACCGGGGCTCATCGACCTCCCAGTAACTGTGCTCGGCGCCGTCCAACAGCACCACCGGGAGCCGGTCACCGAACTCGGCGCGCAGCGCGGAATCGCCTGCCGCCGCGGCGGCGTCGACGTCCGTGATCCTCAGTTCGAAGCCCAACTCATCGGCCAACCGCCGCAGCTGCGTCACCGCCCCCGAGCAGATCGTGCAGCCCTCCCGTGTGAGCAATTCCACCCGCCGGTTCACCCCGCCAGTATGGCGAGCCGGTGTCCTACTGTTAATTCGTGTCCGAAACCGGCGATGTCGTCGACCAAGAGCTCGCGGGCGAGGCCAGTGCGGAGGCCGCCGTCACCGAGCTTGCGGTCGAGGCCGTCACCGCCCCGCCATCCCCACCGCCAGACCTGACCGCCGCGGCGTTCTTCGACGTCGACAACACGCTGGTGCACGGCTCGTCGCTGGTGCATTTCGCCCGCGGCCTGGCCGCTCGCAAGTACTTCACCTACGGCGATATGGGCCGCTTCATCTACGCGCAGGCCAAGTTTCAGCTTCTCGGCCGGGAGAACAGCGACGACGTGGCCGCCGGAAAGACCAAGGCGCTGGCGTTCATCGAGGGCCGGTCGACTGCCGAACTGGAGGCGGTCGGCGAGGAGATCTACGACGAGATCATCGCCGACAAGATCTGGCCGGGCACCCGCGCGCTGGCCCAGATGCACCTCGACGCGGGCCAGCAGGTGTGGCTGGTCACCGCGACGCCCTACGAGTTGGCCGCGACGATCGCCAAGCGGCTAGGGCTGACCGGCGCACTGGGCACCGTCGCCGAATCGGTGGACGGGGTGTTCACCGGCCGGCTGGTTGGCGACATCCTGCACGGCACCGGCAAGGCGCACGCAGTGCGGTCGCTCGCCATACGCGAGGGGCTGAACCTGCGGCGCTGCACGGCATACTCCGACAGCTTCAACGACGTGCCGATGCTGTCGCTGGTCGGCACGGCCGTCGCGATCAACCCCGACAACGATCTGCGCGCCCTGGCCCGCGAGCGGGGCTGGGAAATCCGTGATTTCCGCACCGCACGCAAGGCCGCCCGGATCGGCGTGCCGTCAGCGGTGGCGCTCGGTGCCGTCGGCGGGGCGTTGGCGGCGATTGTGTCGCGACGCCAAGACAGCTGAAAGGCCGCTGATAGGCTCGCCCGCTAACACCTAGAGGGGAAGAACGACCAGCATGGCCATTGCTGAAGACATCATCGGAACCCACTACCGGTACCCCGACTACTTCGAGGTCGACCGGGAGAAGATCCGTGAGTTCGCGCGCGCCGTCAAGGACGACCATCCGGCGCACTACAGCGAGGAAGCCGCGAAGGAGTGCGGCTACGACGCGCTGATCGCCTCCCTGACGTTCCTGGCGGTCGCCGGCCGCAAGGTCCAGTCGGAGATCTTCAACCAGTTCGACGTGCCGATCAACATGGAGCGGGTGCTGCACCGCGACCAGAAGATCGTCTTCCATCGCCCGATCCTGGCCGGGGACAAGCTGTACTTCGACTCCTATCTCGATTCGGTGACCGAGTCGCATGGCGCCGTGGTCACCGAGATCCGCGGCGAGGTGACCGACGCCGACGGCAACCCGGTGCTAACCAGCATCGTCACGGTGATGGGCGAGGCCGCCTCCGATACCGAGGCCGACGAAGTGAGCGCACAGATCGCCGCCGCACGCGACGCTGCGATCGCGAAAATGATTGCTGGGCAAAGCTCGAAGAAGAGCTAGACCTCAGCCGAGGAACATGTTGCGGCGATTCGCCAACAGCTGATACAGCGTCTGCTGAATGGTTTCGCGAACCTGGTCGGTCAGCTCGAACGTGATCATCGGATCGTCGGCGGCCGATTCGTCGTAGTCGGCGGTCGAAATCGGCTCGCCGAACTGGATGTGCCACTTCGACGGAAGCGGCACCAACCCGACCGGCCCTGCCAGCGGGAACAGCGGGGTGACCGGGAAATACGGCAGTCCGAACAGCCGGGCCAGCAGCTTGACGTCGGCGATCATCGGGTAGATCTCCTCGGACCCGACGATCGAGCACGGCACGATCGGCGCCTTGGTTCGCAGCGCCGCTCCGACGAAGCCACCGCGGCCGAAGCGCTGCAGCTTGTAACGGTCCTTGAAGTGCTTGCCAAGGCCCTTGTAGCCCTCAGGGAAGACGGCGGTCAGCTCGCCGGCGGCCAGCAGCCGGTGCGCGTCGGCCGTGCATGCCATGGTGTGGCCGGCCTTGCGCGCGGCCTGACCGATCATCGGCATGTCGAACACCATGTCGGCGGCCAGCAGGCGCAGGTCGCGGTGCGTGGGATGCTTGTCGTGCACCGCCACCGCGGTCATCAGCCCGTCGAACGGCAGCACGCCGGCATGGTTTGCGACGACCAACGCCGCACCCGACTTCGGCAGGTTTTCGATCCCGCTGACCTCAACCCGGAACCACGAGTTGAAGAACACACGCAGCAACGGCAAAAAGATTGCGTCGTTGAGATGGCGATCGAACCCGAACTCGTCGACGGTGTAGTCACCCAGCATGCGTTTGCGAACGAACTCGGCGATCGAGGCAACCCGCTTGGCGAGTTCTGACGGCGTTTCCTCGACGGTCGCGGTGCCGCTGACGGAGCCTCTGCGCTGGTCGATCTCACGGACGACGGCGGCGATCTGCTCGGCGGTAGCGCGCCCACCGCTGTCCGAGAGCAGGGAGGGATGTCGGCGCGAGCTTTCGGCACGCGCAGCAGCAGCAGCGCGCCGCCCAGCCGAAGTTCGGCCCGAATTAGAGTGCAGCGGAATGACTTTGGCTTTGGGCTCGCCCGCCACGTTGGTACCTTCTCCCCACCCGATTGGAAAATATTTCTTGTTAGCGTCCCCAGCGTTGCGCCGCCGACACGGCGCGACTCTCCATTGAGCGTACCCATCGTGGCTCGATGATCGGAGACAATCCGCGACCTCTTACGTAATCATCAAAGGCCTCGGCAGTAGTCCATTTGGGGCTGTAGCCAAGGTCATTACGCATCCGCGTCGTGTCCATCACCCGGCCGTAGCTCAAATAGTCAAGCTGCTCGCGATCCAGTTCAGTGTAGCGAGTTGCGCGCCTCAGCGAATCCACAGCCCATAACGCGGAGCGCGGCACCGGCAGTGGAATCCGGCCCGAGCGACGGATGGCCTGGCTCATCATGATGACGCCGGACGCGCCGACGTTGAAGGTGCCGGCCCTGCCCGCCATGGTGGCGCGCTCCAGCGCGCCGAGCGCGTCCTGCTCGTGCAGCAGCTGCAGCCGTGCGTCGTGACCGACGACCGTCGGCACCACCGGGTTGGCCAGATACCGCGACAGCGCGGTGTCCATCGCCGGGCCGATCATGTTGGCCAGCCGCAGGATGCTGACCGCGATGTCGGGTCTGCGCCTGCCCAACCCGCGGGCGTAGCCCTCGATGTCGATGCTGTCGCGGGCGAAGCCCTCGCCCGGCGGCCTGCGGCGGCTGCTGCTCTCGGTGAACAGCACCGGATCCCGCGAACTCGAGCCGTACACCTCGGAGGTGGACTTGAGCACGACACGACGCACCGACGGCGCCTTCTGACAGGCCGCAAACAGCTGAATCGCGCCCAGCACGTTGAGTGCCTTGAGCGTGGCCCGCCCACCCGAGCGCGGGGCATACGAGGCCGCCGCGGCGTGCACCACGGTGTCCACGTCGCCGTTGCGGATGACCTTGGCGATGA
>Ga0114129_10011329_pt1 | contig 12703 bp, 16 predicted proteins | sample RhiMetdeltSRZDD1_FD_80071 | JGI IMG/M metagenome (GOLD analysis project Ga0114129, IMG submission 80071) | Populus rhizosphere microbial communities from Tennessee, USA - Rhizosphere MetaG P. deltoides SRZDD1 (version 2) (version 2) | ecosystem: Host-associated > Plants > Roots > Rhizosphere >...
GGCTTCAGGAGTCGCGGGACCTTTGCTGGGCATGGCGCGTAGTCACAAGTGCGTAATGCACTTAGAGCTACTGGACCGATTTCGTCTTGTGATTTGGAGACAGAAATCTGGCAATTCTCGCCAGTCGAAAAGACGGCCAACACGCTTTCGAATGAAAATATGGACACATCCCGCCGCAAAGAACTGCGACGACAGGTGGCACGGGCAACGATCCGGCAGTTAACTTCAGTTCATGCCTTGGGTGAGCTTGCCCCAGTCGCCGGCCTGGACCCGGCCAACCGGCTTGTAGCCCCCATTGCCGTCCGGCTTGAACACTGAGGCTTCGCCTTCCCGGACATCGAACCAGTCCTTGCCGAAAGCATCCAGGATGTTCGGCTTATGCGTGACCACAATGATATTGGTGCCGGCAGGCGGCATGGTCGCGGCCATCTTGCGTAGCGCCGCTGCGCGCCGGTTGTTCTCGATGGGTGTCACCACGAGTCCGCCCTCGGTGTAGTCAGCAGAAATTTTCACCTCGCCAAAGCCCATCAGCGCGCCGGTGTCGATCGCGCGCTTGAATAGGCTGGTGTGGACCTGGCCAACGGAAATCCTGAGTTTGCGAAGCGATTCTCCGATCGATTTTGCCAGCGCGCGGCCATCGTCGTTGAGCTGGCGTTGCTTGGCGACGTTATCCGGGTTGAGAGGGTCGGTATCAGCCTGATCCTGATGGGTTGCACCATGGCGAAAAACGATGACATAGCCGCCATCACGCAATGCGCTGATCCATTCGGCTTTCGGTGTGGTGTTCTGTGCCGCAGCCGGCAACGAGGAAAGTGCTAGGCAGGCACAGAGCCAAGCCAATCGAACGGTGCGAGTTACCATCAGGTCCTCCTCGCGATTGAAAAAGGGTGTCCGGCTCTATTCAAAATATCGAACCATGTCGGCTTGGCGAGCATCTGGTGCTTCAGGCGCGGCCGCAGGGGCTTCATGTATCTTGAATGCCGGCGCGTTCCAGAACAGCGAGACAAATACCAGCACAATGATGCCGATGTCGAGGCAGACGGCGGCGATCCTTGCAAAAGGGTCTTCCATTCAAAGACGACTGCAAAACGATGGAGCGCTGCAAAGCATTGTCAGGCCGCCAGCTGAACCTTGGTGGCTCGAAAGATAGTTGGCCTATCGTGGGAAGCCTTGAAGGCAGTCTGGATTTTTCTTTGAGATGGCCGTGATTTTTCGTTGAGGCCAAGCTGGGCGATTACGCTCCGCTCTGTGGTTATCGGTTGAACAGCCAGAACAGCACACTGAGAACCACGCTGATGAGGATGCAGGTGACCAAGGGAAAATAAAATGTCGTGCCGTCGTGTTCGTACACGATGTCGCCCGGCAGCCTGCCAAACCCGATGCGCGACAGGATCGGCCAGACGATCCCGACCGCCAGGATCACAAGTCCCAATCCGATCAAGAACCGTTGCATATCCATCGCTGAGTTACTCTTCTTTTTGCTGGTCGACGGCAGTCATTGAGCGGTCTCTTATTATGTAACGGTTTACGAGGGCCTGGCATCGAGAAGCTTTGTCGCTGTTGAGGGGGCAGATCGGTCGCCGGAATGACTGCCGATGGCCCAATTCGGGACCTAAATTGATCAGGCCAGCCAGATCTTCGTCGACCAGCAATTCGCGCAGCGCGCCGATCGCCTCGATGGCGTCCTCGAAATTTTTGACGCCATCGAGCCGTGCCTTGATCTCGCGCAATATGGTGAACCGGCGCTGGCGCAGCATCTCGTCAACCAGTTTGCGCGCTTCGGTGAGGGTCGTGATCTTGCGCTTGTGCGGCGTATCCTTGACGAAGATCGGTGGAGCAACAGGAAAATCCAGCATCGGGATACCCGCGGTTTTGAAATGACCTTAGTTGATAGCCTGTAATGTGCGACGTCAAAAATTGGCCTCGCTGGTCTCATGGAGCTTTGATACCGGTCAAATTTTTTCTCCGGCTGACATGCAAACGTGGCCTCCGGCTCCCCGCAGGCGAGAAGTACGCCGGTTCCAAAAGGAACCATTGCGTACGCGTTCAGGTTTTGGCAGCGGCCGGTTGCCTTTGCAGCGCCGTCGGTCCCTGCAGTGCCAGTGTGCTCGCAGCCCCTCGGTGTTACGGGCAATCGGTCCGGCGGGTTCAGAGCGACAAATCAAGGTTGAGGCGCGGCCCTCACGGAAAGGAGCAACGGTTCACCTTTTTCAGGCTGCGCCCAGGGCGGGGGTCCGGTACGCTTTTGCGCGCAGCGGACCGGCCGCGAAGGTACAGTAACATCACGGGAAAGGTTTCATGCTGCCTTGAGCGCAGTCGAGATCTCGGTCAGCGTCGCCTTCTCAGCCTCGCTGATCGGCACGCCGCCGGCGCCAAGGAATCCACCTTCGTTAGTTGCTTCGGCCACGTGCTGGCTGATTTGCTGCAGCCACCTTTTATAGGCCGCAGAATCACTGGGCGCCTTGGAATCGACGATTGCTGCGGTTTCCCGCAATACCTCGATGCATTTGTTCTTGATCTGGGCAGGCTTGCTGTCCTTGAACTTTGCTTTTAACGCGTCGCGCGCTGCGCTACCTTCGGCTGTGCTGAAATCATCGACAACCGCTTTAATCAGCGCATTTGTTCCCGGGTCGGTCTTGGCTTTCGCCAGTTCGGTACCACCAGCAAAGCTCTCTTTCAGAAGTCCCCACAGCCCGCTCGGCTCCGCCGCCGTAATGGCAATACCCGCCGCCATCACGCTTTGCAGAAGAACCTTCCATTCGTCCGGTGTGAAATTCGACTTGCCCGTCATGAGGGTGGCTCCTCGCTTCGAAGGTCTCTGCACAGACACATGACTCTGCGGTGTCAGCCCGAATAGTGGACCTTGGTCCAGCCTCGATGTTAGGTACTTAATCACCGCACATTGGTTCGACAGCGGAAAAGCGCTGGTGCGATATCATCCCGATGATGAAAGCCATGTCCGAAAAAACGATGTTCGAGCGCGTCGGCGCCAATCTCTCGGAGTGGTTCTCAGGCGCGCTCGATCTTGCCGAATTCGCCAAAGGCTCGGCGGTGAGCCTTGCCGTTACCGGTTTGAGCCGTGCCGGCAAGACCGTGTTTATAACCAGCATTGTGCACAACCTGCTCAGTGCCCTGCACCAGCCCTACCGCATGCCGTTTCTGAAAGTGGTCGGGGAGGGGCGGCTCGCAGCGGCAAGGCTGGCCGTTGCCAAGACCGATGGGCTGCTGCGGTTTCCCTACCGGCGAAATATCGCGCGCATGGCGGCGAGCCCCGCGAACTGGCCGGCCCGCACTACCGATATCAGCGAAATCGAAATCGACATCCGGTTCGTTCCTGCCGGCCCGCTCGGCGCCATGCTCCGATGGATCGGCAGCGGTCCTGCAACTTTGAAACTGAAAATAATTGACTATCCCGGCGAATGGCTTCTCGATCTGCCGCTGCTGGATCAAAGTTACGCCGACTGGTCGCGCGCAACGCTGCAGCTCAGTCAGCATGGAATGCGTGCTGGCAATGCGCGTGATTTCCTCGCGTTTCTGTCCGATCATCGCCATGACGCTCCCGCGAGCGAGGAAGATGCCCGACGCGCGCATGAACTTTATCTCCAGCACCTGCGCGCCGCGCGCGACCAGCACGGGCTCAATTTTTTGCAGCCCGGCCGTTTCCTCGATCCCGGTCCACTCGGCGAAAATTCCTACATGTGGTTCGCGCCGCTCGACATCCCGGACAATCTCGAGCGCATTGCCGACGGCACGCTGGCCGACGTGATGGAACGACGCTTTGAAGCGTACAAGACCGAAGTGGTCACGCCGTTCTATAGCCAGCATTTCCGCAACTACTCGCGCCAAGTGGTGCTTGTGGATGTCCTTGGCGCGCTCCTGGCCGGTCAGGAGGTCTTTGAGGACACGCGCAATGCCATCGACGCGATCATGGAAAGCTTCCGCTATGGGCGCAGCGGTATTATCTCGCGGTTGCTGCAAAGTGCACGCATCGAGAAGGTGTTGTTTGCTGCGACCAAGGCCGATCACGTTCCGGAGGTGCAGCGCGACCATCTGGCCGCGCTACTGCGCAACATGATTGCTATTCCGGCTCTTGATGTCAGCAGCAGCAACGCCATGTTTGACGTGGCGGCACTCGCCTCGGTCATTTCGACGGAAGAGGATACCCAGGAGATCGATGGGCACCGGGTCCAGGTCGTTGTCGGCAAGCCGGTCGGTAGCGACACCAGAGCAAAATTCTTCGTTGGCAACGTGCCCGCCCGTCCGCCCCGGCCGGTGGCCTGGGGCAAGCCGTTCCTCAACATTCCGGTGTTCGAGCCTCCGGTCATCGACGTGTCGCCGATCGACGGCATCCCGCACATCAATCTCGACCTTGCGCTCGAATATCTCATCGGAGATCAATTGCGGTGACCAATAGGAACGACAGAATCCGCACTGATGAAACTCTGCGCCCACAGGTCGTGGTCGTGGAGACGCCTGAGAAGCATGCGGGGCTCGCGGGACCATCCGCGCCGCGAATCATCGCGACTGCGCAAACAGGTCGCATCGTCCCTGCAGCTCCCGTTGAAATTCAGCCCGCGCTTGAATCCCGCCCACGGCGCTATAGCCTGGCAGTGAAACTTGCCTTGACGGGCCTGGCTGTTGCTTTCTGCGGCTGGCTCGGCGTCGATCTCTATCTCTGGATCGCATCGGCCTTCGATTACAGCACGGGGCTCGGCTGGGCGGCAGCCGCGGCTGCGACGGCCGGCATCTCTGCTGCGATTGCAATCATTATTCATGAGGCGAGGAGCTACCTTGCCCTGAAGAATGTTGAGATCAATCAGCAGCGGTTGGCCATACAACGGGAGAATGCGCGCGCATCGGATGTGCATGAAACGGTCCGCGATGTGATTACGGAGATTCCAAGGGACCGCGAAAGCACGACCGCGATCGAGGCATTTCAGCGCAAGGTGCAGCGCCATCATTCGCCCGCACAGCAGATCGAGCTTTTATCGGAAACGGTCATCACGCCGCTCGACAGGCGTGCCGAGGCGATCGTGCGTCGCGCGAGCGCGCGCGCCTTCGGCATAACAGCCATCAGCCCCGCTGCGGCAATCGATGTCCTGTTCTTTATTGCATGCAGCATTCGGATGGTCCGCGAGATTGCCGCCTGCTACGGTCACCGGCCGACCGCTCTCGCCACCGCCCATCTGCTGCGGCGGCTCGTGGTCGAAGCCGGAAAGCTTGGCGCCGTGGATTTCGCGGGGGTTGCGTTGACCCAGCACATCGGAGGTGCCGTTCTCGAACGCGTGGCCACAAGCGCAGCGGAGTCAATGTATGCGGCGCAACGCATGGCCCGGCTCGGCCTGGTGACAATGGGTATGTGCCGCCCGATCCCGTTTCGCCGTGACGAACTCCCCGGCATCTTTTCGTCGTTGATCGGCAACTTGCTCGCGCAGCGCCCAGAGACCAGCAAACACAGCGAACGAACATCTATCCCGGACCGCACGGATTGATGCCGGATCTCGCCTATATCCAGGAATATTTTTTGACTCTTTTGTTGGAACAATCGAAACGCGGCGACGTTAGATACGTCGCAAATTTCCGCGTTGTGGGAGGAGGGCCCTTGTGGGCCCAGTCTGAGGAGGGAGGCTGCGCAGCGTTTCCGCGCAGGCTCCAGGCTTTTGAGCACTCTTTCTTCTACGCCGAAGCGTGAGGCGGAACGCACAGGGGGCCATTGCGCTCCACCTTGTCGTGTTACCGGTACCATGATGCCGAAAGGGTCGGAGTCCCGTTGCCAAGGGAACGATTTGTCAAAAGACACATTCTAGGGGTGGGACCGGTTAGTTCGGGGTCGCGGGGATGACCCATCGCCAACAGTATCTGCTACGGGCGGCTGAGCTCAGCGCAAAGGCTCAGACCGAAAGCGCTGGGGCCGACAAATTCGAATTTGAAAACTTGGCGCGCGCCTATCTGCGTCTTGCTCAACAAGCGGAACATAACCTTGCAGCTATCGTCTGCGAGAAACCGCCAGGGAAATCCCAGGAGCAAGCCGCGACAGCGTTCGCCAGGAAAGCTGACGGAGACAAGGAGTAAGCAATGCGAAGATCATTTGCGCTGTTGTTCGTGATTTTTTTCGCGCCGTCGGCTGGAGCTCAGTCCAAAGATGACCAGACGGTGTCCATAGGTCCTTGGGCCATTGCAACCCACTACAAGACCGACAAGTTCGAAAGCTGCAGCATGAGCCGTTCTGCAGGCGAGCTGGGAATAACCTTTGTACGCGCTCAAGACGGGCTGGTGGTGCTTCTTGACTCGCCAAAATGGAAGCTCAGTCGAGGCAAAGCCTATCCGGTCCGCCTCGTTGCCGGTTCGCGCTCCGTGGATGCGCAGGCCTTGGCCGAAACGAAAAGCGTGACCATCGCGCTTGAGGACTCGCGCCTTAATTCGAAGCTCCGCCTCGCCAACGTTTTTGAAGTGCGTGGAGAGCGGACCACCCTGCGAGTGCCGCTGGATCGAAGCGCGGCGGCCTTTGAGCGACTTGAGACATGCTTCACCAAACGCGAGACGGCGGAGACAAATCCTTTCGTGGCACCTGATCGCAAACCGTAGAGAGAAGCGAATATGCTGAAGGCGGCCAATCGGGATGCGAGGTATTGCTACACGAAGGCGCTTGCAGCGAGAGAGCGCGGCCTTGAGGCCAAGAACCCCGGAAGCCTGATCGTCGATCCAATGAGCCGCATCATCGCCGGACCGATGGGAGCCGAAGAGGGCATCTTGTGTGCGGACTGCAATTTGGAGCTGGGTATCCAGATGAAGCTGCGACACGACTTTGCAGGTCACTACAATCGGCCGGACATTTTCCAGTTACACGTCAATCGTGCCGCCCCGCAGCTTTATCACGTTCACAATTAGCAGACGGACCATCAACTTTTTCACGCGTCCGAAGACAGCCTGCCGGCGCCGGTTGCTCGTCTGGCCGCCCCCGACGTTGAACCGAGCGACTGATATTTTGCGGGGGAAAGCAACTGGGCCGCGTACTCATAAATTCGCCATGGCGCCGTTTCGCCCACCAAAGATCAGCGTCAGCCAAGGCGGCGAATGGAAGGCGCTCATCAGCAAGTACATTGGGATCATTCCGCTCAGCGGCGAGGCATGTTCCGCGGCGGAGCAGAGGATATCCGGCTGGGCACCGCCGAGAACGCCCGTGAGCAGCGACATAGTTGCGAAAGTCGGCGCGGCCGCTAGACGCAGCCAGCCGGCGGCGTGGAAGACGGCTGCATGCCCACTTTCAGTACCGATTGCGCCGCCAGTGCATCCGCTGGGATAGGCCTCGCTCATGTCATTTCTCCTGCGGCAAAGCATCAACGGCGCGACTCGTTCTTCGGGACATCGAAGAACAGCCCTAGCCGTCGCGTTTCCGAAAGGCAGCCTCTCCCGCGTCCGACACCTCGACCCACTTCGGGTCGGGCGCGGCGTTGGGGACGTAACTGTCGTGCCAGTTCCACCACTTGTACGGTCGGCTCTGGGGGTAGCCCTCCGGCGAGTCCTCCCAAGTCTCCTGACGACCGAGCGCCGTCATGTCGAGGTAGCTCCAGGTGGTGCCCATCGCCTCGTCGCCGCGGCTATTGATGAAGTAGGTGCGGAACACGCGCTCACCGTCGCGAATGAACGCATTGTGGCCATGCCATTCATCCACCCCGAAGTCGGCGTCGAAGCGGTCGGTGATGGTGTACCAGGGCATGTCCCAGCCCATCCGCGCCTTCAGGCGCGCGATGTCGCTCTGCGGCGCACGGGAGGCGAACACGAGGGTCGTGTCGCGCGCGCTCAGATGGGCTAGGTGGGCGACCTGGTCGGCCACCATGGAACAGCCAATGCAGGCATGCTCCGGCCAGCCGTGCACGCCCGGCTCGAAGAAGGCGCGGTAGACAATCAACTGACGGCGGCCGTCGAACAGGTCGAGCAGGCTCGCTTTGCCCTCGGGCCCGTCGAACATATATGCCTTTTCCACGGCAACCCATGGCATCCGCCGTCGCTCGGCGGCCAGGGCGTCACGGGCGCGGGTAAAGGCCTTTTCCTTCAGGAGCAGCTGCTCGCGCGCAGTATCCCATTCCTGCGGCGACACGATCGGTGGCGAGTTCATGGCGTGCTGTTCCCGGCTCTTCTCGGGTGATGTAATCGTGGTCATCGCAATCTCCTTTGCTTTCGTGTTCCTCATTTTGTTCCGTCTAACATTCCACTGCAGGTCCAACGCTTCGGGAATGGACTTAGTGCCGGATATCGAAAGACGGGAGTGACAAGTGTGTCGGGATTCCGATGGACTCGCTGATCACGGCTGCGGCGCGCGCACTCGCAACGGGTGATCCTCTCGGCGCGCTGAACCGGGTCGCGTTGCGCGATGACCCGCCCGCCCTCGCGCTCCGGGGTATCGCGATGGCGCAGCTCGGCGATCTGGCCCGGGCGAAGGCTCTGCTGCAGAAGGCCGCGCGCGCCTTTGGCGCGAAAGAGGCGGTGGCCCGCGCAAGATGCGTCGTCGCCGAGGCCGAGATTGCCCTCGTATCCCGCGACCTGGGGTGGCCTGCGAAGGCGCTCGACGCGGCGGGGGCGGCGCTCGAAAAGCACGGCGACTGGGTGAATGCCGCGCATGCACGGCATCTCGAAATTCGGCGCCTTCTTCTTGTCGGGCGCCTCAACGAGGCCGAGCGCGGGCTCGCCGCGCTCGACCCCACGCCCTTTCCGCCCGCGTGGCGCACGGCTCACGAGCTGGTCGTTGCGGGGATCGCGATCCGGCGCCTCCGGACGAAGGAAGCGCGCGCTGCGCTCGTTCGGGCCGAACGCGCGGCGCGCGATGCCCGTATTCCCGCTCTGACAGCGGAGGTCGAACGCGCATCCCTTGTCCTGAACACCCCCGCTGCAAGATTGATTGCGCGCGGCAAGGAGCGCCCCCTCCTGCTTGAAGAGGTCGAAGCGTTGCTGGCGTCGAAGGCCCTTATCGTGGACGCGTGCCGAAATGTCGTGCGCGACCTTCGCATTGTCGTCTCGCTCGCAAGACGCCCGGTGCTGTTTGCGCTTGCTCGCGCGTTGGCCGAAGCGTGGCCAGGAGATGCATCGAGAGGCGCGCTGCTCGCGCGGGCGTTTCGGGCGAAGCATGTCGATGAATCGCATCGCGCGCGGTTGCGCGTCGAAATCGGGCGTCTTCGCAAGGCGCTGCGGACGCTGGCCGACGTGACCGCGACGACGGAAGGCTTTGCGCTGGTGCCGCGCGGCACGCGCGCGGTGGTCGTGATGGCGCGGCCGGTCGAAGAGGAGCATGGAGCGGTGCTGGCCTTCCTCGCCGACGGCGAGTCGTGGTCGAGCTCGGCGCTCGCGCTCGCGCTTGGCGCCAGTCAGCGCACCGTGCAACGGGCGCTCGATGAGCTCGCGGGAGCAGGCAAGGTGCAGTCGTTTGGCCGCGCGCGGGCACGCCGTTGGATGACCCCGCCCGTCGCGGGATTCACGACGACATTGTTACTCCCTGCTGCTCTGCCGGGCGACTAGCTTGGCGGTATATAAGCAACAATGGTGTAATCATGAACAAGGCAGCAGCCGAAATCCTCCGCGAGTATGGCCCCTTTCCGGGCGTCGATCATGTGCACGGACTTACGTTCGACGGTGAGAACGTCTGGTTTGCGTCCGGTGACAGACTGAACGCCCTCGACCCCGCAAGCGGCAAGACGGTGCGAACGATCGATGTCCCTGCTCATGCAGGAACGGCTTTCGATGGACAGCATCTGTTTCAGATCTTCGAGAAACACATTCGGAAAATCGATCCGAAGTCTGGCCGTGTGCTCGCGACGATCCCGGCGCCCGGCGGCGGCGGTGACTCGGGGCTCGCATGGGCCGAAGGCTCGCTCTGGGTCGGACAGTATCGTGACAAGAAGATCCATCAGATCGATCCTGAGACGGGATCGATTCTCCGGACGATCGAATCCAATCGTTTCGTGACCGGCGTCACCTGGGTCGACGGCGAGCTGTGGCACGGCACCTGGCAAGGCGATGAGAGCGAACTGCGGCGCATCGATCCGCAAACCGGAGAAGTCCTCGAAGAGCTCACTATGCCGCCAGGAACCGGCATATCGGGCCTCGAGTCCGATGGCGGCGATCGGTTCTTCTGCGGAGGTGGAAACAGCGGGAAAGTGAGGGCCGTCCGCCGGCCCCGGCGAGGCTCCGCGGCCAAGCCGAAGAAGTAAGCACGAGGGTATGTTTGGTCTAATCCCGAGAGGCAACGAAGCGCTTGCGCCCTACGCGATCCGCATGCTGATGGCGATCAACACAATCTGTTTTCGTCGTGTCGTCCCGTGTGCTGCAATCCTATTGAGTTAGATTTTATTGGCGATTTTGCAAGCGCCGCGCCTCTTCTGTTCCCTTCCGTGTCGGGCCGTCCCGGCTAGTTGGGTGCCAATTTGGGTGCCAATAGCAAAGGCACCGAGTTGATGCGTGGCCTCAGGCCGAGGTGTTTAGCAACCAAAGATTAACCAAGGATTCATGAAAACCGAGCAAAGTGACGGCATGTGTGTTGGCCACTAGAGGGGAGAATGGTCATGACAATTGAAGCGTTGGTCATTTGGCTCGTTATTGGTGCGGTTGCTGGCTGGCTCGCGGGTCAGATCATGGAGGGCTACGGCTTCGGCCTCATTGGCAACATGGTGGTCGGCATTGTCGGCGCCCTCATTGCCGGCTGGCTCTTGCCGAAGCTCGGTTTTGTTCTTATGGGCGGCGTTGTTGCGGCGATCATCAATGCCGTCATTGGCGCGGTGGTTCTCTTGGCGGCAATGGGGTTCGTCAAAAAAGCGGCGTGACCCGGGAACGCCTTTGCCCCAACAGAGTTAAATCGTCTGTCGTAAGTCAGTCAGTAGTAACACCAGTAAGGTGCTTTCAGGGCTGCCAGCCGTCCCACGGTGGCAGCCCTTTGTTATTTGCTCGTTATCGCCGGCATGTTGTGGCATAGCTCATGCTTCTATCCGGCGTCAAATTGAGAAAGGGGCAACCGAACCTCTTTTCATTGCCTCTGAGGCGCTTAGGGATATCGAGAAACCAATAACCCAGGGAAATCAACCGAGACGTAAGCGAGCAAGAATAGCTAGGCTCAACGTTCAACATTTGCGGGAGATTAGAATGCTCGCTCGACCTACCTTGGCGAAACCACCAGGAAAAGATCAGGACGACTTAAGCTCGCCAAAGGGTCAGGCACGGCCCATCGATAAACGGTTCCTCTTGAGGATGGACGGACAAGTCAAAACTTCGTTCGATACGAAAGAACCCGCGGTAACTGCCGCGGCGGCGATAAAAAAGGCTTTTCCTATCGTGGTGGTCACTGTTGTAGATACCGAGCAGGGCACCACTGAGACAATTTCTAGTCACTAGTTTTCTTTTGAGTGCGGCGCTCGCCGCCAGCGCGACGGCGGCCACCACATATTGAAATAGCGACAGCCTCCTTGGTGTTATTACTAACCCTGCATGGAGGTTGAAAGATGATGATACGCGCAATTTTGGTGGCTGCGGCTGCTCTGGGATCGGTAAGCTTCAGTCCAGGACACGCGGAGAGCGCCCAGGCTCCGTGGTGTGCGGTGATCGAGCTCGACCCAGGTACCGTTTATTGGGACTGCCAGTATCACTCGTTCGACGACTGCTACCGCAGAGGCAATATTTTGGCTGGCAACAGAGGCTTTTGCAATCCGAGCCCGTACTACGTCGCTGGACCCGTGGAGCAAAGGCAGACCCGGAAACGTCGCGCTTATTAAAACCGGAGTGCCGAGCCAATCTTCAGTCACTATGCCCCGCGACGGCGCAATCATCTTCGATGATCTGATGAAGGCTATAACCGCTCTTTACTTTACTGTCTTCCCGTTGCCGCCAAGGAAACCACCGATAGTCGCACCCGCCCATATCGCGAAGAGCACGCTCACCAATATGGCCAACCACAACTTCCAGCCGTGAAGTTGTGAGCCGAACGACAGTATGAGGACGAGTACAACAAATAATGAAGCGAACGCGATGTAGGCGTTAGCTTTTTTAGTCATGCCATCCCACGCTATCGACGCGGATTTTCGTCGTTGCGCGCTCGATCTCAGGTTACGATAAAATATCAAAAATTTAGCGATCTTGGGCATTTTGTTATTTTGCATGACCGCCGATTTACGCGAACGCTTGCTTGCATCAAAAAATGGGCGGTCCGATATAATGACGGATAGGCGCGTCGCGCGACGCAGGCCCGTGCTGATAGGCGGAGTTATTGTCTTCAGCGAAATGGAGCCTCGTATCCAATGCAAGGTCCGCGATATCTCTGAAATGGGGGCGGGTATTGAGATATCAGCGGACGTTAATCTTCCTCAAGAGTTTGATCTCGTTGCTGAAGGGATACGCCGTCGGTGTCGAGTTGTTTGGAGAAGGCGTAGAAGGGTCGGAGTAGCATTTCGCGAATAGGAGCGAGCGCGGCTGAAAATCAAAATCCGAAAGCGCCCGCGCGGGCGACGCGCATAACCGATTATTCGTATTATGCGCAGCAACCATCATTGAACGCGTTTATCATTGCCAAATGTGCGCAGCCGCCAGTAATGTCGTACACGCCAGAATGACAACGACTAAGTCCACCAGAATAACCAAGGGAAGGACCAGTCGGACTAAGGGATAAGACTAACTCGACCCCCGCGTGGTCCCTCGCATTACGGGCGTGATTACCCGCTTGACCGTA
>Ga0114129_10011330_pt1 | contig 12702 bp, 7 predicted proteins | sample RhiMetdeltSRZDD1_FD_80071 | JGI IMG/M metagenome (GOLD analysis project Ga0114129, IMG submission 80071) | Populus rhizosphere microbial communities from Tennessee, USA - Rhizosphere MetaG P. deltoides SRZDD1 (version 2) (version 2) | ecosystem: Host-associated > Plants > Roots > Rhizosphere >...
GAAACACCGGCTTTGCAGCGTGCTGAAGCAATTAATGAATTACGAGAACAGGCTAGCAAAGAATTGAACGGGAGAATAATAACGACGCTGTCCAACTTGATAATGCACCCCTCAAGCCGCATCGAAGACACTTTGGCGGTGACATCGCCTTCCGGCTTTAATCCAGTCGCAAGAAATCAGTAGCCCCGGTTGGGGAGTCATCCGCAATGCAGTTCGAAAGATTCAATCCATACTGAAAGTGCTCGGCATCATTGATATTCTCCCATGAAAACTAACCACAAACTCGCAACTTTTTGAGATACCAAGCTGAAAAATTAATGATGGTTGCGTGCGTGTTGGTGGTGTGTGTTAGTGCAGCGGCACAAACAGGCCGTGCGTCTTTGCAAGGCAGCATCAGCGAAACTGTCGCGATTTCTGTTCCCCCGAATTTTGCTCGCGGCAACGTCGAGACGGAATTGGTGAACATCGACAATAGTGTCCAATTGATACTTAGGAGCTCTGATGCCAATGCTTCTCCGGTTATTCGCGTGCCCTTGCTCGTGCGTTCAAATAGCGGGTTCAAGGTCTCGGCTCTTTTCGAATCAGAGACCGCCGTGCTTGCACAATTGTCGGTCATTGATCTACAGGCCACAGGAAAGCTGGTTTCTTCCTACGCTATCACCGCCTTGAGAAGCGTGCCCCAGTCAACAGGCCGGGATATTTCTCAACCCTTGCTCGTATTGAGCGGACCACGCGTTTCGCTGGGCGGCACACTTGAGTCTCCCAACAACGCATTGCAGGTAACACTGCTCGTTCGTTTGCAGCCCAGGCAGCGACGGGGTTGGGTGGCCCACTTAACGTTCGTTGGAACTCCGGAATCACTAATTCAGTAATCCTTTCGTTGTCCCTTCCCTGACAGACAGGGACTTCCCCGACAGACGTCTTGCCGCCTCGATTCTAAGATGGTTTAGGCGCCGGAGCGCACACGATTACTTTTCGGTGAGACTACGGTGCCTTGTTCTGAATGAGCCCCTTTGGTGTCAGCTAAACTCTCTCATAACTTTTCCGAATTGTCCCTCAACCCTTTTTCTACACCTTCAAAATTTTAATGATTGGAGAACCCCCCAAAAACTCCGGACCAAAGTCCGTCATGCGTCACGGTGGCTTTACGATTCTGCAGGTATTGCTTGTGCTGCTTATCATAATGGTGGTCGGCAGCTTCGCCATTCTCTCCATCAGAAGCGCCCGTGCCTCCTTACGTCTCTCGAACTCTGCGCGCCAGTTTGCGGGATATATAGAGCGGGCCCGAGCTGATTCCGTGAGACGTCGAGCATCTGCGGGCGCGGAATCCAGTGTCCAGGTTCTCTCAGCAAAGACTTATCGAGTGAAAATGAGTTTTGGAGGAAGTGCACTGATAGCGAGAGATTTCAACCTCGACGATGATGTGCGCTTTGTAACTGACCCAAGCACCGTTGCTTTTGACTGGCGTGGACGAACGACAACGGGTACTGAAACAACCTTCGCCCTAAACAACTCAGCAGGAACCACGCAAGTCGACGTCACTGGTTCAGGCGATGTGACTGTTGGCAGTGAAATGTTTCAAGATGCCTCCATACCAACAGTCAGTTTGAATTCAAATGTATCTGGAGACGTAGCGCCCGATCCCAGCACGCCAACACCAACGCCGACCGCGACCCCGACACCGACACCGACTCCAACAGCCACGCCAACTCCGACGCCGACTGGGACTCCGACACCAACGCCGACACCAACAGCCACTCCAACAGCGACTCCTACTCCGACTCCAACTCCAACTCCAACTCCGACGTCAACACCAACACCTACGCCAACTCCGACGCCGACAGCCACGCCGACTCCAACTCCATGTGCAGCCTCAGTGTCACCATCGTCGATTTCGATACGAAAGAACGGCGGCTCTACAACAGTCACTGTTGGATTGAGTAGTGGTAGCGGCAACGTCAGCGGATCAGGTCCCTCGAACCTAACAATCTCGCCCAGCTCAGCAACGATTTCATCGGGAGGCACAGGATCCTTCACCATCACTTCAAACAACAATACACGTGGGACATTTTCGGTGACCTTCAGCACGCCGTGTGGGGAGACCATCTTGTCGGTACAAGTAACTAACTAAAAAACAAGAGACGAAGCGAATAGTCAACCGAAGGATTTGAATGAATAAAACTGCAATCAAACATCTTGTGAATCTTGTTAATCCTGTCCAGACCTTGTCGACTGCAGGCTTTACGTTGCTGGAAACAAGCATCGCGATGGTCGTGATGATGATTGCTGTGTTGGGTGCTCTCTCTGTGTTCGCTTACTGCATTCGCAACAACAGCGCTGCCAACGATCGGGAATTGGCTATGGCCGTGGCGCAACAGAAGCTTGAGCAGCTACGGAGCGTCTCCTTCACTGATTCCAGTCTGGATGCAACACCCACTACCGGAACAACTACAACCATCACAAGAGCGGGACGACAGTATTCAGTGATAACTCAGATCGTTCACTCCAACACCGTCAACGGTTCCCCAACAGTCAAGACCGTAACCGTTCAAGTTACCCCAAATGGGACCGCTTTAGGAGCGGTCATTTTGAGCACGCTACGAACGACAACCGTTGTGGGTCCGAATAGATGAGGACCTATGAGACAACAAAGACATTCGGGTTTCTCGTTACTTGAGTTGCTAATTGCAATGACGATTACGATAGTGTTGCTCGGACTTGCATCAACAGCGCTCAGTACTGGCTTTCGAATTCGTAGTCGCGAGGAACGTGTGACGGACGCTGCAGCCGATGTCCAGCGTGCATTGAACATAATGTCACGCGAGATCGGAAATGCGGGATTCAATCTAACAACCAATGGAATCGTGCCGGGGGATTCCGACTCCGGCTCGATTCGGATTCGTTCCAATCTTAATAAGTACGATCCAACTGCGAGCACGACTTCCCGCGGCGGAGTTATTGATCCTGGTGAAGATCTCAAGTATTTCGTCAATCTAGCCGATAAGACTGATTATCTCGTTCGATACGACGCAAATGCTCCGACGCACAAAACGACCGTTCTTGCGAATCGCATAGATCAACTTCGCATCCACTACTTTAGTCAGAAAGTTAGTTATTCAACGTCTGATTGCGACATCTCGACTGCTTCAAGCAGTGAGGTTTCGCCGGCAGCGGCGAAATACATAGTCATTGCGGTATGCGTGCGCATTGCCGCTGTGGGCGCTCCAAAGACGACAGGTTATCAACCAGCGTCAAACGTTCTACTCGTTTCAGATGTAACGTTGAGGAATACAAATCTTAACTCGTATTGATAGGTGGAACATGCGTATCTCAATAGACGCAAACAAACTTGCCGGGCAGAAAGGCGCAGCACTAGTCACAACGCTGCTTGTGTCGACACTCCTGCTCATAGTCGGAGGCGCTCTGATACTTACGACAACTCTCGCCGCTGGCCTGGCTATTGATTCAACCTCGGAAATGCAAGCCTTCTATTCTGCGGAAGCTGGGGTCAACGCCGCTCTGAATGTTTTGCGAGGTAACGTCGAGTCAATCCCTGCGGGCACACACGCAACATTTCGCAACGCAGTTAACTATCCATCATTGGATAAGTGGATTGTTTACAACACAACGATTGATGGGACCTCAGCGATCTCCCTAAGTGCAAACCCACAGATGGCGTACGCCATAACCATCTCAGATCCTGATAACACTCCCAGCGCCAACCAGCCCGATCGACTGCTTATACATGTAACGGGCTTTGGGCCCAAAGGTGCCAAGAGAAAAATGGAGGTGATGGTTTATCGATTTCTATTTAATTATTCGCCGATAGCCACGGTTCTCACTCGAGGTAACGATGACAATAGTAGCACTATGGGCGGATTCCAAATTGGAAACAGCAATTCCAAGGAATATTCTGGCTACGATCATGCGAACCCGGCATCGTCCATCCCTGTTTTTGGGACAACCCACGGCAATGACTACACGATGGCCCTCAACGAGGTTAATAGCGCCAAGCCAAGTACGGTGTCCGGCGTTGATAAAGTAAAGCAGTTTGCAAACTCGCAGCTGCCTTCATTTCTGCAATCTGCCGACAATGCGCGTGCTTTTTTGAACGACTTGCATTCTACAGCCGCTGCACAAGGACGTTACTTCACCACGACTCCCGGCGATTTCGGCAGTTTAGCAAGTCCGAAGTTTACGTTTGTCGACGGTGACGCTTCACTTGCCGACGGTGCTGGCCTTCTTGTCGTTACAGGCAAATTAACTGTCAACGGCAATGTTAGTTTCAATGGCATCATCTTCGTGTTAGGCGAAGGTGTTTTTCAACGAAACGGTGCGGGTAACGGCGACACGTTTGGTGCAATAGTCGTTGCGAAGTTTGCGAGGACCTGGAATCCCAGCGATACAGGTCCTCATTTGTTTTTGTCACCGACTTACGACATGAATGGCGGCGGCAATTCAAAAACTGAATACGACTCAAATGAGGTCATCAATGCTTTAAACTCAGCCGGATTGCGGAATATGGGGATTCGTGAGTATTAGTGCAGGCGTCGAGGATCGCTACGGAGACAAGCGGCCTCATGACTATGTGTTTGTCAGTGAGAAAAGCGAGACGAACGATGGCAAAGCGGATTACAGGAGCTTTACAACGAATGACGATTTTGGACGTTCCAGGCGAATCGCGAGTTAGTAGTTTGCTTTAACTTTGCTGCCGGATGATTCGTTGGTGTGATTTAACGAAAATCGTGAGCCATTACAATATCGCTGCCACTCTGATCCATTTGAACAACGAGTAGCCATTGCCCATCTGGAGTCACCGCCAATCCAGGATCGGTCTTGGACAAAGGCGCGTCGAGTTTTGCGACTTGGGCGATCTTGTCGGTTGTGAAGCTGAAAAATTCGATTGACGGATGCGAGGCTATTTCCGCGGTTGCAAAGTAAATGCCTTGCTCGGTTATGGCCCAATAGCGCCACATGCCTGCGCGGTGTTGTTCGAGAATTGGGCTCTCATCGCCGCCTCCGACTGGTACGCGCCAGATGCCCGGGACGGCTCGCCCTTTTGAATAATAAAAATACTTTCCATTCGTAGATTCGAAACCTTCGAAGCCACCATGCTTTGTTACTTGAACTGCCTCGCCACCTTCGGCAGGTACTTTCCAAATCTGCATCGTGCCGCTGCGCGTGCACCCGAAATATACCCAGCGACCGTCGTGGGACCAGCTCGGAGTGATGTCTTCATCGGCATCAAACGTCAGTCGCCGAGGCTTGCCTCCGTCGGCGTTGATTACATAAATGTCTGCATTCCCTTCGATCCACGAGTCAAAGGCAATCTGCCGGCCGTCTGGCGACCAACGCGGAGTGCCTGTGAGCGGTCCACCAATGTTCGTTAAAGGACGAGGATTGGATCCATCACCGTCGCACTCCCAGATCTCAAACGTTCCGGAGCGTCGAGAGGCAAATACAATTCTCTTCCCATCTGAGGAATACTGCGGACCGCTGTTCTCCTGTGTGGAAGAGATGAGTTTAAGTCGAGGGTTTTCCTGTACCTTTGAACCGTGCAATCCGATCCGCCAAATGTTGCCATCCATCATTGACTGCGTATACGCGAGTTGATTTCCCAACCGCGAGATGGTTGGGCTGTAAACATCGCGATCGGCCGTTGTCAGGCGCTCAGGCTGGCTTCCATGCGCGGAAATCTTCCACAAGTTGTAGGTGCTGCCCGCCCGTCTCGATGCAAAAACGATCTCCTTTCCATCCGATGTCCAACTCAGACCACGAATAGAAGTGTTGTCAAAGGTCAGCCGCGTCGGCTCGCCACCAGTAAGGGACAGCAGGTAAATATCAGCGGCAGCGATGCTGACAGAGCGAACAAAGGCGAGCGTCTTTTGGTCGGGTGAGAAAGCCGGAAAGAAATCACCGACGGATCCGGCCGACGGTGAAGTGAGTTTGGTCTTCTCGCCTGTTTCAATTGAGATCGAGAAGATGCTGAAGGGCTGCTGCTGTGAATTCTTGTCAGGAGCCGCAAGCAACTTGCCGTCTGGCGAATAGCTGAGAGTGTTCCCGATTACGACTGGTCGATAAGGAAAAACATCCGTAAGCTTCCGCTCTGCACCGCCCAATGCAGGAACCAGGAAAACGCCGCCGTCCTCGGCTGACTGGCGCAGAAATGCAATATACCGAGCGTCCGGTGACCACGTCGGATCGGTGTCGGGCGCGGAGTTGGATGTAAGACGCAGCGGCTTTTCGGCACCGATCATTTTGACGTAAATGTCACTATTATCTTCTTTGTCGCCATTCCACACGAAAGCGATCTGTTTGCCATCAGGCGAGAAGGCAGCCTGATCTTCGTTCCCCGAGAAGCTTGTCACCGGACTGATTTTCAGAAGCGACACCGTAGGCGACGGATTGGGACGTAGCAATAGTGACCATACGCTCAGGGCAACTAGCGCGCCCGATGCAAGAAACAATATGGGTAGGCCAAAACGAGTCTTGAATGATCGTTTTTCCAGCAACTCCGCCGCATCGGATTTGGCTCTAATTGATTCGACACGTTGCAAGTTAGGCACTGGGTTGAATTGTGTCTCAGCTTTTGCCACTCCGTTCCCAAGATCTTCCCACCTCTCTACAGAGGAAGAGGCGTCGGGCGGTCTTACGATTGGTGAACTCTCTTCCGACCACACCTCTCGCACGCCCGCCACAAAACGGTACCCTCGCTTCGGAATCGTCTCAATGTAGTGTTCCGATTGTTCTGACCCCAGGATCTTTCTCAAGGAAGAAACATTCTTCGCAAGATTGACCTCCTCCACGAAAGTATCGGGCCAAACCTTTTTCATTAACTCAGTTTTGTCTATTACGTGGCCACCGTGCTGCACGAGCACTAACAAGGTTTCGAAGGCCTTAGGGGTCAGCGGAATATGTTGCTGATCGCGAAGAAGGAGCCGCTCCGTCGCGTCGAGGCGGAAGGGGCCAAATTCGTAAAGGTGTCTGACCTGTTCGCTCATAAATCGTTGTGCATGATTGTCACAACCTTTATGGTTGGGCACCTCCAACAATTTCCCAAAACTTTCCCAAAACTTCGGAAAGACTTTTTACCTTATTGGGAACATAAAGGTAACGAACGGATCGAGAACGGGGGATGCGTGTATCAGAAACCAAGACCGCACGACCCAATCAGGGTCGGCACAGCGGTAGCGCGCGAACTCCCCACTGCTGCGCACGGTAAATCTTGTGTTCATATTTTGCTCTTACCACGGAAGAAAAACCGTTGAGGTGGGCATCATTCTATCTTAGAAGCTATCCCGGCACCAGCATCTCAACAGAAACAAGATGTCAGGGTGTTGCGGAGTTATGCGGTTGAGGAGACATCCATGAGCAGAACAAGACAGATTTCAATTTCGAGGATTTCTGGGGTGGTAATGGTGGCGACCTTGCTACTTCCATTGTCCCTTAAGGCCCAGGAGTTTCGTGGGTTAATTACCGGCCAAGTGGTCGATTCCTCAGGTGCAGCGGTTCCCAACGCGACCATCACTGCGCTCCGAGAAGGGACCCAGCAGCCTTACACGGTTCAAACGAACAGCAGTGGGGCTTATACCATTCCTTACGTCTTGCCCGGCTCGTATGAAATTACAGTGGAAGCTACAGGATTTAAGAAGGCGATTCGTCAAGGTGTGAATCTTGATGTGGCTCAAAAACTCAATTTGAATGTAGTTCTTGAAGTCGGATCGATCTCCGAAACCGTTACAGTGCAGGAAGCACCGTCATTGCTCAGTACCGGAGACGCCTCAGGCGGCACCGTTATCGACGCGCAAAAAACTCAAAACCTGCCTTTGAACGGCCGGCAGATCTACACCCTGATGTTGTACGCCCCAGGCGTCAGATATACCGGCGGCAATACAACTCGCGGTTGGGACCAGACAAACGCTTATGTGATCAATGGTGTGCAGAATAACTACAACCAGTTCACCCTTAACGGAGCGCCTATCTCGCAACAAATCAGCACGGGACGCGGCACGTGGTTCATCGCTCCCAACGTGGATTCTGTTCAGGAAGTAAAGATTCAAACCAATACGTACGATGCAAGTTACGGGAGGTCGGGTGGCGGTACCGTAAACGTCGTGACCAAAGCCGGTACAAAAAACTACCACGGAACGGCTTTTGATTTTTGGCGTGGCTCGTCTCTGGAAGCAAATACGTTCCAAAACAATCAGCGCGGCGTTGCGAAGCCATTCCACAACCAACATGACTTCGGCGGAACGGTAGGTGGTCCAATCCCGGGCCTGGGTAAAGACAAGACTTTTTTCTTCTTTAGCTTTGAAGGCTGGCGCGAGTCTGCTCCGCAAAGCATCCTTACCAGCGCTCCCAGGGCGGACGTGCGACCGCAGGCCGATGGTAGCGTTGATTTCCGACCGTATTTCACTAACCTGTTGGGTTCGCAATACAACCCTAATGGCCCAACATCGCGGGGCGGAATCTTCAACCCCTTCAGTTGTGCAACCACGAATTCGGATGGGACCTGCAAAACGCGAAACCGTTTCTCTTTCAATGGGCAGCTCGACGTAATTCCACCAAATATGGTCAGCGCAATAGGAAGGAAGATTCTGTCTTTGTATCCATTGCCCAATAACCCTGCTGCCGGCGAATTCAGCAATTACATTGCAAATGCACCTGGCTCGCTAAGGTTCAATCAACCGATAATTCGCATCGATCACACCTTCAGCGACAAGACTCGATTTTATGGCATGTTCAGTTACTGGTCGGGTATTCAATTCCAGAACAACACAGGTTATATAGAGCCCGCGTCGCTTGGCATTGTAAGGGGGAACATTAATAGCTATCGCTCATTTATTCACCAGATCCTGGATCTCACGCACACGTTCAGTCCCACTCTGTTTGGCGATCTGCGCTTTTCCTTTGGGCGCTCGGTTGATCGTGCGCCGAATGGCGCCGTGGCAGCTGGCACTGTGAAGCTAACGCCAGCGGATCTGGGCTTCACCAACTATCCGTTGCCACCCACCACCACAGAGGTCGAGGCGCCAACAATTCAGGTTGGCGGAGGCTATCCCGATATTATTGGCAACAACAAATATGGAGACTTTGGCCATCCTCCAATGAACGAAAATTATGAGTTGTCGCCGACACTCACTCACACAATGGGCCAGCACACACTTCGTTATGGCGCACAGATTATGCAGCTTCACGCAATTCCTTGCTGTGGAGCCGCTGATGCTAGTGGTATCGGTGTAGGACCAGGTGGGCGGTTCACCTTCACCGGCACATTTACTCAGCAGAACCCGAACACTGGGAACAACGATGGAGCTGGCGTGGCCAGCTTATTGTTGGGTATTCCCAGCGCCGGCTTCATACCATTTAGCTATGATGTTTATGAAAGCTATCGCTACTTCGGATTGTACCTTCAAGATGATTTCAAGATCCGAAGGAACCTTACACTTAACCTGGGCCTCCGTTGGGACATCGAGACTTCACCGAGGGAACGCTTTCACAAATTGAACGCCGGTTTTGACTACACTGCCAAGAATCCGCTCCAGTCAGCTGTAACTCTTCCAGCGAACAACGTGCCTATAAATAATGCTACCGGTCTACCCGTAACGGGCGGACAGATAATTACCAGTAACCTCGTGGGTGGTTTCAATTTCTCCAGCGACGAACTAGCTCCTTACGATACTCAGAAAAACCACTGGCAGCCGAAGGTCGGTGTCTCCTGGGCCATAAATGATAAAACGGTGCTACGAGGTGGGTGGGGACTCGGGTATGCCTTCGCTATAGAGCTCGGTGGCAATACGACCTGGACACAGAATACAAATTACAACCAAGTTGGCACGACGCCGAGCTCTCAGTTCAACACGGGAAATCCGTATCCGACAGGATTGGTGGTGCCACCAGGGAGTACATTTGGTCTCTTATCAGGCGTCGGTAACGGACAGTCGTTTGACCAAAGGAATCGCCAGATCCCATTTGTGCAGCAATTCTCATTTGGCGTTCAGCGCGAACTTCCCGGTTCGGTTGTTTTGGATGTCTCCTACGTTGGCACGCGCACTAGCCGGCTACGCGTTGGAACACAGTTCAATGCTCTACCAACCGAGATCTTTAACAAATGTACGCAGGATCCAACCTTCTGCACGACACAGGTTCGTAATCCATTCTTCTGGCAAAATCTAAATCCCGCAGGTTTGCCCCCAGGCTTTCTGAACAGTTACAAGAATACTTCGCTGGGTGCGGCAGCGGCGGTACAGGTTAGCGCTCTGATGGTTCCCTTTCCGCTCTTCAATAGCAACCTGTTCTCGAACACTGAACCGATCGGCAGTTCGAATTACAACTCTCTAGCCGTGAGGTTGGAAAAGCGGATCTCAGGCGGGGGCGCATTGATCAAAGGCCTGAGTGTGCTCACCTCTTTTACATGGTCCAGGACCATGGCAGCTAATGGCTACCTTAACAATGGGGGTGCGGGACTTCGCGACGCGCAACTTTTCTATGCAGTCACAGGCTCTGATCGTCCGTTTGATCTAGCCTTTGCCGGCACTTGGGGACTACCCATCGGAAAGGGTGGCGTAGTAGGGAGCAATGCCAGCGGTCTGCGAGGACAGTTTTTAAACAATTGGGATCTGGGCTGGATTCTCACGGCGGATTCGGGGACACCTATTGGGCTGCCCAACGGCGTCACCTTTAATTGCCCTGGCCACCCAAGCTACTTGCCGGACGACGGCAAACAGTCGTACACGCAATGGCTCTATAACGAAAACAACCCGGGCTGTTTCAAGACCTTCCCTCAATTCACTCCCGTGACCGTCCTACCGAGGTTCAGCTACATCCGTGGTCCCGCAAATAGACCGCAGCTCGCTTTATCGCTAGGCAAGAAATTTGGGCTCTGGGGTGAAGGAAAATTTCTACAAATTAAAGCCGAGGTCTTTAATGTGACCAATACTCGCATATTTGGTGGGCCGAGCACTGCCAATCCAACAGTAGCTCCACAGCCCGTTGCAAACATAAAACCCGGCGAGCCAGGTTCGTGCTCGGGCTACGGATGTATTGGTTCGACTCAGGCGAACGTTCCGAGGCAGGCGCAGCTTTCGTTGAAGTTCCTCTTCTAAGAGGTTTGCACAAAAAGTCAAAATCTAACCAACGGCGGTTGTGGATTTCAGATGCGACTATGTAAAGACTTGGAGGCTACTTGGGAAAGACCTCGATGATCCGAACTTTAGACCGTTCTCTCTTGTTTCTATTTGTATGTCTTCTGGCCATCAGTGCAGTCTTGAGCCAGACACCAAAGTCAAAGGTTAGAAGCACAAACACTAAGCGCGAGACTGCTGGTGCACTGGCCAAGCGCGAGGCACATGGACCACTGAGAAAGTCTCCCGCCCCGAATCTGGCGAAAGAACCAACTCTTTATGTTGTCGGCTACGCGCATCTCGACACCGAGTGGCGTTGGGAGTATCCGCAAGTTATCCAGGAATACCTCACCAAAACAATGCGCAATAACTTTTCGTTGTTTGAAAAGTACCCGCATTACATTTTCAATTTTACCGGCGCGAACCGTTATCGCTTGATGAAGGAGTATTATCCCGCTGATTTCGAAAGGTTGAAACAGTACGTGGCCGCGGGACGTTGGTTTCCCGCCGGCTCGTCGATGGAAGAAGGTGATGTTAACTCTCCAAACGCGGAATCCATCATTCGTCAGATTCTCTATGGCAACAATTGGTTCAGACGAGAGTTTGGAATCGCAAGCGATGAATACATGCTGCCCGACTGTTTCGGATTTCCGGCGTCACTCCCGAGCATCCTGGCCCATTCCGGCATAAAAGGATTCTCGACGCAGAAATTATCGTCGGCGTGGCAGCCTGCGCCTCACGTTGGGGGACCAGACTCACCGGAAAAAACTCCAGTCGGTATTCCCTTCAACGTCGGCATTTGGGAAGGCCCGGATGGAAAAACAGTCATTGCGGCATTGAATCCACTCAGTTATGGCAGCCAGGTAACCTACGACATCAGCAAGACTCCACCCCCACCACTCCAACCTGATCCAAATCAAACGCCTCAGCAGAATCAAGCGCGAACTAGAGCCCTGGAGGATTGGCAGAAGCGAATTCAAGTTAATGGTGATCTGACTGGGATCTTCGCCGATTATCATTATGTTGGCACTGGAGACGTCGGTGGTTCGCCGAATGAGACTTCAGTTAAATTGATGGAAGCGATCACTACAAAGAGTAAAGCGCTTCTGCCAGCTCCGTTTCAATTCAGCCAGCAGCCATCGAGTGCTCAGACGGGCACGCCAATTCAAGTTGGAGACGGACCTGTACGTGTTGTCTGGTCCAAAGCCGACGAGATCTTCCAGGACATCATGAAGTGCTGTCCTACCGACCGTCTGCCTCGCTACAAGGGTGACCTGGAGTTAATCAATCACTCCGCGGGTTCGATTACTTCCCAAGCCTATCAAAAGCGCTGGATGCGTAAGAACGAACTGCTCGCTGATGCTGCTGAGAAAGCATCTGTCGCCGCCGCATGGCTCGGCGGCCGTCCATATCCGCAGGAGCGATTAAATAATGCCTGGATGCTTGTGATGGGAGGTCAGTTTCACGACATCCTGCCTGGAACCGCTACTCCGAAAGCGTTTGAGTTTGCCTGGAACGACGATGTGATTGCGATGAATCAATTCGCCGGCATCATGACGAGTGCCACGAGCGCGGTTGC
>Ga0114129_10011331_pt1 | contig 12701 bp, 12 predicted proteins | sample RhiMetdeltSRZDD1_FD_80071 | JGI IMG/M metagenome (GOLD analysis project Ga0114129, IMG submission 80071) | Populus rhizosphere microbial communities from Tennessee, USA - Rhizosphere MetaG P. deltoides SRZDD1 (version 2) (version 2) | ecosystem: Host-associated > Plants > Roots > Rhizosphere >...
GCCAGAGTTTCATGCCTACCTCCCCGCGCTCGTCGTTTGCCCCGCCGTCGCGCGCTTGAGACCCTCAACGGCGGCGCGGCGGTTCGGCATCCGCTTCAGCGATTCCTGGAACTGGGCGGCCGCTTCGGCGGGTCGATTCAGCTGCAGCAGAATGTTCCCGTACAACTCGAACGATGGCTTGATCGGATCGGCGGGACCTGACGGCGCGTCGAGCGTCAGCTCGATCGCCACCGCCTCCTTGATCAGTTTTTCGGCGGCGCCAGCGTCCTTCGTCTCCTTGTAGGTGAGGACCGCGGACAATTCCTTTTCCATGATCGCGAACGGCTTGGCTCGGTAGGCGTTCGATCCCGATTCGGCCTGCGTCCGCATCGCCTTGAGCTTCTCGATCGCGAGCTTCGCCGTCTCGAGATCGCCGAGATTGAGCGCGCTCGCGCCCGCGGCGAACACGTACGCGGCGTTGCCATCGTACGACGGCGCCCCGCCGTCGCGAACCGGGCCGGTCGGCAGCGCGATCTTCTCCCACTTCTCGGTTTCCACGATCTGCCGCGCCTTCATCGACGCATACCCGCCGCCGACGCCCGGACTCGGATCCTTGTCGGCCACAGACTTCGCCGTCGCAAGCGCCTTGGCGGCATCGTCGAACTTGCCAAGCTGCAGATACGCGTACTGGAGCCACGACAGCGTGTGGAAATCTTCCCGTCCGCGCGGCAGGTTCATCTTCGTGGCGAGCTCGTCGGCCGCCTTGTACGCGACGATGTTCGACGCCACGACGTCGTCCCACAGACCGAGCTGGACGAAGATGTGCGACGGCATGTGCAGCGCGTGCGCGGCGGCGGGCGCGATCTTCGAGTACGCGCGCGCGGCAGGCAGCGCGAGGATCGCGTGATCGGGATCGTCGAACGAATGGATGATGAAATGCGCGGCGCCCGGGTGCTGCGGATGACGCTGGAACACGCCCTGCGCGATGGCCGCGGCCTGCATCGACGCGCGTGTGGTGTTCACGCCCGGCCGCCCGGTGCCGAGCAGCGCGAGCGCGTACATGATCGCGATCTCATCATCGTCAGGATATTTCGCGTGCATGCGCTCCATCGCCTGCGAGTACGCGATGTCGCGCGCCAGCTTGTCGCCGGCGCCGAACAACACCTCTTCCGCCTCGATGAGCTCGCGCTCCTTGCCGGCCGGCGCCTTTGCGGCACGCGCCGCCGCCGTCGGCGCGAGCCGCTCCAACACCTTGCGGGCCGCCGACAGATCTTGCTGCGCCCAGAGGGGATGGTTGAAGCTCATCGCCTCGCCCCAATACGCAAGGGCGAACGCGGGATCGGCCTTCTGCGATTGCTGGAACAACTGGGCCGCGGTGTCGAACTCGAAGTTGTAGAGCGCCTTGACGCCCGTCAGGAAAGGAGCCTGCGCGGCGGGCTTCGCCGACGTGGGGAAGGTAATCGTGCCGAGCTCGCCGACCGAGGTCTGCGCATGCAGCCCCGACACCGACGCCGCCAGCAGCACGGTGGTGAAGACGCGTGAGATGGTCACGGTTCCGTTCCTTTCTCGCCTGGCAAGGCATCCACATTATAGACTCGCCGGATGACCGTCACGACGCGGACGGCCACCGCATCCGACGCCGACGCCATCAGCGCGATTCACAATCAGGGCATCGCCGATCGCGTCGCGACGCTCGACACCACCATGCGGACTCCCGACGGTGTCCGCACCTGGCTGGCGCAGCGGGGCTCGCGGCATCCGGTGATTGTGGCCGACGTCGACGGCTCGGTGGTCGGCTGGGGAAGCCTCAACGCCTTCAATCCCCGCCAGGCGTACGACCACGTCGCTGACTTTTCCGTCTACGTCGAGCGGCAGTGCCGCGGACGCGGAATCGGGCGGCAACTTCTCGATCGGCTGATCGAGCTTGCGCGGGCCGCCGGTTATCACAAGATGGTGCTGAGCGCGCTGGCATCGAACGACGCGGGGGTCCGGTTGTACGAGCGTGCCGGGTTTGCGCGCGTCGGCGTGTATCACGAGCAGGGCGAGCTCGACGGGAAGTGGGTGGACGTGGTGATCATGGAGAAGCTGCTCTGACGACGACTCGCGCAGAACTCGCAGAACTCGCCGAGAATATGTTGCGCTGTGGACTCTGCGTGTTCTGCGTACAACGTTGATCTGACGATGCGCTTTCGCAACCGTGTGGACGCCGGCCGGTCGCTCGCGACAAAGCTGACCGCATATGCGAACAGGCACGATGTGATCGTGCTCGCGCTGCCGCGCGGGGGCGTGCCGGTCGGTTTCGAAGTGGCGCAGGCGCTGCGGGCGCCGCTTGACGTGTTTCTGGTGCGCAAACTCGGCGTGCCCGGCCATCCCGAGCTCGCGATGGGCGCGATCGCCAACGGCGGCGTGCGCGTGCTCAGCGACGACATCATCGGCCATCTCGCCATCCCACCGGATGCCGTGGAGGAGGTGACGTCGCGGGAACGGATAGAGCTCGAGCGCCGCGACAAGATGTACCGCGGCAATCGGCCGCCCGCGGTGCTCAACGATCGCACCGTCATCCTGGTCGACGACGGTCTCGCCACAGGCGCGACGATGGAAGCGGCGATCCGTGCCGTGCGGCAGTCCGAACCCCGTCGCGTCGTCGTCGCCGCACCCGTCGGGGCCGCTGAAACGTGCGAGCGTCTCGCGACAATGGCCGACGAAGTGGTCTGCGTGGCGACGCCGGAACCGTTTCAAGCCGTCGGTCTGTGGTACGAGCACTTCGATCAGACCTCCGACGATGAAGTGATCGATCTGCTGAGACGAGGGGCGCCGGGCTAGCCACGATGCTCTCTTCGCTACGGATTGGGCTTTTCGCGCCCTACGACCTCGCGCGAGCCGGCGGCGTCGGCACGCACATCCGAGCCCAGGCCCGAGCGCTGCGCGCGCGCGGCCACACCGTCACCGTCCTCGGACCGGCATCGGCGCCTCTCGTCGACGGCGAGATCGCGCTCGGCGGCAGCCGGCGGGTCACGCTCGGCGGTACCGAGTCGGGCCTCGGCCTGAGTCCCTTCGCCGCGCGGCGCGTGGATCGCGTGTTCGCGACGACCACCTTCGACTTGGTGCACGTGCACGAGCCGTTGACGCCGCTCGTGCCCTGGTTTGTCCTTCGTCGTGCGCGCGTCCCCATTGTCGGCACGTTTCACGTCCATCGGGAGCAGGGGCATCGCCTGTACGCCGCCAGTCGTCCCTTGCTGACGCCGTTGATGCGCCGGATCGCGTATCGCATCGCGGTGTCTGACGCGGCTCGGCGGACGGTTGCTGCGCAGTTCCCCGGATCCTACGAGGTGGTGCCGAACGGGATCGACATCGATCGGTTTCGAACACCGGCGCGCACGCCGGCGTCGTTCGCGAGCGAGCGGCAGCACGTGCTGTTCGTCGGCCGGCTGGAACCGCGGAAAGGCGTTGATCATCTGATCCGCGCCATGCGGCGCGTGCAGGAGCGCTTGCCGGCTGCGCGTCTGCTGATCGCCGGCGAGGGTCCCGATCGCGGGCAGCTCGAACTGCTGGCGCGCAGCGTTGGCACCGACGCCGCCTTTGCCGGCGCCGTGGACGACGACTCGCTGCCCGGCTACTTTCAGGCGAGCGACGTGGTCTGCTCGCCGGCGCTCGGCGGCGAGAGCTTCGGGCTCGTCCTGCTCGAAGCCATGGCGTGCGGCAAGGCGGTCGTCGCGAGCCGCATCGACGGCTACGCCGCGCTGACCGGCGAGACCGACTGCGCTCGGCTGGTGCCGCCCGGAGACGCCGACGCGCTTGCGGCGGCGCTCATCGATCTGCTCGACGACGATGCGGGGCGGCAAGCGCTGGGCGCGCGCGGCGCGGCGCGAGCGGAGGCCTTCGACTGGGGGGCGATTGCTCGGCGCCTCGAATCGATCTACTACAATCTTTTGACGCCGCGATGACGACCTGGCTGGTGCGCGGATTCGGGACGATCGTGGCCCTCGTGGCCGGGCTGTTGGCGCTGACGCCGGTGGTCGACGGCCGGCGCCAGCGAACGCTTCGACGCGTGCTGGCCGACGTGTGCCGCGTCTTTGCCGCGCACGGCATCGATTACTGGTGCGACTTCGGCACGCTGCTCGGTTTGTATCGCGACGGCGACATCATCCGCGGCGACAAGGACGCGGACCTGTCGATCGTGGCGACGGAAAAGCCGCGCATCATGGCGCTGGGCGGCGCGCTGCGCTCGATTGGCTACGACCTCACGGACCGCGGCGGCCGCGCCCAAAAGCTGCTGCGGATTTACGACAGGCGGACGCGCTATTACATCGACATCTATCCCTACGAGCGCGAGGGCGCAAACCTCAGGAGCGTTCTGGCGTCGCCGGCAGAAGACATCCCCTTCGCGCTCGTCGCCCGCCGGGCATCCGTGCCGTTTCTCGGCACTACGATCGTCGTGCCCGAAAACGTGCCGGCGGTCCTGCGTCACCGTTACGGGTCCACGTTCACGACGCCGCGGCGGGGCGACAAGGGTGCGACGCGCCCCTACAGCCGCACGCGCAGCGTGCTCGAGGATCTGCAGGACAACGCGCTCGGACTGTGGTCGTGGCTCCGGGCGGCCAGCCGGTAGGCCCTCGTGCGTACTCACACGCCCGTGGTGAGCCTGTCGAACCACGAGCCTGATTCGCGGCTCATCCTTCGACAAGCTCAGGATGAGCGGTGTCCGGACCGTCTCCAGCGATCCGCGAAATACCGCAGCATGATCGTGTTGTTCCGGCTCTCCAGCGTCCCACTGCCGCGGTTGACGAGCGCGACGCTCGACCGCTTGTAGAACCGCTGATCGAACATCGACGCGAAGTTCGTCCGGCGGCCCGCACACACGATCTTGCGCGCGCGGCAGTGCGCGCTGATCCAGACGTCGTCGACGTAGAACGCCGCCTCCGGCGCGCGGCTGTAATCCGAGAGCTCCGCGGCGTCGAAGAACCGCGGCCGGACGACGTACCCGCCGAGTCCCTGGATGATGTCAACGTCGACCTCGCCCCGGACGCGCGTGCACTTGATGGGCGCGGGCGGCCGGCGGAACAGCGTCGCCACGAGCGTCGTCGGCCGATCGATCAAATCGGCCGGCGCGTTCCAGCCGCTCGAGGCCACGGCGGCGTCAGGGTGCCGATCGGAGCACGCCACCATCTGTTCGACGAAATGCGCGTGGTAAATGCGATCGTCGTCGACAACGAGCAATCTCGTGTCGTCGCGCGCGTCCAGCAGCGCGGGAATCAGCTTCGTCGCCGGACCGTAGTCGTCGCACGTCACGATCGTCACGGACCGCAGCCGGCGCAGCCGCTCGGGCACGTCATATGTGACGCCTTCGCGCCGGCTGACGCGCGGGACGTTCAGCCGAATCGTGGTCGGGCTGATCGTCTGGCGCAGAAGGCTCTTCAGCGTCGTGTCGATGCGCTCGATTCGGCTTGGCAGCGTGGTGAGCGTGATGACGACGTCGGCGCGCCGCGGGTTTTCGGCAGATGCCCGATCGAGCGCGTCGAGATCCTGCCGCCGAAGCCAGATGTCGTACAGCGTGTCGGCAACCGGATGCTCACCGGCGACGCGCTCCACGACGGCGAGTGCGATTGCCACGGCAATCGCCAGCGCCGCGGCGACGAACGTCACGAACGTGATTGTATGCCGCTCGGCGTGCCAGCCCGTCCGGTCCGGCTGCTGACCGCCCATGACCGGAGGCGTGCTGTAGTATCGTCGGCCGCGTGGGACGCTTCGTCCGGCCGTGATCCCAGCGACCGCCACACCCGATCCACCTGCGACGCTGACGCGCGCCTCGCACGCAGCTCTGCTTGCAGCGCTCCTTACGGCCGCCGGGTCCAGTGTCGGCGACAACCTGCAGCTGCTCCTCGCCATCCCCGTCACGATCGCCGGGTTCGCAGTGGCGTGCCTGTCCGCACGCTGGATCGGACTCGCCGTGCGGCAGCGCTCGTATCGCTGGATCGAGATTGGGTTGAGCGTGAACGCCGGCATCGCGTTGTCCGTCGGACCACCGTCCGGCAGCGCACGGTGGTACCAGGTTGCCTATTGGATCTATTGGGGCGCGGCAGTCGCGATCGTCGGCGTCGCCAGCGCCGGAAAACCGGCAGCGCGGCGGCGGGCGGTCTGGGTTGCTGTCGCGTTTGCAAGCCTCTTGTACTTCGTCACGCCGATCGCGATCCCCGATGCGAGAATCGACCTGTGGACGTGGATCGATACCTGCGTCCGCGCGATGCTCCGCGGCGTGCATCCGTACACGGTCCGTGCGGGCGACCCGTATGGGGGCGCCTTCGACTTCGGGTACGCGGTTTCCGTCTTCCCCTACATGCCCCTCGTCTTGATCGTGAATGCCCCGGCGACGGCGTGGCTCGGCGACTATCGGTTCGGGCCGGCGCTCTGTCTTCCGGTCACGATTGCGCTTCTGCGGTCGGCGGGCCGCCGCCTCTTCGTCGACGGGCGACTGATCGACGCGGCTACGCTTGCGCTCGCACTGCACCCGCGCGGCGCGTCCATCGTCGCCCTCGGTTGGACGGAGCCGTGGATGGTTCTCGCGCTGACGCTCTTCGTGTGGCGAGCGACCTATCCACGAGATGAAAGCGGACAGGCGGTCGCATTCATGCTCATGCCGGCGCTCAAACAGTATGTCGTCACCCCCGCCGTCCTGTACGTGCTCATGACGCGCCGGTGGCGCGCGATCGCCGTCGGAGTAGGCGTGCTCGCGGCGACGATCGCTCCGTTCCTGATCTTCGACTGGCGGCCGACGGTCGACGGCATGCTCATGCGAGGCGCGACGGCATTTCGTCCGGACAGCGATTCGATCGCCGCTTTCGTCAATTACCTGACCGGACTGGTGCCGCCGCGGTGGCTCGCGCCGGCGGTACAGCTCGCGGTCGGCGCCCTCGCGTACTTCTGGCTTCGCCGCCGTGGGCTCGCCGGCCTGCTCCTCGCGTCCGCGCTGGCTCTGTTCGCGTCGTTCCTCCTCGGGCCGCAGGCCTTCGTGAACTATTACTACTTCGTGGCGGCATTGCTCGTGTGTTCGGCCGTCGTATCCGGCCCGAGCGTGGTGACGGAATGACTCGCGCGCTGCTGCGATCGATGGCTTCAGCGACTGCCGCGCTCGCCGTCGTCGGCCTTGGCGAGCTGACGTACTTCGCCGCGCTGTGCCCTGCACACAAGGCGTGGGTCAGGACTTCGACCAACCCCGCCGCGGTGGTCCGGGACAGCGGGTTCAACGTCGCTCGACCCGGCGATGCGATCTATGTGTGCACCACCCCGCATTGCGCCGGATCCTGGTGCCATGAAGATCGCGGCTGTATCTGCGCCGCGGCGAACCTCGGTGCGCCTGCGCTGGGACAACTCGTCGGCGGCGAGTGCACCCTCGACAAGGCGAAGCCGACCAGGTCTGACGACTTTGGGGCGTGTCGCTACGCGCGCTGCGACACGCACGTCAACTAGGAGAGCGTATCCGCTGAATAAGTACCGGCAGATCGATCAGCCACGAAGACACGAAGGCAAGAAACCCAAAGAGTTCTTCGTGTCTTCGTGACTTCGTGACTTCGTGGCAGAGCGGCTGGTACTGATTCAACGGAGACGGTCCAGAGGATACCTCGGTAGCCCGTCAGGGGGCGGGCAGCAGGCCGATCAGACTCGTATCGACTCGCGTTCCCGGATCCAGCGCGTCGGTCACGACGTAATACAAGTCGCGGCCCTGCTTCGCGAGGCGGAGCCGCAAGGTCGAATCGTTCGGGAACCGCGCCAGGCCAGCGGCCCACACGTCGTGCGCCTGCGACGTCTCCCCCACCTTGAAATGGCCGTCGCCGAGCGCCACGTACACACGCCGCACCAGCCCGTCGGGCGTCGCGCTGGTGACCATCGATCGCGCCTTCTCCAGATCGGCGATGCCGCGCGGAACACGGTGGAAGATGAAACGATTGTAGTAGAGATTGATCAGACCCCGGACGTAGTACGCCAGCACGCTCGGCTGTCGCTCGATGGACTTGGTCAGCGCGTTCACCGCGTCGCGGCCCAGATAGAGCCGCCGAATGTCCCCCGACGTCGGCGCTTTGTCGACGTACGCCAGCGCCAGGCTGATCTGAACGTTCGGTCCGCGACTGCGCTGGGCGAGCTGATCGAGGAATCGAATCGAACGGTCGGGGTCCGCGATCCGAATGATGGCCTGGCGGTAGTCCGCGGCCAGCCGCAGATTCTCGGGCTGCGCCGCCACCGCTTGTTCGAGCGCCGCGAGCTCGCTCGGCGCGGCCGCCGGCGCGGCAAGCAACGACGCTATGCACGCAGTGGCAAGGAGCCAGGCGATCGTGCGCACCGGTGCGGCGCTAGCGCTCGAAGCGCACCTGCAGCCGGAACTGTCGGTACTCGGAGTTGTACAAGGAGCCAAAGCTCGGCGCGCCGACGTTCGCCTGCACGTCGGTCGGCAGAAACGCGTTGAGGGCATTGTAGGCGCGCACGCCAATCCACGGCTGGTACTTGAGGATCCTGAACCGATGCTCGAGTCCCAGCTCCAGGCGCGCGTACGTGGGAAAGCGGGCGCTGTTGCGCGGACCGACGAAGTCCAGCGTCTCGTCGACGATCGAATAGGGAAACCCGGTGCGCCAGTCGAAGATACCCAGCAGCAGCCAGGTCGGCGTCGGCATCATCCGGCCGCGCGCGAGCAGACGGTTGGGCGCGTCGACGTTCAGCGGCGCGAACGCGTTCGCGCCGACGACCGGCCACAGGATCGCGTCGAAGTAATTCGCCAACGCGTTTAAATCGCCGCGCGCCGACGAGCGCACGTAGGTGACGTTGAAGTCGGCCGCCGGCGTGTGCGTGAAGTGCAGACCCGCCTCGAGCTCCCGGTAGCGCGATCGACCGTCGCTCGAGAGCCGCAGCTCGCCCGCCTGCGCCGTCCGCAGCGGCTCGACGATGAGCTCGTGGCTTCCCCGCCGATCGACCGCACCGAGGTGGAACGCCCACATGGGGTTGAGCCGATAGTCGTAGCCGACGTCCCACGCGCGGCTGTACGGCGTTTCGAGCGTGCCGGTTCGATGGACGAATCGCACGGGCGGACCCAGGAGCGTGGAGCCGTCGCGGCCGAATCGGCTGTCCATCGGGCTCTCGAACTGGTCGAATGCGCCGGCCGTCAAGGGCGTCCGCTCGTAGAACAGCCCGAAGCCGCCGCGCAGCACCGCCGATCCCGATTGATTCAACAACACGGCCGTGCCGACGCGCGGTGTGAGGTTGAAGCGCTCGGCAATGCCGTCCCGATCGAGCCGGCCGCCGAACTCGACGAACCAGCGCGTGTTCGGCTGCACGCGGTCTTGCGCGAAGAGCGCGACGTCGGTGCTGGCGATCGACTGCAGCGCGAGCAGCGGGAAGTCCAATCGGCGCGCCATCGTCCCGTTCGACCGCTCGATGATCACCGGCCGGCTGGCGCTCGAGCCGTCGAAGTCGCTATACAGCAAGTCGAAGCCGACCTTGAAGAGATGCAAGCCGCCGCGGATGTTGCGCGTGCCCGACAGCGACTCGACGAGCTGGAACGCGCCGGTGCTGCGATGCTGCTGGTTGAAAAAATTGCCGGCCGTCGTCTCCGGGCGCAGCTCCATCGGCGCAGCGCCTTGCGGCAGGACGTCGGTCCGTATGTCGTGCACCTGAATCGTGGTCTCGGTGAACAGCGCGTCGGTCCAGAGGGCGCGTTCCGTCACGCCGAGCTGACCCGAGTTCATGTGCAGGTCGACCGTCGCGGCCGGCGGCGTGAAGGTGCCGAGCGTGTCCCGCGCGGATTTGCGAGGAAACAGGCCCGCCGTCGCGACGAGCGAATGCCGCGGCGACAAGTTCGCGTCGGCGCGCGTGAACGAACTGAACATCTGCGACGTCCGCAGCTCATCCTCGGGCCGGCTCGCGACGTCAGCGGCCGAATAGCGATACTGCGCCGTCTGTTCGACGAACAGCCGACTCTTGACGATCGGGCCGCCGATCTCGACGCGCGGGCCGAACACGCCGATGCCCTTCACGTCGAAGGGTGAACCGCCGCGCTTCGTCCGAAACGTCGGATCGAGGTTGTTCAGGCGCAGCCGCCACTCGTCGCCCGCCCGCCGCGTGCTGATGACGACCAGGCCGGACGAAAAGCGGCCGTACTCGACCGCATACGGATTCGACAGCACCGACACCGAATCAATCGCATCGTCGGGAAGCGAGACCTGGGTCAAGCCGGTCGTGGGATTGACGAGGGTGCTCGGACCGAGCTGGACGCTCGCCTGGCTCGGCCGTCCGCCCTTGATGCTCACCCCTCCCGGCACGGCGATGATGCTCGCGAGCAGGCGCAGCGCGCCCTGCAGGCCGCCGCCGGGCGTGTACTGATCGCGTTCTCTGGCCGAGATCGTTTCCGCGGGTGCCAGCGTTCCGGCGCTCGAGATCACCGGACTCGTGCCCACGACGTCGACGATCTGTGAGATCGCCGCAATCGGAAGGTCGAACGTCGCCACAGCGGCCTTGTCGGTGGCCACGACCACGGCGAGCGTTTTCGGCTCGAAGCCATCGAGCGACGCCTCGAGATGGTACGTGCCGGTCGGAAGCGCGACGAACCGAAAATGTCCATCGCCCTCGCTGAGCTGCGTGGTGATCTCGCGGTCCGCCGCGTCGCGCACCACGACCTGCGCGCCGCCGAGGCGGATCGTGCCGCCCTGCGTCGTCACGACGCCGTCGATGACTCCACCGGCGGTCGACAACGACTGCGCCGCCGCCGGCGACGCCAAGAAGCTGCAGGCGAGCGCCGCGCAGACGCTGAGAATCGCAGAACGATAGCCGCTACTCGAACAGATCACGGGATATTGACTCGGGCAGGAACAACCATTGTCGCCTGCGGTGCGGTCCGTTGTCCAGCGCGATATGTCATCATGCGCATTTCGTGACACCTCGCTCGTCACCGGACGCCGAGCCGATCGACCTCGTCTATACGTGGGTCGACGACCAATGGCCCGGTTATCGAGATCTGCTTGCCCGCTACGCCGCGAATCGGCACGACCGCAATCCCAACCGGTACCGCGACAACCTCGAGCTCCTCAAATACAGCCTGCGCTCGGTCGAACGCCACATTGTCTGGGCCCGGCACGTCTGGGTGGTCACCTGCCGGCCGCAGGCGCCGGCCTGGCTCGATCCGCAGGCTGTGCGTCTCGTTCATCACGACGAATTCATGCCTGCCAGCGCCCTTCCGACGTTCAACTCGTTCGCGATCGTGTCGCGCCTGCACCTGATTCGCGGTCTATCGCAGCGCTTCGTGTATATCGAGGACGATTGCCTGTTCGGTGCGCAGGTTCGCCCCCTCGATCTCTTTGATGCCGACGGGCGCCCGCGGGTTTTCCTGAAGCTGCGTCATGCGATGGCCCCGGACCGCCGCGACGATGGCCGGCTCAGCCCATGGAACCGCGCGCTGGCGTATTCGAACCAGCTGCTCAACGATCGCTATGGAGAGAAACGCCGCCGGACGGTCAATCACACACCGCTGCCGGTCGACGTGGCGAGTTGGCGCCGCATGATCGACATCTGGCCGGAGGCGTTCGATCGCACGGCGGCCAGCCGGTTCCGCGCGACGGGCAATGTCGCGCCCGAGCACCTCTACCCACACTTTCTTCTGGAAGAGGGCGGCGGCGTGGAGGTGGATCGTGTCACGACACTGCGGCATGCGGGCTATCACCAACTGAACAACATCCCGCTGTATCAGCGCATCAGCCTTGTTCGACTGAGCGCGCAGCGGCCGATGTTCTGCTGCATGAACGACAACTACGGCCAGACGCCGAATCCCCGCGCCGTCACGATCGTGCGTGATTTCCTGGAGCGGCAGTTTCCGACGCCGTCCCGATTCGAGCGAAGGTAGAACGGGCCTTTCAGGCCCGCGACGCGGCCCTAAAAGGGCCGCGCTACCTGAACACGCGGCCACACGTCGCGCACGACGCGCGCGAGTTGGCGGTCGTCGTCGATTTCTCCCCAGCACAGGTCGGGCACCAGCAGCGCGGCGACCGGATGTCGGGCGGCGACGTCCACGAGCGCGCCGGTCTCGTAGTCCATGCGCGCGTGGCCGTGGCGCGCGGTGAATTGCGCGAAGGCTTCGCACATCGCGGCGCACGCCTCGCGCGAGAGCCGCGTGATGCCGACGAACTCGCCGGTGATGCCTGGCAGATCGCGCGCGGCCTTGCTCATCGAATGGAGCGTGCCGTCCGGCGCGTAGACCAACCGCGCGATGGGACGCTCGTACATGTCCTCGTCTGTCGCAGCCGCGCCTGGCGGCACGTCCGGTGTTGCGGGAATCTCGGTGGGCAACGGACCGCCGGGCAGTCCGAACCGGGTTGCGTTCCCACCGGCGTGGTTGGGCGCCTGCCCGACGTCGCGACTGTGCCCGCGTCCGTCATCCGGGGAGTGACCACCGCGCTCTCTTCGCTCGTCGCGCGAGCCGCCACGTCCCGGTGGTGATTCATCCTGGGGACCCATGCGGGACTTAGCGGCCCAGATCCGGGTGTCGACCTGTTCGATCAGTGCCGCATTGGTGGTCTGCACGACGACGATGCCCAGCAGCGCGAAGCCGACCAGCAGCAGGACCGCCATCCCCATCGTCAGCCGCGCCCGGATGCCCACGCGCTCCCTCTCCTGCCCGTCGTCGCGGCAGTGCGGTCTAGGACGCCGGCTCTTCGCGACCGGGGTCGACCAGGGTGTAGCCGAACCCGCGA
>Ga0114129_10011332_pt1 | contig 12699 bp, 14 predicted proteins | sample RhiMetdeltSRZDD1_FD_80071 | JGI IMG/M metagenome (GOLD analysis project Ga0114129, IMG submission 80071) | Populus rhizosphere microbial communities from Tennessee, USA - Rhizosphere MetaG P. deltoides SRZDD1 (version 2) (version 2) | ecosystem: Host-associated > Plants > Roots > Rhizosphere >...
CCGGCCGCGTCGCGCGGACCGCGGGCGCGCTCGATCCGGCCTCGAGGACTTTGCGGACCGAGGTGGATCTGCCCAATCGCCAGGGAGAGCTCCTCGCGGGAATGTATGTGGACGTCTCGCTCGACGTCGCCGTTCCGCACCAGATCGTCCGCGTGCCGTCGAGCGCAATCATCGCCGATTCACGCGGCGTCCACGTCGCGGTCGTCGACGGAAGCGGGAAGGTCCAGCTCGTCGCGGTGATCACGGGGCTGGACAACGGCTCCACCATCGACGTGGTCGCCGGCTTGTCTGGCGGCGAGCAGGTGATCGCGGCGCCGCCGGGCGGGGTGAGCGACGGCATGCAGGTCCAGCCGGTGAGCGCGGGATGATCGCGATCCTCGCCGTCCTCCTCGCCCAGGCGGCGCCCGCGCGGGTGTTGACGCTCGGGGAAGCCGTGCAAGTCGCCCAGGAGCGCCAGCCGCAACTCCGCGCGGCGCACGCGAGCACGCAGGCCGCGGAGGGGCGCGTCGAGCAGTCCCGCTCGGGGTTGTTGCCGCAGCTCTCGGCGACCGCGGACTACCAGCGGTCGACCACCAACTTCGTCTTCCGCCCGGGGGGCATCCCGCGGCCGGGACAGGAGACGAACTGGACCAGCGTCAATTTCTTCGACAGCAGCGTGACGCTATCGCAGCTCCTCTGGGACTTCGGGCAGACCAGCAACCGCTGGCGCTCGAGTCAGGCCAGCGCGCGCGCCACCGCCGATCAGGAACGCTCCACCGCTTACCAGGTGGTCTTGCAAGTGCGCGTGGCGTTCTTCAACGCGGTCGCCTTCAAGGAATTGCTCGGCGTCGCGCGCGAGACGCTGGCGAACCAGCGCAAGCACCTCGACCAGATCGAGGGATTCGTGCAGGAGGGGACGCGGGCGCCCATCGACCTGTCGCAAGCGCGGGCCGACTTCGCCAACGCCGAGGTGCAGGCCATCAATGCCGTCAACGCGTATCAGCGATCCAAGCTGCTCTTGAACCAGGCAATGGGCGTCGAGGGCGCCTTGGACTACGACGTCGCCAACGACGCGCTGCCGCCGCTGCCCGGCGAGGACGGCGCGCTGGAACCGCTGCTCGCCAACGCGCTCGCGGCGCGCCCCGAGATCGCCTCCGCGACGGAGCAGGTCAGGGCGCAGCACCTCCTCATCCGGTCTGCGCGGGGCGCCTACGCTCCTTCGATTTCCGCCGGAGCGGGCATCGTCCAGGCGACCACGACGGGCAGCAACTACGTCGGCTGGAACGCCGCCGCGGGAGTCACCCTCACCTGGAACATCTTCCAGGGCGGGCTCACCAAAGGCACTGTCCACGAGGCCGAGGCGAATCTCGGCTTCGCCGCCGCGCAGCTGGACGTGCTGCGCCAGCAGGTGCGCGTGGACGTCGACCAGGCGCTTCTGGCGATCCGCGCGGCCAAGGCGGCGCTCTCCTCGGCGAATGACGCGCTCGTGGCCGCGCGCCAGCGCCTCACGTTGGCCGAGGGTCGTTACCAGAACGGCTCCGGCAGCGTGATCGAGCTGGGCGACGCGCAGATTGCGGCGGCGAACGCGGCGGCGCAGGTCGTCCAGACGCGGTTCCAGCTCGCCACGGCACGGGCGCAACTGCTCTGGGCGGTCGGGGGCGGGACGATGTCATAGGGAGGTTGCAGGCCGTGCACGGCCCACCAACGGCAAGGCCGAGCGCTTCATCCGGACGCTATAGCGCGAATGGGCCTACGCGCAGCCGCACGCGAGCTCGAAGCTGCGCACGGCTGCGCTGCGTCCTGCTAGTTGCCGATTTCTCGCGAGATCGCGTTCCGCTCCTGCGCTGCCTCGTTGACTTCGCGCTGAGCCTCTTGGATTCCTCGCGCGTAGCGAAGGTGCGCCGCGACCTCCGAACGGACGCCGACGAGGCGGCGCTGCAGTTCGTCGCTGGCGTTCGGGATGAGCCCGCGATCGAGCTCGGCGAGCATCGCTTCGTGCGACTTCACCTCGCGATCCACGTAGGCGCTGTCGAGGGCATCGCCCGCGAATCCGTAGAAGTCCGGACCGGGGTCCTGTCCGGCGGCGTCGGCGGACGCCCCTTGCCCGCTCGCCGTCACGCTGTCCAGATCCCGATCGAGATCGCCGTAGTCGGTCGAGACCCGCTCGGCGAGATTCCACGGGCCGGGTGAAGACAGCCTCCCCTTGATGGCGTCGGCGGTCTGCCTCTCAGCGCGACCGAAGCTCAGCACGCGATTCACGATCTGTGAGTCGCGCACCGGAGCGGCCGACGCGTCGTCGAATGCGGCGCTGGCGCCCGCCGCGGTCAGGGCCAGGATTGCAGCCGATGCACTGCCAAGCTTCCACCTTCGGATCTTCTCGACCATCGTGTCCCTCGTTTCCTTGGAAGGTTCGATCGGCGCGATCAAAACGAGGGCGCACCGAGCGCGCAGCTATACCTAGGTATGACGAATCGATCGCGCGACCGGCGTCATCTTCCTGTTTCCAAAGGAGGCAGAGCCCATGGCCATCGCCAAGCAGGGAGATGCGCTAAGCAGGAAGCGGCCGCAGGACGGTCCCACGGAAAGCCAGCCGCGCCTGCACCAGCACGGCACGGAGATCCAGCGATACGGGGAGCTGCGGCTCCTTCCCATCGGCCTTTCTCACGACGCGCGCGCCGAGAGCAGCCAGCTCGTGAACCGCATCCTGGCCGACTCGATCATCCTCTACAACCTCTACAAGAAGCACCACTGGATGATGCGAGGTCCGACGTTCTACCAACTGCACCTGCTCCTCGACAAACACGCCGGCGAGCAGCTCGAGCTGATCGACGCGATGGGCGAGCGCGTGCAGACCTTGGGTGGCGTCGCCGTCGCCGATCCACGTCACGTCGCCGAGATCACCACCGTACCCCGGCCGCCCAACGGCGTCGAAGAGGTCGCGGCCATGCTGTCGCGGCTGCTCGAGGCGCACGAGATCGTCATCGAGAAGGTGCGCAACGCGATCGCCAAGACGGCTGCCAACCGCGACGACGGCACCAACGACCTCTTGATGAGCGAAGTGCTGCGCACCAACGAGCTGCAGGTGTGGTTCGTGGCCGAGCACCTGGTCGACGTGCCGGTCGTCCGCACCTGATTCGCGAGCCATGCCGCGCGCCGCTCACGACGGGCGGGCAGCAGCGGGCAACGCGAATCCGAAGACGGCGCCTCGGGGCGCGTTCGACGTCGCCCAGATGCGTCCGCGGTGCGACTCGATGATCGAACGGCTGATCGCGAGCCCCATCCCCATGCCGCCCGGCTTGGTCGTGTAGAAGGCTTCGAACAGACGCCCCGCCTCCGCCTCGCGGAAGCCCATGCCCGTGTCGCGGACGAACACGACGACGCCGTTCCCGGCGTCGGGCTGCGACGTCACGAGCAGCTCGCGCGGACCTTCCGCGACGGCGCCGGCCGCTTCGACGCCGTTCAGGATCAGGTTGAGGATGACCTGCTGCAACTGGACGCGGTCTCCCAGCACTTTGGGGACGTCGCTCGAAAGGTGTACGTCGAGCTTCACGCGCCTGCGCTGCGCCTCCGGCCGCGTCAACGCGACGATCTCGGCGATGGCAGTATTCAAGTCGAGCGGCTCCTTCTTCGAGGGAGCTTTCTTGAGGAGCGCGCGGACCCCCGCGATGATCTCGCCGGCCCTGCTGCCATCGCGGACGATCCGCTCGACCGCCTGTCTCGCTTCGTCGAGGTTGGGGGCTTCGCGGCCAGCCACCGCAGCGATGCGCTGCCGTTGCTGACGATGGCCGCCAGCGGCTGGTTGATGTCGTGCGCGATCGAGGCAGCCAGCTCTCCCATGGTCGTCACGCGCGTGACGTGCGCCAGCTCGGTCTGCATCTTCACCAGGGCCTGCTCTGCCTCGTTGCGCCTCGTCATGTCCTGGATCTCGGTGACCACGCCGCGAGGCACGCCGTCGTGGATGATCGGGCTGACCGAGCAGAACGCCGGGAAGAACGTTCCGTCCTTGCGGACGAACATCTCCTCGCACTGGACTGGCTTGACCGAGACTAGCGCTCGGTGCAGCGGACATTCGCTCACCGGATAGGGCCTGCCGTCGGGACGGGTGTGATGGAGCTTCTCGTGCAGCGACTGCCCGATCAATTCCTCGGGGCGGTACCCGGTGATCCGTTCCGTGGCCGGGTTCACGAAGATTCCGCAGCCTTCGGCATCGAGCATGTGGAGCATGCTCGACATGTTGTCGGTGATCGCGGCGAGGAGCTGCGTCTTGTAGCGGAGCTCTTCCGCGCCGATCTTGGCCTGCGTGACGTCCTCGCAGGCGACGAGGAGGATGGGCGACTGATCGATCTCCGCCACCGCGCGCGCGGTCTCGCGGACCCAGATGACTGTGCCGTCCTTGCGGACCTTGCGAAGCTCCCAGCTCGAAGGGACGCCGGGCTGCTCGAGGCACGCGGCGACGTTCCGTCTCGCGCGCTCTCGATCGTCGGGGTGAAAGACGCTCAGGATGGTCTGGCCGACCAGTTCCTCCACGCCATAGCCGAGTTGCTCCGCGCCGAACGGGTTCACCGACACGACGGTCCCCGCCGCGTCCACCACGAAGTACATGGTCGGGTTGTTTTCGAAGACTTCCTTCCAGTGCTCCTCGCTGGTACGCAGCTTGTCTTCGATCCGCTTCCGGTCGGTGATGTCCTCCGCGATTCCGCTCGCCCGGAAGACCTTGCCCCCCGCGTCCTTGATCAGGACTCCACGGTCGTGGATCCACCGCACCGTGCCGTCCGGCCGCACGATGCGGTATTCGGTGTCGAATCGCCCGTTCTCGCCGCCCGAAAGCCAGCTTGCGTACGTCGCGCTCACCTGCGGCCGATCGTCGGGATGGATTGCCTCCAGCCAGAGACTCCCGTCGAGGTAGAGATCTTTGCTCGCGCGTCCCCAGACCCGTTCATAGCTCGGGCTGACATACACGATCCGATGCGACTCCAGCTCCTCGATCCAGAGCACCTCGGGAACGTTCTGGGCCATCAGCCGGAGCTTGCCTTCGGTCTCCGCGAGGGCCTGCTCGGCGCGGCGGCGAGCCATGCTGAACTCGACTAGCAGCAACGCGACCGCAACGAAGAAGGTCAGGCCGACCGCAGTGGGCAAGGAATCGATGGCGAGCGAGCGCGTCGGTTGGATGAAGAAATACCGTGCACCGACCGCCGCGACGGCGGTGGCAAGCAATCCCGGTCCTCTTCCGCCGTACCACGCGCTCAGGACCACCATCGCGAGAGCGAGCGGATAGACTCCCAGGCCCGGGCCCAGTGGGAGCGCAGCGCGGACCAGCAGCGCTCCGCAAGCGAGCGCGACGGCTAGACCGTAGCGACGCAGCGGACTCACAGGCGATCGATGAAGGCGCGCAGAAGGAGACGCGCCCGATGCGCCTCGCGACGGACGGTTGGCGGAGGCAAATCGAGGATTACCGCCGTTTCTTCTGTGCACAGCTCGACGAGATCGCAGAGGACGAAGGCGGCGCGAGTCCGATCGTCCATGCAGTCGAGGACACCCCGCAGCGGCGCAGTGATGTCAGCCTGTTCGTCGCGCCGGCGGCGACCGCGCGCGCCGTCCGCCAACGCGATCCTCGTCGCGATCCGATAGAGCCAGGTCGTGAACCTTGCCCCGGCCGGGAAGAAGCCGAAGTCGCGCCAGGCGGTGAGAAACGCGTCCTGGACGGTTCGTTCCGCGTCGTCGAGGCTCCTGCACAGGTTCGTCGCGATTGCGTAGACCGCGTCGCCGTGGCGCTCGACGAGCTGCGCGAATGCCGCCGCGCTGCCGGAGGTGGCACGCTCGGCCAGCACGTCGTCGGCGAGCCGTTCCTCGAGCTTGGCTGCTTTGCTCATCATGGTCGCTCCTCCGCGCGGTGCCTTTTGCAGTCGGCGCGCCAGAAGCGACGAGCGTCGCGTCGCTGCAATGATGCCGCGCGGTCGCTCCGACGCGTGTGGATGTCCGGCCAATCGACAACGCTTCGAGTCAACCTGTCCGGATCCGATCAGGATGGCCGTGGCGTGATCCTCTTTTTCCACGACGTGTCGCGATGCGTGCCGAACGGCGAGCTGCGGATGGCACGCGATTGGCAACGTAGCGTGATTCGATGGAAACGATCGGATTCGTCGGTCTTGGAGCGATGGGAAGCCACATGGCGGCGCGATTTCTCGCCGCCGGCCACAAGGTCTACGGAACGAACCGCACCGCGGCCAAAGCAGCGTCCTTGATCGAGAGGGGGTTGGTCTTTTGCCGCTCGCCGCGCGAGGTGGCCCGCTCCGCGCCGGTGATCTTCAGCATGATCCGGGACGATGCCGCGCTCGCCGCGATCGCCTCGGGACCCGACGGGATCCTCGCCGGGCTCGAACCCGGGAAGGTCTGGGTCGACATGAGCACGGTGAACCCCGGCGCGGCGCGCCTGCTCGCGGAGCGCGTGGCGGGAATCGGGGCCACGATGATGTCCGCGCCCGTCTCGGGCAGCGTTCCCGCTGCCGCGCAGGGGACTCTCGAGATCCTCGTGGGCGGCGACGAACACGCCTTCGAGCGTGTGCAGCCGCTCTTGCGCGAGCTCGGGCGCCGCGTGATCAGGATCGGCGCCAACGAGCACGCGCTACTCCTCAAGATCGCCATCAACATCAGCCTCGCCGAGCAGATGCTCGCCTTCTCTGAAGGAGTCCTCCTCGCTGAGCGGGGCGGCATCGATCGGAAGCTTGCCGTCGAGGTGATGGCCGAAAGCGCGCTCGGTTCGCCCATGCTGAAGGCGCGAGCGCCACTGCTGCTCGAGCCGCCCCACGAGGCCTGGTACGACCTCCGGCTCATGCAGAAGGACCTGCTGCTTGCCCTGGACGCGGCGGAGGCGCTCCACGTCCCCCTTCCCGGCGCGGCGGTCGCGAATGAGATCGTCTCCGTGGGACGAAGGCTGGGCTACGGAGAGCAAGACCTCGCGGCGCTCTTCGAGGTGCTCGCGAAGATCGCCCGACGGGGGGAGGACGTCCGTCCGGGACCGCGAGGAGCGTCGAATGGTCCCGCGCGGTGATTCAGCGGGACGTCTCGTCCCGGCTGACGCAACTTATACCAAGGTATCGTACAAGGTCGCGCACCAGCCGTGCGAAGCTGTGATGGACCCTGCCTGGTCTCCGCACGCCACTGCGGAAGGAATCGTGCCGACCAACGCGATGATTTCCGTCGTCGACGACGACGCATCGGTGCGTGAAGCGCTCAAGGGCCTGCTCAAGTCGGCGGGTTTCCAGGCCGCGGCGTTCGCCTCGGCCGAGGAGTTCCTGGATTCCGGTCGACTCGCGAACACGTCCTGCCTGATCCTCGACGTCCGCATGCCCGGCATGGGCGGCCTCGAGTTGCAGCGGCGCATCGTCGCCGGAGACCACCGCGTGCCCGTCATCTTCATCACCGCGCATGGAGACGAGGAGTTGCGCGCGCGCGCGCTCGAGGCGGGCGCCGCAGATTACCTGTACAAGCCGTTCAGCGAGCAGACCTTGCTGGATGCAATTGCAAGGTGCGTCGGCGCGCCGCCGGCGGAGTGACGTCGGCGCGCACAGCGCGCGCCTCGTCGCAAATCGATTGCAGATGACGACTCCGCGCCGACATCACGGTGGCGGGGCCTGCGCTTGCGGGTGCGTCGGCTCTTCTTCGATGGACGCGTCGGAAGCAGGCTCGGCCCACGGCGAGATCGCCGGGCTGTCGTTCTGCTCGGCTTGCACCCCTGGCGGTTCGGCGGTGCGCACGTGCGCACACGCGGCGAGGGACAGCAAGAGAGCAAAAACCATCAGCGGCACGAGGAACTTGATCACCTTCATGGCTCTCCTCCGGCGGTTCGACGGTTGGCGGCCACTGCAGCCGGCGCGCCAACCGACCGACCAGAGGAGTCCCAAACGGGGGGCCGCTGCATGCGCCGCGACAAGTTGTCTCGCCGCTGCACAAAGCTGCCCGTCTCCGATCCGAGCGGACGATCCGCGCGCGGCTCGCGCGAGCCGATCCGTGGCGGCATGCCATGTGCAGTTGGACGGCCCACGCGCCGGATTCCGGTGCGTCACTCGGAGGAAACCATGACGATCCATCGTCCCACTCGTGCAACCGCGGCGCTGAGCCTCGTTCTCGCCGCCTGCGCGTCCGTCGACGTGCACACGGTGACGAGCCCCGACGCGAACCTTGGCTCGCTCACGACCTTCAATGTCCTGCCGCGCCCGACCCCGCCAGCGAACACGGTGGAGTCGGCGAATGATCCAATGCTCGTGAACTCGATCTCGAGCCAGGTCCTACGCTCGGACGTCTTCAAAGGTTTCGAAGGCCGTGGCTACGCGGTGTCGGATCAGCCGGACTTCGTCGTCGCCTACTACGCGTCCGCGAAGAACAAGCTGGATGTCACCTACTGGGACTACGGTTATCCATTCTACCCGCGGTGGTGGGGACCTGCTTCTTGGGGACCGGCCTGGGGTCCACCGGAGGCGTCGGTCACGCGATACACCGAGGGGACGGTCATCATCGACGTCCTGAACCCCACTACGAAGGAGCTTCTCTGGCGCGGACAGGGCGTCGCCCCGGTATCGAGCGACGAAGCGAAGTACGAGCAAGACCTGTGGAAGACGGTGAGCGCGGTCCTCGACAAATTCCCGCGGGCGCGCCAGCGGACCTGACCGCCTTCAGCCTTCAGCCGGTCAGCGGCCCATATTTCTTCAGGCGGACGATGAGCGACCCGCGGCTGACCCCGAGACGGCGCGCTGCCTCCGACTGGTTGCCGGCCACGGCCGTCATCGTCCGGCCGATGAGCCTGCGCTCCATCTCCTCGATGTGCTTGCGCAGGTTCAGGCGCTCGTCGGGCAACGGATCCAGGGCGGGCTCGAGCGCCGGCGTCGATTCGCGAGGCAGCCAGCTCGCGTCCATGGAGATCTCTTCGCTGTCGCAGATGATCGCCCAGCGCTCGATCACGTTCTGCAGCTCCCGGATGTTCCCCGGCCATCCGTATCTCTTCAGCATCTCCATCGTCTTGTCGTCCACGCCGCGGATCTGCCTTCCCGCCCTCGCCGCGTACCGGTCCAGGAAGTGCTCGACGAGCGGCGGAATGTCGTCCTTGCGGTCGCGCAAGGGCGGAACGTGGATGGGAAACACATTGAGCCTGTAGAACAGATCGCTGCGGAAGCTGCCGGCCGCGATCGCCGCCCTCAGGTCCCGGTTCGTCGCCGCGATGACGCGCACGTCGACGCGGATCGAACGGGTCCCGCCCACCCGCTCGAGCTCACGCTCCTGCAGCACACGGAGCAGCGCGACCTGCGTTTCCGCCGGCAGCTCGCCAATCTCGTCGAGGAAGATGGTCCCGCCGTCCGCCAGCTCGAACCGGCCGAGGCGTTGCTGGACGGCACCGGTGAAAGACCCCTTCTCGTGACCGAACAGCTCGGACGCGATCAGGGACGGCTGGATGGCGCCGCAGTTGACGCTCACGAGCGGGCGCGACGCGCGGTCCGATGCGGCGTGGATCGCGCGCGCCACCAGTTCCTTTCCCGTCCCGGTCTCGCCGAGGATGAGCACGCTCGCGTCGGTGCGGGCCACCAATGCCACCCGATTCATCATCGTGGTGAATGCCGAGCTGCAGCCGATAGCCTGGTCGGCGGACTTGCCCGCTCCCTTCCGCCTCGGCTCCCTGGACGTTCGTGCCATCGCCTGCCGCAACGCCGCAAGCAACGACTCGTCGTCGAACGGCTTGGTGAAGAACTCGAGGGCGCCCGACTTCATCGCCCGCACGGAGGTCGGGACGTCTCCGTACCCGGTGAGAAAGATGATCGGGATCTGCACGTCGGCTTTGGCGAGCTCCTGTTGGAGGTCGAGCCCGCTCAGACCGGGGAGCTTCACGTCGAGTACGAGGCAGCTCGGAAGCTGGGTGCGGGATCGGACGAGGAAGTCTGCGGCGGATGCGAACGTCTCCACCGGCAGTCCCGCCGAGCGGATCAGGCTTGCGAGGGACTCGCGCATCGAAAGATCGTCGTCGACGACGTAGACAGGAGCTTGCGTCTCGTTCATCGAGCACCTCCCAGCTACCTGCAGCATCGCCGGGCGCGGGAGCAAATCCATTACACCTAGGTATAAGGACAGCGACCGCCTACGATTTCTTCTCGGACCGGACGCCCAGCTTCTCTCCCATCCGGACCAGGTCGGCCAGGGAACCGGCCCGCATCTTGTGCATGACCTGGCCCCGGTGGACCTTCACGGTGATCTCGCTGGTGCCCAGCTCCGCGGCGATCTGCTTGTTCAGCATCCCCGTCACGACCAGCGCCATCACTTCTCGTTCACGACGCGTGAGCGACTGATAGAGGCCGTTCAGCTCGTCCATCTCCGCCTGGCGGCGCCGAGTCTCCCGATGCCGCTCGATGGCGTTCGCGATCGCATCGAGCAGCTCCTGGTCCCGGAAGGGCTTGGTGAGGAACTCGAGAGCACCGGCTTTCATCGCGCGCACTGACGTCGGAACGTCGCCGTGGCCGGTGATGAAGACGATCGGGATCTCGAGGTCGAGCTCGGCCATGCGCGACTGGAGATCGAGTCCGCTCAGGCCCGGGAGACGGACGTCGAGGACGAGGCAGCTCGGAACGTCCGGCGGCTTGCGCGCGAGGAACTCCTGCGCGGAGGCATATGCCTGCACCTTCAATCCGGCCGACCGGATCAGTCCAGCGACGGCGGCTCGCACGGAGGCGTCGTCGTCGACCACGAACACGGTTGCGTCGGGTTCGGGCATGGCGATTCTGCGGTCCTCCAATCGTTTTTGGGCGCCGAGGATGACCCCAGTCAAGTGTGTGCGATTGCAAGCGGCTCGCCAGAATCGATCAAGAACCGGGTCGAGGAGCGCTCGCTCGTGCCGTTGGGCGAAGCGCGGCTCGGCGGCATCGGCTTCGACGAATGGCTCCGCCGCTCACAGGCACCAGCCTGATCCTGCACGACACGAAAGCGCAGACGTTCGGAGAAATTCGTTGCCCGCGAACCCTCATGCGGGGCGCGGCATCGCACCGTCACCGAAGACACAGCGAGGCGACCATGCCAAAGCGGAAGTCGGGTGAGCGGTCACTAGACGCGTCGGCCGTCAGCCGCCGGTCGTTTCTCGTCGGCGCGGGGACCGCCGGAATCGTCGGTGCGGTCGGAGCGGCCGACGCGAGGGAGCAGAGTCGGTCTCTCGATCCGCCTGGAGCACCTGATCGCCGCGACACCGTGGCGGTCATGCTCCGCATCAATGGCAAGGAGCACCGGCTTCGCGTGGACCCGCGCACGACGCTGCTCGATTGCCTGCGGGAGACCGTCGCCCTCACCGGCACGAAGAAGGGCTGCGACCACGGGCAGTGCGGCGCGTGCACGGTGCACGTGAACGGGCGGCGGATCAATTCCTGTCTGACCCTCGCCGTCATGCATGACGGCGAGTCGATCACGACCATCGAGGGTCTCGGCACGCCCGAGGCGCTGCACCCCATGCAGACGGCGTTCGTCGCTTGTGACGCGTATCAGTGCGGCTACTGCACGTCGGGCCAGATCATGTCGGCCGTCGCGCTGCTCGAGGAGCCTTGCGGCTCGGAAGACGCGGACGTGAAAGAGCTCATGAGCGGCAACATCTGCCGGTGCGGCGCCTACCAGAACATCGTGGCCGCCATCCAGCAGGTTCGCCGCGCGGTCTGAACACGGCTGGGACGAAAACGAGGAGCATCGTCATGCATACGTTCGCATTCCTCCGTCCGAAGGATCCGGCTCAGGCGATCGCCGCAGCGGCCAAGGCGAAGACCGCGCAGCAGGGCGCGGACATCCGGTTCCTCGCCGGCGGCACGACGCTGATCGATTTGATGAAGCTGAACGTCGAAACGCCTGCGCAGCTGATCGACGTCAATCGCCTGGGTTTCGACAAGATCGAAGCGACGCGCGACGGCGGGCTGAAGATCGGCGCGACGGTCCGGAATTCGGACCTCGCCCATCACCCGACGGTCCGTCGGGATTACTCCGTCCTGTCGCAGGCCCTCCTTTCCGGTGCCTCGGCGCAGCTCCGCAACATGGCCACGACCGCGGGCAACCTGCTCCAGCGCACGCGGTGCGTGTACTTCCGGGACACCGCCATGCCTTGCAACAAGAGGGAGCCCGGGACCGGGTGCTCGGCGATCGGTGGGGCCAACCGGACGCTCGCCATCCTCGGGGCGAGCGAGCACTGCATCGCGACCAATCCGTCGGACATGTGCGTGGCGCTGGCGGCGCTCGAAGCGACGGTCCACGTGCAAGGACGGAAGGGCGCGCGCGCGGTGCCGTTCGGCGACTTCCATCTCCTGCCCGGCAATACGCCGCAGCGTGAGACGGTGCTCGAGCCCGGCGATCTCGTCACGCACGTAACGCTACCGCCGCCGGTCGCGGGAAGCCGGCAGGTGTACCTGAAGCTTCGCGACCGGGCGTCGTACGAGTTCGCGCTGGCGTCGGCCGCCATCGTGCTCTCGAGCGCCGGAGGCAACGTGACGAGGGCGCGGGTTGCGCTCGGGGGTTCCCGCCCGTAGGCTAGTCATTTCTCACTGCGTCCCGTTATCCACGCGTTCGCTCGGCCGCCACCCGGCCGCTAACAGGTGATAACGCGCGCGGGTCGGCTCAGGCTCACGATCTGGCAGCATCGAGGCCTGCCGTGCTCAGGCTCATCACCCTGGGCCGTTTGCTGTTGGTGCGGGACGGCCCGCCGAGCGAACCGATCCA
>Ga0114129_10011333_pt1 | contig 12699 bp, 8 predicted proteins | sample RhiMetdeltSRZDD1_FD_80071 | JGI IMG/M metagenome (GOLD analysis project Ga0114129, IMG submission 80071) | Populus rhizosphere microbial communities from Tennessee, USA - Rhizosphere MetaG P. deltoides SRZDD1 (version 2) (version 2) | ecosystem: Host-associated > Plants > Roots > Rhizosphere >...
AGGCGCGCGCCCTCCTCGAACATTCGGCGGATCCAGGAGGCCTTCGCGAGATTGGCGGCGACCGCGTCGGCGACGATCATGCTGGGAGTATAGGCGATCTGACGAGACTGGGCGTTGACTCGCTCGTTTCGTGTCGACTCGCTCACGGTTGCGTGATCTTGCGGATTTTTGATATACCACGCCACCTTTCCTGCGAGAGCCCCGCAGCGTCGAATCTCTCCCCCGGACAACGCACTCAAACGAAGTGAACCCAGCCCTGGAAGGGCTCGGGCTCAGAATGAGAGGGACCATCGCATGGTGTCGCGCAACTTCAGTGTCTTGTTCTTCGGTATGGCCGTTGCCTTACTCGTGGCCGCCTGTGCCGGACCGGTGACGCAAGCGGGCGGGCTCCCTGGGACGTGGCACGGCGCTTTCCTCCATCCGGGGGCCGATTACACATCACCCTCGAGGTCCGACTTGACGCTCCAGGTCAACACAGACTCGACCTACACCCTGAAGTGGGGGAGTCGCGCGGAGACCACCGGGAGCGTCGCTGACCAGGGCAACCGCGTCGTCCTCAGCGACTCGTCGGGGGCGCAGATCACCTTGATGCGCTCCGGTGATGCCCTCTACGGAGTCGTGAAGGATGCGACCACCGGGCGAGCGGCCACGATGAATCTGGCGAAGGAGGAGTCGGCCGCCACGCAGGTCGCCGGACTCAGCGCACGGGTGTGCCGCACCGCCGGCGGGGAGTACTCCCACGGCACCTGTCAGCCGGCCACCGACCAGGAGGCCGTATGGAAGTCGGAGTGTGAAGCACGCGGCGGTGTGTATTTCTCCGCCGAGTACTGCGAGGTCCCAGCCGGGGGTCTTCGGCCCCGCTGAAGCCAGTCCCGCCATCGCCCGAAGGGGATCAGCCGCCCTCTGGAGGCTGCCCCTTCGGGCTCTAGACGACCACCACCATCTTTCCGTTGGCCTGGTTAGCGTCCAACACCTGGTGGGCCTCGCGGATGTCCTCGAACCGAAACACCCGAGACGGGCTCGCCTCGTACCGGCCGGCCGCCACGTCGCCCGCGATCGCCTGCAGCGGAACGTCCGACAGCGGAAACCCCGGCGTCCCGAACACGAAGCTGCCAAAGAACGTGAGGTAGACGCCGCTCGCCATCTGCAGGAGCGGGTTGAAGTCGGCGATGGGCGCGAGGCCGCCCAGCCACCCGGCCAGACAGGCCCGCCCGCCGCGGCGGAGCATGGCGAGCGAGTCGAGAATCGTGCTGTTCCCCACCAGGTCGAGGACCGTGTCGAGCCGCTTGGTCTCGGCGATCCGCTTGGACAATTCCGGGCCCTCCACCTCGACACGCCCGACGCCAAGCTTTTCGAGTAGCCCGAATCGCTCGCGGCTTCGCGTCGTGGCGATGACCCGCGCGCCCGCGTTCACGGCCATGTTGACTGCGGCCTGCCCGAAGGACGAGGTCGCCCCGCGGATCACCAATGTCTGCCCGCGTGCGATCTCCAGGTTGCGGAACAGGCAGGTCCACGCCGTGGCGTACGTCTCCGGGATGGCGGCGAGGTCCGCCCACGACAGATCCGATTCGATGGCCGCGACGTTCGACACGGGCGCCCGGGTGAACTCGGCGTAGCTGCCGTTGATCGTCCGGCCGAGCCCGCCCATCAGCGCCGCCACCTTGGCCCCGATCGCGAACTCCCCGCCGGGACACGACTTGATCCGGCCGACGCACTCGATCCCGCTGACGTCCGCGATCTCGGCCCACTCGCCCTTCCTCATGTGCATCTCGGCGTGGTTGATCCCAAACGCCTTGACCTCGATCACCGCGTGACCGGTCTTGGGCTCCGGCTCCGGCATCTCCCGGATCTCCAGCACCTCCGGCCCGCCGAACCCCGTCCTCAGAATTGCACGCATGGGAGTCCCCCCGGTACCTCAAGGAATACCTTCATCGCCGCGGCAGTGCCGTCAGGCGGCCAAGCGTATTCCTGTGAACTGCCAACGACTCGTGGGTTGAAGGAAGTTACGATAGCTCGCGCGGACACGATTCGCGGGTGTGGCGCAGGACCCTCCGCGCAAGACCATCCGGCCGGACATGAACTTGCCGTGGTGTTCGCCCAGTGCACCCGGGAGGGGCTTGTAGCCCGGATAGCCGGTGTAGGCGGTGGCCGTCCATTCCCAACAATCGCCGAACAGTTGCTCGACACCCACCCCGGTGGCCATCGCCGGATGAAGTCTCCCCGCGTCGAGGAGATTGCCTCGCGGCGCCGCTTGACTCGCGGTGGATTCCCATTCGGCCTCCGTCGGGAGTCGGCAACCTCGCCAGCGGGCGAATGCATCGGCCTCGAAGAAGCTGATGTGGCAGACGGGCGTGTCAAGGAGCGAGGAGAGGCCGTGCCAGCCGCGCAGTGTGAAGACGCGCCAGCCAGTCTGATCACCGGGATCACGTTGCCAGTACAGAGGCGCCTGCCAACCAGCACGCGCCAGAGTGTCCCAGCCGTCGGAAAGCCAGAAGTCGGGACGTGTGTATGCGTCATCCGACATGAACTCCAGATACTCACGGCAGGTGACCGTGCGGTTGGCAAACTGGAAGGGCTCTAGGTAGACCTGGTGGCGGGGGGTTTCGTTGTCGAAGCAGAAATCGAGAGGGTTCGACACGTCGAGCCGGTAACCCATCTCGATCAGACCCCCGTTCAGGCTGTGCCATCGGAGTGTAGGGAGGCGAAGCTCACTCGGTCCCGCGAGGGCACCGTCGGCATACGATGGACGCAACGGATTCGAGAAGAACGCATGCTTGATGTCAGTCAGCAAGAGCTCCTGGTGTTGCTGTTCGTGGTTTACCCCCAAGATGGTACGTCGCAACGGCTCCTCGGCGACGGAGCCCGCGAGGACCCTCTCCATCTCCCGGTCGACGTGCGCGCGAAAGGCGAGGACGTGGTCGAGGGGGGGACGGGAAAAGGAGGCTCGCAACGTCCTGGCCGGAATCTCCCCGCGGAGTGAGTGGTAATAGCTGTTGAAGAGCCAACGGAACTCCTCGCGAAACGGTTTGTAGTCTGCGAGGAAAGGGCGCAGCACGAACGTTTCGAAGAACCAGGTGGTGTGAGCCTGATGCCATTTTGCCGGACTGGCCTCCGGGCACGACTGCACCATCTGATCTTCGGCGGAAAGGTTGGCGACGAGGGAACGCGTCAGCGACCGGACAGCGTGGTATTCCGAGCCGTAGTTCATGACCGTCCCCGGGTTCGACGTGGCGCTCAAGACCGACGCGCACGGGCTCGGAGGCTGTCGACCGACCAGGGGGTAGGACCGATCAGGGCCAGTGCCACGAGGGCGGCGATGTAGAGGAGATTGCATTCGTACCCGGGGGGTCCGAACTGGGCCATTCCGTTGCTGACGCCGAGCAGCGTGATCGAGCTGAACCCATACGGCAGGTGAACCGTGAAGACCGCCACCGTCAGGAGGATGATGCTGGGGATGCTGACGAGGCAAACAAAGGCGCCGATCAGGATGGCGACGCCACTCAGGAGCTCAGTGGCGATCGTGACCCAAGCCATCAGCAGGGGTGCGGGAACGCCGAGGGCGTGAAGGATCGCGGCGAACGCTTCCGGCCCGCGGTGCCATTTCGCGAGGCCGTGGGCGAGAAATCCGCCGCCGACGATCAAGCGAAGGGGGACCGTCGCATAGGGGGCAAGCTTCGCCGTCGCATTTCGCCAAACCGATACGGCCTCTACGAAAGTGGCCATGGTGTCCTTTGATGTTCCGCACTCCTCATCGCATTGCCGCGGCCATCTCGGCCCGGCGGGCCGTGACCACTCGCGTGACGTCCTGCTTGAGCAGATAGATCGATGCGGCGAGGAGAACCAGATCCTTCATGAGAAACGCGACGTTGCCCGTCATTGCCGGGAATCCGCCCGCGGATGCGGCCCAGCCATCCGGCATGAACGGAATGATCGTGATGGTCCCGACGAACGAGACGACCGAGCCGAGGGCCCCAAGAACCCCCAGTTCCTTGTTCCAGAACCCCAGAAAGAGGAGCGCGCAGAAGGACCACTCGGACGCCCCCAGGAACCAAGTCGCTCCCCGGATGCCGAACAACGGGTAGAGCCAGAAGATGAACGGGCCGTTGCTGATGAAGGGAATCAATGCCTGCGCTTCGTACTCAAACCACTTTTGATAGCCGAAGAACAGGAAGATGACGACCAGCGAGGCGCGGACCAGATGGTAGTCGAGGTCCTCTTTGAGGAGTCCGAGCTTGATCAACCCCTTGATGAGCGTGTTCATCGCGGCGCACCGGCGAGCCGTCCCACCGGGTCGGAAATCGCCCGCTCCGGTCGGGGGTGGGCCCGACCCGGTTTCGGGGCCATGTGTGCCGCGAGTTGCTGGCGGAGACACAACCGCGCCCGGTGGACACGAGTCTTCGCGCATGCGACGGTGATGCCGAGGATCTCGCCGATCTCCCGGTGCGACAGCCCCTCGACATCGCGCAGTACGACCACCGCGCGATAGTCCAGGGGCAGCGCGTCGATCGCGGTCAGGACCAACCGCAACTCGCTCTTGGCCGATGGATTGTTCAGGCGCGCCGACCAGTCGTCGACGGCGTCGTGATGCCGGCCATCCTCATCGAATACCGGCGACGCTTCGGCCAGCGATCGGTCCCGCTGCCGGGCGCGTCCGCGGCGCCGGGTGCTATAGGCGGCATTGGCAACGATCCGATAGAGCCACGAGCCGAAGGCGGCGGCGCCCCTGAAGCTGTCGATCTTCCGTACCACGCTCCAGAACGCGTCCTGGACCACTTCCTCGGCGTCCTGCACGTTTCCCGTGATTCTGATAGCCAGGCGGTACGCGCGGTCGCCGTAGGCCGCGACGAGACGCTCGGCGGCGGTCGGCTCCCGTCGGCGTAGCGCGTCGACTAGCGACCAGTCTTCATCGCCTCTGGCCAGGTCGGCCTCCGGAGCGACCGGCGGCTTCCCGGGCCCGGCGCGCAAAGACTCGACGAATGGAGCTTGGTACTCGAGCTGTTGGACGTCCATGTGATGCGCCTCCCCGTGAGTGGATCCCATCGGTGTTCGTCATGGTCGATGTCGGGCACTATCCCTGAGAGGCAATCGACGTGCCACAGAAGAAGCGGGTTGAACCGAAGGGAGAGCTCGGATCAAAAGTGTTCTGCCGGTTGAAGATACTCGGAGAAGGAGAGCCCTGACGGTTCGTGATTCACTGACGAAGGTGTGATGAATCTCCGCCAGTGGCGGGTTCTCGTCAGAGGTCAGTCCTGGGCCCGCGGGCGACGGATGCGAAGCTTCTTCATCCGGTAGACCAACGATGTCCGCTTCATCCCAAGCCGCTCGGCTGCCCCGTTTCGACCGCCGACTACCCAGTTACTCGATTCAAGCGCGCGGAGAATGTGTTCCCGCTCTACCTGCGCGAGACCGCTAATCGGCAGCTTGGATTCCCGGTGAGAGTTGAATGGTTCTAGTTCTGAAGTCGGGGCGCGCAGGACAGAGTGAGGAGACAGGATCACGGCTCGCTCGATAAAGTTCTGTAATTCTCGGACATTTCCCGGCCAGCGGTACCGCACCAGCGCATCCATCGTGTCCGAAGGGATGTCGTCGATCCTCCGGTTCATACGGCGGGCGTAGAGCGCGGTGAAGTACGAGACGAGCGTCGGAATGTCTTCCGTGCGTTGGCGTAGAGCCGGGACGTTGATGGGGAATACTTTCAGTCGATAGTATAGGTCCTCGCGAAAGGTTCCTTGCTTGACCATGGCCGCCAGATCACGATGGGTGGCCGCGATCAGGCGGACGTCAACCTTATGGGTGCGGTTACTTCCGAGTCTCTCGAATTCTTGCTCTTGCAGGACGCGTAGCAGTTTCGCCTGGAGCTCGAGAGGGATGTCGCCGACCTCGTCAAGAAAGAGCGTGCCCTTGTTCGCCAGTTCAAAGCGCCCCGGTTTTTGCGCGATCGCTCCGGTAAAGGCGCCCTTTTCATGACCGAACAATTCACTTTCCAGAAGCCCGAGGGGAATGGCGGCACAATTCAATTTGATGAAGGCCCGTTCTCGGCGGCTGCTCAGATTGTGGATGGCGCGCGCGATAAGCTCTTTGCCGGTTCCGGTCTCGCCCAGGACTAGCACGCTCGAATCGGTAGGCGCGACCACTGACACCAAGTTCAGGGCCGTCTTCAGGGCGGGACTCTCCCCGACGATGTCGCCGAACTCGGCGCGGATCTCGTCCTCGAGATAACGTCTTTGCTTCGTCTCCTTGTCTTTGTCCCCTATCGCTTTTTCGTAGTCCAACGCGTTTTCGACCGCGATGGCGACCTGGGCGGCAACCTGTTCCAGAAAGGCAACGTCATCCTTGGAGAAAGCTCTCTCGGATCGCGTCATCGCGGCCAACACCCCTACCACCCCGCCTCTGCCGATGAGCGGCAGATCGCAGCCCGAGATCAAACCTTCCGCCACGACGCGTTGGTAGAAGCCACGACCTACATTGTTCCCGAAGCTTTCCGGATCGTTGCGTAAATCCTCAATATGATTGACGTGCTGAGTCTCGCCGGTCCAGAACGCTTTGCCGCAGGGCGAGCCGTGGATGGGTACAACCGTCCCATCGCAGAGGGAGTGTCGCGCCTCGGGGTTGAAGAGGGTCGTCACGCGCAATTCCCCGCTGTCGGCGTCAGGCAGGAGCAACGCACAAAAGTCACATCGCGTCACGCTCAGGAGATTCGTGGAAAGGCCTTCAACGAGACGGCGGAGATCCAGCTTTGAGGTCATGCTGTTCGTAATGTCCAGGAGCAAGTGCAGCCGGTCGCGTTCGTGTCGCAATTCGCATTCGAGGCGCTCTCGTTCGCGGTCGTCTTCTCGTAGCCGTTCTTCGGTTTGCTTCAGGGCGTCGACGTCGGTAGCTGTTCCGAACCACCTGAGAACCTTTCCCGACTCGTCTCGGAGCGGGTCGATCCGACAGAGAAAGCAACGGAACACGCCGTCGTGGCGGCGAAGCCGCGTCTCGAACACGCCGGCCGTTCCCGCCGCGACCATCTCCCGCCAGGTCTCCAGCAACTTGGGCAGGTCGTCGGGATGCACAGCCGCTTGCCAGCCCCTGCCTCCGGCGGCTTCCGAGCTGATGCCGGTGTAGTCCCGCCATGCTTGGTTGGAAAAGTCGTTGGGGCCGTCAGCCAGATTGCTCCAGAACCGCACTAGAGCCGGGATCATATCGACGACCTGCCGAAGCGTGACTTCGGAGGTGCGGAACTCTTCGGGACCGGGGCGGAGTGGTTTCTCGGGTACCGATGTCGCCGAAGTCATTGCAGATCTCCTGTTGGAACACGCGGGGAGAGGAAGAGAGGACAGCGACGAGGTACCGCAAGATTACGCAAGTCCATCCCTAGTCCTCTCCAACGCCTCCCGCACCCACCGTAGTAGCTCGTCCTGGTCCAGCGGTTTTCTGAGGACGGCAAGCGGCCCGACCGCCGCCGCTCGCTGTCCCAGGTGGTCATCTCGGTGAGCCGTAATGAACACGATCGGGATCTCCCGATGCCACGCCGCCAGCTGCTGCTGCACCTCGAGGCCGCTGATTCCCGGCATCGCGAGGTCCAGAATCACGCACTCGACGAAGTCCAGTTGGCTCGATCGCAGAAACTCGCTCCCCGACGCGAACGTCTCGACCTGTAGTCCGAGCATCCTCAGAAACCGTTGGAGCGCGTCACGAAGAGACTCATCGTCGTCGACAACGGCGACTACTCGGGGCTCGCGCATCTCAACCTCATGGGTCGAAGCTTCAGTGCACGCCAAGTGATCCATCGGCCGGCCTAACCATAGCGAGTCAGACGGCAGGCGGCTAGACCGACGTTCGTCAATCCGGCTAGACGTTAGTAGGGGTTGTCTAGCCCGAAGGGAGGACGAGGCTCGAGTTGTTTCGCGATCGTCGGCTGTCGAGTTTTTGCTCGAATCGCGCACAGCGAAGCCTCGCCGCCCGCCCGCCGGCCGGCGCTGGTACACTCCGGGCTGTGACACGACAGGAGTCGGGTGATATCCCAGCGGGGGAGTCGCCGGTGCGCCGGATGATTGACCTTTCGGACTGCACGCTCGAGCCGCTCCACGAGGATGGAGAGCTCATCCTCCACCGAGCCGTGCATGCCAGCCGGGAGGACGGGGTGGCTCCGAGTGTGCTCGTCGTGGGACCGGCGGGCGAGTACGTCTCGCCCGCAACCCTGGCGCGTCTCGAGCACGAATATTCGCTGGCGGGTGAGCTCGATTCGCGATGGGCCGTGCGGCCGATCGGGTTTGACCGCTACCGGGGTCGCGCCGTCCTCGTCCTCGAGGACCCCGGCGGGGAGCCCCTCAGTCGGCTGGTCGGCAAGCCTATGGAGTTGGGTGCCTTCTTGCATCTGGCGATCGGCCTCGCGCGGACCGCCGCCAGCCTCCATGCCGCGGGCCTGATCCACAAGAACATCAAGCCGGCCAACGTGCTGGCAAACTCGGCGACCGGCGATGCTTGGCTCACCGGCTTCGGTATCGCATCGCGACTTCGCCGCGAGCGGCAGTCGCCCGACGCCCCCGAGGTCATCGCCGGCACGCTTGCGTACATGGCGCCCGAGCAGACCGGGCGCATGAACCGGTCGATCGATTCCAGGAGCGACCTCTACGCGCTCGGCGTGAGCCTGTACGAGATGTTGACCGGCGCTCTGCCGTTCACCGCTTCAGATCCGATGGAGTGGGTGCATAGCCATGTCGCGCGCCGACCGGTGCCGCCCGCCGAGCGGTTCAAGGAGATACCTTCGGTGGTCTCCGGCATCATCATGAAGCTACTCGCCAAGACCGCCGAGGAACGGTACCAGACCGCGGCCGCGGTTGAGAGTGATCTTCGGCGCTGCCTTGCGGGGTGGGAGGGACAGCGCCGGATCGCCGAGTTCCCGCTCGCCGAGCGCGACACACCCGACCGGCTGCTGATTACGGAGAAGCTATACGGGCGAGCGCGCGAGGTCGAGACCCTGATCGCTTCGTTCGATCGCATCATCGAGAACGGCACGCCGGAATTGATGCTGGTCTCCGGATATTCCGGCATCGGGAAATCCTCCGTCGTCAATGAGCTCCACAAGGTGCTGGTGCCACCGCGCGGCCTTTTCGTCTCGGGAAAGTTCGATCAATACCGGCGCGACATCCCGTATTCGACGCTCGTGCAGGCTTTTCAGAGCCTCGTCCGGCTTCTCCTCGGCAAGAGCGACACGGAGCTGAACCGTTGGCGCGATGCGCTTCGCGAGGCGCTCGGTCCGAACGGGCGGCTCATGGTCGACGTCGTCCCCGAGCTCAAGCTGATCATCGGCGACCAGCCACCGGTCCCTGAGCTGCCGCTGCAGGATGCGCAGCGGCGTTTCCAGCTCGTGTTTCGGAGGTTCATCGGCGTCTTCGCCCGGCCGGAGCATCCACTGGCCCTCTTTCTCGACGACCTGCAATGGCTCGACGCGGCCACGCTCGATTTGCTCGAGGATCTGTTGACCCGGTCGGATCTTCAGCACCTCATGCTGATCGGTGCCTATCGAGACAACGAAATCAATGCCACCCATCCACTGACCCGGAAGCTGGACGCCATCAAGGTCGCCGGCGGAAGGATAGCGAAGATCACCCTCGCGCCGCTCAGCCCAGAACATCTCGGGCAGCTGATTTCAGACGCTCTTCGCTGCGGGTCGGAGCGCGCCGCGCCACTGGCGGAACTGGTGCACGAGAAGACGGGGGGCAATCCGTTTTTCAGCATTCAGTTCATGTCGTCGCTCGCCGACGAGCGCTTGCTGAGCTTCGATCACAATGCGGCGCGCTGGTCCTGGGATGTCGATCGCATTCACGCCAAGGAATACAGCGATAACGTCGTCGATCTCATGGTCGGAAAGCTGACCCGCCTGCCCACCGAAACGCAACAGGTGCTGCGGCAGATGGCCTGTCTCGGAAGCATCAGCGAGATCGCGACGCTGGCGCTCGTGGGCGGGACTGCGGAGGAGCACGTCCACGCGGCTCTGTGGCCGGCCGTCCGATCGGAGTTGGTCGAGCGCCTGGGGGGCGCCTACCGATTCGGGCACGATCGCATTCAGGAAGCCGCCTATTCTTTGATTCCGGAGGAGCGACGCCATGGCGAGCACCTTCGAGTCGGACGACTGCTGGCGGCGCACATACCTTCCGAGAAGCGGGAGGAGAGGATCTTCGAGATCGTCAACCAGCTCAATCGCGGGGCTCACCTCATCACGTCGGCTGAAGAACGTGAGCGGGTTGCGCGGTTGAATCTCACGGCAGGCCGGCGTGCGAAGGGTGCGACCGCGTACGCTTCGGCGCTGGCGTACCTGGCGGCCGGCCGCGCGTTGTTGAGCGAGGAGAGCTGGGACCGGAACTACGAGCTCGTCTTCGACATCGAATTGAGTATGGCCGAGTGCGAACTACTCACGGCCAGTATGCCGGCGGCCGAGGAGGGGCTCTTGATGCTGGCGCAGCGAGCGAGAGGCGCACACCATGTCGCCATCGTGGCCCGGTTGCGCATCACGCTATACACCGCTGTGGATCGGAGCGATCGTGCCGTGGACGTCTGCCTCGAATACCTCCGACGCAGCGGCACCGATTGGTCGGCGCATCCGACTGCCGACGCGGTGGAGCGTGAATACGAGCGCATCTGGACGCTACTGGGACAGCGGGAAATCGAGGCCCTGATTGATGTGCCACTCGTGACGAACCCGGACATCCTCGATGCACTGGACGTTCTGACCGAGGTCGTGACGCCGGCATTGTTTTGCGACGAGAACCTCTCGTCCCTCGTCATTTGCCGCATGGTGAACCTCAGCGTCGAGCATGGCAACAGTGACGCGGCCTGCGTCGCGTATGTCCGGTTTGCCATGATAGCTGGGCCGCGCTTTGGCGATTACGAGGCCGGCGCTCGATTCGGTCGCCTCGGGTATGAACTAGTCGAGCGACACGCCTTCAGACGCTTTCGGGCGCGGACGTATATGTGCTACGGAAATATCGTGATGCCTTGGACGAGACACGTCCGGACCGGCGGCGACCTGGTGCGCCGGGCGTTCGATGTGGCGAACGAAACCGGCGACTTCACGTTTGCGGCGTACAGCTGCAATCAACTGATCACGAACCATCTCGCGGCCGGGGATCACCTCGTCGAGGTGCAGCGCGAAGCGGAGAACGGCCTGGGCTTCGCGAGGAACGCTGGGTTCGGCCTCGTGATTGACGTGATCGCCGCGCAGCTCGGACTCATCAAGACCCTGCGCGGAGTGACGGCGAAATTCGGCTGTTTCAACGATGAGGGGTTCGACGAGGCTCGATTCGAGCGGCGCCAGAGAGATAACCCGGCTTTAGCGGAGTCGGAGTGCTGGTACTCGGTTCGAAGGCTGCAGGCTCGCTTCTTTGCCGGGGACTATGCGGGGGCGGTCGAGGCCGCAACGAGGGCGGCGCAACTGCAGTGGACGTCTCCGTCGCAATTCGAAACCGCAGAGCTTCACTTTTACGGCGCGCTCGCCCGCGCGGCGGCGTGCGACACCGCCGCGGGGGACGAGCGGCGGCGGCATTGGGAGACCCTAACCGCCCACCACCGGCAGTTGGGGGTGTGGGCGGAGCATTGCGCGGAGAATTTTGAGAACCGCGTCGCGCTGGTCGGGGCGGAGATCGCGCGGATCGAGGGCCACGACGTCGACGCGATGCGTCTGTACGAACGGGCCATCCGGTCCGCCCGCGCCAACGGCTTTGTTCAGAATGAGGCGCTCGCCAACGAGCTCGCGGGCCGCTTTTACGCGGCCCGGAGCTTCGACGAGATCGCGGACCTCTACCTCGGAAGCGCGCGGCGCTGCTACATGGCGTGGGGAGCCGAGGGCAAGGTTCGGCAGCTCGAGGAGGTCCATCCGCACCTCGGGAGGGACGGGCCGGCGCACGATCCGATGGGCACGATCACGGCGCCTATCGAGCATCTGGATCTTGCCACGGTACTCAAGGTATCGCAGGCGGTTTCGGGCGAGCTCGTCCTGGAGCAGGTCGTGGAGGTGCTGTTGCGAACGGCGATCGAGCACGCCGGCGCGGAACGTGGTCTGCTGCTCTTGCCGCGCGGAGGCGAGCTGTGGATCCACGCCGAGGCGAAGACGAGCGGCGATTCCGTAGTGGTGCAGGTGCGGGAAGCGGCCGTATTCGCGGCCGAACTTCCCGAGTCGGTCGTGCGGTACGCCACCCGCACCCAGGAGAGTGTGATCCTGGGTGATGCGTCGGGGCGGAATCCATTCTCGAGCGACCACTACCTGCGGGTCCGGAGTGTCCGTTCGGTTCTCTGCTTGCCCCTCGTGAAGCAGGGCGCGCTGGTGGCCGTGCTGTACCTGGAGAATAACCTCGCTCCGAACGTCTTCACCCCCGGCAGGGTCGCGGTCCTGAAGCTACTCGCGTCCGAGGCGGCAATGGCGCTCGACCGGAGCCGCCTGTACCGGGAGCTGCAGGAACGGGAAGCGAAGATCCGACGGCTGGTCGATGCCAACATCATCGGGGTCGTCATCGCCGATCTCGAAGGCTCGATCATCGAGGCCAATGACGCCTTCCTCGAGATGCTCGGTTACAGCCGGGACGAGCTCGTGGCGGGGCGGCTTCGAAGTAGTGCGCTGACGCCGGCCCAGTGGCACGCCGCCACCGAGCGGGCGATCATGCAAATACAGGCGACCGGACGGTGTGACATCTACGAAAAGGAGTACATCCGGAAGGACGG
>Ga0114129_10011334_pt1 | contig 12699 bp, 13 predicted proteins | sample RhiMetdeltSRZDD1_FD_80071 | JGI IMG/M metagenome (GOLD analysis project Ga0114129, IMG submission 80071) | Populus rhizosphere microbial communities from Tennessee, USA - Rhizosphere MetaG P. deltoides SRZDD1 (version 2) (version 2) | ecosystem: Host-associated > Plants > Roots > Rhizosphere >...
AGAGCCGCAGGGCAGCGCTTTGCCCGGTACTGGATGCACAACGCACTTGTGACTACTGCCGGAGAGAAGATGAGCAAGTCGCTGGAGAACAGCGCACTGGTCTCGGAAGTGATCAAGAGATTTCCGGCGCGGGCGGTGCGGCTGTACCTGGTTCAGCCCCACTACCGCTCACCGATCGAGTACTCTGACGCGGCGATCGCGGAGTCGGTTGCCGCGTTGGCACGGATCGACAACTTCACCGGGAGAGCCACCGAGCGGGTCGGCAGTCGGCCGACCGAGGTGCCGAAGGAGTTCGTCGACGCGATGAATGATGATCTTGGCACTCCGGCGGCGGTGGCGGTGCTGCACAACGCGGTCCGCGAAGGGAATCAGGCTCTGGACGCCGGCGATCATGATCAGATCGCCCGCCGCCTCAGCGAAGTCAACGGCATGCTGATGATCTTGGGACTGAACTCCGATAGCGAGGTTTGGCGGACCGACAACCATCAGCTGACCGCCGTGGTCGACGGCTTGATCAACGAGCTGCTGAAACAGCGCGCGTCGGCCCGAGACCGTAAAGACTTCACAACAGCTGATGCGATTCGAAGCTCGCTCACTGCCCTCGGCGTGGAGGTTTCCGATACTCCGAATGGCACTCGTTGGTCCATACCCGCTGAGGCAGTACCGGGTCATGCCGGGCAATAGCCAGCGCAAGGGCGCGGTGCGGCGCAAGGGTCGAGGCAACACGGCCGGTTCCGGAGGTCGCGTGCGGCGAGGCCTGGAAGGCAAGGGACCGACTCCCAAGGCCGAAGATCGGCCGTATCACAGTGCTTATCGGGCCAAGAAGGCCGAGGGCCAGCGCAGGCCGGCGCGCGCGTCGGCAGCCAAGACGGGCCGTCCCGGGTCGGGTCCCGAGTGGGTCGTAGGACGCAACGCCGTACTGGAGGCGATGGAGGCGGAGATTCCCATCAAGGCCGCGTACGTGGCAGAGGGCGCCGAACGCGACGACCGCCTCCGTGACATTCGCAAGCTCTCCGCGAGCCGCGGAACGGCCCTGCTCGAGGTCACCCGGGGTGAGCTGGACCGGTTCACAGGGGGTGCGCTTCACCAAGGCGTCGCATTGCAGCTGCGGGCATTCGAGTACGACCACCCCGACGACCTGTTGGCTGCGGCTCTGGATTCTGATCAACCGCCGCTCATCGTGGCACTTGACTCCGTCACAGACCCGCGCAATCTCGGGGCGGTCGTCCGCTCGGCAGCCGCTTTCGGCGCGCACGGCGTCCTCATTCCCGAGCGCCGGTCGGCCGGCGTGACCGCAGCCGCCTGGAAAACTTCCGCCGGCGCCGCTGCACACATCCCGATCGCCCGTGCCACCAACCTCAACCGCAGCCTGCGCCATTACGCCGATGCCGGTCTCACCTTGATTGGGCTTGACGGCGATGCAGTCATCGGCATCTCTGAGGTGCCTGACGCCTCGGGGCCTATCGTTCTGGTGATCGGGAGCGAGAGCTCAGGTCTGTCGCGACTAGTCCGCGAGGCATGCGACTATCTCGCCTCAATACCGATCAGCAAGAATGTCGAATCCCTCAACGCTGGAGTGGCGGCGGGAATCGCCCTCTATGAAATCTCCCGACAGCGCGGCTGAGGGCTGGACTAATGTAGGCGGCGCCCGGTTTACACCTCAGGAGCGCTCGTGACCGACATCCTTTCCACTGCCCCCCAAACCGAAGACAAAGGGACCGAAAGCTCGGGCTTCGACTATTCCGGAACTGCCTCCCAGGCCTACCGCGCGATGCTGGCAGTGGTTGAGACGGTCGAACCGAGGATTGCCGGCGCCATCCGCTCGGAGCTGACCGACCAGCGCGGCTCCTTGAAACTGATCGCCTCGGAGAATTACGCGTCGCCGGCAGTGTTGCTGACCATGGGCAGTTGGCTGTCCGACAAATACGCCGAGGGCACTATCGGACATCGCTTCTACGCAGGCTGTCAGAACATCGACACGGTCGAGGCCGTTGCTGCCGAGCATGCGCGCGAGCTCTTCGATGCCGAGTACGCCTACACCCAGCCGCATTCCGGCATCGACGCCAATCTGGTTGCTTTCTGGGCCATCCTCGCCAACCGCATCGAGTTGCCAGAGCTGGCCACCCTCGGTGTGAAAACGGTCAATGACCTGACCGAGGCGCAGTGGGAGGAGCTGCGCCACAAGTTCGGGAACCAGCGGGCCCTCGGTATGTCACTGGACGCCGGTGGCCACCTCACTCACGGCTTCCGGCCCAATATCTCGGGCAAGATGTTCCATCAGCGCTCCTACGGCACCGATCCCGAAACCCAGCTGTTGGACTATGACGCGGTACGGGCCATGGCCCAAGAGTTTCGTCCGCTGATCTTGATCGCGGGCTACTCCGCCTATCCGCGGCGGATCAACTTCGCGAGGATGCGAGAGATCGCGGACGAGGTGGGCGCGACGCTGATGGTCGACATGGCGCATTTCGCCGGACTGGTCGCCGGGAAGGTCTTCACTGGCGACGAGGATCCGATACCGCACGCCCACCTCGTTACGACCACTACGCACAAGTCCCTCCGCGGGCCGCGCGGCGGACTGGTACTGGCGACCAAGGAGTACTCGGACTCTGTCGACCGCGGCTGCCCGCTAGTCCTTGGCGGGCCGCTCGGCCACGTGATCGCTGCCAAAGCGGTGGCACTCGCCGAGGCGCGGAACCAAGAGTTCCGGACATACGCGCAAGCGGTCGCGGACAACGCCAAGACATTGGCTGAGGGGCTACTGCGGCGCGGCACGAAGCTGGTCACCGGTGGAACCGACAACCACCTCGTGCTGATCGATGTGTCAACGTTCGGGCTGACGGGCCGGCAAGCTGAGACGGCGCTGCTGGATGCAGGGATTGTCACCAACAGGAACGCGGTGCCGGCCGACCCCAACGGCGCCTGGTACACCTCAGGCGTACGGATCGGCACACCAGCCCTTACGACGCGCGGATTCGGTGCGGAGGAGTTCGACAAGATAGCCGAGTTGATGGTGAACGTCTTGAAGAACACCACTCCGGCGATTGCGTCGAGCGGTCAGCCGGGCAAGGCTAAGTATGTGCTCGCCGAAGGCGTGGCAGAGGCTACCAAGGCCGCGGCGGCGGAGCTGCTGGACGCCAACCCGCTCTACCCAGGGCTAACTCTGTAGACACTGACTGGTTGCCGAAGGACCCAGGCATGGAGACGACGACTATTACGACGATCTGCCTGATCCTGTTTGGCGTCGGCATCACGAGCTGGGCCCTCTACTTATGGTTCAGCGATTGGCAACCGGAGGTGCGCCGGTATATGACCGAAGAGGAGCGGCTCGAGGCTGAGATTCAGGTTGCCGTACGACGGATGCGGCAGGCCATCGAGGATTATGAGCGAGGCGAGCGACACCTTTAGTCGGCATCCTGCCTCGAGAGCGCACATACCCTCTGTGTATGCGTCGTGTCATTGTTGCCACTCTCCTGGCTACTACCTCTCTCTTGGGACTCGCCTCCTGTTCCCAAACCGACCTCAATCCGGCGGACGTGTACAAGATCGGTTGTCCCGCAGTCGATGCGGCTGTCGAGGGCGGCTCGGTAGTGAGCAAGGTGACGGTGGCGGGCCTTAAGAAGCTCAGCCAATCGGGCAAGCTCGATGCAGAGGCACAGCGCTGGGTGGATGCGACGATTGGTCTGCTGGATTCCAAGGACCCCAAGAACCCACCATCCGACGCGAAGAAGTTGATCATCGACGGCTGCGCGAAGAACGGCTACACGTTACAGAACGTGCACTGATCAAGCCAGCGACTACCTGGAGAACAGGCTCCCGGACACGACGGTCACGAAGTTCCTCATGGAGTCTGGCAGGTCGCGCATGTGCCAGTTCCCGGGTCCGTGATACCAGGAGAGGTCATAGGAGTCTGGATGCTCATCGACATCGCTCGCAACGATGGCGTCCAGCCAACGGTCGACACCGCCGAGCACAATCGCGTACGGCAGCACCTCGGAGATCTCGCCCAACTCGCGGCCCGGCGGCATCTGGTTGGTCGGGTGACTCAGCAGATCTGAGCGCAAGGCTCCCAGCCCGCCCAGCAAGGCAGCTCCCTTCGCCGTGCGCGACGGCATCTCCTGCGCAACGAAAACCAAACCTAGAGACACCACGATCAACGCCAAGCCGACCAGGCCGAAGGTCGTGAATGCGGCCAGCACACCCGTCACGACAACAGAGATGATGAGTGCTGCCAGTGCCAGCTGGGTCCAGCGGTTGCGCGTGTCATCGGGTCGGCGCTCATACCAACCATTACTCACCATTTCGTCGTAGAGCGCATTCTGAACTCCTCCGACGGACTCCTGCACCCTGCTGGCCAGCTCCGAAACGCGCACGCTCCCACCTGGCGAGGCAATGCCGTCGAGGAGCTGTTGCTCGAAGGGCCGCAGGCCGTCGGGCGCTCCGTCGACACGCTTGATCTCCCAGTCACTCCGGGTGAATTCGCTTTCCCGTGGCAACTCGGTGATCACCAGCTGTCCGCGTACGGCCAGATCGACCAGGGTGGCAGTGATGTCGATCGGATCGACGCGCTCGTCGGCAACCGTGCCGACATGCCCGGGGCGGATATCGTCGACCACTCGGAACTCCGACTGCCCCGCACCAGTCGGCACGAATTCGCCCACCTTGCTGACCTGGCCGTCTGGGCTGATGTCGACGCCGGCACGCCGATGGAGGCCGTAGAGTGCGACAGCGCCGAGGGCCAGCAGGCCCAGCGAGAGCGCGAGAGGCAGCGGCTCAGCGGAGAAGGCACGAGCGAGTGTCCATTTGTACTCGATCACCTCGTTCGAGGCGATGCCACCCGGAGGGAACCCGATGTCGATCGTCACCACTTCGCCCTCTCCGCGCGGTCCGTCGCGGAAGGTTGGGATCTGGGAGCCCTCGGTGCCAGCAGCAGCAAAATTGCAGGGGACGGTGGAGTTTGGGCTGCCCGCTGTGCACTTGATGTAGCTGAACTGGGTAGGAATCTGCACCGTCGCGGTGAACTCCGCGACCGAGGCGCTGAGACCCTGCAGCATGCCCCAGCGCAACGCCGTGCCGCTGTTTGTCTTGACCACCGCACCGGTAACCGTGTAACTCATCACAACCTCGGTGGCGCCGTTCGTCGGCACCGCTACCGTTGTAAAGCGATCATCAGTCTTGATCGTGGGCTGAACCTGAGCGCCTTTTACGGTCGCTGTGATATCGGAGAGCTTCTGGACATATTGCCGGTCCCCGACCAGGTCTTCCCGCGTCTCGAACTTCTGCGAGAGCTCCGGCGGCACAGCGCCCGCGAGTGTGATCGTCTGCTTGACTTTCAGGGTGCCGTCCTTGGACAGATTGCCCTCGGCGATGAATGACGACGCATTGCCCTCGGCGTGCGCCGTTAGGGCCAGCGGACCGGCTAGCAGACCGCAGGTCAGGAGGCAGAACGCGATCATCGCCCCAATGCGATGAAGCGTCCTTGAGAGGTTGGCGAGCACGAGGTACAGCCTTCCACTTGTCTTTGGGAGCCGTGGCTTCATGCCTAAAACGTGATCGAGAAGCAAGCCCGAGGCCGGGCATGCCCGGTTATCGTTGCGCGTGTGAGCCAGCAGCAGTGGCGGGGTCCTCAGTACGCACCACCCCCATCAGCTCCCCAACAAGGCTCACGTCCATATGGCACTTATGGGTCGGGCGGCGGCTGGCAGCCGACCGTACCGGCGGGCGGCTACTACCAGCGCTATCCCTCCTCAGGCTTCGGCCCGTCCTCACGGTTCGGCCCGCCTTCCTTCGGTGGCGGCGTGCCACAGTATGGACCGCCGCCGCAGATGCCTGCGCCGCGCAGGCGGAATCCGCTTCGGTTCGTGGCCCTCGTCATGATCATCGTTGCCCTGGCCGCGCTAGTTGGACTGGTGATCACTGGCCTCAGCTCAAGCTCGTCGAACGTGGCCTACCAGAACGAGGACTACCAGGTTCCGCCGCCCGAGAAGAACCCGCCGCCGATACCGGTACCTCAGACGTACGCCGAAGCCGAGCAATTGATCACCAACAATGCGTTTTACGGACAGAGCGTGCCCGCACCGGTGCGCTGCAACTCGCAGCCGATCAATGTCACGACGGCAACTGATGCCCAGCTGAAGTCGCATTTCGAAGGCCTCATGGAGTGCTTGGTACGGGTCTGGGAGCCACCGGTCACCAACGCCGGCTGGATCATCGTGCGTCCGAGTGTGACCATCTACGGCGAAGAGCTCACCACGAAGTGCGGCCGCAGCGGCATCAATGCTTTCTACTGTTCCGCCGATCAGCAGGTGTACTACAGCAATCTGCTGCCGGAGGCGATTCCGACCGTACGCAGCAACAAGTGGACCGCAGATATCGTCATGGCCCACGAGTTTGGCCACGCGCTGCAAGCTCGAACTGCCATTTTGATCTCTGCGCACGCGCTCGGTCAGGAGTCTGACGACAAGCCCACCGAACTGCAGTACATGCGCCGGCTCGAAACGCAGGCTGACTGCTTCTCCGGAATGTTCATGCGCGCCGTCTCACAATCCATGGGAGTGCAGCAGCAAGACGTCGATGGGATCCTGAAAATCTATCTCGCCATTGGGGACGACAGTCTTTCCGGAAAGCCCGACATCGTTGGAAACCACGGGCTCGGCCAGTCGCGCCAATACTGGGGAAACACCGGGTTGAATAACAGCGAAGTTGCGAAGTGCAACACCTTCGTCGTCCCGTCTCGGTTCGTGCGCTAGCTGGGAGTTCGACGACCAGGCCCGTCGTGGGGAGCTCAGATCAGGAGCGCCGTCGCGATTGCGGCAATGCCCTCACCGCGCCCGATCAGCCCGAGGCCATCCGTGGTGGTCGCCGAGAGACTGACCGGAGCGCTAACGGCCGCACTCATGATCAGCTCGGCCTCAGCCCGACGAGCCCCTAGCTTGGGACGTTCACCAATCAGCTGGACCGCAATGTTGGCGATCTCGAAGCCAGCCGCTCGTACGCGCGCCGCGGTTTCAGAAAGAAACGCGGCGCCCGGGGCGTCTGACCACTTGGGATCAGTTGTCCCATAGTTACTGCCGAGATCGCCGAGGCCGGCAGCACTCAGCAATGCATCACAGGCAGCATGGGCAACCACGTCACCATCGGAATGGCCAGCTGGGCCAACTTCGTCATCGAAGAGCAGGCAAGCAACGTTCATCGGCCGGCCAGCAGCCAGCCGATGAACGTCGATGCCGATTCCGGTACGCCCAGGGGGTGCTTGCGAAGTCAGGAAGCGAGAACCTCGTCGAGCAAGACCTCAGCCTTGTCCTCCTCGACGCGCTCAGCAAGAGCGAGCTCGGAGACCAAGATCTGCCGAGCCTTGGCAAGCATACGTTTTTCGCCGGCGGACAGCCCACGCTCTCGCTCGCGGCGCCAGAGGTCGCGAACGACCTCGGCAACCTTCAAGACGTTGCCGGAGTGGAGCTTCTCGAGATTGGCCTTATACCTGCGCGACCAGTTGGTCGGCTCCTCGGTATGGGGCGCCCGGAGGACACCGAAGACTCTTTCCAATCCGTCGGCGTCAACCACGTCACGGACCCCTACCAGGTCCAAGTTGCACGCAGGTACGCGAACGACAAGATCGGTCTGACCAACAATCCTCAGCACCAGATAGAGCTTGTCTTCGCCCTTGATCTGGCGGGTTTCAATGTCCTCGATGACGGCAGCTCCATGATTGGGGTAGACCACCGTTTCGCCGACTGTAAAGGTCATATTGTTTTGTACCCCTTTCGCGCAACCAAGTTTAGCACGGCGATAAGTCCGCCTTGGCAGCGTTTGCGCTAGCCAGAGGCCAGTATTGGGGTGATGTCGCGCTTGACAAATCGGTCACGAATGTGCCTTCGCGGCGTATTGTGTCACAACATTCTCACGTGACATCGACGAGGCATGCACGAACAGCAACGGTCTCGATAGGCTGCTCGCAAAGTGTTCGTCCTCCAGGCAGGAGTCGGCCATCGTGTCGTGGGAACCGAGTCGAGCAAATGGTGTCGGCCGTATTGCGATGCGGACGGGCGCGCGAAGAGCAGCCCTGCGTGGATCGGCCCTGCGTGGATCGGCCCTGCGTGGATCGGCCCTGCGTGGATCGGCCCTGCGTGGATCGGCCCTGCGTGGATCCGCAGTATGCCGTGCCGCGAGCTTGCTGCTGGTCGCCGGTCTCCTCTTCTTTGCGTCCGCATGCGGCAGGGCCCAGACCAGCCAGCCCTATACCCCTGGTGAGGGGGTCAATGTCGACGTCGGTAACCCCGCAAATCCCAACGATGTGGTGCACGTTCGCAACCTCGCGATCATCAGCTGGGCACCGGGAGAGGGCGTTGTCTCCGGCTCGATCGTCACGGCTGGCCGCGATTCGTTGACAGCCGTAACCGGCGTGCCCATCAAGGCTGACGGAACCGAAGGTGCTCCGTTCACTGGGACGATCCCATCGACGGTCTCAGTCGCGAACGGCTTACAGGTCGTACTCACCGACCAGCCGCCGATCGTTGTCAAGAGTCCGGACATCATGGCTGGGCTCGACGCGATTGTGACTCTGCAGTTCGCGAACGCCGGCGAGGTGACCACACGGGCGCCGATCCTCGATGGCAATGTGGCGCCGTACCAGTCACTCAAACCGTCCGAAGCGCCTAGCCCCTGACCTCATCGGGCCCAACTGAAGCCGACACGCCCGACTGCTAGAGCCGGCTAAGCCTCGAACTTGTAGCCGAGTCCGCGAACCGTGATCAGATAACGCGGATCGGCCGGATCGGGCTCGATCTTGGTACGAAGCCTCTTGACGTGGACGTCCAGGGTCTTGGTGTCACCGACGTAGTCCGCACCCCAGATGCGGTCGATGAGCTGACCGCGGGTCATGACCCGACCCGCATTGCGAAGCAGGATTTCCAGCAATTCAAACTCTTTGAGGGCTAGCTTGATCCGGTCGCCATTCACTGACACCTCATGCCGCTCCACGTCCATCCGAACGCCTGCGGCCTCGATGACATCCGGCATCAGCTCGGCGTCCTGCCCCCGACGAAGCACAGCGCGCATGCGTGCCACCAGCTCTCGGTGGCTGAACGGCTTGGTCACATAGTCGTCGGCGCCCAGCTCAAGGCCGACCACCTTGTCGACCTCGGTGTCTCGCGCCGTGACCATGATCACCGGGACGGGGCCGCGTACTCGAAGCTGGCGGCAGACCTCGGTGCCAGACATGCCTGGCATCATCAGGTCGAGCAAAACGATATCTGCCCCACGCCGATCAAACTCGGCGAGCCCGGTCGCACCGTCATGTGCCTCGATCACCTCGAAGCCTTCCTTGGAAAGCATGTAGGACAGCGCTTCGCGGTAGGACTCCTCGTCCTCAACGATCAACACCCTGGTCATTGAGCGATCTCCTGTGGCTCAAACGTCGGCTGATCCGGCGGCCGCTCGCCATCGGGAGACACAGCCCGGCGTGGGGCGGCGGGTGCAGCCTCATGCAGATGCGCAGGGATCTTGATCGTGAAGGTTGATCCATGACCCACCTGGCTCCACACCGACACATCGCCGCCGTGGATAGCGGCGATGTGCTTCACGATTGCAAGCCCCAGCCCGGTGCCTCCGTTGGCCCGACTTCGCGCGTAATCGACGCGGTAGAAGCGTTCGAAGATTCTGTCGACCTCGGCCGCCGGAATCCCGATCCCGTTGTCCGAGACTGTGATCTCGACGTAGTCGTCGTCGCTTCTGGCTTGCACATGGGCGGCCACCACAACGCGGGCGCCCGGGTCCGAATAGGCCATCGCGTTCTCCACCAAGTTGCCAACCGCGACTCCCAGCTGACGAGCGCTGCCCAGCACCCGGGTCCCCGTGACACCAGCAACGGTGAGTGTGATGCGATTCCGCTCGGCGTCCAACCGCCGGCGGTCGACTGCCTCGGACAGCACGTCGTCGATGTCGACAGGCTCCGGATCGACCAGCGGGTCGTCGGATTGGAGTCTGGACAGCTCGATGATCTGACTGACGAGATCGGTCAGCCGGGCAGACTCGATGCCCATCCGGCTAGCGAACTTGCGTACGGCGGCTGAGTCGTCTGCGGCGTCTTCGACCGCCTCAGCCAGCAGCGCGATGGCACCGATCGGGGTCTTGAGTTCGTGGCTGATATTGGCGACGAAGTCCCGACGGGTCTCCTCGATGCGCCGGGCGGCGGTCTGGTCATCGGCCAGCACGAGAATCAGGCTTTCGTCTAGGGGCGCGACGCGAGCGGTGAGGTAGGTGGAGGCAACGCGTGCGCCTCGATGGATCTGGAGCTCGACGGTCTGGGCGTCGCCTTGTCGGCGAACGTTGCGGACCAGCTGCAATAGGTCGGGCACCATAATCCGGCTGCCCCGAACCAGACCGAGGGTTCTCGCCGTGGGGTTCGCGTCGAGTACCTCGTCGTGCGGGCCGACGACGACACCGGCGGAAGGCAGCGCGGCGAGCACCTCGGCAACGCCGGCCGGGACCACCGGCTCGGCGACGTCGAAGGTCTCCGGCTCTGCTTGTGGTCGTCGCAGCAACGCCCAAGTGATCAGCGCGCCGATCCCAAGGGCGACAACAAGCGCCACGCTGGCGACCCAGAGTGGGATCACGACACGATAGTAGGGGGTCGGATGACCGATAGCAGTCTTGCTGCCTACCGCTCGGACGCAGGTCCATCAAGGGTTTGGCACTTGTTCACAGTCTGTTAACCACCTGCCCGACTCGCTGTAGGGGCCAGACATAGGGTGCCAGACATAGGGTGATTGGTGCTGAACCCCAAGAGACAGACGGGACTTACTGATGCGCGACCTTTACCGGGAGCAGTTGGACGACGTCCTTGCCGACCTGGTGCATATGGCACAGGTGGTTTCATCAGCGGTCCGGTCGGCGACGACCGCGCTTCTCGAGGCAGACATTCACCTGGCTGAACAGGTGATAGGCGAAGATGAGCAGATCGACGAGAAGCAGGCGGAGATCGAAGGCCGGGCATTTTCGCTGCTCGCGCGCCAGGCACCGGTCGCAGGTGAGCTTCGGACCGTTGTAGCGACCTTGCGGATGGTGACCGAACTGGAGCGAATGGGTGACCTCGCTGCGCATATCGCCAAGATCGCCAGGCTCCGCTACCCCGAGATCGCCGTGCCGGAGACGCTACGGCCCAACTTCGTCCGCATGGGTGATGTCGCGGAAAAGATGGTGATCACTGCCGGGCAGACGTTGAACGACCGCAACATCCAAAGCGCCCAGGAACTGCGAGCCCGGGACGAGGAGATGGACGAGCTCCGGCGTACGCAGTTTCGGGTGATGCTCAGCGACGACTGGGCGTACGGCGTAGAGGCGGCCGTCGACGTGGCGCTACTTGGTCGCTATTACGAGCGGATCGCCGACCACGCGGCCTCGATGGGTCGCCGCATCATCTACGTCGTGACCGGCCAACTCCCCGAGGACGGGAGCTGGCCGCAGCCGTAGGCTGGCTCCACCTCTAATGACTGTCCCCTGCCATGTGGGACGTCGTTTCGCAGCACAGGCGTTAAAAGAGCCGTCCGACCGGCCGTGCCGGGGGTCGTTTCGCGGCACAGCCGGCGAGACGCTCAGGCCCCGACGATGTGTCGCGCCCAATCGGTCTTGAAACGGCGGCGTACGCCCACCATGCCCCGATCGATCAATGCATCCCGTACGCGACACAGAACCTCCTCAGGAGTGTCGTAGTAGTCATGTCTGGTGACAACGATGATCCGCCACCCCATCCGGTCGAGGGCCTCACGGCGTCTCAGGTCATGTAGCCACTGCTCGCTGTCCTCGGCATGCTGCCTGCCGTCGTACTCGATGATCAGCTTGAGTGACGGATAGCAAAGGTCGAAGCGCATCCACCAGCTCCCGTCCGGATAGCGTAAGAGGAAGTTCACCTCGGGTACCGGAAGGCCAGCGAGTAGGAGCAGCATGCGCACGCGCGTCTCCATTGCTGAGTCGACGCCAGCGCGAACGTAACGCGCCGCCCGGCGAGCTCGCTTTGCGCCACGACCACGCCAGACGAGTGCGGCGTCGCGCAGAGCAGCGGCATTTGTTCTGGCTCCCTTGACGAGGCTGTCGCCAAGCACTACGAGCGCCACCAGATCCAGACCCGCTGCGAGATCGAGAAAGGTCTGCTCTGGACTGCTGATTGGCAGATCACGGAAGCGGGTCAGAGCCGCACCATCGACGCCAGCGTGTGACATGACACCCTGGTGCGAGCTCCTCCCGGACTTCCCCGGCACTGTCACGTGAACGTCAGGTGTGTCCGGGACCAGCCCGCCCCAGAGCCGCGCCGCCGTGGCATGGCTGACGTAGCTGCCCGGCGGGGAGATCCCGAGTACTGCCTTGGCCCGGAGCCTTGTCGTCAGCGGCACACTCGACGACACGTAGCAGTCGTAAAGACCTTGTGAAAGCGACTGCTCAGCAGCGTCTTCGGGCCGAGTCCAGCCGCGCGGGCCTCCGCGCGGCTGAATGGTGCGAGCCTGTCGTGCGGTGATAGCCATCCGCAGATGCTGGACGGGCGAGCATCCTGAGCGCTACAAGAAGCGGTCATTCCTGTGGATAGCTGTGGACAACCTTTCGCCATCAGCACTGCGCTCGTTTGAACGGCTGTGCTGCGAAACGCACCTACGTCACCAGCCTCCTGGGTGCGTTATGACGGCTGTGCTGCGAAACGACCCCCCCAAA
>Ga0114129_10011338_pt1 | contig 12697 bp, 10 predicted proteins | sample RhiMetdeltSRZDD1_FD_80071 | JGI IMG/M metagenome (GOLD analysis project Ga0114129, IMG submission 80071) | Populus rhizosphere microbial communities from Tennessee, USA - Rhizosphere MetaG P. deltoides SRZDD1 (version 2) (version 2) | ecosystem: Host-associated > Plants > Roots > Rhizosphere >...
CTCGAGGTTGGCGAGCGCGTACTGGTTGGTCGGATCGAGGCGCAGTACCTCGGTGAACGCCTCGAGCGCGCGATCGACGAACCCACCGCGCTTGTAGTCGAGGCCGAGGCAAAGGAGCACGTTGGCGTGTTCGAGCTTGCGCAGGTCCGGCCGCTGCAGCAGAAGCTGATGTTCCTGGATCGCGCGTCCGACTTGTCCCTTCTCGCGATAGAGATTGCCGAGGATGAGATGGATCTCGAGCGGGTCGCCAGCCGCGTGCGCCGCGCGGCTCAATTCCTCGATTGCCGAATCGATCTGATTCGCGACGAGGAAATTCAACCCGAGCATGTAATGCGGGGATTCGCGCGCGCGGCGGCGATCGACCCACCGGCCGTCCTGCAGCTTGTAGCGCTCCCAGGCCTTCCCGATCGCAAGGCCCGCCAGCAGGGCCAGCAGCGCGCTCAAGAGCGTCACGTAGTCTTTATGTTCCGGAGGACTTCGTCCCCCGGAACCCCCTATCGCCGTCGCTCGCGGGGGCCCCTTCGCCCCATTCCGCTCCGGCGGCTCTCTCGCTGCGCTCGTTCGCTCGTCCCGGGAGGTCCAGACTGCGGGAACCGGCTACGACGTTGTTCTCTCGAGGCGAACCAGCCACGCTCTCATGTTGCTGCACGATTTCGTCCCACCGCTGCTGTGCGCGAAGCACGAGCTCGACCAGCTCACGGACTGCCCCGCGGCCGCCGGGCGACGGACTCACCCAATCCACGCGCTCACGAACTGGCGCCGCTGCATCCGCCGGCGCGGCCGACAGTCCAACGCGCGCGAGTACCGGCAAATCGTGCAGGTCGTCACCCATATAGGCGACGGCGGCATCGTCCACTCCGGCTTCGCGGACGAGGTCCTCGTAACCCACGAGCTTGTTGGCGATGCCTTGAGAAACGAGGCGAATCGACAACTGGGCGGCCCGCTGCGTCGTCGATGGCGACGAGCGTGCCGACAGGAATCCGACGAGCAGGCTCGCGCGCTGCGCCCAGACGAGCGCCGCGCCGTCACGAATGTGGAATCCCTTCGACTCCGTGCCATCGCCATGGACGAACACTGCGCCGTCCGTGAGCACGCCATCGACATCGAACAGCAGCAGCCGCACGCGCGCCGCCTTCTCGTGGACCGACATTACCAACCCCGAACCGTCGAATCGGCTCTCGGCTCACGGCTTTGGGCTCTAGCGGGATGCTGAAAAACGGATCCTGAATAGCAGATGGTAAATGGAAAGTGGAAAAAACCTGAGCATTTGCCACCTCCCATTGGCCATTTTCCATCAGGCCGGCTTTCTTCAGTGGCCTGCGAGGCAGGCTCTGCCGAAAGTCGCCGTTGACGACCAAGTCTGCTCCGTTCGCTGAGCTGTGGTTGATACTTTGTCACGCAATTGTCTCGGCAGGCTCAAAGCCAAGAGCCACGAGCCCGGAGCCTGAATTGCCCGTCATAGCTAGATCATCTGCGTACGCCACAGATCGTGGAGGTGAACGACACCCTCGACGAACCCCTGCTCGTCGACGACGACAATCGAGGTGATCTTGTGCGTCTCCATGATCTTCAGCGCTTCGACGGCGAGGAGCTCGCGCCGGATGGTGATCGGATTCGGCGTCATGCCATCGCCGGCCGTAAGCGTGAGGACGTTCGCGGTCCTGCTCATCAACCGTCGCAGGTCGCCGTCAGTGAGCACGCCGACGAGCCTCCGGCGAGCGTCCACCACACACGTCATTCCGAGGCGTTTGCTCGACATCTCATGGATGACGTCCGGCATCGGGGTTGTCGTGAGGACAACGGGCGCTGAGTCGCCGCTGTGCATCGCGTTCTCCACGCGCATCAGACGACGGCCAATTTTGCCGCCAGGATGGAGAGACGCGAATTGATCCTCTCGGAAGCCTCTGCGCACGAGCAGCGTCATCGCGAGCGCGTCGCCCATCGCAAGTGCCGCTGTCGTGCTCGCGGTAGGCACGAGGTTCATCGGGCACGCCTCCTCCGCGATGCCACAGTCGAGGGTGACATCCGCGGCTCTTGCGAGCGTCGACTTCGCGTTGCCAGTCAGCGCGATGACGCGCGCGCCGATGCGACGGACCGACTCGAGCAATCGAAGCAGCTCGTCGGTCTCGCCGCTGTGCGACAGCGCCAACATCACGTCGTCCTCGCGAATCGCACCGAGGTCGCCGTGAATGGCTTCGGCGGGATGCAGGAACCAGGCGGAGGTGCCTGTGCTCGACAGGGTCGCCGCGATTTTTCGACAGATGATGCCGGATTTGCCCATTCCAGTGACGATGACTCGCCCGCGGCATTCGTACAGCAACTCGACCGCTCGCTCGAACGTGTCGTCGATTCGATCGACGAGCCCCATGATGGCCGCAGCCTCGGTGCGCAGGACCTTGCGCGCAAGCTCGAGTCCCGTGGTCGTTTCGGCGTTCATGAGCTCCATTCCTCAGCGCTCGCGGGGCCGCACGCACGCTCGCTGCGGTTCGACTCGGCACGGCCACCCGACCGCGGCTGCCGCGTCGGGGACCCCGGCTGCTCGTTCCCTGTGGCGGCAGGCGCTCCCGCAAGTGCCTGTTCGTGTGCGATCGCATGGATGCGAACGAGCCGGTTCAACAGCGGCTCGAGAAGGTCCAGCCTCAGCGCATTTTGCGCATCGCTTTTCGCGGCGGGCGGATTCTCGTGCACTTCCATGAAGACGCCATCCAGTCCAGCGGCTACGCCAGCGGCAGCGAGGGGCTCGATGAACTCGGCCTGACCGGCCGTGACGGCATCGCCGCCGCCGGGTAGCTGCAAGCTGTGGGTGACGTCGTACACGACGGGGAACCCGAACGCTCGCATGATGGGGAATACCCGCATGTCGACGACCAGATTGTTGTACCCGAAGGTGAATCCGCGCTCCGTCACAATCACGTTCCGGTTTCCGGCTGCCGTGACTTTCCCGATCGCATGGCGCATGTCCGCGGGAGCCAGAAACTGCCCCTTCTTCAGATTTACGACTCGCCCGGTCCGCGCCGCGGCGACGATCAGATCGGTCTGTCGCGAAAGGAACGCGGGAATCTGCAGCACGTCGGCAACCGTCGCGGCGCGAGCCGCGTGCGCGGGCTCGTGGATGTCCGTCAGGATCGAAACGCCGGCGACGTCGCGCACGCGGGAAAGCACACGCAGCCCTTCGTCGATGCCTGGGCCGCGAAAGGATGCGCCGGAGGTTCGATTGGCCTTGTCGTAGGACGCCTTGAACACGTACTGCACGCCGGCACGCTTCGCGATATCCCGCACGGCGACGGCTAGATCAATGGCGTGGGATTCGCTTTCGATCACGCAAGGGCCGGCGATCAGCAGGAGGGGAGATCCACCTCCAACCCTGAGGCCGGCGAACTCGATTGGCGTCATTCTCTATCCGGGGGACTTCGTCCCGCCGGACCCCTTTCCCCGTCGCTCGCGTGGTCCCAAAACGCCCGGCTCCGCTCCGGCGGGCACGCCTCCGGCGCGCCTCGCCCCTTACGCGACCAGCGATGTCTGGATCAGCGGCTCCCACGCCCGCTACGAAGCTCTCGCCGGGAGCCGCATAGCGGCCTTAACCCACCACGGACGCCGCGGGCTGCTGCCGGGCCGGCTCTTTGTGGCCGTAGCTCGCCGCGACGAACCCGGCAAACAACGGGTGCGGTTTCAAGGGCTTCGATTTGAATTCCGGATGGAACTGCACCGCGATGTACCACGGGTGCGACGGCAGCTCGATGATCTCGACGAACTTCCCGTCGAGCGAGCGGCCGACGATCTCGAGGCCGTTCTCCGTCAGAGCTCGTTCGTATAAGCAGTTGAACTCGTAGCGATGCCGATGCCGCTCGTGAATCAGCGCCTCGCCGTACAGCTCTCTCGCCTTGGAGCCCGGCTTGAGCTCGCAGGCATACGCACCGAGCCGCATGGTTCCGCCCAGATCGTCGATGCCGAGGAGGTCGCGCAGCTTGTAAATCACCTTGTTCGGCGCGTCGGGCGCGCATTCGGTGGAATCGGCGTCGGCAATGCCGCAGACGTGCCGCGCGAACTCGACGGCAGCCCACTGGAAGCCGTAGCAGATGCCGAAATACGGGACGCGACGCGATCGCGCGATCTCGGCAGCCCGCATCATGCCGCGCGTGCCGCGATCGCCGAATCCGCCAGGCACCAGGATGCCGTGAGCGTCATCCAGTAGGCGATCCCCCCCGGGCTGCTCGAGCGCCTCCGCTTCGATCCATCGGATATTGACGCGCAGACGGTGCTTGAAGCCGCCGTGGTAGAGCGCCTCGTTGAGGCTCTTGTAGGAGTCCTCGTACCCGACGTACTTCCCGACGACATGGATCGTGATCTCATCGGCTGGGTTCTTGATCCGATCGACGAGATCCGTCCAGGCCTCCATTCGCGCCTCGGTCCGCGGCAGCTTCAGCCGATCCAGCAGAATGCGATCCAGGCCCTCGGCGGCGAGCACGAGCGGCACCTCGTAGATGCTCGAGACGTCCTTGGCCGTGATGACGGCCTCCTCGTCGACATCGCAGAAGAGCGCGATCTTTTTCTTGATGTCCTGATCCAGGAATCGATCGGTTCGACACAGCAGGATGTCGGGTTGGATCCCGATGGCCCTGAGATCGCGAACGCTGTGCTGCGTCGGTTTCGTCTTCAGCTCTCCCGCTGCGCCGATGAACGGCACGAGCGTGAGATGGATGTAGAGCGTGTTGTCGCGCCCGACATCCTGGCGGAGTTGTCGGATGGCCTCGAGGAACGGGAGGCTCTCGATGTCGCCCACGGTCCCGCCGATCTCGACGAGCACGATGTCGACGTCTTTCGCGATGCTGCGGATGCTGTCCTTGATTTCGTTCGTGATGTGCGGGATGACTTGAACGGTCCGGCCGAGATAATCGCCCCGGCGCTCCTTCTGGATGACGGAGAGGTAGATCTTTCCGGTCGTCCAGTTGCTGCTCCGTGTCGTCTTCTGGTTCGTGAAGCGCTCGTAATGCCCGAGATCGAGGTCCGTCTCGGCCCCGTCGTCGGTCACGTACACCTCGCCGTGTTGATACGGGCTCATCGTGCCGGGATCGACGTTGATGTAGGGATCGAATTTCTGAGAGGCGACTTTGTAGCCATGCCCTTCGAGAAGGGCACCGATGGATGCTGCGGCGAGTCCCTTTCCCAGAGACGAGACCACTCCGCCGGTCACGAGGATGTACTTCACGGGCCTACCTGCGCCGCTCGACGCGGACGCAAGCGAATCAGCATGTCCGGGCATGTGGCTCATCCCACTCCTGTGTTCTCGGGTACGCGCTCGACCTTCTTTCCGGGGGGCTTCGCCCCGCCGGACCCCCCATCGCCGTCGCTCGCGGGGTCCCCGTAGCCCCGCTCCGCTCCGGCGTGGCGCACTGTTGGCGCGCCGGCCGCCTGGTGCCGCTCGGCGGAAACGGATACGAGGGTCTCTCCCCGCTGTGCAGAGAGGGCGGACATTTCCTGACGTGCTCGTTCGAGGTCGTCGGGCGTATCGACGCCGATTGAATCGTGGCAGGTCTCGACGACTCGGATTCGGATGCCGTGCTCGACCGCGCGCAGCTGTTCCAGCGCTTCGGATCGCTCCATGGGCGTCGGCTCGAGGGCGGCAAGCCGGAGGAGGCACTCCCGCCTGTAGACATACAGGCCGATGTGCCGCCAGGCCGGCGCAGGAGGGCAACCCTCTCGCCGGAACGGAATCGCCGAGCGCGAGAAGTACAGGGCGTACCCATCGGCGTCGGTGACAACTTTGGTGACGTTCGGGTTGACCAGATCCGCGGGATCGTCGATGCGCCGCCGCAGGGTGCTCATCATGAGTGACGGCTCGCTCACGAACGGCGCGATCGCTTCGTCCAGCACTTCGGGGTCGATCAGCGGCTCGTCCCCCTGAACGTTGACGACGAGATCGCAGGAGAGATCGGCAGCGATCTCCGCGAGCCGATCGCTCCCGCTCTGGTGATCGCGCGACGTCATGCGCGCACGTCCACCAAATGCCAACACCGCACGCAGAATTCTCTCGTCGTCGGTCGCCACGATGACGGATTGAATCGACTTCGCGGCAGACGCACGACGGTACACGTGCTCGATCATCGGCCGGCCGCAGATATCTGCGAGCGCTTTGCCGGGGAGCCGCGTCGAATGATACCGAGCGGGAATGACAGCGACGGCGGAGACGACTGAACTGGATTTGGTGGATGGCCCAGAGCTGGAGACGGGGGGCACGACAAATCTTACCACAAGTGGTACCATGAACGTCCTTCAGGCGATGGCACCGAAACGCGCAGCGGCGTACATCGGATCCGCGTCGCTTCTCGCCGCGTGGCTTGCGTCCGCGGCCGGGATTTCCATCTTATCGCCCGAATCTGCCGAACAGCAGCCGGCTCCGGTGCCGACATCGGGGACGGAAGCCCTCGCTGCCGACGTTCAGTCGCAAGCGCTGCGCTTGCGCGAGCGGATGGAAGCGGCGCCGATGCCGAAGGAGCCGCTGCGCAATCCGTTCGAGTTCGCCAGTCGCGAGCCACGACGGCAGCGCTCGGCGCCTTCGCCGATGTCAGCCACGATCGCGGCACCCGGCGCGACGGCCGTTCCCGAGCCCCCGTTGACGCTCGTCGGTGTTGCCGAAAAGCAGACGCCGGACGGCATTGTCCGCACCGCGATGATCACCGCGGACTCCAACGAACTGTTCATGCTGGTCGAAGGGGATGTTCTGGGCGGCCGCTACAAGGTCAAAGCGGTTGGAGCGGACGCCGTGGAGCTGACCGACCTCGTCACGAACGCTATCCGTCAACTGACGCTGCGCTGATCGGCTTGTCCAGGTCGACACTCGCAAGCCGCGCATCACGAATTGCCGGAATCGCGCGAATCTCCTGCACGGCCTTCAACGTCGCTTCGTCGCCGGGGCTCACGTCGAGATTGACCACGCCGATGGCTCCCGATGATCCCCGCCCGAGTGCAAAGCTCGCGATGTTGACGCGGTGCCGTCCGAGAATGGTCCCGACCTCGCCGATGACGCCCGGTTGATCGTCGTTGTGGATCACGAGCATCGTGCCCTCGAGCGGTGCTTCGACTTCGACGCCGTCGACGAACGAGATGCGCGGGCTGCCCGGCTCGAACACGGTACCTTCGATCCAGCGCTCGCCTTCGCTCGTGTGCAGCTTGACCGAGATCAGGTTTGCGAAATCGCGCGGCCGCGAGCTCTTGGACTCGATGATCTCGATGCCGCGTCCCGCTGCGACCGCACGGGCGTTGACGACCGTCACCGTCGAGGAAAGCATCGGCCGCAGGACGCCGGCGACGACTGCGTTCGCGAGGAGTCCCGAGTGGGCGCTGACGAGCGGACCATAGTGTCGAACACCCACCGCGTGCGTCCGTCCTTCGGCGAGCTGCGCGATCAACACGCCAATCCGGTCTGCGAGCGTCATGAACGGCCGGACGCGCTCCATCTCTTCTGACGGGACTGCCGGGAAGTTGACCGCGTTCCTGATAATACCGTCCTGCAGAAAATCCCGAACGGCCGCAACCGTCTCGAGACCCACTTGCTCCTGCGCCTCGTGAGTCGACGCCGCGATGTGCGGCGTGGCCACGACCTGCGACAGCGATGTCAGGCGATTGTCGGGCGGAGGCTCGCGTTCGAAGACGTCGAGTCCCGCGCCTGCGACCTGGCCCGATGCGATGGCGTCCACAAGGGCAGCTTCATCGATCAACTCGCCGCGTGCGGTGTTGACGATGCGAACGCCACGGCGGCAACGAGTGAGACGTTCGCGGTCGAACAAGTGACGCGTTTCCGGAGTCGAGGGCAGGTGCAGCGTCAGGTAGTCGGCACGGCCGCAGAGGACATCCAGCTCGAGCAGTTCGACTCCCAGCGCCGCAGCCACCTGCTCTGAAATGAACGGATCGTGCGCGACAATTTCCATGCCGAACGATCGCGCTCGCGAAGCGACTTCCTGTCCCACACGACCGAGACCGACGATGCCAAGTGTCTTGCCGCGCAGCTCGATGCCGGTGAGCCGTTTCTTGTCCCACACGCCGCGCTTCATCGCCGCGTCGGCAGTCGGGACAGCGCGAGCGATGGCAAGCATGAGCGCCAGCGCATGTTCCGCGACGCTGACGCTGTTGGCGCCCGGAGCGTTCATGACGAGAATGCCTCGTGCGCTTGCTGCGTCGACGTCCACGTTGTCGACGCCGGTACCTGCACGGGCAATCACCCGAAGTTTCGGAGCCGCGTTGATGAGTGCTTCGTCGACCGTAGTGGCGCTTCGCACGATGAGCGCATCCGCCGTCGTGAGATCTCGCTTCAGTTCGTCGGCGGGCCGGCCGACGCGCGCGTCCACGGTGAAACCTGGAATACTTCCAAGCAGCTCGACGGAAGATGAGGGCAGCTGATCGGCGATGACGATATGCATTTAAAAAAGGATAGTAGCGCCCGGGCGCAACCTCGTTAGTATAATGCGCGGCGCTCGCACCAACGTAGTGCAAACCGGTGGAAACGCAGCATTGATGCGGCACGACGCCGCTTTCGCGGAGAATTTCCACAACCTTTTCCACAGTTTCTGTGAAGATCCTGTAACGTGACGCCGGTGATGTGACCTAAACGCGGATTCACGCGAAGTCGCGGATTCACGCGGAGCCGCGGATTCCGCGCCGCCGAGGGAGTTGATGCCTACATTCTCGATTCTGAAGCCGCCGACCGAAGGAACTGCCATATCGCGGAAGAACGGTCGTCTGATCGTGCCCGACGATCCGATCGTGCCGTTCATCGAGGGAGATGGCACAGGACCGGACATCTGGCGCGCGAGCGTCCGCGTCTTCGATGCGGCGGTCGCACGAGCGTTCGACAAACGCAAGCGCCTCGTGTGGTTCGAGGTGCCCGCGGGTGAGAAAGCGAAGAACCAATTTGGTGAGTGGCTGCCGAACGACACGCTGGAAGCGGTGCGCACCTACAAGGTGGCGATCAAGGGGCCGCTAACCACGCCGGTGGGAGGTGGAATTCGAAGCCTCAACGTCACGCTCCGGCAGGTTCTCGACCTGTTCGCGTGCGTGCGGCCGGTTCGGTACTTCGCGGGCACTCCCGCACCGGTCAGACACCCCGAGCGTATGAACGTCGTCATCTTCCGCGAGAACACCGAGGACGTCTATGCCGGGATCGAATGGGCGAGGGGAACGCCCCAGGCCGAGAAGATCATCGAGTTCCTCAGCCGTGAGATGGGGAAGCGCATCCGGCCAGATTCCGGGATCGGCATCAAGCCGATCTCCGAGACGGGTACGAAGCGATTGGTGCGGATGGCGATCCAGTACGCTATCAACAACCAGCGCAAGACGGTCACCCTCGTGCACAAGGGCAACATCATGAAGTTCACCGAGGGAGCCTTCCGCGACTGGGGCTACGAGCTTGCGAAGGCGGAGTTCCGCGATCAGATCGTGACCGAAGAGGAGGTGGCCGCCGGCGCCTCGCGGGAGGGTCGCATCCTTATCAATGATCGTATCGCTGACAGCGTCTTCCAGCAGGTGCTCACGCGGACGTCCGAATACGATGTCTTCGCAGCGCCCAATCTGAATGGCGATTACCTCTCGGACGCCTGTGCCGCCCAGGTCGGAGGGCTCGGCATGGCGCCAGGCGCCAACATCGGCGACGAGATTGGCTTCTTCGAGGCGACACATGGCACCGCCCCGAAATATGCTGGCAAGGACGTCATCAACCCGGCTTCGGTGATCCTTTCCGGCGTGATGATGCTGCGGTATCTCGGCTGGGGGCCCGCCGCAGATCTCATCGAAAGAGGGCTCGAGCGGACGATCCTGCAGAAGAGAGTCACGTACGACCTTGCGCGTCAGATGGACGGCGCGACGGAGCTGAAGACCTCGCAGTTTGCCGACGCAATCATCGAGAACATGGCGTAACACCGGGCTTTGGGCCTGATCGCACGAAAACAATTGGTCACAGCCTGTCCGGGTTGCGATCTCACGCGAGGCGTTCGGGTTTGCTCCCACGGTCCGAACCCGAATGGCGCCTAGAGCCCAAACCCCTGAGCTCAAAGCCTAACCAGAGGACTCCTCCATGAATCGCAAAGTCACCGTTGTGGGCGGCGCCGGGAACGTCGGCGCCACCGTCGCGCGCGCGGTCGCTGACAAAGAGCTCGCCGACGTGGTGATCATCGACATCGCGGATCAGAAGGCCGCCGGTGTCGGCCTCGACATGCTCGAGGCGTGCCCGATCGAAGGCTCCGATTCCCGGGTCGTCGGGTACGGCGCCAACGACGAGGGCTGGAAGCAGACCGCGAACTCCGATGTCGTCGTCATCACGTCGGGCGTTCCGCGCAAGCCCGGCATGAGCCGAGACGACCTCCTGCAGACGAACTACAAAATCATGCAGTCGGTCACCGAACAGGTCGTGAAGTACTCGCCCCACACGATCATCGTACCGGTGGCGAATCCGCTCGACGCGATGTGTCAGGCGGTGTACCGGCTGAGCGGATTTCCGCGCGAACGCATCATAGGCATGGCGGGCGTTCTCGACTCCGCCCGCATGCGGACGTTCATCGCAATGGAGTTGAACGTCTCGGTCGAGAACGTGCACGCCTTCGTGCTCGGTGGCCACGGCGACACGATGGTGCCGCTCCCGCGCTACTCGACGGTTGCCGGGATTCCCATCACGGACCTGCTCTCGAAGGAACGGATCGACGCGATCAGCAAGCGCACCGCGGACGGCGGCGCCGAGATCACGAAGCTGGTGGGCACGAGCGCATGGTATGCGCCGGGCTCCGCGGCAACCGAGATGGTGGAGGCCATCCTCAAGGACAAGAAGAAGATTCTGCCCTGCTCGGTCTTCCTGCAAGGTGAATACGGCATCCACGATCTTTTTGTCGGCGTGCCCGCGAAGCTTGGCGCCCGCGGTGTCGAAGAAATCATCCAGATAAAGCTGACGCCCGAGGAAGATGCGGCGTTGAAAAAGTCGGCGGGGGCGGTGAAGGAACTGACGGAGGTGATTAAAGTCTGACGCCGCCGGGGGTTCGGATTCGGGGTTCGGGGTTCGCTTGGTTCAGATCAATTCGTGCGAACCCGAGCCCCGAGCTCCGAATCCCGATTGCGAGTGTCGCACAGCGTCAGGTTGGCGACACGAGCACCGCTTTGAAGTATTCGCGATTCATCCGCGCGATGTTCGTGATTGAAATCTCCTTCGGGCACACCGCTTCGCACTCCCCCTCATTCGAGCAGCTCCCGAATCCTTCGGCGTCGTGGCGATCGACCATCGCAACGACGCGCGTGTGACGTTCGACCTGGCCTTGCGGGAGCAAGGCGAGATGGCTGATCTTGGCTGATGTGAAGAGCGCGGCGGACGCGTTCTTGCAGGCGGCAACGCAGGCGCCGCACCCGATGCACGCCGCCGAATCCATGGCCGTTTCGACCGTGTGTCTGGGAATGAGGATCGCGTTCGCATCCTGGGCGCCGCCGACGTTCACTGACGTGTAGCCGCCAGCCTGAATAATGCGATCGAACGCGCTGCGATCGACCATGAGATCCTTCACCGGCGGGAATGCACCCGCACGCCACGGTTCGAGAATCAGCGTCTCACCGTCTCGAAACCGCCGCATGTGGAGCTGGCAGACCGTGGTCGCCGGATCGGGTCCGTGGGGAATTCCGTTGATCAGGAACCCGCACGCGCCGCAGATCCCTTCGCGGCAATCCGAATCGAACGCGATGGGATCGTCGCCGTTGGCGATCAGGCGCTCGTTGACGACGTCCACCATTTCGAGAAAGGACATGTCGGGCAGCACATTCTCGGCCGTGTAGTTGACGAGGCGTCCCGGGGCATTTGGTCCTGATTGACGCCACACGCGTAAGTGAATGCGCATGCCGAGTCTCAGAAAGTCAAAGCAAGAAGTAAGAAGCAAGAAGTTCGAAGGAAGACCCTCGGACTTTACTCGTTCGCACTGCTCTTGCCTTCATACTTCGTACTTCTTACTTCGTACTTTCATTTGTAGCTCCGCTGCGTGGGCCTGACGTAGTCGAACATGAGCGGCTCGGTGTGCAGCACTGGCGGCTCGCCGATCCCCTCGAACTCCCACGCGGCGACGTACGAAAAGTTCTCGTCATCCCGCAGCGCCTCGCCGTCCGGCGTCTGGCTTTCTTCGCGGAAGTGCCCGCCGCAGGATTCGGTGCGATGCAGCGCATCGACCACGAGCAGCTCGGCGAACTCGAGATAGTCCGCGACCCGCCCGGCGTATTCGAGATTCTTGTTCAGATTGCTGTTCTCGCCGGGCACGGAGACGTTCTGCCAGAATTCGTCTCGCAGCTGCGGGATACGCGCGAGCGCATTTCGTAATCCCGCGTCGTTGCGCGCCATTCCAGCCTCGTCCCACATCACGGCCCCGAGCTCGCGGTGCAGTTGGCGAGGCGTCTTCGACCCTTTCACGGAGAGCAGCTTGTCGATCCGCCTCTGAACGACGCATTCGGCCTCGCGGAACCCGTCGTGATCCGCCGTAATGGGCGGCAGCATGTAACTTCCGAGGTAGTGCGCCAGCGTGTAGGGGATGACGAAGTATCCGTCGGCAAGCCCCTGCATCAGCGCGCTGGCCCCGAGCCGATTGGCGCCGTGATCGGAAAAATTCGCCTCCCCGAGCACGTGCAAACCGGGGATTGTGCTCATCAGGTTGTAGTCCACCCACAGGCCGCCCATCGTGTAATGGACGGC
>Ga0114129_10011340_pt1 | contig 12697 bp, 12 predicted proteins | sample RhiMetdeltSRZDD1_FD_80071 | JGI IMG/M metagenome (GOLD analysis project Ga0114129, IMG submission 80071) | Populus rhizosphere microbial communities from Tennessee, USA - Rhizosphere MetaG P. deltoides SRZDD1 (version 2) (version 2) | ecosystem: Host-associated > Plants > Roots > Rhizosphere >...
AATGTTTTGGACGTTCACTGTCAGGCTGAGTCGTCCTGCTCGGGAGTGGCGTTGTGCGCGCCTTTGGGCCGAGTGGCGCAAAAGGAGGGTTGTGCTGGCTAAAAGCCAGACCCCCTGAGAATCGATGGGGCTGATTAAGGAATGTTTTGGACGTTCACTGTCAGGCTGAGTCGTCCTGATCGGGAGGGGCGTCGTGCCCGCCTTTGGGCTCAGTGGTGCAGAAGGAGCGTTGTGCTGGCTAAGAGCCTGACTGCATGTTCCGCCCGGTTAAGGGCGCCTCAACTATTTCTGAACTTTCACCATCCGGCTACCGAGAACTTGTAACGAGCGTTAATAAGGGGTCGTCGTTAGCTAGTGTACCGCCATTTCCCCTAGTCCCCCAAAAGAGGTAGCTGCCTGCCAGTGAAGCTGCGTATTAGCGAAATAGCAAGGGCGTGGCCCAGTCTAGTCGCGGCCGCCGTGACGATAGTGATCGGCTTCCTCGTGTACCTCGACGGCGAGGTGCCGAGCGCCTTCACGACGCTGTTCTTTATCCCGATCATATTTGTCGCATACCGTTACTCGCTGCAGATGGCGCTGCTGATCGCCGGCCTCGCTTCAGTGTTCAGCAGCCCAGCCATGGAGCTTTTCGGTGTAACGCTCGATCCATCGGTTAAGCCAGTGCTCTGGCTGGGTTGGCCGGCCGTATACCTGTTCCTGGCGGTGAGCCTCAACCAGTGGTCCAGCATCCAGCAGCAGCGTTCCAAGCTGGAAAGTACGGAGCGCGGGCTTATGGACGTGAGCGCGCGCAACGACCGGCGAGAGCGCGAGCTGGAAACGCTGTCGGCGATCCACACGACGATCCTGAAGGAGAACGACGAACAAACGGTCGTGGACGAGATTACGCGGCGGGTGGCCGAAGTCTGCGGAGCGAAGATCTGCACGATCACGGTACCGATCGGTACGACCGGGCAACGTCCGTTCCTGCCGGTTGGGTTCACGGATGAGGTCTTCAACCGGTTCTTCCCGGACGGCGCGCCATACGGAGAAGGCGTGGACGGTTGGGCGATGCTGCACCGACGCGTGGCGGCGTCCCGCAACGTCTTCGAGGACCCGCGATATGACAAGCTGCGGGACTTCGCGGCGCTCGCGGGAATCGTATCTGCGGCCGCGGCCCCTCTCGACCTGGACGATGAGCTGCGTGGGGCGCTTATGGTCTGCTACGCGGAGGAGCGCGATTTCACGCCTGAAGAGCTCACGCGGTTGGAGCGTCTGGCGCAACAGACGGAGCTGGCGGTACGCAGCGCGCGGCAGCGTGAATCGCTCGCCCGCCTGGCTTTCGAGACGGCGCTGGCGCTCACCGAGGCGATCGAGAGCCGCGATCCGTACACGGGCGACCATTGCCGCCGCCTGGCCGAGTACGCGGGGATAATGGGGGCCAGGCTGGCGCTACCGGCGAAGGAGATTGAGGTGGTCCGTCTGGGCGCGGCGCTGCATGACATGGGCAAGATCGTCGTGCCGGACTCGATCCTCAAGAAGCCGGGCAGGCTGACTCCGGAGGAGTACACGATAATCAAGCAACACTGCTATTCCGGCGGACAGATCTGCAAGCGGGTGGGCTTTCTGATGAACGCCTATCCGGTGGTCTACCATCACCACGAGCGGTGGGACGGCCGGGGATATCCGGATGGGCTCCTAGGCGAGAGGATTCCGCTTGGGGCGCGCATCGTCTCGGTTGTAGACGCGTTTGACGCGATGACGAGCGACCGGCCCTACCGTGACGCGATGCGGCTGGAAGAGGCGACGGCGATCCTGCAAGACGGCGCCGGGCGGCAATGGGACCCGCGCGTAGTGCGGACGCTTCTCGAGAGCGCGGAGCTACAGGAGCGCTTCAGACAGCCGCACGAGCATGTGCACGTCGAGTCGCACGGCCTGGCGCTGCCGGAGGATATCGAAGAGTCGATCGAGCGGCTCTAGAGCGGGGCGCATTCGAGCAGGCGAGGTTAATTGAGCCTACGCGCCCGCTTCGCGGACAGATTCAGCGGCCGGCACCCAAAGACCTAGTTGATCGGGCTCGCCCTTGACGAGGTTCGTGGCGTGGATGCCGATCAGGCGGAAGCGGTCACCCGGTCCGGCAACGGAATCGAGCAGGGCTGCTGCGGTGGCTGCGACCTCGCCGCTGTCGTCGGTCGGTAGCGGCCGGCTGGACTGGCGCGTGATCGTACGGAAGTTCGCATAACGCAGCTTGAGCACAATTGTGCGCGCGCGGAAGCCGCTCCTCTCCAGACGGCGCGCGACGCTTTGCGCGATCCGGTCGAGTTCGGCGCGCAGTTCAGGGCCATCCGTAAGATCGCGGGGGAAGGTGTTCTCGGCGCCGACGGACTTGCGCTCGTGGTCAGTAGAGACGGGGCTGTCATCGACGCCACGGGCCATGGCGTGGAGCCAGAGGCCGCGGGAGCCGAGGGCCGCTTCGAGTTGGGGCGGTTCTGCTGCGGCGATCTGGCCGATAGTGTGAAAGCCGGCCGCCGCGAGAACGGCCTCCGCTTTCGGTCCGACGCCCCAGAGGGCGCGCGTCTTGAGCGGCGCCAGGAATGCGGCCTCGGTCCCGGGCGGGACGACGACGAGGCCGTCCGGCTTGCCGATGTCCGACGCTACTTTGGCCACGAGCTTGTTAGCGGCCACGCCCACGGAAAGCGTGAGGCCGGTGTGCTGTTTCACCTCGGCTTTCAAGTGGCGCGCAAGAGATTCGGACCCACCGTAGGCGTCAGCGTGCTCGGAGACGTCCAGAAAGGCTTCGTCGAGCGAGAGCGGTGCGACTATCGGTGTCACCTCCCGGAAGAGAGCCATGACCTGTAGTGAGACCTCACTGTAGCGGCTGAAGCGAGGCGGGACGCGAACGGCCTGGCGGCAGAGGCGCAGGGCGCGGCCCATGGGCATTGCCGAGCGGACGCCGAAGCTTCGGGCCTCATAGGAGGCGGCCATCACCACGCCGCGCCCTTCGGGCGACCCTCCGACGACGACGGGCTTGCCGCGCAGCTCGGGGTCGTCGAGCTGCTCGACGGAGGCATAGAAGGCATCGAGGTCTGCGTGGATGATTACGCGCTGCACGAGGAAATGATAGCGCCGAGAGCGCGAATGGTAAGCGGGGAAATGGCACTGCCAACAAGAGGATGAGCGATGCGGGATTGGGAGCTGGGCCCCATTACCTCTCAGGCTGAGTCGTCGTTGCCGGGGGCGGCGCTGTGTGCCTGCGGCGCGATGCCCAGAAGCTATGGTTGTGCCCGCTGAAAGCCTGACCCGCAAATTTCGATGCTAAAATTAGATTTGCGAAGATGGTTGCTCAAAAACCACGGAGACGGCACTACAGCACCGGCGACGAAGCACTAGACGCGCGCATCGCGGAATTAGTGGCGGTGACGGGCGACACGCATGATCCTGACCTGCTCGTGGAGATGATCAAGACCTGCTTTCGCCTAGACCGGCACCGCTCGGACCGGGGAGAGATGAAGCTGGTGAACGCGGCGCTGAAGGAGTTTGCGTATGCGTTCAAGGTGTTCAAGGGCTACAAGAGCTATCGCAAGGTGGGAATCTTCGGCTCGGCGCGGACAGTGCCGCATGACCCCGCCTATGAGGTGGCCCGCCGCTTCGCGCGGGAGATGGCGGCAGAAAACTGGATGGTGATCACGGGAGCCGGACCGGGCATCATGGCCGCGGGCCACGAGGGGGCGGGCGCCGAGAAGAGTTTCGGTGCGGCGATCCGGTTGCCGATGGAATCCGAGCCGAATTTGTTCATCGAGGGCGACGCGAAGCTGATCAACTTCAAGTACTTCTTCACGCGCAAGGTGACGTTCCTCAAGGAGTCTGACGCCTTTGCGCTGCTTCCGGGCGGCTTCGGGACGCTGGACGAGGCGTTCGAGCTGCTTACGCTTATGCAGACGGGCAAGAGCGATATCAAGCCGATCATCCTGATCGAGGAGCCCTTCGGCACCTACTGGACGGAGTGGCTGCGGTTTGTCCAGGGCCACCTGACTGAGCGGGGACTCATCTCGAAGGAAGACCTGTTGCTGCTAAGGCGGACGGAGACAGTCGGCGAGGCAGTGGCAGAGATCACCCGCTTCTACTCGAACTACCAGTCGCAGCGCTACGTAGACGGACGGCTGGTGTTGAGGATGCTACGACTGCCAGCGGAGGAGGAACTGCAGCGGCTCGCGCTGTCGTTCGCGGACATTCTGCGGGAGCCGGGCTTGGAGCCTGTCGAGCCGAGCGCGCGCGAGATCGAGGACGGCGACGCGCTCGAGTTGCGTCGGCTCGCGTTCGATTTCAACCAGACGAGCTTCGGCCGGCTGCGTCAGCTCATCGACGAGCTGAACCGGTACTAGGAAGGCAGCGCCCGGGAGCCGGGAACGAGGTCTCTCGAGACCTGAAGGCCCTCCGCGACACACATAACTTTAGCTTTCTGCTTGTGCGTTTCGCGCTCGTGCACGAACGCCCCTACACGATGGGGATAGGCTGAAAAGTTATGCAAAGCTTCTTACGAGACCGATTACGGCAATTTATTCACAAATTACGTGTGGGAAGCTAGTTGACTTAAGGGTTTCGGGCGCTATCCTATTCGGGAATGGGTATCCGTAACGTAAGGAAAGGAGCTTTATGGAAGCTTACTGCATGAAGTGCCGAACGAAGCGGGAGATCAAGAACGCCCAGAAAGTAACGCTGAAGAACGGGCGGCCGGCGACGCAGGGAGTCTGCCCCGTCTGCGGCACGAAATTGACCCGCATCGGTAAGGGATAGTCGAACAGAGACAGCGGCGTCCTCCCGCGAATGGACGCCGCTGTCGCCTTTTCTACGATGCTCCAGCGCGTCGACCGAATGCAGCTCGCCGTGCGCGATCGCGCCATGGCTGCGGACACGTTCGCCGAGGTCCTGAGTGCGGACAAGGTGCAGGAGGACGAGCTTCGCCTTTACAACGCCAGGCGGACAGTTGTTCAGGCGGGCGAGAGCGAGTTCGAGCTGCTCGAGCCGGCCGGGGACGGGCCAGTGGCGTCGCATCTCGAGCGCTGGGGAGAAGGCATCTTCGCCGCGGGGTTCTCGACCGACGAACCCGGAGCGCTTGCGCGGCGCATGGATGACCGCGGCCTCCGCTTCAGGGAAGAGGGCGGTCAGATCTTTATCGAGCCCGACCAGACGCGCGGGATGCGGACGGTGATTTCGGGCGCGAGCGAGCGCGAGCCTGCTGGACTGATCAGCGCGCTGTACGAGGTGACGAACATCGTGGCGGACCACGAAGAGGCGGCCTCGTTCTATGCCGACGCCTTTGGCCTCGAGGCGTCGCGCTTCTGTCCGATAAAGAGCGAGCAGTGGGGGTACACCGGAACGCTCACGCTGTTCGACCCGCCGTCGCGGCTCGACCGGATCGAGCTCACACAGACGACGGAGCCGTCGCTCGCGATGGGCAGGTTCTTCGCGCGGCGGGGGCCTTCGATCTACATGTGCTACGCCGAGACGGGGAATACGGGGGCGATACGCGAGCGACTGGAGGCGAGGGGCTCGCGATACACGGCGGGGCGGGAGAACGGGGGCGGGAACCTGTTCATCCACCCGACGGCGTTGCACGGGATGCTGATGGGGATCAGCCGCGCGAACCTGGCCTGGACGTGGTCCGGGCGCCCGGAGTTGGCTCGGGCCTAGGCGCCTGGCGGCGCAAACTTTGGAAGCGGAACAGGCCGCTGCCCGACTCGCGCGCTAATGTCTGCCCCACCCCAGATTCCCTCCTGAGGCGGGCTGGCCTTCGCGAAGAGGCGATGGACTGCGCGCAAAAGGCATCTCGCTCAGAATGACGCGCCTGGACGTGGTCCGGCCGGCCTGAGCTGGCGCGGGCGTAAAGCGCCCACCGGCGCCAATTCTCCGCCGCGCACGACGGCTGTCCCCGCTCCACCCCGACAGGATTCCTTCGCGGAGGGGCGTTGTGACTGCGTACGGAGGGCATCTCGCTCAGAATGACACGGCTGGACGTGGTTCGGGCGGCCTGAGTTGGCGTGGGCCTAAAGCCTTCGCTCTTCGGCACCTGAAGGTACCGGGCCACATTCGGACCGCATTCCGCGTTTCAGTTAAGCCGATGCGGGGAGCTCCACCGTAACGGCCGTGCCGCGGCCGGGAGTGCTGTCGATGGCGATGGTTCCGTTGTGGGCTTCGGTAATCCACTTAGCGATGGCGAGACCGAGGCCTGTGCCGCCCATCTCGCGGGAGCGGGCTTTGTCGGCGCGGAAGAAGCGGTCGAAGATGCGAGGGAGAGCGCCGGGCTCGATGCCGCGGCCCTGGTCGACGACTCTTAGCTCCGCGGTCCCGCCGTTTCGCTTCAGGTCGACGTGAACGGCGGTACCGGGGTTGCTGTACTTGATGGCGTTGTCGAGGAGGATCGTGACGAGCTCGCGCAGGCGCGTGGCGTCACCGCTGACGGTGACGGGGCCCGCGTTCAGGTCCAGCGAGATGCCCTTGGGTTCAGCGAGGAGCCGCATCTGGCGCGCGGCGTCCTGGGCGATGGCACTGAAGTCCACGGTCGCCATGCTGAAGGCAGCCGTGTCCGAGTCGGCCTGCGCGAGGGTAAGCATCTGACCGACGAGGGCGCTCAGGCGGTCGGTCTCGCCGATGATGTCGCCGACAGAGCCAAGGTTCGCCTCTACGGGCTGTTCGCGGTGACGCTCGAGGATTTCGGCGTTGGCGCGAATCAGGGAGAGGGGAGTCCGCAGCTCGTGGGAGGCGTCGGCGACGAAGGCGCGCTGGCGGTCCATGGCGAGCTGGATCGGGCGTAAGGCGCGACCGGCCAGCCAGAAGCCGGCGCCCACCGCAAGGAGGATGCCAGCGCCCCCGCCGACCGCGAGGATGAGCAGTAGGCCGCGCAGGGCTTTCCGTTCGGGCTCTGTGCTGCGGCCGACTTCGAGGACGAAGCGGCGGTCCTGCCCACGGCCGAGCGGAACGAGATGCACGCGCAGCTGCTCGCCTTCAGACGATTTCGTGTCGACGAAGGTTGTGTCGCCGGTTAGGGCGTCGTCGATCGCCTTGGGGTCGGCCAGGCCGGCGGGGTCGGCGTTGGGAGTGCTGCCGATGATCGTCCCACCCTGGGCAACGACCGCGTAGAAATAGCCCCCCGCGGTGAAGTCGGGCCCGATCTTGATCCCGGTGAGCTGTCCGCCCTCGCGGATGCGTTGGAGGAGGCGCTGAGCGACGGGCTGGCTCTCGCGCTCGGCGCGCGCGACGAGGTCGCTGTTCACCTGATCGAAGAGGACGCGGCGGGCCGTGAGAAAGACGGCTGCCCCGAGCAGGACGATAATCAGCGCGAAAACTGCCGCGAACCAGAGCGTGAGCCGCCAGCGGGCTCGCCCGAACACGCTACTCTCCGAGCGCGTACCCGACGCCGCGAACGGTGCGGATCAGGCTGGCCCCGTCGCTGTCCACTTTGCGGCGGAGGTACGCCATGTAGACGTCGACGAGGTTGGAGTCGGTGGCGTAGTCATAGCCCCAGATGTGGTCGAGGATCTGCATGCGGGTGACGACGCGGCCGTGGTTACGCATGAGGAATTCGAGGAGGCTGAACTCTTTCGGACTGAGCTCGATGATCCGGCCGTCGCGCTCTGCCCGGCGGCGGCGCAGATCGAGCATGAGGCCATCGACCTCGAGCTGCGTTGGCTCGCGGGCCTGCACCTTACGCCGTCCGAGCGCGCGGATGCGTGCCAGAAGCTCCTGGAAGGCAAATGGCTTCGCGAGATAGTCGTCGGCGCCTGCGTCGAGACCGCGCACGCGGTCGTCGACGTCGCCGAGGGCGGTAAGGAGAAGGACGGGGGTATCGATGCGGTTACGGCGGAGCGTGTTGCAGACCTCAATGCCGTCCATTTCGGGCAGGAGGATGTCGAGGAGGATGACGTCATGCGAGCCATCGGAGGCCATCGCGAGGCCTTCCTCGCCGTCGTGGGCGAGGTCGACGGTGTGGCCTTCCTCTTCGAGAACGCGGCGGACAATCTGCGCGAGGCGGCGTTCGTCTTCGACAACGAGGATGTACATCGCTCTTGCATTGTAGATGGTGAAGATTAAAGAAACGTTAAAGAGTGGGATAGTTACCAAGTGGTGGGGCGTCGATGCGGGCACGGTCCACAGGGTGAAGGAATTCTAACAGCTCTTTAATGGAGCTTTAAGGATGGCTGCCTAGCATGTGACATAACGCGTCGAGGAGACGCGAATTCAACAAGCGGAGAGGAGATTGGAATGAAAGGGATATTAGCGGTAGTCGCGGGGGCGTTTGTGGTCGGGGTGGCGGTCCTGGCCGTGCACGGCGCCCTGGCTCAAGGAAGCGACAGTGATCGCCCCGGAGACAAGTTCATCGCGAAGACGGCGGAGAAGCTGGGGATCAGCACAGAGCAGTTGACGACCGCGATGTCGAACGCGCAGTTCGACCTGATTGACGAGGCAGTCGCAAACGGAAAGCTGACCGAGGCTGAGGCGGCGAAGCTGAAGGAGCGGGTCAACGAGTACGGTCCGCTATCGGTGCTGGGACTGAGGCATCGCAAAGGCGGCGAGGGTGTCTGCCGGGGCGCGAAGCTCGTGGTCGGTGCGGCGGCGGAAGTGCTCCAGATAGACCGCGCGGAGATAGTGTCCGCGATCCGTTCGGGGCAGAGCCTGGCGGAGATCGCGCAATCGAAAGGGATGAGCGTGGAGGACTTCAAGGCGGCGCTGCTCCAGTCGGTGAAGGCAAAGCTTGACGCGAAGGTGGCGGACGGCACGCTGACGCAGGAGCAGTCGGACCGGGCGTACAACGCCATCCAGGGGAAGATCGACCAGATCGTCCAGTTCAAGGGCGGCTCGGACGCGGCGCCGTGTCATCGCTGGCATGATGGGGAGAAGGAAGCTTCGCCTAGCGCGACATCCTAAACTGCAACGAACACGAGCTGCCGCATGCAAGCGGGCCGGTAGTCGCCGGCCCGCTTTCCTTTTGTGGTGGCCGTCAGGCTGAGTCGTCGTTGCGATTTCTGCCGATGCGAGGCAGCGGACCAGATCGCCATCACGAGCGAAGCGCTTGGGTACGGCCGGACCCGCGAGTGACCAAAGGGGCCGCCGTCGCCGCGAGTGAGTCTGTTTGGCAAAATCGTCGTCAGAGCGGGTTGACAGCGAGTGAGATATATCGCACGATATAGCGTAAAGAGCATCGCAAGGAGGTTTCTGGTGAAATGGATAGTGATTGGAGCGGGTTTCGTGTTCATGGCTTGGTCGCTGCACACGATGCGGAGGCGGCATCTTGAACACTGGCTGGACCTGGATGCATAGGCGAGGGCCCGGGAGCGGGCGCTGGCGGTCGTGGTTCGGCGGGTTCGAATCGGGCGGCCACGGCGGCGAGCCCTGGGGTTGGCGGCGGCGTTTCTTCGAGTCCGGCGAGGTGCGGCTGGCGCTGCTTTCCCTGCTTGCGGAACGGCCGATGCACGGCTACGAGCTGATGAAGGAGATGGAGGCGCGTTCGGGCGGGATGTACCGGGCAAGCGCCGGGACGGTGTATCCAAACCTCCAGCAGCTCGAAGACGAGGGGCTCGTCCGAATGGAGACCAGGGATGACGGAAAGCGTGTGTATTCGATTACCGATTCGGGACGAAAGGCACTCAAGGAGGAGGCCCCGAACGTCGAGCGGATCTGGAACCGCGCGTCTGCCTGGGACGATTGGAGCGACGCCTGGAGCGCCGGCGGGCTCGAAGTGATGGGGCCGCTCATGCGGCTGGCACGGGCCGCGTTCCGGGCGGCGGCGCGGGGCGATACGGCGCAGGTCGAGCGAGTGCGGGAGGCGCTGCGCAAAACGGGCGAGCAGCTCGAGAAGATGGGGCCAAAGGGCGATAAGCGGGACGACGCGGTCGACTGAGCTGCTCGGGAACGAAGGGGCGTCGGCAAGCTTCGCCCTCTGGCTTCGGTAAAAACTCAGCCTGCGCTGATGTTCCATGGATGCTTCGATGCACTCAGCACGAAGGGGCGTTGGCAGCTTCGCGCTCTAGCCTCGGTAAACTCAGCCTGCGCTGATGTCCAATGGATGCTTCGATGCACTCAGCTCGAACGGGGTAGCAGTTGGTGAAAGGAGAACAGATGGTTGTATCGAGCACGACGACGCAATCGGCGGCGGAAGCATGGAAGTTGCGCATCGAGGCGCATGATGCGCAGTCGCTGAAGGCCCGCGGCGACCGGCCGCAGGATGAGGACTGGTGGAGCAGTCTTGCCGGTGGGTTCAGGGCCGAGCCCAGCCGGACAGACGATCCGGTTGTGAACCTGCTCGCCGGGTGGGTGAAGTCTGGCTCGACGGTCGTCGATGTGGGTGGCGGCGCAGGCCGTTATGCGCTTCCCCTGGCTTTGCGATGCCGGCACGTGACAGTGGTTGACCCGTCGCCAGCGATGATTTCCCAGCTGAACGCGGGCGCGACGGAGGCAGGCATCCAGAATGTGTCGGGCATAGAGGTGGGTTGGATGGAGGCAGAGGTTGAGCCCGCGGACCTCGTGTTGTGCGCCAATGTTGTGTACGGCGTTGCAGATATAGTCCCGTTCGTGTCGAAATTGGACAGAGGCGCCAACGAGCGGGTCGTGATTGTCGCCTTCATGGACGCGCCGGCGTCGATGCTATCGCCGCTTTGGAAAGCGGTGCACCTGGAGGAGCGGATCGAATTGCCTGCGCTGCCGCAGTTGCTTCCGGTGCTGTGGGAGATGGGCATTTTCCCGAACGTCGAGATGATATCGGCTCCGCCGAGATTCTCGCCGAACATGGACGCAGCGATCGGGATCGCCCGACACATGCTGCACGTGGAAGCGGGGTCCGAGAAGGATGACCGGCTTCAGAGGGCCGCGCGAGAGCATGCTGTTGAGACGCCGCAGGGCGTGACCTTGCGGCAGAGCGCGCCGCGACCGATGGGGATTGTCTGGTGGCGGTCGAGCGAGAGGAAGTAGTCAGGCTGAGGCGTCTTGCGGGACCAGGAGCGTAATTAGCCAGGAATAGGGCCTCGTAATCCGGACATAGTCTCGAAAATAGCCTGACCCCCAGAAAAGGGGGCGCTTCTCGCCCATCATCGTATAATCGGCGCGATATGCGGGAGAACCGCGTGAAGCGCATGTGGGAGGCCGGTCAGGCGGCGCTCGGCGGGTGGCTGACGGTGCCTTCGAGCTTCTCCGCAGAGCTAATGGCGCATGCCGGGTTCGACTGGCTGTGCGTGGACTTGCAGCACGGCGTGATCGATTATCAGGTCGCCGTGACGATGATGCAGGCGATCTCGACGACGGAGACGGTGCCGTTGGTGAGGGTGCCGTGGAACGAGCCGGGCAGCATCATGAAGGCGCTGGACGCGGGCGCTTACGGTGTCATCGTGCCGATCGTGAATACGGCCGAGGAGGCGAAAGCGGCCGTGTCTGCCTGCCGGTACCCGCCGCGAGGCATTCGCAGCCACGGCCCGATCCGGGCGGCGCTGTACGGCGGGCGGGACTACATCACCCGCGCGGACGAGGAAGTGCTCTGCATCGTGCAGGTTGAGACCGAGGAGTCGGTGCGGAACCTGGACGAGATTCTCGCTGTGCCGGGAGTGGACGCGGCGTACATCGGACCGGCGGACCTCAGCCTATCGCTCGGCCTGCCGCCGGCGTCTGACCACGACGAGCCGGCCTTCGTCGCGGCCATCGAGCGCGTGCTCGACGTCTGCAAGCGGCACAACGTGGCTCCTGGGGCGCACGCGGGGAATGTCGTGACTGCGCGGAAAAGGCTCGAGCAGGGGTTCCTGATGGTGGAGATGTGTGACGACGCGGGGTCGCTCGCGCGCTCGGCGGCGGCGGACTTGAAGGCGGTACGAGGATCGGGCAAGGATGAGGCTAGAGTCTCGCTGTGAGCGATTGCCATGTCGCTGTAACGCTACTAAGCTGTGACGCGTGGTTCACAGTCCTACAATCGTAGGCGAGAAACCGAGTGTTACCAAGGAGGTACCCGTATGAAGATGAAGCGTGAGATGCCCCTATCCGAGGCGCTCGATGAAATCGCTGACAGAGTGCAGCAACTGAAGAACGACGGCGCGGCGCGCGTCAACGGATACGAGGTCAAGCTGGACGAGCCGGTGGTGCTGGAGATCGAGAGCGAGGCGGAGAAGGGCAAGGCGGAGCTGGAATTCGAGATCAAATGGCAGGCAGGCAAGAAGGCCAGGCGGGGCCGGCGGTTGCTGCTTGGCGCGGCGGCGGGGGCAGCGGTCGGCGCGGCGGCGCTTACCGTGATGCGGCGGCGACGGCAGCAGGGCGACGAGGAGTACGAGAGCTAGGGCCGGTGCCGGATTAGCCGTACGCCGCGCTCGTATGTGAAGTAGTTCCAAGCCCAGTTCACGAGCACGAGCGCGCGGTTGCGGAAGCCGATGAGCCAGACGATGTGCACCGTTAGCCAAAGCAGCCAGGCGAAAAAACCGGTGACAGGCACGCCGTAAACTCGGGCGACCGCGGAGGCGCGGCCGATCGTCACCATTGTGCCCGGGTCCTTATACTTGAAAGGCTGCGGCTTCTTGCCTTCTGTCTGGCGAAGGATATTCCCGGCCACGAGGTCGCCTTGCTGGATGGCGACGGGCGCAAGCATTGGGTGAGGAGGGCTCTCGCGCCCGCCGGCGTGGGCCATATCACCGATCACGTAGACCTCGGGATGGTCCAGCAGGTTCAGCGACGGCGTGACGAGCACGCGGCCCCC
>Ga0114129_10011341_pt1 | contig 12696 bp, 8 predicted proteins | sample RhiMetdeltSRZDD1_FD_80071 | JGI IMG/M metagenome (GOLD analysis project Ga0114129, IMG submission 80071) | Populus rhizosphere microbial communities from Tennessee, USA - Rhizosphere MetaG P. deltoides SRZDD1 (version 2) (version 2) | ecosystem: Host-associated > Plants > Roots > Rhizosphere >...
ACGAGGCGTTTGCGCTGTCCAAGGCCGACATGTCGTACATGAATCTCGGGCACTACGTGGCTGGGACCGGTGAGAGCCCGATCCCGTTCCTGCGGAAGTTCCACGATCGCATCGCCAGCGTTCACTTGAAGGACCGGACGACGCCGGCCAATGGTGCGAAGAACCTGCCGTGGGGCACGGGCGATACACCGGTGAAAGAGATCCTCCAGGTCATGAAGCGCGAAAGGTACACCTTCCCGGCCAGCATCGAGCTCGAGTACGACGTGCCGCAGGGGTCAGACGCGGTGAAGGAAGTGACGAAGTGCCTGGCGTTTTGTGAACAGGCACTCGCATAGGGCCATCGCGGCGGACTGCCGCAAACCCCCTCGACCCCCTCGCTCGTCGCTTGCCACCGGGTAGAGGTTCTGCTAGCCTGTGCAACCGTTTACATGATAGCTGCAACCGATTTCGGGTGAGCTCACCCCCGCGGGGAAGGAGAGACGTATGACCGCTGTCCGGTGGGGTTTGTGCCTGGGCGCCTTCTATCTCCTGCTGCAGTCATTGGCCTTTGCTCAGGTGACCACGGCCGATATCGTCGGTCGAGTCACCGATGCCACGGGAGCCGTACTCCCCGGCGCCACGGTCACGATTACCAACGAGGGGACGCGTGATGTACGCAGCGCGCCGACGAACGTGTCGGGCGACTACGTCTTCAACCTCTTACCTATTGGCACCTACGCGGTCAAAGTCGAGCTCCAGGGTTTCGGCACGCAGAATACGCGCCTGATACTCTCGGCCGGCGACCGCGCGCGCTTCGATGCGAAACTCCAGATCGGACAGGTGGCCGAGAACCTGACGGTGACCGCCCAAGTCTCGCTGCTTCAAACCGACACATCGACAGTCGGATCGCTCATCAACCTGAAAGAAGTGCAGGACCTGCCCGTGAACGGGCGGAACTTCATCCGGCTGGTTCAGGGCTTGCCGGGCGCCAACGAAGGGCTGCCGAACTCGCTCGCCAGCGGGACGCGGCCCGACGATCGACGGCAAACCTCCGCGATCTCGATCAACGGCGCGGCCGACAACCAGAACAATCAGCTGATTGACGGCATGGACAACAACGAGCGCGCGATCGGGACGATCGGCGTGAAGCCGTCGATTGATGCGATCGCCGAGATCAAAGTGCAGACGAGCAACTACACGGCGGAGGCGGGCCGGACGGCAGGCGGCGTCGTGAACATCATCACGAAGTCTGGCTCCAACACGTTTCAGGGGTCGGCCTTCGAGTTCTATCGCAACGATCGCTTCGATGCGCGCAATTTCTTTTCCGCAATCAAGCCGCTGCTCAAACAGCATCAGTACGGCGGAAGTCTCGGTGGTCCACTCCGGACCGATCGCACGTTCTTCTTCGGTGACTACGAGGGCTTCCGGCAGCGCCAGGGGGTGGTCAATCTGGTCACGCTCCCAACGGCGAGGATGAGGACCGGCGACTTCTCCGAATTGTCAGTGCCCATTTTCGATCCGATGACGACGCCGCGGACGCCGTTCTCTGGCAACCAGATTCCGGCGAACCGGCTCAATCCAATCGCGCTGAAATACATCGGGCTGCTGCCACCGAACACCAACGGTAACCTCGCGAACAACTACGCGAGCACGACGCTGCGCACGCAGGACAGCTCGACGGCCGACTTCCGCATCGACTATCGGTTCGACAACAACCAGACCGTGTTCGTGCGCTATTCGTACAACGACGTCGATACGTTCACGCCGTCGGCATGCGATGCGACACCAGAAGGCATTCAGCCTGGGTGCGGAGGCGGGCCGGCCTTCCCGGGGACGAACAACACGAAGGCGCACGGGACGCAGGTGAACTACGTGCGCATCTTCAGCCCCACGATGATCTCGGAAATCAAGGGGGGGTATCTCAAGGCGGACATCCAGTCGCTGCCTCTGAACTACGGCTCGAACCTGAGTCAGACGTTCGGGATTCCGGGCGTCAATTTCGATGAGGTGACATCGGGCCTGGCGCTGATGACCTTGACGGGCTATTCGGCGCTCGGTGACTCGACCTTCATCCCGCTGATCCAGGTCGACGATACCTGGCAGGTGAATGCCATCGTGACGAAGACGCTCGGCGAGCACAACGTCAGGATGGGTGGCGGCTACATCGCGCGTCAGTTCACGGTGTTCCAGAGTGCGTCACCGGTCGGCAACTTCACATTCAACACCCAGCTGACCGATAACGGCTCCGGCTCGGGCGGCAATTCCATCGCGTCGTTCCTGCTCGGCTATCCGTCGCAGGTCGTGCGGTCGCATTCGTTGATCTACCCGCACTATCACACCAACGAGCCGAACGCGTTTGTCCAGGATGACTGGCGCGCCACGTCGTGGCTGACGCTCAACCTGGGCGTCCGCTACGACGTCTTCACGCCGCTGACGGAAGAAGACAATCAGCTGGCGAACTTCGACGTCGCGACCGGCAAGATTCTGGTGGCGGGCCAGAACGGCGTGACCTCGAGCGCAAACGTCAAGACCGACTACTCCAACGTGGCGCCGCGCCTGGGCTTCTCGGCGACGCTCCCCTCGAACATCGTCGTGCGGGGCGGCTACGGGTTGGCGTACTTCCCTGGCAACATGCAATCGGGAGCGTTCCTCAAGAACGCGCCATTTGTCTCCGCGTTTGGGCCGGCGATCAGCAACGGGACCATTGGCGGCCAGCCCTCGCAGTTCCTGTCAAACGGTCTGCCAACGCCCATCGCGATCGATCCCGTGAACCCAAGCGGGGCGATCATCGCCGTGGACCAGAACTTCAAATCCACGCGGGTGCAGCAGTTCAACCTGATCGTGGAGAGGGAGTTCGCCGGAAACGTGCTTGGCGCGGGCTATGTGGGTTCTCGGGGCGACCGCGTACTTCAGAACGGGGGCGCCATGGGGCCAGACATCAACCTTGCGCCCGTTGGGGCAGGGGCCGTGCAAGCGCGTCGCGCGTTCGCGGCTCTCGCACCAAACGTGACGGGCATCAACATCCTGCGCAGCCAGTACGAATCGTCGTACAACGCGCTGCAGCTCGTCTTCCAGCGCCGCTATCACGCTGGGTTCTCGATCAACTCGAACTACACGTTGGCTCACAACGTGTGGACGGGGTCAGCGCCGTGGGACGTCGTGCGCATCGAGCGCTACGACGCCGACAACGACGTGCGGCACCGCGTAGGGATCCTTGTCAACTACGAGCTGCCATGGGGACGGTCATTCACGGGCGCCGCCAAGCACTTCCTGGCCGGATGGCAGGTGAATGCAGTGGGCGGATGGCAGACCGGCGTCCCGTTCAACATCACGAACGCGGCGGCGCGCACGAACACCGGCGGCGCGGATCGCCCGAATCTCGTCGGCAACGCCCAGCTCGAGAATCCGGCGATCAGCCGCTTCTTCGACACGACCGCCTTCCAAGCGCAGCCGGTCAACACCATCGGCGACCTGGTGGTTCCCCGCAATTACCTCCACGGCCCGTCACTGAAGCGGCTCGACATGTCGCTGTTCAAGGACGTACCGCTCCAGGGGACCGCCCGGCTGCAGCTGCGCATGGAGGTGTACAACGTGACGAACACAGCGAGCTTCGGCAACCCGAACGGTCAGCTTGGCAACGCGGCGTTCGGCACGATCACCAACACGCTCGGTACGCCGAGGCAAATGCAGTTCGCTGTAAAGCTGCTCTTCTAAACCTCCGAGTGACGGCATGTCGGCGCCTGTCGCCGGCATGCTGCTCCCCAATATCTTCTTGCAACGCGGTGCGAGAGCGACCATCCTACGCCCGGTAGGAGGATCCTCATGATCGGCAGCATCGCTTTCATGCTTCTCAGCGCAGCGGCGGCGACAACGCCATGCGAGAGTCTCGCCGGCCTCAAGTTGGACAACACCACGATTACCAGTGCGCAGATGGTTCCGGAAGGTCCCGCACCCGCGCGTGCTCGAGGGAGAGGGGCGCCCGCCGGTGCATCCGGCGCAGAGGCGCAAGCCCCGCGAGGCGGCGGTGCCGCCAACGCTCCCGGTGCCAACCCGCAACAACCGCCCGCGATGATCCCGGCGCACTGCCGTCTGCAGATCGTGCTCAAGCCCACGTCGGATTCCCTCATCAACATGGAGATGTGGCTGCCGCCCGCGGATAAGTGGAACGGGAAATTCATGGGTGTGGGCAACGGCGGCTTTGCCGGATCGATCCAAGGTCTGGCGAGCGACATGCCGCAAGCGCTGCGGCTTGGCTATGCGACTGCGGGGACCGATACGGGTCACCAGGAGCAAGGTGGAGCGTGGGCTATTGGCCACCCCGAAAAGATGATCGACTTCGGGTACCGCGCGACACACGAGATGACCCTCAAGTCCAAGCAGATCGTCAAGGCGTTCTACGATCGCAATGCGGAGTACTCCTACTTCAAAGGCTGTTCGACCGGCGGGCGCATGGCGCTCATGGAAGCGCAGCGCTACCCGGACGACTACGACGGCATCATCGCGGGCTCGCTTGCGAGCCGTCACATTCACATGTGGACCGCCGGCATCGAGCGAAGCATCAATTTGTCGCGTCATCCGGAAGCCGGCATCACGACGGAGCAGGCGGCGCTCGTCAACAACCTCGTGATGAACACGTGCGACACGCTGAAGGAAGGCTTCCTGAACAACCCGCGCTCGTGCAAGGTGGACTTCTCGGTGTTGAAGTGCCAAGCAGGGAGCCAGACAGGAAGTGCGGAGAATTCCTGCCTCACCGAACCGCAGATGAAGACGGTCGAGACGTTTTATGGTGGCGTCAAGAATTCGAAGGGCGAGCTGATCTTCTCCGGCCAGGCGCTTGGCAATCCGATCGGCGCGCAGCGAGCGACGAACGAGGCCCCCGGCGGCGTATTCGATCTCGTTCGCATCGCGTACAACGATCCCAACGTCGACTGGCACAACTTCAACCTCGATCGAGACATGAAGTTTCTCGACGAGAAGATCGGGTACGTGGATGCCGTGAATCCCGACTTGAGCAAATTCAAATCGAGCGGCGGGAAACTCCTGATCACCCACGGCTGGTCGGACACCGGAATCACGCCGGAAACGTCGATCTGGTACTACGAGTCCGTTCTCAACAAGATGGGCAAGAACCAAAGCGAGTGGCTCCGCCTGTTCATGGCGCCCGGCATGGGACATTGTGGTGGCGGCCCGGGCGTGAACACGTTCGACTCGATCGGCACGCTCGAGAAATGGGTCGAGAAGGGCGTCGCCCCGGCGACGATGCTGGGGACCGGTGCGCAGGGCATGACCCGTCCGCTGTGCCCGTACCCGCAGTACGCGGAATACAAAGGGAGCGGCGATCTCAAGGACGCCGCCAACTGGGCGTGCAAGGCACCTTAGAACGTGGCTCGGATAGTCGGCATCAGCGGCAGCTTGCGGCGTCAATCGTTCAACGCATCGCTTCTGCGGGCCGCGGTGGACGCCGTGCCGTCGGGCAGCACGATCGAGATTGCATCCATTCGTGAGATTCCCTTGTACGACGGCGACGTCGAAACGACACACGGCGTTCCGAGTTCTGTTCAAGCGCTCAAAGACGTCATCGCGAGCGCCGACGGGTTGTTGCTCGTGACACCCGAGTACAACAACTCGATACCTGGCGTCTTGAAGAATGCGATCGATTGGCTGTCACGTCCGGCCACCGACATCCGCCGTGTCTTCGGAGGCCGGCCGGTGGCCATCATGGGTGCCACTCGTGGCGCCGGAGGAACGCTGCTGTCGCAGGCCGCCTGGCTGCCGGTGCTTCGGACGCTCGGAACGTTGCCGTGGTTCGAAGGAAGGCTCGCGGTGTCCGGCGCCGCCAAGGTCTTCGACAGCGACGGACATCTCACGGACGAGGCGATTCGGGCTCGCCTGGAAACGTTCGTCAAAGGGTTCGTTGAATTCGCGGACGCGGTGAGGACGAGGCTGCGCAACGCCTAAGGACGCGTCGGCATCGTCCGCTTGCCGTCCACGATCGGCGGAAAGTCCTTCACCTCGTCGTACGCCTCGGTGATGAAGCGATCCTTGCTCTGCTGCGTGTCGCCCTGCGTGGTCTTGTCGTACGGCGCAGTCAGGTTCGCGGCGAGCACGTCCTTCAACGACTTGCCCTGATCGCGCAGGGCTTTCACTTTCGCCATGACGTCCACCAGCATGGCGCGATAGGGCAGAAGATCCTGCTTCTTGACCAGCGTGCCATGGCCGGGAACGAGCGTTGTGTTGGGACTGGCGAGCTTCTCGATGAGGTCAATCGCATCGAGCATGCCCATGATCGAGCCGCCATTGGCCTGATCGGCAAACGGGTACCCGAAGTTGCGATAGAAGTCCTCGATGTAGATCACGTTCGCGTTGCGGAAGCGCACGATGGTGTCGCCCGCGGTGTGAGACGGCATCATCGGGATGAAGTCCACCGTTTCGCCGTTCATCGTGAGCGTCACGGCGGGGTGGCCCGGCGCATCGGCGTTGTAGTTGTAGATCACGACCGGAACGCCAGCCATGTCGGGCGCCGGCGGCGGCTGGCCGTTGGCGCGTAATGGCGGACGCACCATCTCGTTGCGAAGATTCTCCTGCGAGAAGATCAACGCCCCCTGCTTCGCGAAGAAAGCATTGGCGCCGGTGTGGTCGCTGTGAATGTGCGTGTTGACCAGGACTTTGATTGGAGCGTCGGTGAACGACCGGATCGCGTTCAACGTCTTGTCGGCGACCTGTCTGTTCTGGGTATCCACCAACAGGACGCCATCCGGTCCGAACAGCACCATGGCCCTGCCGCCGGACCCGTCCGGGTGTGCGGCGTCAAGTCCTTGCGACCCATGCAGCACGAAGAGACTCGGTGACATCTTCTCGGTCACCATGATCTCAATCTTGTCCCAGGGCGTTTGGTAGCCCTGAGGAAACGTGTACGGGCCCTTTCCCGGCGCAATGACGGTGATGGGATACTCCGCTTTCTGCGCCCAACCCACCGCGGAAACGGCTGCCATCGCGACGACACTCAACAACAACGCGCGTGTGTTCATCAGCCCACTCCGTGTGTGGTCTTTCGACTGACGTGGTGAAGGAGACGCCACAAAATATCATTCGCGCGGAGTTTCTTGACATTCGAACGCGCGGGAGGATGATCGCTTCGCGATCTAGGTCAAAGGTCAAAGGTCAAAGGTCAAAGGCTAGGTGAGTATCTCACTTGGCGGAGGCACTGTTATGAAGTCGCGAACGCTGAAGATTGCGGCGGTTTGCGCCGCTGTATCCGCAGTCATCGTGGTGAGCAACCGGTTGGGCACTGTTGAGGGACAGCAGCGGAGGACGCCCGGTCAGGGGTTCGCCGCCGTCCCGGGACTGAAAGGCGGGCAAGACATATTCGGCCCTTACGATCCGGTGCCGAACTGGCCGAAGCCGTTGGGGGAGAGCCTTCCCGACCATAAGGAATGGACCTGGTCACAGTCCACCGACATTTTTCCAGAAACTCCCGACCGTGTATTCGTGACGCAGAAAGGCGAGTTGCCGGTGCTTCAGCTGGGGCGCGGAACCACCTGGCTTCCTCAGATTGGGCCGAGCATCAAATTCCCCGTCGGCGGCGGCTTGCCGGTGCGCGAAACCGCCAGCGCCACCCCGAGCGGGGGCAAGGCTGCAGCCAACGGTAGCAACGGCCGTCCGGGCGTTGATTGGCGATGGGAGCACATCGTCTACGTGCTCGATCGCAACGGCAAGATCATCGAGGAAGCGAACTGGGCGCAGTGGGACAAGATCTGGAGCCGGCCGCACGATGTCGAGATCAGCCCGTACGACCCCGAAAAGCACGTGTGGATCGTGGATGCCGACAACCACTTCGTCAGCAAGTTCTCGCATGACGGCAAGCAGCGCCTGCTGACGCTGGGCACTCCCGGCGTGCCGGGCACCGACGATACGCATTTCAGTCGGCCGACGTTCATGGCCTTCATGGATGCCAATACCTGGTACCTGGCCGACGGCTACGACGGCACCCGCGTCATCAAGTACGACATGAACGGCAAGAAACTCCTGGAGTGGGGAATGAAGGGGACTCCTCCCAACGAGAAGCGCCCCGGCTATTTCAACAGCGTGCACGGCATCGCCGTCAATCCGAAAACACGGCGCGTGTACGTGAACGACCGCAACAACGGCCGCGTGCAGGTGTTCGACGAGAACGGAAAATTCCTGGACCAGTGGGATTTCGGTCCGCGCCCGCCGATGAACATCCACAGCATCTACATGGGCAGCGACGGCGTCCTTTGGGCGGCCGATCAGGGCTCCAACAAGCTCCTCGCCTATGACGCCAGCGGACATTTCCTCTATTCATGGGGAACGTTTGGCACGTGCCAGGGCTGCCAGTGGGGCGTGCACGGGTTCGCGACCGACAAAGAGGGCAATCTCTACACCGCTGAAGTGAGAACCGGCCGAGTCCAGAAGTACACGCCGCGCAAGGGCGCCAACCCGGAGTTTCTCGTGGGCAAGCCCTGGCCGGGCGTCTGGTAATCCAGGGCAAAGGGCAAAGGGCAAAGGCTAGGTGAGGTACCTGCGCGCCAGAAGAACCCTTCTTCTCGCTCTCATGGCAGTGACGGCGGCGCATGTCGTTGCGGACGACGCGACGCCGCCGGAGACCGAGCGCGAGCCTTTGCCACTTGAGCTGTCTAGCCTTGCCTCGGTTCGTCCTCGAAGGCCTCACCTGCCGGCGCTGGTGTGTCTGACACCTGATCCTCTCTTGCACCGATGTGTGCGTCCTGCGGATCAGGTGCAGTACGGGCGGCGCCTGCTTTGGATCGTGTGACGGGGTTGTCCTTGTCAGGGCCGCTGTCCGCCTGGTCCTCCTTCTCGAGGATCTCCTGTGGTGTCTTTTGCTCTGGGACGGAAGGGGTGTTAGGCATTCCGTACAGTGGTGCACGGTCCGTGCCTCTCTGCGATCACGGTCCGGCTGAAGCCGGACACTACAACCACGGTCCGGCTGAAGCCGGACACTACATGACCACGGTCCGGCTGAAGCTGGACACTACAAATGTCGGCGACGTTTACGGCTCGTCCGTGCGATAGGCCCGCACTTTTTCACGGAGAAGCGTGGCGAGCGACGGCTGCTCGGCCACGAGATTGCGCACCTCTCCACGATCGCTCGTCAAGTCGAACAACTCTTCAGTGCCGTACTGCGGCGTCGCGATGAACTTGAAGAGTGCCTTCCCGTCGCGATAGAGGACGGCAAAGCGATTGGGCAAGAAGTACGTCTGGTGATAGGTGAAGCGCTGCCGCGTTGGCGAGAGCAGCGATTGTCCTTCCCACGACGCCGGAATCGGCAGACCGAGGCGATCGAGAATGGTCGGCGCGATGTCGATCTGCGCGGCGAACGAGAGGTCTGGATAGCTCTTCGACGGCACGTCATACAGCAGCATCGGAATCCGGATGTCCTCGTTATAGAGATTCCACCCGTGCGCCCAGTGACGCTCGCCCAATCCCTCGCCATGGTCGCCTGTTACGACCACCATCGCATCATCGAGATAGTGCTTCGCATCGAACGCCGCAAAGATCTGTCGGATGATCCCGTCGACTTGCAGAACCTTGTCGTCGTAGCGGTCGGGTTTGTTCAACTGCTCCAGGATCTTGTACGGCTCGAGGCCTGGACTCACCTGATCGTTGGCACGTGTGAAGACGTGCGACTCCGGGAGCTGCACGCCGAGATAGTGCGGCGACATCAGGTGTATGTAGAAGAACGTCGGCTGATCGGGTGACGCCGGCGGCACGCGCTCCAACCCTTCGAGCACGAGGCGGTCGTCGTCCATGGTGTAGCGCTCGGTCTGCGATCCGTCGAAGTACGTGTCGTCATTCGAGCGATAGAAGTACGGTAGCCCGTTCCACGCGCTGTGATTGCCCGACAGCAGGAACCACGTCTGATAGCCCTCGTCGCGCAGCACGTCCTGCAGCTGGAACGTGTGCGCGCTGATGTCGCGAAACTCGCGCCCGGCGAGCGTGCTCGTGATGCCACAGAAGGATTCCGAACAGGTCGAAAACGCTGCGTCCACTTTCTTCATCCGTCCGTTCTGCACGAGCTGCGCGAGAAACGGCGTGGTCGGCCGCTGATAGCCGTAGACCTGCATGCGGTCGGCGCGCAGCGAGTCGACGATGATGAGGACGACGTGCTTGCGCCGAGCGGTCGAGACTTGTCGTGGATACGAGGCGCGAAGTACGGCATCACGATCCGCAACGGCTTGACGACGGGCCGTTGGCTCGAAGGCATACCCCATCGGCCGGAAGAAGCTGGCGACCAGTTCGTCCTTCCAGAGCAGGGTGTCGCGGCCGGCGACCCCCGAGACGAGCGTGACGCCGAAGACAACCGAGATGACGACCACCGTCGCAACGGCCCTGACGCGACGAAATCGCGAATGGGAGCCCGACGGATCTGCCAGCCAGGACCAGGGTCCTATCATGCCGATCATCAGCAGAAGCGTTCCGCACGCAAACACGCTGATGCCGAGTGCCCCGACTGGAAAGGGCTCTCTCCCGGACCACACGGTCGGCGCGAAGGCGGTGACCAGATGTCCCGTCATGTTCCGGCCCCACGACGCATTGCTCACCGCGTTCAGCGCGTAGAGATAGATCTGCAGAGTGCATGTGACGGCCATCAGGAGCCGATACGTCAGAAAGGGCCATCGGACGCCAGCGTGCGATCTGCAGGCGACGAGCACCCCCAGCACGGCAGCAAGCGTGAGGTCCCATTCGGCGAGCAGGAGAACGTGTGCAACGACCGCCCTCGGGTTGTGCCCGAACCTCCACGCGAACGCGGCCGCGACGCCTGCACTCGCGAGCAGATGCACGCCGATGAACGCCGGGAGTCGCAGGCGGGAACGCATCGTATCAATAATTCTAGTGCCGGGACACTAGGTTGGAAGCGGGGGGCGGCGCTGTCGGGTGACCGACGTAGAATCATCGAGCAGCCTACCGGAGTCTCCGAATGAAGAGCGTCGATATTCCACGCGTGGTGCTTTCCACGATCGTCTGCGCGGCCGTCGCCACTGGCATTGTGCTCGCCCAGGCGCCGGAACCGGCCAGAGGAATCAAGTACGCGCGGATCAATACCGAGGAGATGAAGGAGTGGCTCGGCTATCTCGCCAGCGACGAGCTCCAGGGCCGTCAGGTATTCACGGAAGGGTACGGGCTTGCCGCGGGGTACGTCGTCGGACACCTGAAGCCGTGGAACATCAAGCCGCTCGGTGAGGGAGGCTCGTACTTCGAGACCGTCAGGGTTAGAAGCTACAAGGTCGCTCGCAATTCGTCGGTGACCGTGGTGGCCCCGAACGGGACGTCCACCACCTTCAAGCATGGCGATCACGTGACGTTTGCGGCGGCTCCGGGCGGCAAACAGACGCGCACCTTCACGGGCGCCGAGTTCATCGGCTATGGGCTGGCGGCCGACCTGCAGGGTCGCGACGTGAAGGACAAGCTCGTGATCTGGATGCCGAACCTCGCGCAGGCCGGCGGGCGCGGCGGTGGACGCGGTGTCGCCGGCGCGGCGATCAACACGTACCGCGCGGGAGCCGTGATTGGGTTTGCGCCGACGCAGACTCCGACGGACGCGGAACGCGCGCTCACGCAAGCGCAGGAGTCGTTGCAGAAGGCGACCGAGGCCCTGCAGCAGGCGCAGGCGCAACTGCAGGGCCGTGGCCGCGGCGCGGCCGCCGGTGCACGTGGACGCGGGCCCGTGACGGGCGCGGACTTCACGAGCGTTCAGCGCATCGATGGGCTTCTTCCCCCACAGCTCACCGGCGACGACACGTTCTTCGAAGCGCTGTTCGCCGGTACGCCAGGTGCCTTCGCCGATCTCAAGGCCAAGTCCGCAAAAGGTGAGCGGCCGTTGCCGGTATCCGTGCCCGTCACGATCACGATCGCTGTCGACAACACCTTCGAGACCGTCTCGGAGCAGCGCACGCGAAATGTCGTCGGCATGATCGAAGGCACGGACCCGAAGCTGAAGGACACCTACGTGCTGATCGCCGCGCATCTCGATCACATCGGGTACAGCCAGGCCGGTGCCGGTGCGCTGCCGACCGCGACGAGCTGCCGGTCGCGAGGCGAGGCCGCGCAGGCCGCGGTGAAGGCGGCAGGAAAGATCGTGCAGAATTCCGGACGGGGCCGCGGTGCGGCTGGTGGCGGTGCTGCCGCCGGTGGTGCCGCGACCAACGGACGGAGTGGGACGCCTGCGCTGCCATTCGATCAGCGCGACATCATCAACAATGGCGCCGACGATGACGCGTCTGGATCGACGGCGCTCCTGGCGATCGCCAAAGCGTTTGCCACCGGACCGAAGCCAAAGCGATCGGTGGTGTTCGTGTGGCACGCCGGCGAGGAGTCGGGCTTGCAAGGCTCGCGGTTCAATGCCGATTTCCCGGTGGTGCCACTCGACAAGGTGCAGGCCGATCCGCGAGTGATCAAGGCCTACCTCGGCCGCGGCAAAGTGAGGGCCGACGCCTGATGCTCGAGGTCGACGGGATCGACGTCTACTACGGCGAAAGCAACGTATTGCCCCGGGTGAGCGTTTCCGTCGGCAAGGGCGAGGTCGTCTGCGTCATGGGGCGCAACGGCGTCGGCAAGACGACGCTGCTCAAGACCATCGTCGGTCTCCTCACGCCGCGCCACGGCCACATCCTCTTCGCGGGCCGCGACATCACGCGGCGGCCCCCCTACGAGAGGGCGCGGATGGGGATCGGATACGTG
>Ga0114129_10011343_pt1 | contig 12693 bp, 9 predicted proteins | sample RhiMetdeltSRZDD1_FD_80071 | JGI IMG/M metagenome (GOLD analysis project Ga0114129, IMG submission 80071) | Populus rhizosphere microbial communities from Tennessee, USA - Rhizosphere MetaG P. deltoides SRZDD1 (version 2) (version 2) | ecosystem: Host-associated > Plants > Roots > Rhizosphere >...
CAGGGGCATGAGTATTACAAAATGATCGATCCTCTTTTTCTGGCCATGTATGGTATGCCTACTTTTCTTTCCGGCATTATTCTTCGGTTTAAGCCTCTGATATTGGGCGGAATCTGTTGCTGGTTATTTTCGGTTTTATCTACCGTTATTCCGGGCGATTTTCAAATATTGCTCGTATCGGCGGCCATGATCGTAGCCTGGATCATACCGGGTTACCTGCTTCGTTTAAAATATAAAAGATTAAATAGCTGAAATCCGGGAAAAGATATTGTTATAAGATGAACTAATGTGTAATGGAGTTTAAAGATTTAGATCCGATATTACATTCCCAGCTTCGGTTGGCGGTTGTTTCGCTTTTAATAAGCGTTAAGGAGGCAGAGTTTACTTTTATAAAAGAAAAAACCAATGCCACCGCAGGCAACCTCAGTGTGCAGGTTAATAAATTAAAGGAAGCCGGTTATATAGAAGTGGTAAAACAGTTTAAAGATAATTATCCGCAAACCATTTGTAAAATAACACCAGCCGGTGTGGCCGCCTTTGAGCAATATGTGAAAAACCTGCAGTCGTATCTTGGAGTAAAAACTGATTCTGGCAACTAAAGCTAAGAGCCAGTTTCAATAAACAATAAAAAAAGCGATAAGGAGTATTTCTCTTTATCGCTTTTTTTATTTGCAGTTAGTTTTGGTTCGATACCTCTTTGTCTCCATCCTGAGCGAAGTCGAAGGGCTCTTTATAGCTCTTAGCTCTTATTCTTTGATCAGCTTCACCATCATTCGCTCCTTGCTGTTAACAGTAACATCAAGCATATACATACCGGGTAGCAGGTGACTGCTGCCTTCCATAATAAAGCTGTTTGCCCCTGCATCGGCTTTTAATGATTTATTCATAACAATGGCGCCATCGGCATTCAAAATCTTCATGGCAATATAGCTGCTCTCGTTTAACTGGGCAGTTACCGCAATATCATTTTTCGACGGGCTCGGTGTAACGCTCACCATTTTAACAGCGTGCGTATTGTATACCCGCACCACCAGTATTCTGCTTGTTGCTACATTGCCTTCTTCGTTAATTTGTTTAAGCCGGTAATACAGGTCTTTTTTAAGGGCGGTGTTACGGCCAACATCATCGATAAACTGATACGATTTTTTTGCAACCGAAATGCCCTGCGCTTTTACAGAACCGGCCGTTATCCATTTATTGCCGTCGATGCTTCTTTCAATTTCGAACCTGTTGCTGTTTTGCTCAAAATTGGTAACCCAGCTTAAGCTTACTTCACCCCCGTTGTTATACAACCCGGCAAAATCATTCAGGCTAACCGATTCGGTGGGGAAGCTAAGTTTTACAGTAGCGTTTTCTGAGCATAACCTGCCGTAACCATAATCGCATACTTTGTACGTAAAGGAGGTGCTGTTACCCGTAAAGCCGGGGTTTGGTGTAAAGGTAAAGCTGCCATCGTTGCGTAATAATACCTTGCCATCGGGCGAGTTATTGATCAGGAAAGCGTTCACGCGATCGTGATCGGCATCAAAATCATTTCCTGTTATCTGGCCGAAAGCAGTGTGATTGGGCAGGCCGTTTATTTGATCATTTACAGCAACCGGCGAGGTGTTGCAACCTTCGGCATAATGTAAAGGAGCATTGACCACCAACTGGTCGATCGTAATGCGCGATGTGCCGCCGATGCCCTGGTAGTTGAGGTACACTTTATATATGCCCGGTTGAAAGCCGGTAAATGTTTTGGAATAATTACTGGCCGCCGTGACAGTACCTTGTGAATATTCAATGCTGTCTAACCGGGTTACCACCATATTGTTCGCATCGGTTAAATAGATCTTTAACCACCGGCGGGTTCCTTTTTCAACCGGCTGATTGAACTGCCAGGTAAAAGAGATATTGATATTATCCTTAACATCCAGTACGGGCGTATAAATACCTGAACGCTGGCTGGCGCCGGGGGTGGGCGCCGCAACGAGGGAACCATTTTCTTCGGAACCCTGGCGGGTAATATCAAAATCGGGTATCATCCAGCAATGGTTTTGTAAATACCCTTTAAGCTGGGAAAGAGCTATACCGCTCCTCGGATTAAAATTTTCGGTAACCTGTCCACTGGCTGTCCCGATCACCAGCGTGCAGATACACGTAACAAATAAAAAACTGCGCTTCATTAATAGTGTGTTTCAGGCGTTATAAAATGAATATGCGCGCAATGAATACTGCTATTCATCAGTGATATTCAGTGGCAAAAAAAAATTGCTTAAAGAGAGATCAACTCAACGTTTTAAAGGGAGGGTATTACGGACACTGTTTACGCAGGTATTGGAAGTTATTATGTAAAATGCCTACTTTTCAAATTCTCAGCGGCTTATGTAGGTTTTTTGGAAATTAAAGCAGGACGAAGATCAAATTGCCTGCGGGTTACGGAAATATCAGAGGATTGGGAGAGAACCTTACAAAAGTAAACTACTGTTTTGTTTTTTGCAAGTCCTGCGCCGCAAAAATTATTTTGGTTAAATCGGTCTTAATATGCTGGCCGGTAAACAATATTTCAGGACCATAGCATAATTTGATTGCCAGGGTATTAGGGGGTGGAAATTGATCTATTTGTAGCATATAAACAATTCGGTTTGTAATTTGTACACTTATTTAATATGTCGGCAGTTATACAGGTTAACAATTTAAGCAAACAGTATCGCGAGGTAAAGGCGGTGAACGATATTTCTTTTACCGTGAACAGGGGCGATGTGTATGGATTTCTGGGCCAAAACGGGGCTGGTAAATCTACTACCATCCGTATGTTGCTTACCCTTATTGAACCCAGTGCCGGTTCGGTTGAGCTGTTTGGTAAAAATTTATATACACACCGCAAGGAAATATTACGCGAAATAGGAGCTGTTATCGAAAAGCCCGATCTGTACAAATACCTCACGGCATACGAAAATCTTTCCTTATTTGCCCGCATGAGCGGCGTTACCGTAAATGAAAAAAAGCTAAAAGACCAGCTTGAACAGGTAGGGCTTACCGAACGCGCCCACAGTAAAGTGCGCACCTATTCGCAGGGTATGAAGCAACGCCTGGGCATTGCCATTGCGCTCATTCATGATCCGCAACTGATTATTTTAGATGAACCAACCAATGGTCTCGACCCGCAGGGTATTGCCGACGTGCGCAACCTGATCCTGCACCTTAGCAGGCACCAGGGTAAAACTGTGCTGGTATCGTCGCACCTGTTGTATGAAATTGAGCAAATCGCCAACCGCATGCTTATTATTGATAAAGGAAAAAAGATCATTGAAGGAACCGTTGCCGAATTATTTGATCCTACCAGCACCATTGTTCATATTGAAGTAACCAATCCGCAGCAGGTAATGACCTGGTTACAAAGCAGTGTATGGAGCAGTTGTATAAAAGAACAGCAAAATAATGTGATCAGGTTACAAATGAATAAGCAACAGGTGCCGGCATTAACCAGCGACCTGGTGCATGCAGGCGCCGGCATCATGGCTATGCAACCGCAAAATTCACTGGAATCGTATTTTCTGGCATTAACAACCGAAAACCGGCATGTGGACACTTTTACAAATTGAGTTATTTAAGATATTCAAAAGACCGCGTACCTATATAGCCTTTGCGGCCATAGCAGCCATTGTAGTGCTTATACAACTGGCCCTTTACCTCGATGGAGATACCTATATAAATTTTTTATTGCAAAGTATCGAGCGCTTTAATGTGGAAGGAAACATACTGAACGGGTACTTTGTATGTTATTTCATTTTACAAACGCTGCTTATTCATGTTCCCTTGCTGATTGCCCTCGTAGGCGGCGATATGATTGCCGGTGAAGCCAATATGGGCACCCTTCGGTTGCTGATCAGCAAACCCATTAGCCGTTCTTCGTTACTGATCAGCAAATTTCTTGCTTCTACGGTTTATACTTTATTACTGTTATTGTGGATGGCCATACTATCGCTGCTGGTTTCGCTGCTGATATTTGGATCGGGCGATTTAATGGTATTTCAAAGCCAGGTGATCATTCAGATACCTGCATCGGATGTGTTTTGGCGTTACCTCGCTGCATTTGGTTTTGCAGCTATTGCCATGACCACGGTGGCGGCTCTTTCGTTCTTTTTATCATTATTCGCCGAAAACTCAATAGGGCCTATTGTAGCAGCCATGAGCATCATTATTGTGTGTACCATTTTAACTACGATGGACCTTCCGCTGTTTTTATCAATGAAACCTTTTTTGTTCACTTCGCATATGCTGGGATGGAAAGGCTTTTTTGATATCAGGGCTACAACCGGTAACAGCGCCGTACCGGGCAGCATACAAAACCTGCCGGCCATTATTCGTTCGGCAGTGATTTTAGTGGCGCATATTTTCTTTTTTGTAGGTGGTGCTGTTGTTATTTTCAGGAGGAAAGATATATTATCGTGAAACGAAGTCTGAAGTCAGAAGAAACCGAAGTCGGAAGTCTGAAGTCGGATGTCCGAAGATAGCAATTGAAGGGGAAAAGAAATAGTAATGGGCCAGGCAAATCGGGTTCTTCAGACTTCTGACTTCTGACCTCAGACTTCTTACTCCTGTTTCCCACTTGCTACTTGCCGCTCGCTACTCGCTTCACTCACTCAGGGTGAAATAAAACGTACTGCCCTTGCCGGCTTCCGATTCAACCCAAATGGTGCCGCCATGCAGTTCAACGATTTTTTTACAATGCGCCAGCCCGATGCCCGATCCTTCGTATACCGACCGGTTATGCAATCGCTGAAAGATGATGAATATGCGCTGCTGGTATTGTTTTTCGATACCGATGCCATTATCGCGCAAAGAAAATTGCCAATAGCCATTTTCTTTGCGGCTTGATATTTCAATTTTAGGTGCCACACCGGGTTTTTGAAATTTAATGGAATTGCTGATCAGGTTCTGGAACAATAATTTTAATTCGGTTTTAAAAGCATTCACTACCGGCAGATTGCCTGCAATAATAACAGCTTTGTTCTCTTTTATTACTTTAGCCAGATCGGCCATTACCTCGCCGAATATTACGTTGCAGTCTACCTGTTCAAATTTTTTCTCCCGACCTATTCTTGAATAATCGAGCAGGTCTTTGATCAATGTTTTCATACGGTCTGATGCCTGAATTACGTACTCAATGTATTTATCGGCATGCTCATCCAGTTTTCCCTGATATTGTTTTCTGATGAGCTCAACAAAGCTCGATGTGGTACGCAGCGGTTCCTGCAGATCGTGCGATGCTACATAGGCAAACTGCTCCAGCTCTTTGTTCTTGCTTTCGAGTTCGGCGGTACGTTGCTGTACCTTTTTTTCAAGCGTAACATTGGCTTCCCGTATTTCCTTTTCAAGGCGCTTTTTTTCAGAAATATCACGAATAGCGGCTGTAACCAGTAATCCTTCTTCGGTTTCGACCGAACTTAAACTAACCTTAACAGCAAACTCTTCGCTGGTCGTACGACAGCCCATTAATTCAAGCCCTGCGCCAATGGGGCGGCCACGAGGGTTGTCGAAAAACAATTGCCGGTGTCCGGGATGTTTGGTCCTGAAACGTTCGGGCAACAACAGTTCAACCTTTTGCCCGATTAAATCGTGTTTACAGTACCCGAATATATTTTCACATTGATTATTTACAAGATGAATTACACCTTCTTCTCTCACAATAACAATGGCATCGGGGGCCGATTCGAGCAAGCCCTTGAATTTTTGCTGCGCCTGTTCAATTTCCCTGATACTTTTTTCCAGTTCATCGGCCATGTTGTTGAAGTTATTGGCCAGTACGCCGATCTCATCTTTCGAAAATGCCTTTGCCTTACGGGTGAAATCTTTTTTGGTAACGGCTTTGGCCGATTGAAGAATTTCATTCAATCCTTTTTGAATATTCCTGCTCACTATAATGGCCAATGTTAACCCGGTTACTTCAACACTAAGGGCAACCGCAAATAATAATTTAAGCACCAGGTTCTCTAACCAACGCGATCCTTCGCCCAGGGTGTATGAGAAGTCGTCTTCGAGTTTGGTAAGCCGCGCGTTTAAAGGGTCGATGGCCTGCACTATTTCATTGATCTTATCGTGTGAGGGTTGGGGCGAATTGATTTCTTTATGCAATTGTTCACCAATGGGAATAAACTCGGCTACCAGCGGGTCGGCCTGTGACCATATTGTTATGGCCTTGTTTATATAGCTGATAGAATTAAAACGCGTGAACAGGTTTATCATACCTTGCACATCATCTTTATGATTACGGCCTTCGATAAAACCCTGCCGGGCGATATTCATATCGGGGTTTTTCTTACCTAATTCAGAGAGGGTTTTATGATCGCCCCGCGGCACTTTCATAAACTCTTTAAATTTTTCATAATCGGCTTCACTATGGCTGCGGCTATATTTTAGCAACTGGTACATGGCGTCTTTTTGCGCTTTCGACCAAAGCCCTTCGCCGCTTACATAAGCGCGTACTGCCGACAGGGTATTGATAGAAAAAATAAGCGCGCCCAGTTCAATAGCGATCAGGGTTGCCATAATGCCCACGGTGAAGTATAGCTTTTTGGCAATCGATACATTTCTAAACCACTTGAAAAGCGAAACACCTTTCATATAATGTGCTAATTTGCTAATGTGATAATATGCTAATGAAATAATATGCTAATGAAATAATGGGAATGCCTGCTATTAGTCAGGAACCCTGAAATAAAAGCATTAGCACATTAGCATATTATCACATTAGCTTATTGGCTTCGGGGTTTTTCATGTAAATGGTTGCGGGTGCTACTATGGGAGCCAGGTACAGCGAAGTCTGTTGCTGTATGCAGGTAAGATAAGAAAAATTTTAATGATTGAAGAAGCATACAGGATAAGTATCATGGTAAGTGGGTATACGAAAAAAGTCCGGTAGAAATTTACCCTTAGGTATTTCCTTCGGACTTTCGGACTCGCCGGCGGGCGGGCTTTCCCGTCTTTCGGAATAATTCTAAAATCCATATTTCGTTACACCGGGTATAGGAACCGGGTAATATCCTTCATCGTTCGGAAGTATGGGCGGTGGTGCATTAAAATCATATGCCTGCGGCTGCAGGTTTAAACCCGAGTTCAATGCTTTATCCCATTCAACAACCTGGCCGGTATAGGTGGCCATACGGCCAAGGATAGACGTCATGGTGCTTTTAGCGCCGTTTTCGGCATCGGCAAATTTGTATTCTCCGGCAGCAATGGCAGCAAACAATTCATCATGCTCGGTTTGATAGGGATTGTTCTCGGTTTTTTGATCAAACTGGTATAATACCTTTCCCTTTAGGTCAACGATATTAGCGTCGCCGGTAAATATTTTTCCTTTTGTGCCTATCAGCAACTCATCTACTTTGCTCATGGTACCGGGTATATGGCGGCACTGGCTGTTTAAAACAGAACCATCAGGATATATATACTCAACATAATGGTGATCGAATATTTCACCGTACTCTCTTCCCTTACGCACCTGCCGGCCACCCATACCCTGTGCTTTTACCGGGTAGCTGTCTTTAAACCAGTTCACCACATCGAGGTTATGAATATGTTGTTCGCAAATATGATCACCGCACAGCCACACAAAATAATACCAGTTGCGCATCTGATATTCCATTTCGGTTTGTCCGTACTGGCGTTTGCGAACCCACACGCCATCGTTGTTCCACCAGGCCTGGGCCGATGTAATATCGCCGATCAGTTTTTTTCTTTTTAATAATTCGCGGTACGAGTTCTGGTAATGGCGTTGCAAACCAACCACCACATTTAATTTTTTTTGTTTGGCAGTTTCAGCTGCATCGAGAACGCGTTTTACACCGGCAGGATCGGTTGCCACCGGCTTCTCCATAAAAACATGTTTGTTTTGTTTGATGGCCTCTTCAAAATGAACAGGACGAAAGCCCGGCGGCGTTGCCAGTATCACCACATCTGCCAGCGGAATGGCTTTTTGATAAGCATCAAAACCCGCAAACTTTCTCTCTTCGGGCACATCGATACGGTCTTTGATATTTACACCACTGCTTGCATCAGGAGTTGTTAAACGTTTATAGCTTTTGTCTAAATTATCGCGAAACGCATCGGCCATGGCAACCAGCTTTACGTTTTGTTTGGTTAGCAAAGCCTGCATGGCGGCTCCGGTACCACGGCCACCGCAACCTATCAGGGCAACTTTTATGGTATCGTCGGCGCCGGAAAACAGGTTGGCTCTGGATAGTAAAGGGGCTGTGAGCAATCCTCCTGCCAGCAATGAAGATTGTTTTACAAATTGCCGGCGTGTTGTAGCAGGCTTGTTCAAATTTTCGGTACTCATATGCAATAGTTTAGTGTTTTTTATAACTGATGTCTGAAGTCTGAGGTCTAAAGTCAGAAGAACCCTATATTAATACATTCCTATTTTAACTTATCAAACTTCCGATTTCTGACATCCGACTTCAGACTTCCGACTTCGGTTTTCTTCCGACTTCCGGTTTCGGCCTTTATTCATCCGAGGGTGGTGTTAAATACTTTTTATAAAACGCCTCTGCTTCTTCGGCTGTTGGTGCTTTGGCCGGACGAACAATTCTGAATCCTACAGCCATAGCATCGGTCAGCCACCATTTGCTTTTGGGCATTTGCGGGTCGCGCTTGTTCCACGAGGGGTTCGACTTTGCACGGCTGGCGCAACGCAATGCATCCGGCTTATCCATATAACCACCACCACGAACCGAACGGGGATAAACAGCGACAGGCACTATCAGCGGATTTGCTGTATTATCGCCGATTGCTGTAAAATAATCGTCGCGATACTGGTCAAGCGTCCATTCACTTACATTTCCCAGCATATCATACAAGCCCCAGGCATTTGGTTTTTTTTGTCCGCCTTTTTGATATTTGTTCTTACTGTTTTCGGCAAACCAGGCATAATCTTTTAATTGCGTGGCATCATTACCGAAATAGTAAGCAGTGTTGCTGCCCGCTCTGCATGCATATTCCCATTCAGCTTCGGTAGGCAGCCGGTAAAACATGCCTGTTTTTTTATACAACCAGCGGCAATACATCAGGGCCGTACGTTGCGACATGCTGTTTACCGGAAATCCGCCCTGCTTACCCATTCCCCAGCTAAGATCAATATATTGCGGAGTAGGCCGGGTAACGGCATCTACCTCTGAATCGCGACTTGTGTTTTCATCATTAAAGAACAATAAAAATTCGTCATACGTTACTTCCCGGGAACCCATCCAGAAGGCATCGAGCGTTACTTTTTTTGCCGGGCCTTCTTCGGCTTTATGTGCTGGTTCAGCGGCTGCGCTGCCCATGGTAAAACTGCCTGCAGGTACCGGTACCATATTAAATTTTACAGTACTGCCGGGTATGGTTTGTTCATAAGGTTCAAATACCGCCTGGTTGTTTTGTGCATATGTATAGTTGCATAATAGCAATACGGAAGCTGCAACTGGTATTAATTTCACAAAGATTTATTTGATGAATGAAGTGGAAATTAAGAAAATAAATGGTTCAGCCGGTTCCACTCACGGATTAGTTTTCGCAACCGGTTGCTTAAATTATTTAGCAGCGGTCTCCCGTAATTCATTGTCGTATAATATTGAGAAATCCCTAAAGCAACCGGGAGGCGGTTTGGGTTTTTAATTCATTATTAATCCTGAGCGACGTGTTCCGACGAAGGCTACTTCGGAACCGGTATACCGGAAACAAACATACGTATCTGGTAAATCTTTCAATTTAAATTATGGTATTCACGACGGCATGTAGAAGGGGAGGTGGCGCTGATCGGTGCTTATCGTGAGTTGGATAGTTTTTGGATAGTTTTTTGCAGGCGCGCTAAGAGCTTAAAAGAGAGGAGACAAAGAGATAATTGCCTTGTATTTAAATTGTTAGCCGATAGCCAAATTACGTAATGTTAAAAAGGAGACTCCTGTACACGCTTAGCTTAACTTTGTTATAATAATTAAATTTTATGAAAGCTATTGTTGTAGCGTGTATGGGGGCGATGCTGGTGTTTACGGCGCCCGAAAGCAGGGCGCAGGATGCTGATGGACTGATAAAAAAGGTAAAGGAAAAATTGTCGCTGGTGAATGATTACCAGGCCGAGGGGGTAATGAAAACCGATGTGTCGTTTATGAAAGTGCCCGAATCGAAAGTGACCATCTTTTATAAGAAGCCCGATAAATTCAGGATCAAAAAACAGAACGGCATTTCGATAGTGCCCAAAGGCGGCGGCGCCATTAACCTGGCGGCTTTATTCGAAGGAAATAATTATACTGCAGTGCCGGCCGGTAAAGGCGATGTAAACGGATCGCCGGTTACTATTGTAAAATTATTGCCGCTCGACGAAAAAAGCGATGTAGTGATCAGCACCCTGTACATCGAAGAAAAAGAAGCGCTGATTAAAAAAGCAGTGATCACCACCCGCGAAAACGGCACCTACGACATGGAAATGCAATATGGCAAATACACTTCCCGCGGCCTGCCCGATAAAATAACTTTTTTGTTTGCCACCAAAGATTATAAACTTCCCAAAGGCCTCGCTTTTGACTATGATGCCGGCGAACCACAGCCTAAGCCTAATACGGCTGCCGGTAATCAAAAAGGTAAAATTGAAATTTCCTATACCAGTTATGTGATCAATAAGGGTATAGCCAATGATCTGTTTAAGTGATTGGCAGCCTGATCTTTTCTTCATTTTCCCTTTTTCATTTACTACATCATGGTAACCCGTAACGGGGTTTGAATCGTTTGCAACAGGTCAGGGCTTTTTTAAAAAGAAAAGAGGCGATATTAAAAATTGATTTATATCAAATTATTTCAATAAGATAGAATCGATTTAGGTGATAATCACCGGGTTGATATATAAGTATAAACCTTTATGGAATATTGCGTGAAATAATATAGAAAAAGAGTCGTTTTTTTGTACGGCAAATCAAACGTACACCATGAAAACATATACCTATGTCATCATATCTGCATTCGTTCCTTTCCCCTCCGGTTATATCGATTTTAATGAAATATGTGGCCCCTTAACGGCAAAGTAGCTGTTTAGCCGGAAGCGTTCGCTGAACCTGTCAATTTCAGAATATCTATATATAATACGTCTTGCCATTTCGATTGTGTTGTCGAAGAATGGTAAACGTATGTTGCTCTGATGTGTAAGTTATCTTGAACCTTAACCTATCTGTTATTTAAAGCAAACAAACCTTGTGCACTTGTCCTATCAAAAAAAGAAAATCTCCCGCACCTGCGGGAGATTTTAATTTTTATCCTTGCACGAATATGCGCTATTCGTTGGTAGTGTCTTCTTCTATCTTCTCATCCTCCACATTGGCCAAAATAGCCGGTGTTACCTTTTTAACCGGGTTGCGGTGGCTTTCGGCATAGCCGGCGCGGCGGTTAATGATATCGATGCATTCATAAATGGCGGTCAGGAAAGATGCGTTATCGGCTTTGTTTTTACCGGCGATATCAAAGGCGGTTCCATGATCGGGCGAAGTACGAACTGCCGGCAAACCTGCTGTAAAATTCACCCCTTCGCCAATGGCCAGCGATTTAAAAGGAATCAGGCCCTGGTCGTGGTACATGGCCAGTACGGCATCGAATTTTTCGAAATGACGGCGGGCAAAAAATCCATCGGCGCTGTAGGGGCCCATGGCCAGCATAAAGTGGCGGGCATCTTTGATGGCTGGTTTTATAATTTCTTCTTCTTCACGGCCTATCAATCCCTCGTCGCCGGCGTGGGGGTTAAGGCCCAGTACCGCAACTTTGGGTTTATCGATACCAAAATCCTTTATCAGTGAATTATTAATGATGCTGAGCTTTGATAAAATATTTTCGCGGGTAACATAGCGGGCGGCTTCGCTTACGGGAACATGCTCGCTGACCAAACCTACCCTGAACGAGCCGGCTACCATAAGCATGGCAACATCCTGCGCCCCAAAAACATGTTTAAGGTAGGGCGTATGGCCGGTATAATTGAACTCGGCGTTATGGGTATTTTTTTTATGAATAGGGGCTGTAACAAGGCCATGTATCTTACCCTCTTTTAAGGCCTGTACCGCCGTAGTTAACGATTTAATGGCATAGCGGCCGCCGATATCGGTTAACTGGCCGGGCGTAATGCCTACTTCTTCTTCCCAGCAATTGAAAATATTGATCTGTTTGAAGTTAACCCGGTTCAGCTCTTTTATGCTTTGATAAGCGAAATTGATGTCGGGCACCGATTTGCGGTAAAAATTGATCACCTTGTTCGATGCAAATATCACCGGGGTACATAATTCAAGCAGGCGGTGATCGTTCAGCGTTTTTATGATAAGCTCTGCGCCAATTCCGTTCAAATCGCCTATTGATATGCCTATAATGGGTTTTTGTTGTTGAACGCTCATTGTGAATTTACTATTGAAGCGGCTAATTTACGATATAATGACCAGAAAGGATAAGTTGGTGCTGTTTTGAGGGTTTACCCGGAAATTGTTTTCCACATTTCAGGCTAAGTGACCTTTCGCTATATGTGTTTGACTGCTATACAAATAAATAAAAAATTACATAGATTTTCACTATTGCACATAAGTATTTATACTTATATGATTTGCATTTAATTCCTAAATGCGTGCAGCAAAACTGTTTACAAAAACATATAGCATTTGATTCTTATGATATTTTTAATACATTTGTTTAGTTTCCGTATCAAAATCC